>Ga0194044_10000282_pt1 | contig 24717 bp, 22 predicted proteins | sample JunL4417m_MetaG_FD_155460 | JGI IMG/M metagenome (GOLD analysis project Ga0194044, IMG submission 155460) | Anoxic zone freshwater microbial communities from boreal shield lake in IISD Experimental Lakes Area, Ontario, Canada - Jun2016-L442-17m | ecosystem: Environmental > Aquatic > Freshwater...
AAAGCATTCTTATAAACAAAAACCGGATGCGAATCAGTTGCAGCGGCAGGTGATGGAGGCTATTCGACTCCATCAGGCCGGGAATTTTCAGGAAGCTGTGGCCATATATGAACGCGTGCTTGCTAAAAAGCCGGATCATGCCGATGCGCTTCATTTATTGGGCGTGGCTGCCCATCAAACCGGTCAGCATGAAACTGCGGTTCAACTGATTCAAAAAGCCATAAAGGTTTCGCCGAAAATTCCCATGTTTTATTATAATCTGGGCGCTGCCTGTCATGCTCTGGACAACTATGAAGCAGCAATTCAGCATTACCAAAAAGCACTTTCCCTTGATCCAGCTTATGCGGAAGTTTACAGCAATATGGGGAACAGCTTTAAAAGTCTGGGAAAAATCGAAAAAGCCATTGATTGCTACCAGGAAGCCATTAGGTTAAAGCCGGATTTTGCAGATGCGTATAATAACCTGGGAACAGCTTATAATTATTTGCATAACTATGACGACGCTCTAGTCTGTTTTCAGAAAACCTTGACGCTAAATCCAGCATGTTTTGAAGTCCTGCACAATATCGGTGATGCTCATAAAGACCAGAACCAATTATCCGAAGCCATTCTCTGGTATCAAAAAGCATTGGCGCTTCAGCCCGGACATCCGGAAGTCTATAACAATCTGGGGTATGTGTTGTTAGCGCAGGGTAAAGTTCGTGAAGCCATATCCTGTTTCGAGATCGCCGTCAAGCAGAAGCCCGGATATGCAGGAGCCCACTCAAACTTGCTGCTTGGCCTTAACTATCTGCAGGATGAAGACCCGATGTCTTTGTTCCAACAGCATCTTGCATGGGATGTTCAGCACGGATCGGGTGTTACCAATTCTTCCGACACCTGGCAATGTGTTCAGAGCAATGATGAACGGATTCATATCGGATATTTGTCTCCGGATTTCAGGCAGCATTCGGTTGCCTATTTTATCGAGCCTGTTCTGAAAGTTCATGATCCTGTCAGGTTCAAGGTCACATGTTATTCAGATACCTATGAAACGGATGATGTGACCCAACAGATAAAGAGTGTGGGATGTGAATGGCGTGATATTTTTGGAATCAATGATAGCAAGCTGTTTGATCTCATTCAGGCTGATGGCGTTCATATCCTCATTGATCTTGCAGGTCATACAGCCAACAATCGTTTGAAGGTATTCGCCAGAAAACCTGCTCCTGTTCAGGTGTCCTACCTTGGCTATCCGAATACCACAGGTCTTAAGGCGATGGATTACCGTATTACCGATGGTATGGCCGATCCGCCGGGCGTAACGGACCGGTGTCACACCGAAAAACTGATCCGGCTTTCAGGCAGTTTTTTATGTTATCAGCCGCCAAACGATGCCCCCGAAGTGTCTGATCTCCCAGTTTTAAATACAAGTGGCACAACATTTGCTTCTTTTAATAATCGAACGAAGATCACAGAAACCGTCATTCGTACATGGGCAACCATTCTCACTCAGATTCCAGATGCCAGGCTCATTCTTAAATCCAAGGCCTTGGCGGATACTGATACCTGTAGGGAACTTGTGAAACAGTTTGAAGACTGTCATGTGAATCCCGAACAATTAGAACTAATTGGGTTTATGCCGTTTCAATCCCATCTGGCGTTGTATCACCGGGTGGATGTGGCGCTGGATACCTTCCCGTATAACGGTACCACCACAACCTGTGAAGCATTGTGGATGGGGGTTCCGGTGGTTGCGCTACGAGGCATATCCCATGCTTCCAGAGTTGGGGTAAGTCTGCTGACCAGCGTTGGACTTGAATCGTTTATTGCCGGTTCAGTGGACGAATATATTCAAAAGGCCATTGCCTTTAGTCGGGATTTGACCATGCTTTCATCTATTCGATCAAGACTGCGGGAAACTATGAGAAATTCGCAGATGATGGATGCCAAAACCCTGACCCGGTCACTTGAACAGGTATATGAAAACATCTGTGCAAGTTACAAGAATCAGTCACCGGAAAAACCAGAACATCCGTCAAAATTTTGACTGTGAGTCATTCGTTGTAGGTCGGGAAAGTATCCCGACAACATCATGATGAATTTGTCGGGTTTTAAACCCGACCTACTAAAAAGGAGAATTAGTTATGGCACTTACCATCAATACGAACATTGCATCACTGAATGCTCAAAAAAATCTGTCAAAGACGCAGAATGCCCTCAATAAATCCATAGGAAGGCTTTCTTCCGGGCTTCGCATTAACAGCGCAAAAGATGATGCGGCAGGCATGGCCATATCCAACCGCTTTACCACCCAGATTCGGGGACTTGACCAGGCGGTTCGAAACGCCAATGACGGTATATCCCTGTTACAAACCTCTGAAGGCGCCATGCAGGAGACTACCTCGATTCTGCAGCGGATGCGCGAGCTCGCAGTGCAGGCATCCAATGATACCAACTCAGCCTCGGACCGTGCATCGCTGCAAGGTGAGATGGATCAACTCTTCTCCGAGATTGACCGGATTGCCGGATCTACAAAGTTTAATGGCATCAACCTTGTGGATGGATCCGGAGGCCCCCTGAGCTTTCAGATTGGCAGTGATTCCGGCCAGTCCATTTCTGTGACATTAAAAAGTATCAAGACCAAGGATCTCAATTTGAACGGCTACTCAAAGCTTGGCGATCTTAACAGCGGCCGGATAGGCGATCTAAGTGGTCCCACTGCAACCGGATTGTCGATCAACGGCTTTGCCATTGGCGAGGCTGCAACAACAACATCTATAGTATCCACAGCAAAAGATGGCGCCACGGCTATCAATCTTGAAACCGGCAAAACAGGTGTCGCAGCAGTTGCCTACAACACCTATAAGGGAGCAGGCAAAGTCAGTGGCATTGTCAGTGGTCTGCAGATCGGTACAACGACTGGCAATATGGCCACCATAGCAGCTTCTGGAAGCATGACGGAACTGGTCAGTAATATCAACCGTGATGCGGCGGGGGTTACAGCTACATTGGCCGGGGACGGATCCATTACGCTGAGCAATGATACAGGCGAAGACATTGTGGTTGGTGGAGACCCTACGAATTCGGGGCTTACAGGAACTTTGGCAGGTACCACATATAAGGGCTACATTTCCCTGACGGATGATGCCAATGAAGCCATTGCGATTACCGCTACACCGGGCGGAACTGCCACGAATGTCAATCTATGGGGGTTTAACGTCTCTACTGGATCCACAAGTGTCACAAGCCAGGCAGTTTCAAGCAGTCCGATGGCTGCCGGCGATCTGGCGATAAATGGGGTTTCCGTGGGTGCTTCCACAGGGTTCAGCGCCGGCGATAAGGCGGCTGCGATTAATCTGATAAAGTTATCGTCCGGTGTAACGGCCACTGCGACAACCCAAGTCAAATATACTGTCAATATGGCAAATATTGCAACTGCGGCAGCAGATGGTCTTAGCATCAATGGTTCGCAGGTGGATTTATCAGGACCAGCCTCAACCATGGACAGGGTGATTTCTCAGATCAATTTACTCGGGGGGGGAGTAGTGGCCAGCGCCGATACGGATGGGAAACTGGTATTAACCGCTTCTTCCGGACTGGATATTAAAATTGATGGTACGAGTGCAGCGGGCATAATGGGCGTTACTGTGCCGGATGTAACCCGTGGAACTATCTCGCTGGTTTCAGATACTGGTGCTGATGTCAAAATTTCCGGCAATAACGAAGCAGTTGCCGGTTTTACCGAACAGGGCGGAAGTTCTGAAGCCGTCGGATCAGGTTTAAACGTAATGACGATGCAAAATGCCAACAACGCCATAGATCGGATTGATGATGCGATCGACAAAGTTTCTGAAAACCGGGCTGAACTGGGTGCAGTTCAAAACCGGCTGGATTCCACTATTTCCAACCTGCAGAATGCTTCCGAGAATTTCTCTGCTGCCAACGGTCGGCTGATGGATGCGGATTTTGCCAAGGAAACCGCTGATATGAGCAAACAGCAGATCCTGATGCAAGCCGGAGTGGCCATGTTGGCTCAGGCAAAGCAGCTCCCGCAGCAGGTACTGCAATTGTTGCAGGCATAAAAAAGGAGGCAGGTATCATGGTGGAGCATGGGACAGAAAATAAAAGGGGCAACCCGCTGGCAGGTGGGGCCAGTGGGAGCAGCCTTCATATTTCCTCCACCCCTTTAAATACCCGTTTTAGATCGATACGAAGTTCTGGAAGGATGCCAACCGTTATGACATCTGATTCGGTATATACATCAGGCCTTCCGTAGCGACCATCCGGATTTAACTGATAGACCATGACCAGCCGATCCAGGGGTTGCACGATCCAGTATTCGGTTACACCGAACCGTTCATAGAGTTCACGCTTGATGATGTGGTCTTTGGAGGCTGTTGAAGGGGAGATGATTTCGATGATCCAGTCCGGTGCGCCGAGGCAACCGTGGTTATCCAGTTTGGAGTGGTCGCATACCACCAGCAGGTCAGGCTGAACCACATTAAAGGCGTTTTTATCGGAAATTCCGGCTTCTTCCAGCCGCACGTCAAATGGTGAATCAAACACCTCACAGGTTTTGTCCTGCAGATAATGCTCAATTTGGTATTCCACTCTTCTTGAGACCGTCTGGTGGAGTCGGTTTGGCGCGGGCGACATCAGCAAGGGTTCGCCATCGATCAACTCCCATCGCTGGTCATCTGTCCAGGTCAAATAATCCGTGTATGAAAACCGTTCTTTTTCAGAGTGTTGTGCAATTGTCATGGCATACCTCCATTAAATTTATAAACAAATATAAAAATGTTAAAGTATTTATACGAGATGGCGATATATCTATCAAGAGCGAAAATGAAGCCAAATGATGAAAAAACAATTGAAGTTTCTTTTCAGAACGCCAATGTCAGGGTTAAAACACAGTAACATAACCCAAAAAGACGAAAGGAAGAAAAAAATATTGAAGTTTCCCACGATAACGGCGATATTGTTATTAAAAGGAAAGAACGAGTTAAGCTGTGAAAAAAATCATTTAAGTTTGTCGGCAGGATGCCGATGTTAGAATTAACACAGTAAAGAAATAACCCGATTCAAACCAAGGGCATAGAGGTCCGAGGTCAACCAACTATTCAAGGAGGAATACTACCATGGCTATGACAGTTAATACCAATATGGCGTCTTTGAATGCTCAGCGCAATCTGGCCAAGACGCAAGGCTTGTTGAACAAATCATTGGGGCGGCTTTCATCTGGTCTTCGGATCAACAGTGCAAAAGATGACGCTGCAGGGATGGCGATTTCCAATCGGTTTACAGCCCAAATCAGGGGTGTAGATCAGGCAGTTCGAAACGCCAACGACGGTATATCAATGCTTCAAACCGCAGAAGGTGGGATGCAGGAAGTCACCACGATTTTGCAGCGGATGCGGGAGATTGCAGTGCAAGGCTCGAATGACACCAATTCGGCTTCTGACCGTGCATCTCTTCAGGGTGAAATGGATCAGCTCTTCAAAGAAATTGACCGGATTTCCGGCGCCACGCAGTTTAACGGCATCGGCCTTCTGGATGGAACCGGAGGAACCAAGAGTCTTCAGATTGGCGCCAATTCTGGACAGACCATATCTGTTGGGTTAAAGAGTACAAAAACCGGGGCTTTGAATCTGAACGGGTATTCCAAACTTGGTGAGTTGAACAGTGGCAGGGTGGGCACAACCTCCGCTGCGGCTGGATCAGGATTGTCGATCAATGGTACGGCGATTGCCGGAGCCGCAGCTTCAACGGCTGCGGCTGGGGCCACTGCTATAAATGAGGCAACTGGCGCTACCGGTGTCACCGCAGTTGCCTACAACACCTATAAGGGACTCGGCGGGGCCAGTGGTATTGTACAAGGCCTGACGATCGGTACGACGACCGGTACGGATGCTGCCGTTATGCAGACTATAACATCTTCCGGAAGTATGACGGAACTAGTCAATAATATCAACAGGGATGCTGCCGGGGTTGCAGCTACATTGAACAAGGATGGATCCATTACGCTGAGCAATGATACAGGCGAAGATATTATTGTCGGTGGAACCACTCTAAACTCGGGGCTTCAGGGAGGTTTAGCAGGTACCGATAAAACATATAAGGGTTACATTGCTCTGACTGACGATGCCAATCAAGCCATTTCGATTACCGTCACTACGAGCAAAGAAGACATTGCGAGGGGCGGTTCAGGCACGACGGTCTTTACGGCCGGCGATGTGGAAGAATGGGGACTTAACATCTCCACGGGATCAACAAACACCACCGGCGCAGCAGTTACGACCAATGCGATGGTTGCCGGCGATCTGGTGATAAATGGGGTGTCCGTGGGCGCATCTACAACGGCTACCGCTGCTGATAAGGCAAATGCGATTAATCTGGTGAGGGGTGAGTCCGGCGTTTCGGCATCTGCGAAGACAGAGGTCAAGTATACGGTCAATATAACTAATGCAAACACGGCAGCATCTACGATTACCATTAATGGTTCTGTTGTGAATTTTACAGGTGCCTCATCCATGGATGCTGTGGTTAGTGCGATTAATGGCAACGGATCTGGAGTTTCTGGAGTTTCTGGAGTTACCGCCAGCGTTGAGGCAGATACTGGAAAACTGGTTATATCATCTGTTTCCGGACTGAATATTGACATTGCGGGTGATGATACGAACGTAGCGCTGGTATTCGGTGATACGGCAACGACTGTAACCACTGGCACTATCTCGCTGGTTTCAGATACAGGCGCTGATATTAAAATTGCTGGCAATGCCTTGGACTCTTCCACCGCATTGAAAGCGGGATTTGTCGAGCAGGGGGGAAGCTCCGAAGCTATCGGACAAGGCCTCAGTGTTGAAAGCTTGGCCAACGCCAACAATGCCATTAACAGGATTGATGATGCCTTGGACAAGGTTGCGGTTAACCGGAGCGAGCTGGGTGCGGTCCAAAACCGGCTGGACTCCACCATTTCCAACCTGCAGAATGCTTCTGAGAACTTTTCTGCAGCCAACGGTCGAACATTAGATGCGGATTTTGCCAAAGAAACCGCAGATATGAGCAAACAGCAGATACTGATGCAGGCCGGCGTGGCCATGTTGGCTCAGGCCAAGCAGCTCCCGCAGCAAGTACTGCAACTGCTTCAGTAGTCAGGAATCAGTTAATACAGTGATGTAAATCATCCCCCCGGTTCGCCGGGGGGATTCCTGTTGAGTCGTTACTTTATTTTTGGGTTTTAAAAGGGGGACATGTTATGTCAATTTCTGTTGGTGGTCTGGTTTCGGGGATGGATACGGATAAAATCATCTCTCAGCTTCAGGCGCTTCAGCAAAAGCCCATTACAAAACTTCAGACACAGGAAGCAGCTTATCAAGTCAAACTTACCGCTTACAGTTCCCTTCAGGGCAGCCTGAAAGACGTGAAAAACGCCGCCAGGAACCTGGACACCGTATCGGATATTACCAGCTATGCCGCGACATCCAGCAACACCAGTCTGCTGACAGCTTCAGCGGAAAGAACGGCAGTGGCTGGAAGTTATTCGGTAACGGTGAATAGCCTGGCAGCGGTTCATAAGCTGACCAGTACCGGATTTTCTCCGACAGAGGCTGTAGGCGAGGGTACCATTCACCTCAAGATGGGCAGCAGCGCTGCGGTCGATATTTCAGTAGGTGCAAGCAGCACGATTTCGGATGTCGCCAAATCCATCAATGCCGCAGATACGGGGATTTACGCATCTGTGATCAATGATGGCACCAACAGTTTTTTATCCCTGACCGGAAAGCAGACCGGGGCGGACAACGTCATCAACTTGACGGTAACAGAAGATTCCACGGGCCTATCCCGGCTGGTTTACGATGCTGGCTCCACTGAAAATATGGTTCAGCTCCAGGGCGCAGCAAATGCAGATATCACTGTGGATGGTGTAACCGGTATAAGCCGAGCATCCAATACCATTTCCGATGTTATTGGCGGTGTTACACTGAAGCTGAAAGCCCAGGGCACGGACCCTACAACAGTTGAAGTCGAACGCAACGATGAGCTTTTCTCCACGAGATTGAATGCTTTTTTGGATGCCTACAATGGACTGATGGACTCTATGAACACTTTGCAGAGTTACGATAAACAGACCAAGGCAACCGGCACTCTTTTTGGAGACTCCACCACCCGTCGGATTCAAAGCGAGGTTCGAAACCTGTTTTCCAATTCGGTTTCCGGACTTCCGGCAACGCTAAGTCACTTGACTGACCTTGGCGTTTCAACCAATACAGCGGGAAAATTGGAGCTGGACTCCAGCGTATTCAATACACAACTGAAAGATAACTTTGATAATGTTGTCAAATTCTTTACGAAAACCGACACAGGGGCGGAAGGTTTTGCGGTTCGGATGGCAACTTCTGTCGAAAAGATTCTGGACATTCAAGGCGGAACGCTGGCAGCCAGGACGAAGGGAATTCAGGGAAGTATTGATGGTCTGGATGAACAGATTCTGAAGCTCAATAGCCGTATGACAATATCAGAAACCCGCCTTCGGACGCAGTTTGCTTCTCTGGAAGTGCTTTTGGGCCAATATCAGAACACATCTAATTCATTGACCTCAAATCTTGATGCGCTTCAAAGTGGCTGGGGCACGAAATGACAGATGCCAGGCGACGGATAACAGACGACAGAATAATTTAATGAAATATTGACTGGTTATGATCGAAAAAATCCATTGTTCAAATAATCCCTACGACGGCGTGGATATTGAGGAGACCCTATGACATACGCAGGATACAGTGCTTACAACCGAGTCGCCAGTACAATTGACAGCAAAGAAATGATACTGGTAAAACTCCTGGAAGGATCCGTGCGGTTTATTCAAGCAGCGAGGGTCGGGCTTGAGGCAGGGAATCCAAGAACTAAAGGTGAGAATATCTCCAGAGTGGTGGCGATTGTTACGGAACTGGATTGTGCACTGGACCGGGATATGGGCGGCAGCTTGGTAGAGAATCTTTCAGATCTGTACCAGTATATCCTGAACCGCTTGACCTTGGCCAATCTAAGAAATGACAACGAGATTCTGGGTGAGGTGGAAGGGCTTCTTACGACCATCAAGGAAGGATTTGCTGAGGCTTTGAAGCAAATGCCATCCGCAGTGGTCTCGGATCACGATCTTTCATATCAAACAGAATCTCGGATGGGATTCCGCATTGCAGCATAATATACACGAAATGCTATATCTGAAGCTTGCCGCTGTCACGGATCAAGTAAGGATGGCTCTGAAGGAAGCTGATCCGGATGTGCTGGCATCTCTGGCTGAAGATCATCGAAATGTCATGAAGGAACTTCAGGAGGCAGGCACCAGCGATGATACGCAACTTGTGAAGCAGATTCAGGTGCTTAGTAGCCAGGTCTTTGATGTGATGTCGGAAATCCGTCAGCGCCAACTGGATGTTTCCACCCAGATTCGACAGCTTGCGGATGGTAAAAAAATGGTTCATGCATACATAAAGTAGTGGAGGCAGGTATGGAAGTAACACAATCACTTAAAGTTCAGCGATTTCAAACCGGTTTTGTGGATGTGAAATCCATGGGCTATCCCGAGTCGCAGACTCCTGAGAAATCCGAAGTCAAACCGATTCAAAACCTGGATCAAGTTGATTTAAGAACCCGGGATCAAATTGACTCGCAAAACCAGGATCAACAGAAGGCAAAAGGCGCGGAACAGGCATTGCCTGCCATGCTGAAGGATCTGGAAAGTAAAATCAATAAGATGCAAGAAGTCGGAATGGTATTTTCCCAGTACAAGGACTCGGGGAAGATGATCGTAAAGGTGGTTGAAAGAGGCACCAATAAGGTCATTCGGGAAATTCCCAGCGAAGAGTTTTTGAATCTGGTTGAAAAGATGGACCAGATGATCGGGATATTGTTTGACAAAAAAGTATAACTTGCGATGCCACGCAAAAACGTGGTGTCGTCTATGGGGTCTGCCTGAATTTCTTGCCAAAGAATGAGATTGATTCTTCCTGCCTTGTTTTCTCTTGATATTGGATTGTCATTCATGATAGTCCTGACACTATGTGTGTTCTGTAAAAACCCCATAAAAACTGGCCGTCCATACGTTATGTCTGGAATGGAACTTTGCTTTACCCTATAGAGGTTGTTCGGGTAATGCGAGGCCGCGGTTCGTTGCCTTTGTTTGGAATCAAGATAAGGAAGTCCGAAAGATGGAACAAGTCAGGGTGCTGATTGTTGACGATGAGTTGTTCGTAGGGGAATTGCTAAAGGAATATCTCTCCATCAAAGGGTATGAAGCGTTGGCTGTTTCAAATGGCGAGGATGCGCTGTCCGTTTACTGGCAATTTCAGCCGCACATCGTCATTCTGGATATTCGGATGCCTGGAATGAGCGGCATGGAGGTGCTGAAAAATATCAAGGCAAAAAGCAAGGCGACGGGCGTGATTATGCTGTCTGCATATGGAGATACGGAGACCGTTGATGAGGCGTTTCAGTTGGGCGCCAATCATTATCTTCAAAAACCCATGAACCTGAACCATCTGGTGGAAACTTTGATACTGCTGCATCCTCACCAGGACGAAAGCATGGCATGAACCTGATTGATCTGGAAAAAGCAAAGCCGGGGATGATGCTGGCCAAATCGGTTTATACCCTGCAGGAGGTGCTGCTGCTGAAACCGGATGTTCGGTTAACCGAAAAAAATATCCATATCATGAAATCATGGGGTATTCACGAGATTTGGATTGGTGATGCAGCGGGTGAAGGCGTTGTTGGACACACCGAAATGGAACATGAACTCAGGGCCTTCATTGATGATGAACTCAGGGCGAAATTTTCTGAAACGCTTCCAGATCCACTAATGGAAGAGATACTGCGGGTTGCCGGAAATCTTCTGGAAAAACGATTGTTGAAAAAAGAAAAAAAACATGGCGCCCAAAAACCTTAAACGCATCATAAACCAGATAGACGATCTCCCCACACTTCCAAGGACCGTGCTAAAAATAACGGAACTGGTCAACAACCCCAAATCTTCCGCCAGGGAAATTTCCAGCGTGATTACTGATGACCAGGTGTTGACAGCCCGCCTGCTTAAACTCGTGAATTCTTCCTTTTACGGATTTCCCCAGAAAATATCCACCATTACCGGCGCTATTGTCCTGCTGGGGTTTGATGCCATACGCAACCTGCTCCTGACCACTTCTGTATTTGATATGTTCTCAAGTCGCTCTCGGGAAAATCGGATGATTCAGGAAAGTTTCTGGGATCATTCCCTCGGATGCGCCATAGGGGCCAAAGTGATTGGAACCTATCTGCGGTATGAAAAAGTTGAAGAACTCTTTGTCTCCGGTCTTCTCCATGATATTGGGAAAATTGTGGAAATGCTGTTTCTGCCGGATGACTTTGCGGAAGTTCGCAACGTGGTGAAAATCCGCAATATCCTGATCATTACTGCGGAGGAAGAGGTTATGGGCTTTACCCATCCGGATGTAGGCAGGTTGCTGGCGGAAAAATGGAATTTGCCCTTGAAGCTGGTAAACATTCTGGAACATCATCATCAGCCGGAGCAGGCCGGGCGTTTTATTCAGGAAACATCCATTATTCATCTGGCGGATATTCTCTGCAGGGCCATTGATTTGGGATCCGGCGGCGATAGAAAAATCCCTTCTCTGAATTCAGAAGCCTGGGCATCCCTGAAACTGAAACCCAATGTTATTGAGCCTATTTTACATGAAATGGAAAGGGAATTTCAGGATATCTCATGGGTGGTAACCGGAAAATAGTAATGGCCGATACAGACGATAACATCGATAATATCGAAAACTCCGAAAAATCAATCGCCATGCTGGAAAGGGGATATCAGGCCATACTGGAATTCATCGACCAGATGGATGAGATATCCCGGCTTCAGGATAAAATTGATATTACCGCCAACATCAATCAGATATGGAATGTCTTCCTTAATGAACTGCAGAATTTGATAAAAATGGATGGCTGCGCCTTGTTTTTGGTTGATGACCAAGACCATGAATTTGTTTTACAAAGCGCCTCGCCCCTGTCGATAAGTTCTGTCTGTCAGAACGAGATTGAACATCAGATCGAATGCGGCATGTTTTCCTGGATTATTAATCGCCGAAAACCCGCCCTGCTTCCCGCCCTTGTTCTGAAAAGCGAAAAGACGATCATCATGCTGCCGTTGGTTACTGCCAAACACACCCTGGGCGTGGTCCTTATCATCACCGCCATCGAAGAAAGCGCCATAACACAGGAAAACATGAAGCTTCTGGCCATGCTGGCCAAGCAATGTTCTCTGGTGATGGAAAACTCCCTGTTGTACGACCGGCTAAGAAAAGACCATGAATCGCTCCGGAAGGCTCAACGTCAGATCCTTCAGGCTGAAAAACTGGCATCCATCGGTCGGCTGACCGCGGGCGCTTCTCATGAAATTCTCAATCCCCTCAATATTCTTTCCGGTTATATCCAGATGCTTACCTTGCAAGGCAATCCTGATGAGCGAACGGCCAGGTATTTAACCATCATGAGCGAGCAGACCGAGCGAATATCCAGAATTGTGAACGGACTCTATCAGTTTTCGCATGCAGCCGGTTCCAATATGGATACTGTCCAGATAAATGCACTGCTCCGGAAAGTTTTACAACTTTTTGAACACGAACATAAATATGATAATATTCACAATGTGATGAATCTTGAAGAAAACTTGCCAGCCATCCAGGGAAATGTTGATACCCTGTCTCAGGTATTCTTTATCATGCTGTCCAATGCCAGGGATGCCATGCCAAAGGGCGGCGAATTAAGGATATCATCTAAAAGCGTCCTCTCTGAAAACTTGGCCGAAGGCACAGGCATTTGGATTGAAATTCAATTTCGGGATACCGGACATGGCATTCCGGAAGCGGAAATTGACAGGATTTTTGATCCGTTCTTTACCACCAAGGCTTCGAAGAATGGAACCGGCCTGGGGTTGTCCCTCAGTTACGGCATCATTCTGAATCATGGTGGAACCATTCATGTGGAAAGTCAGGTGAACAAAGGAACGATATTTACCATCCGTCTGCCCTGTTATTGACATGCATTATTGCGAGACCATCGATATTTTGGCTTTTGACGAGAACATCATCGATCATTGGAGACAATTATGACGGATATTAGTAAATTAGACCTTAAAGGATTTTGCGCCAATTCAACCAGAAGTGTGTTTCATACCATGCTTTCCATGGCGGTGAGCGCTGCTGAAGCTGATCCTTCAATGGAATTATCTGGCAGCAAAGTAGTTGGCTGTGTCAGTTTTACCGGAGATGTTATCGGAAATATCTGCGTTCATGTTTCCAAAGAGTTTGGACGTGTCATGGCCGCTGCGATGATGGGCATGGAAGTAGATGAGATTGAAGATGATGAAATCAATGATGTCATCGGTGAAGTCAGCAATATGGTAGGAGGGGATATGAAATCCAAATTATGCGATGCCGGATTCCCCTGTGTGCTTTCCATTCCCAATGTGACTTCAGGCCGCGATTTTAAAATCGAATCCAAGGGGTGGATGCGGCATGAAAAAATTGCTTTCCAGCATCAGGAAGAGTTATCCATGGTTGAGGTATTCATTAAATTTATAGCCTGATGGCGGTGTGTGGTACCTACCGCCTTTAAAATAAAATGGAGGAATTTTATGACGCTGAAAGTATTGGCTGTAGATGACAGCAAAACCATTCGAAAAATTGTGAGCAAGGCATTTTCAGCTTATGACTGTGAAGTCGTGGAGGCGGAAAATGGAATTGAAGGACTTTCAATGATCAGTAATGTTAAACCAGATTTGATTATTCTGGATATTACCATGCCGGTCATGAACGGAGTCGAGATGCTTGGTAAACTTAAGGGACAGCCGGACATGAAAGATATTCCGGTGATCATGCTGACTGCTGAATCCGGCAAAGATAACGTCATGCAGATTGTTAAGATGGGTGTCCGTGATTATATGGTTAAACCTTTTAAGGGGGAGCATTTGATTGAAAGAGTGATGAAGATAGTTGCCCTTCAGCCCAAAGAGGCACCGGCGCCTTTACCCAGTCCTTATTTTTTCGTTGTTGACGATATACAGATGTTATCCTTGCCTGGAAAATCCGACAGGGCGACCCTGATGGAGATTGAGGTCGATTTTAACAAATCTTTAAAAATCATGTCCACTGCGGGCCTTAACAAGATGATTTTGGATGCCAGCCACTTAAAGGAACTCAACATGCTGGTAATCAAGCTGATCCTTTCAGTTGTCGAAAGCTGCCAGAAATATAGAATTCATTTAAGATTTGTCGGGTCTTCAGCCTTGGGGACTGAACTCAAGGGGTTTCAGGAAACCAGCAGTTTTTCCATCAATGATTCAGTTGGAGAAGCCAAAAAAACTTTTTGACGGCTCACCTGCCCCCCTTTTTTAAAGGGGGGGTACTGTTTATGGTTTGTTATTTAAGCCCCCCCATATTTTCCTTTCTGCTTTCCCACACGACTTTCCGCAAAATTCAAATCGCAAAATGCAAAGAGATGGATAATCCTGTTTTGCAAGGATAGAAGCCATTCTGTATGAATACAGTCTTTCGAATTCTGGATAATCGATTGCAAAATGCAAATAATCCATCTCTTTAAAATATATGTCTTGAGAGAAGATAAAATTAACTATTTGAATATATAAATTATAATCTGTTTTGAGGGATTTTTTAGCAATTGGCCCCATCCTTGCTTGACAGGCAGTAACAGTGGTTTACAAAAAATTGATGCATCGTTATGTTGAGAATAAGGAGGCGAACTTTGACAAACCTCGCAATTGATTATAGCAACTGGCAGGACACGGATTCCCGACTTGAGGTAAAGCCGGCCGTTTTCAATTTCGACCGGCCTGGTCCATTTAGGAGCATGATTGGCCAGAGCGAGCAGATGCGAAGAATCTTCCGTTTGATTGAAAAGGTGGCTGACAGCGACAGCACCATCATCATTCAGGGTGAAACCGGAACGGGAAAGGGGTTGGTCGCCAAGGCCATTCATGAGAATTCGTATCGAAAAGACAAACCATTTGTCCAGATCAATTGCGGCGCGATTCCGGAAAATCTTTTGGAGAGTGAACTTTTCGGACATGTGAAAGGCGCGTTTACAGGCGCTGTAGCGGCCAAACCCGGAAAATTTGAAATTGCCAATGGTGGTACCATTTTTCTGGATGAAATCGGCGATATGAGCCACGATCTTCAGGTTAAGCTGCTTAAAGTTCTTGAGGAAAGCGAATTCGAGCGTGTCGGCGGTTGTCAGACCATCAAAACGGATGTCAGGTTTATTGCAGCAACACATCAGGACCTTGAAACAGCAGTAGAGAATGGTACATTTCGAGAAGATCTGTATTACCGTCTGTTCGTCATTCCTTTGACGCTTCCGCCGCTTAGAGATCGAAAATCCGACATTCCGCTTCTCATCGCCCATTTTCTGGAACAGCTTAATCAGAAAAAACACACTCAGGTAACCGGAATTTCTGAAAAAGCTATGGAGCTGATGACCGCCCACTCATGGCCAGGAAATGTGCGGGAGCTGAGAAACATGATGGAACGGCTGATTGTTCTCACCCAGGAAGGGGAAATTTATCCCAGGGACCTGCCGCAAAAGCTCAGAACCGTTCCATTGGACAGAACCGTTCCTTCGGACAGCACCGCTTCCTCGGACAGATCAGCCATTCCGGATATTGAAGTGTCGGATCAGGGAATATGTCTCAGTACGGCCGTCAGTGATTTTGAAAAATCGCTGATTTCTCAGTCGATGAAAATCGCAAACGGTGTTAAGAAAAATGCTGCGAAGCTGCTTAATATCAAACGGACTACCCTGATTGAAAAGATAAAACGCCATAACATTGAAGAAAATTTTGGATGATTTCCTTGTTCACTGTGCGCTTAAAAGTTTATTTTCGTTTAGACTCATCCCCCTCTTTGGTCCCCATGAAGAGGGGGTTTTTTATTTTCACGGTAACCGGTCGTAGCATCGACAACCTGCCGCCCTTCAGATGAGAATATACCACTTCGTTTAACTCTTCGTGTTTTCTTGTATTTCGTGGACGAATAATGTTTTACGCTAAATGAATCAGTCACGCCTGAGAGTTTCGACGATTCAGTTACTTCCTGTCAACGATATGACATAGGATCGAAGCAATCGTGTCAATCCAAAGGGCCGATAAACTGCCTGTCAGTCAATTCTTTTCCTTAATCCCTGTATATTGCTGCCAAATAATGATTGGTATGAATATTGCTTCAATTATTGGTAAACTTTTGAGAGAAAGGATATCGCTTATGGAATCACAGGGACTATTCAGCAAGACTTTTACAGTTTTGGAAAAGAGCATGAATCTGCGATCCCAAAAACACAGCCTGCTGGTTTCCAATATCGCCAATATGGATACGCCCAATTATAAGGCATTTGACATTCTCGTGGAAGAAGAAATGGAAAAAGCATTCGGAGAAACAAATACAATGACGTTGATGCAGACACATCCCGAACATCTTTCCTTGAACAGCGCAGAGAACATGAATGCTCCTGAGGTCAAACCGGCTGAAAGATCATGGTATAATTTCCGCGAGGACGGTAATACGATGGACATTGACAGAACCATGTCTGTTCTATCGGAAAACGGTCTGCTGTATAATGCATCAGCGCAAATGATTTCCAAGAAATTTCAATCGCTGTCAAATGCTATTAATGGTACAGTGAGGTAATTATGAATTTTTTTGATTCAATGAGAACCAGTGCATCGGGGTTGACGGCTCAGCGGCTGAGAATGAATCTGGTTTCCAACAACTTGGCCAACACGAATACGACACGAACTGAACAGGGTGTTCCCTATCAGCGGCAAGAGCCTGTGTTTGCCGCTATACCCGTTCAGAATGCCTTCGGTGAGATTTTGAAGGGAGAGCTTGGCGAAAATATTTCGGATGTGAATGTTGTCGAGATAATTAACGACCAGCGAAAGCCTTTGATAAAGTACGATCCCATGCATCCGGATGCAGATCCGCAAGGGTTTGTTTCCATGCCCCACATCAATGTCATGGAGGAAATGGTGAACATGATGACGGCATCGCGGAGTTATGAGGCCAATGTTACCGCCATATCCACTTCAAAAAACATGGTGCAGAAAGCACTCGAAATAGGCAGATAATATGGAACCAATTCGCTTTGACACGATACCGTTCTTTCCGATGCCGCCTGCAGCATCAAGTAGTCCACTCATAAATGATGCGCAGAATAACTCTTTTGGAAGCATGTTAAAGAGCCATTTGGCAGAGGTCAATCATCTTCAGACCGAAGCAGATACTTCTGTCCAGAAACTGGCATCCGGCCAGAATAAAGACGTTCACAACACCATGATTGCCATGGAAAAAGCAGGTGTAGCATTTCAGCTTACCATGCAGGTTCGAAACAAGATGCTTGAGGCTTACCAGGAAGTCATGCGGATGCAGGTTTAAATCTAAGAAGGGATTGAGAGTCCATGCAACTACAAGGGGCAATAGAGCAGTTTAAGGTTATTTATACCGGACTGAATACGGTAAAAAAAATCACATTGTTTTCGTTGATCGGAGGGGTTGTCGCCGGTTTAATCCTGATCATGGTTCTTAGCGGCAGACCCGATTACCAGGTATTGTTTTCCGGACTCTCTGCTGAGGATTCCGGCGCCATAATCGGCCAGCTCAAAGTCAAAAAGATTCCTTATCAGATTTCATCCAATGGCGGAGCTATTTTAGTCCCCAAAGAAATCGTTTATGAAACCCGTATGGAATTCGCTTCCCAGGGACTTCCGCAGGGAGGCGGCGTTGGATTTGAAATATTTGACAATTCAAAACTCGGAATGACCGAATTCGTTCAGAACGTCAATTACCAAAGGGCCATACAGGGGGAGATTTCCCGAACCATTAATCGTTTTGAAGAGGTTGAAAGCTCCCGTGTTCATATTGTCATGCCACCCAAATCCTTGTTCGTTGAGAATGAAGAGGCGGCCAGGGCATCTGTTGTCATTAAGTTTCGCTCCAGAAAGACGCTGAATGAGGATCAGATTCAAGGGATTGTTCATCTTATATCGTCAAGTGTTTCTGGTCTGAAACCGGAAAATATCACTATTGTTGACAGTCTTGGAAATCAGATCAGCAGTCATAAGGAAAAAAACGATATTGACAAGGCCAGAACCGATCAATTGGCTTACCAGGAAAAAGTTGAACGGACTCTGGAAAACAAAGTAAAAACCATGCTCGAAGATGCGTTGGGGCCTAACAAGGCCATTGTACGCCTTTCGAGCAATGTGGATTTTAAAAAACAGGAAAAAACAGAAGAGCGATTCTATCCGGACAACAAGGTGGTTAGGAGCGAACAGATATCGAATGAATCTTCTACAAAGCCTGAAAAAACGGCGATGGGGGTTCCTGGATCTAATGCAGCCATGACGGACAAACTTCAGCAGGGGGCTGATGCGGCGGCAGCCAACGCTGGGTTTCAGAAGCAGCATTCGACCGCCAATTATGAAATCGGAAAAATGACCAGCCACACAATCGAACCCATAGGCCGGATTACCAGCCTTTCTGTGGCGGTTCTGGTGGATGGATCTTATAAAGCAGTAACAGGTGAAGATGGGAAGTCTAAAGTCGAATATGTACCTCGCTCGCCGGAAGAAATCGCCAAAATAAAAAGTATTGTCATGCGCGCTGTCAATTACACGCCTTCAAGAGGGGATGAAGTGGAAGTCGTAAATATTCCTTTTGAAAATCCTGACCTTGCGGAAATTCGAACGGGTGAAGGAAGCAATATCTGGGTTTCGAGGCTGATGCAGTATTCCACCTATATCAAATACGCTTTTTCAGGGGCTTTTATGCTGTTGACCTTTATCTTTGTTATCCGTCCGCTCATACAATGGTTGACTGCCGAGGCTTCAAATGATGCTCAGTTGCTGGGCCAGCTCCCCAAAACGGTTACCGAACTCGAAAGTGAATATGGTCAATTACCCGAGGCTTTGCCCATCAGTAATCAGCTTTCGCAGCTTGCAATGGCGGACAATCAGGCTTTTGTTGAAGTGCTGCGGGAATGGATGAAACAACGCTGAAATCTGTCGGCTGAACACTTTTTAAAACACATTGGAGTATCAGAGCATGGATACAACTAACTTACCAGGAGCATTAAAAGTTGCGGTTCTCATTCACTCAATGGGAGAAGAAGTTTCCAGGGATATTCTGGCCCGTATGGGGGATACTGAAAGAAAACTTATACAGGAACACATGTCTCAGATTGATTCGATCTCGCCGGAAGTGGTGGAGAAAATCTCTCAGGAATTTGCGATGCTTGTAGAAAAAATGAGGCAGCGTAACGCATTGGGACAGATTCTGGCTGCAACCGGAGACAATGAAGGATCCCAATCCGAACCCCTTCAGGCACCGGAAACGCTCCCTGAATCCATTCCGGACGAATCTGATCCGGATACTGAGCAGATCGAAGAGGAGTCCACCTTAAAAGCACTCCAATCCATTGATCCGGACCAGCTTGTTGAAATGATTAAAGATGAACATCCACAAACCATTGCCGTGATTGTTGTTCATCTTAAACCAGAGTCTGGCAGCGCTGTTTTATCCAAACTTCCGGATAATCTGAAAGTAGAAGTGGCCATACGAATCGCCAGGCTCGACAAGGTGTTGTCCGGCATGATCAATGAGATTGACCGGTTGTTTGAAGAACTCATGAAAAAGAAAAAAACATCAGCCATGCATAAAACAGGAGGTGTCAGCCATCTTGCCGAGTTGCTGAATATGGCGGAAGGGTCTGCGGGAGAGCAGATATTGAGTGAGATTGAAGAAGTCAATCCTGATCTTGCCGCCCAGATCAAGCAGATGATGTTTGTGTTTGAAGATCTGGTTCTGGTGGATGACAAGGGAATGCAGAAGGTTCTTCGGCGGGTTGAGACACCAAAACTGGCTCTGGCGCTTAAAGGCGCTTCTGAAGAAGTCAAACATAAGATATTCAAGAATATGTCTGAGCGTGCCGGTGTAATGCTGAAAGAAGAGATAGATTCAATTGGCGCAGTTCGGATGAAGGATGTTGAAGAAGCTCAGCAAAGCATAACCAAAATCATTCAGGAGCTGGAAGCCAAAAGCGAAATAGTCATCAGTGGCCGGAAAGGGGGGGATTATATTGCATAAAATCATCAAAGCCTGCGGTCTTTTTTCTTGTGTTTCTTCTGAACCTTATTTCTTTCCAGATATCGCTAAAGGGGTGGCGCCGACCAAAGAAATCACTCCAAAAGAAAAAGACACTACGCCCTTTCAGCGTGTTTACATCAATGTTGATTATAGCTTGGAGGGAGAAACATCAGATAAATTCAGAAGAACAGGATCGGCAGTTGAGACAGAGGATCAAGTAGATTACAAGACAAACTTTGATGAGCTGATTCTGGAATCTCAAAAAAAAGAAGCTGATGCCTATCAAAGGGGAGTTCAGGATGGTAACAGGGACGGATATGCACAAGGTAACAGGGAGGGATATGCACAAGGTAACAAGGATGGTAATTTACAAGGTAACAAGGATGGCTATGCACAAGGACACAAGGTCGGGGTTGCTGACGGACTAAAAGAAATTGAGTCGGTGATTCATTCCTTTCAGCAGGCGCTGGAAGAGATCAAAAAACTCCGCACAGAGCTTTGCCTGAACACCGAGAAAGAGGCAGTAAGACTCTCGCTTGCCATAGCCGGAAAAATACTGGCCCGGGAACCTGCCACAACTCCTAAAATTATTGCAGGAGTTGTTAAAAAAACATTTGAAACCATCACAATAAATGCGCCTGTCCGGATTCGGATGCATCCTTCAGAACTGGCCTATATGAGGGAGCGCAGGCATTTGATTCCCATCGAAGGTGAAGTTACCTTTATTGATGATCCGTCCATTTCATGCGGGGGATGTGTGGTGGAAAGCCTTTCGGGCGATATTGACGCCAGAATTGAATCGCAGCTTAAGGTGATTGAGGAGGCTTTCCTGCCAGGTATGGAGAAAATTGATATGGATATGGAGAGAATATCCTGATGGAATCCTTTAATTTAGACTATTTCCACACGCTGCTGGATCAAGCCAGCCCTATAAAAGCCACTGGAAAGGTGACAAAAGTGGTGGGTCTGGTAACCGAATCTCTGGGGCCTTCAGCTTATCTTGGGAGTGTATGTGATATTTATCCCCAGGGGTCAGGCCGCAAGGTGAAGGCGGAAGTGCTTGGTTTCAGGGATAATAAGGTTCTGTTGATGCCGCTTGAGGATATTCGGGGAATCAGTCCGGGAAGCTTGGTGGTCGCTGGAAAACAAAAAGCACATATTCCGGTTGGAGACAATCTTCTGGGAAGGATTGTGGATGGGCTTGGAAACCCTATTGATGGGAAAGGGCCTGTTTACTACGACTGTGAATATCCACTGTATGCAGATCCGATGAATCCACTTTCACGAAACCGGATTAATAAGCCACTTGACATCGGCATTCGGGCCATCAACGGCCTTCTGACAATTGGATGCGGGCAGCGAGTGGGTATTTTTGCAGGCTCAGGCGTCGGAAAAAGCGTACTGCTTGGAATGATTGCCCGCAGAACCTCGGCGGATGTCAACGTTATTGCTCTAATTGGGGAACGCGGCAGGGAAGTAAACGAATTTATACAAAAAGAACTTGGCGACGAGGGGTTGAAACGATCTGTAATTGTTGTGGCGACCTCGGATCACCTGCCTCTAATCCGACTGAGGGCAGCATTTATCGCCACTACAATTGCCGAATATTTTCGTGATCAGGGACTCCATGTGAATCTGATGATGGATTCCGTCACACGGTTTGCGATGGCGCAAAGAGAGATCGGCCTTGCCCTGGGGGAGCCGCCCACGTCAAAAGGATATACCCCATCTGTTTTTACCCTGCTACCCAAGCTCCTGGAACGGGCAGGCACATCATCAAATGCCGGAACCATAACCGGCCTATACACGGTGCTGGTCGAAGGGGATGATATGAACGAGCCAGTGGCGGATGCAGTCCGATCCATACTGGATGGGCATATTGTCCTGACCCGTGATTTGGCCATGCAGAACCACTATCCGGCCATTGATATACTAAGAAGTATCAGCAGAGTCATGTCTGATATTGTTCCTTCCCGTCACAAGGAGTGCGCGGGGCTTTTTAAGTCGTTGCTGGCGACTTATCGAAAAGCGGAGGATTTAATCAACATCGGCGCCTATATTCCGGGCAGCAATCCAAAGATAGATCAAGCTATAAATATGATAGACAATATCACTAAATATCTTCAGCAGGGAATTGAGGACACTGCCAGCTTTGAAGAAAGCGTTCAGCAGTTGGAGGGTCTTTTTCAACCCAAGTGACGGGATGGAAAACCTTGGAGATTCATAACCATTTATTTATGATTTTCAGTTCATACTGATGGGAGAGTTATAATGTCCGGATTTAAATTTGCACTTGAAGCGCTTCTGAGTCACCGTCTTCATCATGAGGAAATCATTCAGAAAGAACTGTCGGTATGCGGATGCAGGCTCAGAGATGAAAAAACGGTTCTAACGCAGATTCACCATGATAAAGACAAGGCGATCAAAGATGTTCATCAAAAACAATTGCATGGAATCGCCATTTCAGAACATATTCTTTACGCCAATTTTCTTGAAGGACTTTCCCGGAATATGGTTGTTCAGCAAGAAAAGGTGAAAGACTCAGAAAAGAAATACGCTCAAAAACGGGATGTTCTGATTGAAGCCGTCAAGAAACGAAAAACCATTGAAAATCTGAAAGAAAAAGGATTGGCTACCTACTCCAGAGAACTGCTGAAACTGGATCAGGATTTTCTGGATGAAGTTGCTATCTGTCGTTTTCACAAGGAAACCCCATAATCAGGAATTCATATAATGCTAAATGAAATCATCAGTGTAACCAATTCCGGCGACATGTTTTCCGGGATCGGCAGATCTCAATTGTTAAAGGACGGGGCTTTTATCGGCCTGGGTCAATTTACTGATGATATTGATCCTCAGCAAAAGAATTTTATGTCAATTCTTTCCCAGTTTGGTAAAGTAGCTGTTCAGGTGATGCCTGAAGAATCAAAAAATGCCAATCCGAAACTTACTGAAGGAAGATTGCCGGATGAGGTGAACGCAGACAATGCTTCTTCAGAAAAACCAAAAGGAAGACAAGGCAAGGACGGCTCTGTCGCCAAACGACTACCATCTGTATATCCGGATACACTTGGCCTTGTCATGGGATTTCTGTCCATACCGAACATGCCACAATCTGACATTTCTGCGAATACTGCTTTTGGTACTCTTAGCTCGGAAAGTGAAGAAAATCCTGCTTCTGGTTTGATCGCAGGTGGATCAACGCCGGAAACGATGAAGAATCAACAATTGCCCGACGAGAGCATTGTTCTGACAGGTATCCCGCAAATACCCATTCCTGATCTTTCAGTCCCAGATATTGCTCAGGCTGCTCAAATCGAGGCATCGCCGAAGTTGCAGGGGCAGCAGCAACCTGATACATCATCTGTAAAGGGTACATCAATAAACAGTCCAGCGATAAACGGTCCTGCAATAAAAGGTACAGCTCAGGTTTTACAGGGCGGGGAAGTGACAGCGCAGCAGCATGAGAACCCAGATTCGATAACGGTTTCAAACCCGGTCTTTTCAAGACTGGATTCGGCGCAACTCTCCAAAGGGGAGCTAACGCCGAAACTACAGGTGCAGCGTCAACCCGATACATCATCTGTAAAAGATACATCAACAAACAGTCCGGCGATAAGCGGTCCGGCAATAAAAGGTATGGCTCAGGTTTTACAGGGCGGGGAAGTGCTGGCGCAGCAGCGGGAGAACCCAGATTCGGTAACGGTTTCAAGCCCGGTCTTCTCAAGGCTGGATTCGGCACAACTCTCCAAAGGGGAGCTAACGCCGAAACTACAGGTGCAGCGTCAACCCGATACATCATCTGTAAAAGATACATCAACAAACAGTCCGGCGATAAGCGGTCCGGCAATAAAAGGTACGGCTCAGGTTTTACAGGGCAGGGAAGTGATAGCGCAGCAGCAGGAGAACCCAGATTCGGTAACGGTTTCAAACCCGGTTTTTTCAAGGATAGATTCTGCGCAATTCTTTAGTGGGGAGCTGACACCGAAGTTGCAGGGGCAACGTCAACCCGACACATCATCTGTAAATGGTACATCAACAAACGGTACGGCGATAAACAGTCCGGCAATAAAAGGTACGGCTCAGGTTTTACAGGGCGGGGAAGTGCCAGCGCAGCAGCAGAACCCAGATTCGGTAACGGTTTCAGACCCGATTTTTTCAAAGATAGATTCTGCGCAATTCTTTAGTGGGGAGCTAACACCGAAGTTGCAGGGGCAACGTCAACCCGATACATCATCTGTAAAAGGTACATCAACAAACGGTACGGCGATAAACAGTCCGGCAATAAAAGGTACGGCTCAGGTTTTACAGGGCGGGGAAGCGCCAGCACAGCAGCAGAACCCAGATTCGGTAACGGTTTCAGACCCGATTTTGTCAAGGATAGATTCTGCGCAATTCTTTAAAGGGGAGCTGACACCGAAGTTGCAGGGGCAACGTCAACCCGATACATCATCTGTAAAAGGTACATCAATAAACAGTCCGGCGATAAGCGGTCCGGCAATAAAAGGTACGGCTCAGGTTTTACAGAGCGGAG
>Ga0194044_10000284_pt1 | contig 24640 bp, 18 predicted proteins | sample JunL4417m_MetaG_FD_155460 | JGI IMG/M metagenome (GOLD analysis project Ga0194044, IMG submission 155460) | Anoxic zone freshwater microbial communities from boreal shield lake in IISD Experimental Lakes Area, Ontario, Canada - Jun2016-L442-17m | ecosystem: Environmental > Aquatic > Freshwater...
TGTGTGAAATCATTCCCAGGGTAGCGACGTTGTCGCAACCCTGGGCTATAGGACAGAATCCCGTTGGGATTCAATAAGAACTGTGAATCCTTGGAAAGTGTAAACCGGAACATGAAGGATGCCGAAAATGATACTTCCCCCTTTGGAAAAGGGGGATCGAGGGGGATTTTTCAGGTGGATAGCCTCTGAAATCCCCCTGGCCCCCTTTTTCAAAGGGGGGGGAATCCTTTCGATTTTAGTTGTGATTAGCGGGCATAAGAGCGTTCGATGAAATTCAAGAATGATACGATATAACTGTAACTATAACTGAATTTTATTTAAATATTCATGCTCTGAGAAATAAGTTGACAAGATTTTTTTTTTGCGCTAAAAAATGACAATTCAAATTTGACTGAGCGTTCGTTCATAATGTCGGATTTTTATTAATCATTATCATAAATATCAGCATGTTGACTTGTAATTGTCGGGATGAAATATGAAGATGTGTCTCTTCGAATTATGACGAAACCACATGCAGAGTCACTTGAACGCTTCCACTCGATGATCAAGTTTTTCAGTAACATGCTGATATTATTGAGTTTATTAAAAAACAAGAATATTTTATATATCTTATTAAATCAAGTACTTATGTTTTTTCGACGCAAAAAACTTGATAATTGAGTTCCATCAGAAACAAAAAAAATCAGATATGATGCGTTTTCTGAAATTCGGTAAAAAAACTTGACAGCTATGTTATCATTATATTACAGCTACAAAAAAAAGAGATTGTGCAAAATTATTGTCTCTCACATGGAAATGGGAATCCATGCAAAAACAGAGGAGGTGAGTGCGGGCGATTGATATCCGGAAAAACGCAACCGGAAAGACCTATGTGGTATCTTAATTCACGCAAATCATATATCTGGCCGAAATCGGAATGGATAAGGCCATGCAGAGGGGGGAACCATGACTCACAACATGACGGATTACGATAAGACTTACGCTGAATTCAAATGGGAAGTGCCGGAGTATTTCAATTTTGCAGGCGATGTCATTGATAAATGGGCGAAAAAGGACCCGAACAAGCTGGCCATGCACTGGGTGAATGATGATGGGCTGGAAGCCAAACGGACGTTTATGGATTTCAGCAAGGCATCCAAGAGACTCTGTAATGTGCTATACAAGAACGGTGTTAGACGGGGCGATGTGCTTATGATCGTTCTGGGACGTTCGATCGAGTGGTGGGAAGTCTTTACCGCCTGTATCCGCATGGGTGTCATCATTGCACCTGGAACCACACAGTTGACTTCCAAGGACATTGAATACCGGGTCAATACATGCAATGCCGTCTGCTTTATCACCGATAACGCCAACGCGGCCAAGCTTGATGCGGTTGCCGACAAGTGCCCGACCTTGAAATGCAAACTGGTGGTCGGCGGTGACAGAGACGGCTGGCTGGATTACACAAAGGTTGTTGGCGCCGCTTTGGATATATTTGAAACAGCCATGACCGCCAGGGATGAAAAAGCCATCGTTTACTTTACTTCCGGCACCGTCGGGTTCCCCAAAATGGCCCTTCATACACATACATCATATCCACTGGGCCATCAGGTTACCGGAAAATTCTGGCTGGACCTTAAACCAGAAGACATGCATTGGAACATCAGCGATACCGGCTGGGCCAAGGCTGCCTGGAGCAGTTATTTCGGGCCATGGTACTGTGGAGCCGCTCAGTTCGTTCACTGCACAGACCGCTTTGATCCCAAGAAAACCCTGGAGCTGCTGTCCCAGTTCCCGGTCACGACCATGTGCGGAGCGCCGACTATTTACCGCATGCTGGTGCTTCAGCCGCTTTCAGATTATAAATTTCCAACCCTTCGCCACTGTGTCGGTGCTGGCGAGCCTTTGAATCCTGAAATCATTGAGGTCTGGAAAAAGGCGACTGGCTGCATCATACGCGATGGTTACGGCCAGACTGAGACCGTGCTTTTGTGCGGCAGCTTTCCCTGCATTGAACCCAGGTTTGGATCCATGGGAAAACCCACTCCCGGTTTTGATCTCCAGATCATCGACAATGACGGCGCCATCGTTCCCCCGAATACCGAGGGCGACATCGCTGTTCGTGTTAAACCTACCCGACCCCTTGGCCTTTTCAAGGAATACTGGAAAGAGCCGGAAAGAACCGCCAATGCGTTTAAAGGCGACTGGTACCTGACCGGCGACCGGGCTTACCGGGACGAGGATGGGTATTTCTGGTTTGTGGGCCGGGCCGATGACGTGATTCTGACCTCCGGTTATCGCATCGGACCCTTTGAAGTGGAAAGCGCCCTGATTGAGCATCCTGCAGTAGCCGAATCCGCGGTGGTATCCAGCCCGGATGAAACACGCGGCGAAGTGGTCAAGGCATTTGTCATACTGGCTCCGGGTTATACCGCCAGCGAGGCATTGGCCAAGGAACTTCAAGAGCATGTGAAAAAAGTAACCGCTCCTTACAAGTATCCCAGAAAGATTGATTTTGTAGCCGCACTTCCCAAAACTGTCAGTGGAAAGATTCGCCGCGTTGATCTGCGGAATTCTGAATGGGGAAAGAAATAATTCAACGTTAATCGGGGATGGTCTGTCAGCGCGACATTCGAATCATCCGTCCAATGCAGGTGAAAAAGGAAGACAGGAATATCCCAGGTTACGCTCTTCCCAACCTCCTGTGATAAGTGTTGGCGCACTGGACAGGCACATCCCCCCCACCCAACTTATATTGGAGGTATCATCCAATGGCAGAAAAAGCTCAGGCAGCCCCGGCAGCCGCAGGCGCACTGGTTCCAAGATGGGGACAACCTTTAACCGGTATCATCTCTTTGTCGGTGTTTACAGTTATCGCCCTGATCACCTGGTATATTTTCAGCGACCCCCGCGGTCCGGTAGGCTCTTTTCCCTATCCCTTCGTCATGTATCTGGCCATGATGATTCTGGTCGGACTATATCAGCACATGTTTTTAGGGGACTGGCCGTTCCAGAACATGTCTCAGCCCATGAGAGGCATCGTGGAAACCATTGTGAACCTGGTCATCACCTGGTTTATGATCCACATTGTTTTTTATAAAATCCTTGGTCTTGGGTTCAACTTCCTCAGCCAGGACAATATCAACGCGCTTGCGGAAGCCGGAAAGACTATGCTTCCGAGCGGCAAACCCTTGGCCCTTGACGCCATGACAGCAAAAACAGCGCTATATGGTCAACGAGCTGTGGTGTGCTTTGTTCTTATCGGGTTTTTCAGTTATCCGTTTGTGACCATTCTTTTCGGCAAGTGGCCGGTCCGGCCCAGTGACCTGCAGCAGCCCCAAGCCGGCCTTTTAGAAATTGGCTGGTGTTCTATTTTGACGTTCTTCTTCTATTCTGTTCTGATCGTTCCTTTCTGGGGCTTTCTTTATGGTACGGTTTTTGGGACATCCTTTGGCCTGAATACGCCATGGTGGACCAGCATAGTCGGTTTTTCCCATGTACACTGGGTGTTTGGCTGGTGGGAATGGATGATCGTTATCCTGTTCATGACCGCCAATGTCTGGAGAGGAAAACCCTGGTCAGCCATCAGTCTTCCGCAACCAGCCAAGGGCTTGACATCTTTTGTCATTATCATCATCGGCGGTTATATTACGGCTACAATTTGCGTTAAAATAGAGCCGATCTGGCTGAGTGATGTGCTGAGCCACATGGATAAGGAGACAGAAAAACTTCGATTCCTTTGGTATCATGCGGCTGAGATCGCAGGTTTCACCCTGATTCCGTTTCTGGCCTGGCATCACTATTTCGATGACATGGTTCCGATGGAAGACGTTGATTCCTGGGGAGGATTTGGATTCCGGACAGTTGGGGTGATGGTGCTTTGCGCGATTTATTATGTTTTCTTTTATTATGGCAACTTTGGCTCCTGGGGCCTGGGAAATCCGCACTGGGATCATAAATTTGTTCACGGCGAGTCCCTGATCTGGAATTTCTGGTGGATTATTCCGCTGCTCTGGAACGAATGGTTCTTCCATAAATGGCCGTTCTACGAACACAAACACCATTGATCTCATTAACGTGAAAATGTTCCTTCCTCCCTTTTTTTGAAAAGGGGGGGAAGGTGAGCAAAAAAATCTCCTGAGAGATGTCTATCCTGCTGACAAATCCCCCTCAATATCCCTTTTCCAAAGCGGGAAGTTTTCAGTCCCCGCAATTTATCCTCGACCAACATTCAGTCCTGTGGTACAGTTCCTGATGATTATCCCTGTTCATCTTTTGAGTGGAGGGCGACTGATGGTGAAACGCTGTATCATACAATTTTTGTCAGGCTTTTTGCTGCTTCTCTTTGTATCTGGTTGCGTGCAACAAAGCCATAAACCGTTTGCTGCACCAACCCTTCTGCCGGGTACAGACCGCAGCATGCTGACCGCAGGCTACTGGATCAGCCGCCATCCATCGCCTGATGCCCTGGTATTGACAGCAGAACAGATTGCTGGACTGAATCGTCAAATTGAAAGAAGCTTGGAACCCGCCGCGGCCAAAATATCTCCTGGAGCCGACCAAAATATCTCCTGGCCTGCGTCATGTTCAGGCAGCGATCTTGCCATCGTCTTGCAAAAAGACATAGACCGTCTGCGGGCCAGACCCCGATATTTTTCATCCGGCCGCCAGGCGCCAGGCGCGTTTTATGAACGCATGATCGAGGATATGGATTTGGCTGCAATTAATCCGATCATGGATTCGGCCCAAATATCTCCTGGCGGAGTTGTCGTCCGGTTCTCGGATCAGCGGATATTACCAACATTGGAACCGCTTTATGGCGACCCATCAGAAGTGGACTTTGACGATCTTCAAAACAATGCTCTCGAAATGGGAACGCCGTTGTTGCTCCTGCACCAAACCCGTGACATGAAATGGACTTACGTCTGTTCACCGTCCAGCTCCGGATGGGTGGAATCCCGGCATATCGCCAGGTGTTCGCTGGAGGCCCTGGAAGATTTTATTCATCCAGACCGCTTTGTGGTGGTCCTCCGTCCAAAAGTGGATATTTACCGGAACCCGGCGCTGACTTACTCCGAAGAATTTGTGCAGATGGGGGTCCGGCTTCCGCTCATTGATGTTGAGGAAAATGCGTACCTGGTCATGATTCCAATCAGCGATTCCCAGGGGTATCTGGTCAGACAACAAGGATACATTCAAAAAAATCAAGCCAGTGAAGGATATCTTCCCTACACCGCCCGGAATATCCTTCAACAGGCATTTGAAATGCTCAATGCCCCGTATGGATGGGGAGGCATGTATGGCGAGCAGGACTGCTCCCGTTATATTCAGCAGGTATTTGCAACAGTGGGTGTGAATTTTCCACGAAATTCAGCAGATCAGGCGATGGTGGGAAAACGTGTTGCAGAATTTGATCCAGACACCCCGGAAGTATTTAAAATTCGCAGTCTGGATCAGGCATTCGGCGGTATTGCAGTGCTTTACCTGAAAGGCCATGTCATGCTGTATCTGGGAAAAGCAGGCTTTCTGCCATATGCCATTCACGCAACCTGGGCCTATCGGGTACCTGACGGCTATCAGGATTTGACATATAAAATCAACCGGGTGGCGGTAACGGATCTGAATCTGGGAAAAGGAAGCCGTAACGGCTCTCTGCTGGAACGGCTTCAATCGGTTCGCATGGTTCAGTAGTCAGTGATGATCGCTATTTTCGGTTTGTGAAAATTTCTTTCAACGATAGAAAAAATTCCCTTTTGAGATTGCTGATTTTTTACCGTGAGTAAGGGCATCCGGCCGGTCGCCCTTACTTTTAAACCACGAAACACACGAAACACACGAAACACACGAAACACACGAAAAAATGTTCTTCGCGCCTTTGCGCCTTCGCGTGAGAATCAATTTTCATATATCCTTTATGATTTAACGAATTTGGTATGATATTTGCTTTTTGTTAGGTAAGGGCGACCGGCCGGTCGCCCCTACATGTACGGCGCATTCCTGCGTTTATGTAAATATAGGAGACTGATTATTCCCATGACCCCTTTTGAAATTGAAGTGCTTCAGTACCACATGGAACCCAGACCTGGCAAAATTGAAGTGGTTCCCAGCAAGCCCTGTCTTTCCCAGTCCGATCTTTCCCTGGCCTATACGCCGGGTGTGGCTATTCCCTGCCTGGAAATCAAAAAAAATCCGGATCTATCCTTTGATTACACCACACGGGGCAATCTCGTGGGTGTTATCACCAACGGAACGGCGGTTCTGGGCCTCGGCAATATCGGACCACTGGCAGGAAAACCTGTGATGGAAGGCAAAGGAGTACTCTTTAAACGGTTTGCCGATATTGATGTCTTTGACCTCGAACTCGACATCCGTGATCTGAATGAATTTGTCCGCACTGTCAAGAGCCTGGAGCCGACATTCGGCGGTATCAATCTGGAAGACATCAAGGCGCCGGACTGTTTTTATATTGAGGAAGAGCTTATCAAACAGATGTCTATACCGGTGTTTCATGACGACCAGCATGGAACGGCCATCATTTCATGTGCGGCCCTGTTAAATGCCTGTCTTCTGACCGGTCGCAACATGGCGGACACCCGGATTGTGATTAACGGCGCTGGCGCAGCCGGCATTGCCTGCGCCAAAATGTATATGACGATGGGGGCCAGGCAGGAGAATATCATTCTTCTGGATTCAACCGGTGTCGTTTACAAGGGCCGAACCAAAGGCATGAATCCTTACAAGGATCTTTTTGCCTTGGACACCCCCATGCGTACCCTGTTGGATGCGGTCAAGGACGCGGATGTTTTGGTCGGTCTTTCGGTAAAAGGCGCCTTTACCCCGGAAATGCTCTCCCGGATGCGGGACAAACCCATTATATTCGCCTTGGCCAATCCGGATTCAGAAATCAGTTATGATGAGGCCAAGGCCGCCCGGCCCGATGCCATTGTGGCGACCGGACGTTCCGATTGTCCGAATCAGGTCAACAATGTGCTGTGCTTTCCCTTTATTTTCAGGGGCGCCCTGGATGTGCGGGCCAAGGCCATCAACACAGAAATGAAAGTGGCTGCGGTTCGGACACTTGCGGAACTAGCCAGGGAAGATGTGCCGGATTCGGTGATCCGGGCTTACGGCGGAAAGCCCATGCGCTTTGGTCCGGATTACATCATTCCCAAACCACTGGATACACGGGTGTTATTAAAGGTGACACCGGCGGTGGCAAATGCGGCAGTGGAAAGCGGGGTTGCCAGGATTGGGCTTCCCAGCAAGGAGACCTATCTTCAAGAGCTTGAAACCAAGCTGGGGCCGGAGCGGGAAGTGATGCGGAAAATCATCTTTACGGCTCAGCAGAATCCCAAACGGATTGTGCTGCCGGAAGGAAATCATCCGGTGATTCTGCGGGCAGCCTCGCAAGTGGTCAAGGAAGGCATTGCTAAGCCCCTTCTGTTGGGCAACGAGGAAGAGATTCGATCTATGGCCAGGGATATGAATATTTCCCTGGATGGCATTGAAATTCTGAATCACCTGAAAAGTCCGCTTTTTGATGAATTTACTGAAAAGCTCTTTGCATTCAGGGCCAGAAAAGGTTGGTCGCCTGCGGAAACCCGCTGGCAACTGCGTAACCGTTACACTTTTGGCGCCATGATGGTCAGGGAAGGCCTGGTTCATGGCCAGGTTCATGGCATCAACCGATCCTATCCGGATGCCATTCGGCCGGTGCTTCAGGTCATTCCCCGAAGGCCAGGAGTTTCAGTGGTTGCAGGGCTTTATATGATGATATTCAGGGGGCATACCCTGTTTCTGGCTGATACCACGGTTAACATTCACCCCAGCTCCGAGGTTCTGGCCGAGATTGCGATCCTGTCCGCGGAAATGGTGGGTTTTTTTGATGTCAAGCCGATAGTGGCCATGCTTTCCTTTTCAAATTTCGGATCCACCCGGCATCCTGATGCAAGGCGAGTGGAGCGTGCTGTCGAGATTGTAAGGACCCGAAGGCCAGAGCTTATCATTGATGGGGAGATGCAGGCTGATACCGCAGTTTCTGAAGAAATATTGAACCGGCTGTTTCCCTTCAACCGGCTGGGCACGCCGGCCAATGTGCTGATCTTTCCGAATCTTGACGCCGGAAACGCCGCTTATAAACTGCTCCAACATATCGGGGGAGCAAAGGCGGTAGGTCCCATTTTGATGGGAATCAGCAAGCCTTTCAACGTGGTTCAGCGGGATACGGACATGGAAAATGTTGTAAACGTGATTGCGTTTACAGTCGCCCAGTCCCATGGCGATTGTGAATGTTCCAATTGTTCCATTGGGTGACGGTATCACGGAAAAAACATCTGTCAATCAAACGGTGTCAGGCTTTCGTACCCATCTTCCGTGACCAGAATGGTCTGTTCAAACTGGGCGGAGAGCCTGCCATCATTTGTCACAGCAGTCCATTTGTCCTCAAGAATGCGTAAAAACCGGGCGCCGATATTGATCATGGGCTCTATGGTAAAGACCATGCCCGGCAACAGCAGAAAGCCGTCACCTTTCTGACCGAAATGAAGAATCTGCGGCGGTTCATGAAATTCGAACCCGACGCCGTGTCCGACAAATTCCTGGACCACGGAGCATCCCTGGTTTTCTGCATAGTGCTGGATGGCCCATCCAATGTGGCCGGTGGTGTTTCCTGGCTTTATCATGGCCATGCCCTGGCGAAGGCATTCTCGCGTGACATTAACAATTTTTTTAGCGTCAGGTCCGGGAGTTCCTACAAAAAATGTCTTGTTGGCATCCGCATAGTAGCCGTTTAAAAAAGGTGTCACATCAACATTCACGATGTCTCCATCATGAAGTACGCGGCTGCCGGGGATGCCGTGGCAGATCACTTCATTAACCGAAACACAGACGCTTTTGGGAAATCCACGGTAATGAAGCGGTGCGGAAATGGCATGATTCTTGACAGTAAATTCATGAATCAGAGTATTGATCTCTTCCGTGGTAACACCTGGCCGGATAATGGATTCCGCCATATCCAGTGAGTCCAGGGCCAGACGCCCTGCTTTTCGAATGCCTTCGATATTTTCAGGGGTTTTGAACCTGATTTTGTATTTTCGGTTGTATTCAATTTTAAGAAACGGAATTGAGTGAGCGCCAATTTCCCTAGCCTTGGAAGCGCAGCATTTTTTGAATTTTTGGCCGCTGCCACAGGGACAAGGGCTGTTGCGACCCAATTTATCAGACTTGATTTTCAAGACAACTCCTTAAAAACGGATAAGCGCCAATAGGTAACCACATTCAGATTTTTTTACCCATGACCTACTTGGCATGTTCCCCGTTTACCGTTCACGGTCAACGGTAAACGGGGAACCTATTTCCTGGTGGGTTTGACACCTATATGAATCACCGCGATTCCGTTGGTCAGTCTATTGAATGAGACATCTATAAAGCCTATTCCTTCCAGTAGTTCGGCAAGTTCGTCCGGCAGCGGAAAAAGGCGGATGGTTTCCGGCAAATGAATATAGGCTGAGCGGGTTCCTGCAATCAACTGGCCGAGCCAGGGCATGACATAAAAAGAGTACATATCGTACAGCCATCTGAAAGTCGGCGAAACCGGCTTGGAAAATTCCAGACACAGCAGGGCGCCGCCAGGTTTCAGAACCCGGTACAGTTCTTTAAACCCTTTGTCTATATGGGTGACATTTCTAATTCCAAAGCCTACCATCACAGCATCAACACTATTGTCCGGAAACGACATGGCTTCAACATCGCCTTGAATATAGCGGATTTGCTTTCGAATGGCAAGATGGTTTTCCTGGGTTTTTCCGGCCAGAATCATGTCCCGGTTGATGTCATACAGAATCACCTCTCCGGTTTGTCCCACCTGACCGGCCGCCAGAATAGCCAAATCCCCGGTACCGCCGCAGACATCCAGAACCCTGTCCCCTGGCCTTAACTTCAGAGCGCGAACAGCAGCGCGTTTCCACAAATAATGGATGCCAAAGCTCAGGATGGTATTCATCAGGTCGTAGCATTCGGCAACAGAATTAAAATGTTTGCGCACATATTGAACTTTTTCATTTTCCGGCACCTGGTAAAACCCATAAGTGGCCAGTTTGTCACGGGTGAGTCGGGAAATCAGCCGGGCCCGCTCCATGCGGTCGTTCAGCCAGACTGTTTTTGGAAAAGACATGTAATGATACTCCTCTATCGGTAATAGGTGCAGAGTGCCTCAATACTTAACGTCCATGCAAAACAAGGCCGGCATCCTGCATCAGCGCCAGCAGGCAGGTCAGGCTTTGACGGCCGGCTTCTTCCGGCATATCAATGTATGGATAAAGCTCCAGGCTGATATCGCAGTGGTATCTTAACCGCACCATGGCTTCAAAAATGCTTTTAAAATCTATGGCGCCCTGGCCCACGATCAAATGATTATGAACCCGGCTGGGAGCTATATCCTCAATATGCACATGCCCGATCCATTCAAACATATCCTCAAATGCCTCATGAGGTTCTTCACCAGCGCAGAAAAAATGGCCTATATCAAAATTGAGGCCCACTGCAGAAGAGCGGACATCCCGGATAAAAGCCTTGAACTGAGCGGAATTTTCCATCAAAAGGTCAGGCTCTGGCTCGATCAGCAGCTTGACATTCAGAGATTCCGCCAGTGGAATCACCTGATCCAGCCCTTGATGAAAGAGCACGATGGCTTCAGACCGGGACATGTCGTTCAACGGGCCGCCGGGAGGAATTGAAATATTGCCGCAGCCAAGTTCCTTTGCTATCCTGAGACATGCCTGGGTATGCTGAATGCGGATATTGCGCTGTTTTGGATCGGGTTCGATCCAGGATGGCAGATATGTATCTCCGACGGCAAACAGGGTAAAACTGTTCAGGTTTGTAATTTTCAGGCCCAAACGGTCAGTGGCGTTTTTGATATCCTGAATATCCGAATTCCGGTAGTCCGGCGGATAAAGATGTGGCCGGTCGCACATGATTTCAACCCCTTTAAATCCCAAATCGGCAATGCGTTTGAGGGAATCCGGAAGCGTGTATTTGACAAAAGCGTTGGTGCTGTAACCCAGTATCATGGAATGGTATCGTCTCCTGGCTATTGGCTTATAGTAAAGTGAAGGCATTCGTTTTCAAGCGATTGCAGGCAATTGAGCTGTTCCTGAAAGGTTATCGGAGGGCAGTCTCCCATGGGTTTTTTAAAGTAGAATCCCAGCTCCGGAATCAGACCTTTTCGCCCTGACATCGAGAGGGCCGCCATCCATCTGGCCAGATCCAAAACCAGCGGGGCCGCCAGGATGGAATCCCTTCCCTGAAGATTGATGCGTATGCTCATTGGAAGGTCAAAAAGACCGACAAGATCAATGACATCCCAGGCTTCCTTGGCATCGCCACGGGGGGGATAATAGTCGATATGAACCTTGTGCGACGGCGTTCCATATTTTTGTCCGACGGGATACCCCAGAATATCATCCAGAAGATGGGTTTTGTTGGCCAGTTTACCGGCTGCCTTTTCCGGGTCCATCAAATTCTTTCCGTCGGCATTACCCAGGATATTCAGGCTATACCACCCGTCCACCTGAAGATTTCTGGCTTTAAAGGCCGATGCCAGAACCACCTTGAAATAGGTCTGTCCGGTTTTTCCATCGCAGCCGGCCATGCATACGCCGTTTTTGACAGCTTCCTGAACCACAGCCGGATATTCCAGAAGATTGGGGGTGAAGTTTACAACCGGGATTCGGCAAGCAATGGCGGCCAGCGCGTATGAGAGATCCGGTGAGAGATCCGGTGAGAGATCCGGCCAAAATATCTCCTGGTCCGATGAGTCTTTATGGGCATAGATATGTGAGAGGGTATCAGTTGCATGTAATGGCTCTGATGCACAGGCCGGCAACAGATTGATAAAAACCGGCAGTGCATCCGGAAAACCGGATTTCAGGGATTGAATATCCAGAATAATCTGTTGAACCTGTGCCGCCCTGTTCAGGTCGGCGCCGGGGGGAGAAAAAACCTTCACCAGGTCGATTTCATCCTGAAAAGGCTCCCACAAGGTATTCGGCAGGACACCGTGCCTGGAGATGGCGGCCGTCATGGGATGATCATCGACATCCCAGCCCGCAAGATCAACCGCCTGCTGAGGAAAAAGCGATGGAAATTTACCGGCAGTCGTCAGATAAGGCAGAACACTTTCCGGATGATGCTTCAGCGTGGAAACGGCCGCCGCAAGGGTCGAGCCGATGGCGCCTTTTGCGCCTGCAACAAGTAATAACAGCGATTTGTAACCATTGGGGTTAAGTGACATGTATCAGCCTTAGTAATCTAAGATATGCTATACTGCGAAAGGGCATAATCCGCACTTTCCTTATGCTCCCTCTCCCAGCGGGGGAGGTTGGGGTGGGGGGTTCAAAAGTTAAGATTATGCCCGTTCGCAGTATATCTTCCGAAGTCGTGATTAATATTCTATTTAATCTGCAATAATATCTAAAATTTGTACGATGATCAAGTTGAAACACGACATTTTGAAAGGAGTCAAGGGTATCCTGGATATCTGGTGCTTATGGATTGGTCGGGTGAATGATATCCAAATATACTGCAAACCTTATGAATTTGTAAAAATTAAATCATGTTATGCGCCGTCTTTCGCTTTGCTTGCTTCTTCCCAGCGCCCTTCAATCCAAAAGATCGAGGCACTAAAATGCGATATTGGTCATCATCATCGTCGTCGCCCTTGTATCTGCATTCATCACAAGGCTGTTTTTTTTCCCCAATCGTGAGCACGAACATGAAAAACCTTAAGCAGAAATAAAGTGAGAAGCCAGCGAACACAGCACCCGGAATAATAGCCTGTTGCATTTCGAGGTTATTCATTGTTAACGTCAATATATAGGCAATACTGAGTCCGAATACCACGACCACTGCCGTAATGAGAGCTACAATCGCCAAGAGTATAGCACCAATGACTGTTATAGTGATAAAATTGATTTTCATAATATCTCCTTTGCCTTATGCTTTCTTGTGCACAACACCACCTAACATGCTGTTAAGTGGTTTCCTTTCAGACACTACTTATGGGAGCGCGCCAACCTGCCCCGGCATGAGTGGGTAGCCCTTCACCCAATATGCATCGCCATGATATAGGCTTTGTTGATGACACGAATCAGATTGTTAACCGTCCGGCCAATGGCATCCATCCGGGCTAAAAGTGCAATCCGTTCCCGGGAGCGCTGAAATTCACGCGGAGACAGAATATCCTGAAAAAAACCGCAAGCGTCAACAAGGCTGACGAGGACGGTTTCTCTTGGTTCCGGAATCTCATCGCTCAGTATCAGGTTGCGAAGCCGCCTTTCAATATTCTGAAGTTCTATACCGTCAATAACCGGATATTGCCGGGTGGGAAATACCCAGAGGATTTTTTTATCTTCCTGTTTCAATATTTTTTTATCAATCAGTTCCTGCAAGACATATTTTTCAATAAAACGGGTATCCGCCCGCAATTCGTTCATCCAAAAAGAAATTGATTGAGATTCCGTTGATCCGGCGATCAGGGACAAGGCATGATCCAGCACCGGATTTCCGATAGGTGTGGCATCCAGAAGATAAATTTTATCAATATCTGTATCAATCCGCAGAAAAAATGATAGTTCTCCAAGAATCGCACCGACCAGCGCACTTTGCATTTCAATGTCTCTGGGACTGATCATGGGTTTGCCTGTTGTCTCGTCAAGCGCCAAAAGATATATTTCTTCTGCAAAGCTAAGCATAAAAGTCTCCTTATTCTGAATTGTCGGGGTCATGTTATCGTGGATATCCAGCTTCATCGTCCATCAGTACAATGGTTCAGCCGTTAGCCAATGGCGCGGCGACACCCCTTGTTTCATCTGGCAGTGATGATTTCCGGTTCCTGGTTCCTGTATGTATAGGGCATACTTGGTTTCGTATCTACTCCTATTCCACAACAGCACCCGTGCTGGCGGACGAAACATTTCGCGAATACCTTGCCAGATATCCGGAAGTTATTTTGGGCTTGGGCGGTTTCCATGCGGAAAGCCTGTCCTGAATAACAGCCTCTTTAACATTAAGGGTGATGGTTTTCTCGGGAATGTCTATGGAAATCATGTCGCCTTCGCAAACGATGGCAATGATGCCTCCCGAGGCAGCTTCCGGCGAAATGTGGCCGATGGCGGCTCCGCGTGTTCCACCCGAAAATCTGCCGTCCGTGATCAATGCAACATAAGCGTCCAGCCCCATGCCGGCAATGGCGGATGTCGGGGAAAGCATTTCCTGCATTCCGGGTCCGCCTTTTGGTCCTTCGTAACGGATGACGACAACATCGCCTTTTTGGATTCGACCTGATAAAATAGCCTCACAGGCGCTGGTTTCCGAATCGAACACGCGGGCCGGGCCATTATGTCGGAGCATTTCGTCTCGAACGGCCGACTGCTTGACCACACAGCCATCCGGAGCCAGATTCCCAAAGAGAACCGCCAGACCGCCTTGTTTGTGGTATGGGCGATCAATGGTGCGGATGACATCAGGGTTTAAAATTACAGCGCGGCTGAAGGTTTCCGCCATGGTTTTTCCGGTTACGGTCAGGCAATCGCCGTTTATCAGTCCGGCGCGGAAAAGCTCTTGCATCACGGCCGGTATTCCGCCTGCGCGGTACAGGTCTTCAACATGGTGTTTTCCTCCGGGGCTAAGAGAACATAAATGGGGTGTTGACTGGCTGATGTGATTGATCAGATTCAGGTCAAAATGCACCCCGGCTTCCCGTGCAATGGCTGCCAGATGCAGCACTGTATTGGTTGAACAGCCAAGCGCCATATCCACAGTGAGGGCATTGCGGAAAGCTTCTTTTGTCAGGATTCCGCCAGGGGTGACACCTTTTTCCAGAAGTTCCACGATCTTCATTCCGGTTTCCTTGGCCAGACGGATTCGGGCGGACATGACAGAGGGAATGGTGCCATTTCCCGGAAGTCCCATGCCAATGGCTTCTGTCAGGCAGTTCATGGAATTGGCCGTAAACATGCCGGCGCAGGAACCACAGGTGGGACAGGCTGCATCTTCGATCCTGGAAAGTTCATCTTCTGTCATTTTTCCGGATTTTACAGCGCCGACCGATTCAAATACGGAAATGAGGTCTATTTTTTTGGGGTCAGAATGGCTATCCGGATGAATTCCCGCCAGCATCGGGCCGCCGCAGATGAAAATGGCTGGAATGTTCAGGCGAGCCGCAGCCATCAGCATTCCGGGAACGATCTTATCGCAACTGCTGATCATCACCAGGGCATCAAAGGCATGGGCGGTGGCCATGATTTCTACGGAATCGGCGATAAGCTCCCGGCTAGCCAGAGAGTATTTCATGCCGACATGGTTCATGGCAATGCCGTCGCAGACACCAATTACGCCGAATTCAACTGGCGTTCCGCCTGCCATGTAGATTCCGGCTTTGACCGCTTCCATGATGGTGTTCAGTTGGATATGGCCGGGAATGATGTCGTTGGCGGCATTGGCAATGCCGATAAGCGGCCTGTGAATTTCAGTGTCCGTGTATCCCATGGCCTTGAAGAGCGACCGTTGGGGGGATCTTTCAATGCCGTTTTTGACGATATTGCTTTTCATTGGTTTCCTGTGGAAATCGGGTTTTGAGCAAAAAAAATCCGTTGTCAGCTTTTGAGGGCTTGTAACGGATTTTTTTAAATTACAATTAAGAAAAAATCAGGCCATTATCAACTCGGCGCCTCGTAGGGAGGGTTAATCCCAACGAGGACGATAATAAGGCTAATAAAGACGATGGTTGCGACTGGTATCATAATATTTAAAATTGGTGTTTATTTAAAGACTGAGGTTGAATATCAGCAACAATATCTTCTTGTCAAGAAGTTATTTTCAGGGTAAAGCTATGGCGATGATGACAATTGTATTAAAATGGAACTTTAGGTAGAGCCGTCAATCGGTTTGAGGAGGTGGGTGATGTTTCAGCGGGCGGTAAATGGAAAGCGTTTTTGTCTTTACTGTATGGGATGGATTCTGATTTTTCTCTTGGTTTGTGGAGGCGCTCAATCCGCCACGCTTTATGAGCAGTCCTGGCAGAAGCTGAAATCCAGGTTGGCCGGGATTCAAAAAGAGCCATATACATTTGTGGTCATGGGAGACAGCCGCGACAACGATGAAGTCTTCGTAAAATGCCTGCTAACTGCAGCCAGTTACCATCCGCTGTTTATTCTGCATACGGGTGATGCCGTGTCCACCGGAAGTGAAGAACGGTTTCTGAATTTTCTGGCGCTTCTTCAAAAAACCATTCCGGACATGCCCATTTTTGTTGCTGCCGGCAATCATGAGCTGACACATCGAGATAAGAGTGATAAGGGGAAAGCATTGTTTCAGCAATTAATCGGTCCCTTGGACTATGTCATGGATATTCCCGAAATCAATTCCAGGTTTATTGTTCTGGACAATTCCGGATATTCTCTGACATCAAATCAGATTGACTATCTTAAAACCCAGTTGAGTATAGAACAATCCCTGAAATTTGTTCTAATGCACATTCCGCCGCAAACTCCTAAATGGATAGACAGTCACACGTTTAAGAAAGGGGGCGACGCGTTTTTGCAGACGCTTTCCGGTCAGAACATTGCTGGAGTGTTTTACGGACATTACCATCTTTACGATGAAGATATACTCTCCGGAACGCGCCACATCATTACCGGCGGGGCTGGAGCGCCGCTCTCCCGCTTGTATTTCGGGGATGCTTCTTACCATTTTGTCGTTGTCACGCTCTCAGGAGGGAAGATGACAACAGAAAAGGTGCTGATTGCGGAGTGATCGGGTGGGGGGTATCATTAAAATTAGTATTGAAAATGATATCTCGTTGATATATGTATGGTAGATATGGAGTTGTTCCTAATTGAAAGCATTGATCATTGTTTCGACCATTCGGATTTATTTCGACCATTTTGGTTTATTTCGTAGGGGCGAATCTTGTGTTCGCCCTGTCGATAGGGCGAATACAAGATTCGCCCCTACTATTGCCTGATGGCGGCTATACACGGATAAATGCCTGGTCGAGACGATGATCAATGACTAATTATGGAGTTGTTCCTAATTGAAGGCATCTATCATTGTTTCAACCATTCGGGTTTATTTCGTAGGGGCGAATCTTGTATTCGCCCTAATGATGGATTAGTGGCAAATCGCCTCTGGGATCGCCTCTGGGATCGCCTCTGGGATCGCCGCACCCCAGTGCGGCAATTATGACAACGCTCTTGTGGCGGCTAAAACAAGAGCCGCACTGGGGTGCGGCGATCCCAGGGATGGCTCCCAGACACCGGGTGCCTTACCGTGCGAGAGTATCAGGAATAAATAATTGAAAACTCCGGAACACTCTGTTCATCAGCCACACGCCAAACTTTTTGAAACGGTGTTTTCCGATCCGGTGGAAGCCGTGAGCTTTTTTCAGGCATATCTGCCGGATGCCCTGACAGCACGGATTGACTGGAATACTCTTGTTCTCAAGGAAAATAGTTTCATAGACGAAGAATTTCATGGCAGTGAATCAGACATACTGTTTCAGGCAAAACTGAAGGACAGAGGCAAAGATATTTTTCTGTATGTGCTGTTTGAGCATCAATCCAAGCCTGATAAATGGGTAAGGTTCCGTTTGCTGAAATATATGTGCCGGATATGGGACGCATCGTTCAAGGAATTTCCGAAACAGAAGAAACTGATTCCAGTTCTTCCGGCGGTATTTTATCAGGGAAATTCACGCTGGAATTATTCCACCCAGTTTTCAGACTTGTTTCATGACAAACTGAAGGACGTTGATTTTATCCCTCGTTTCAGTCATTTTCTGACCGATCAGTCCGGTTTTTCGAATGATGAAATCAGAGGCGCGCTGAAAATTAGAATCGCCCAGCTTCTGATGAAAGCCGCTTTTCACGGAAAGATACGGGAAATATTTAGCATACTGTCCGCTCTGATGTCCGAATTGCCGGAAAACGGCGGTATCCGGTATGTCAGAGTTTTTATAAGATATATTGCCGCAACTCAGGAACGAAAGACTGTTGAGGAATTTGCGGGAATTATGAAGAAACACTCAGAACGTATAGGTGAGAATATGATAACCGCAGCACAGGAATGGTTTAACGAAGGCTTAAACGAAGGCTTAAACAAAGGTGTGATAAAGGGACAAATTGAAGTTATTGAAAAACTTTTAAAAGTTGGTGTAACCTGGGATATTATTTACAAAGCTACAGATTTTGATGAAAACAGTTTCCATGAACTGAAAAAGAAGTTGCAACAACAAATAAAACCGGTAAGAAACCCTTACCAAGGCGTTGCATTGGACAGGCTCAACGCCAGCCAGTGAAGCTCGGTGTCAGGTAGCAATGTTATATTATTTGCTTGACCTTGATCAGCGTTTCTGCCAGATGTTTATGCATTGATAATTGTTTCGGCCAGACATTTATACATGTATCGCCCCCATCAGGCAATAGTAGGGGCGAATCTTGTATTCGCCCTGTCGATAGGGCGAATACAAGATTCGTCCCTACGAAATAAACCCAACTGGTCGAAACAATGATCAAGGCCGTATATTCTTTATTGGAAATCATCTAATCAATAGCCTGCTGTGATATAATGCTGGCTAAAAACCTAACCAACGGAGGTGTTTATGCGGCGATTTCGTTTATTGTTTTTGAGTTTGTGTGGATTGTGTATGGTTTTCCTTGCATGCCAGGCGTGGGCAGGGGATTATGTGGACAACGGCGATGGTACCGTCACGGATAACTCTACCGGTCTGATGTGGCAGCAGGCTACCGCACCAAACAAATATAACTGGAATCAAGCGATGTCCTACTGCGAATCTCTTTCATTAGCAGGCTATACAGATTGGTGGTTGCCCACTATTGATGAGCTTAAAAGCCTGGTGGATACCAGATGGAGTCCAGTAATTGATCCTACTTACTTTCCAAGTACGGCCGCGTCGTGGTACTGGTCCAGTACTACCTATGTGTTCTATACCAACTACGCGTGGTTCGTGGATTTCGACGACGGCAACGTCTACAACTACTATAAGTACCTCGCTGGTTATGTTCGTGCCGTGCGAGGTGGACAGGCTGAATTATTTGGTAATTTGGTTATTTCTCCAGTCAGCCGGGATGTGACCAAAGATGCAGGCACCACTACATTCAGCGTTTCAAATACCGGAACTGGAACCATGCCGTGGAAAGCTGCAGTGACATCAGGCAGCAGTTGGCTTTCGATCACATCGGGTGCCAGCGGTACCAATTCCGGAACGATCAAATGCAGTTTCAAGGCGAACACCAGCACTTCAGACCGAACTGCCACCATACGGGTAACCGCAACCGGTGCAGATGGCAGCCCTGTGGATGTAGATGTGTGGCAGGAGTCAACACCGGATCCAACACCAACACCAACTCCAACACCAACACCAACACCAACACCAACACCTACACCTACACCAACACCAACACCAACACCAACACCAACACCTACACCTACACCTACACCTACACCAACTCCAACGCCTACACCAACTCCTATACCTACATCCGCACCCATAATTGGCTCAAATTCAATTGATACGATGGATGTGGTCAAGATTACAGATATGTCGGGTTTGCTTCCTGATGCTGGCGGGGCTGTCACCGTCATGGCATGGGATAAAGACGGAAAGCAGCTCACAGCAGCCGGGTATGCCTCACCATTGTCCATTGTAAATCATGGAACGTCCAGTGTTTCGGGTAGAGATATCAAGGACAGATTCCCTGATGGCATTCCGGCAGCCTATACTTTTTCAGTCGAGTCGCCGAAAATGTTTATCACCAATGTCAATAACAGCATTGATGGCGATGTTAAGGTACCCATCATTTATTCAAACGGGCTAAGCAACTTCGTCTCTAACTCCATTGGGTCCAGAAATACCATCAAAGTGACGGATATGTCCGGAACCCCCACCAGCAGTGCCATTACGATTACCGTTAAGGCCTGGGACGCAGCCGGCAAATCCATTCCGGAATCCACATCTTTGATACCTTTCAAACTGTACAGTCATGGCACAACCACCATAGCCGGTTCATCCCTTTCGGAACGTTTTCCATCGGGTGTACCTATGACTTATGAGTTTAGCATCGCCTCACCAAATCTGGTTATTTCGAATGTAAAAAACAGCAGCGATAGAACGCTGAACATTCCAACCGTTTATACGATTGGGGTCAGCAATTTTGTATCAAACTCCATTGGTTCCCGAAACACCATTTATATTTCTGATTTTTCGGGTACATTGGATACAGGTGGAGCTGCTATCAGCGTCAGGGCATGGGATGCTTCCGGAAAGGAAATTCCCGAGTCTGGCTCTGCAAGTTCATATAAAATTTTCAAGTATGAAACAGTAAAGATCACTGGTGCAGAGCTGGCCAGTCGGTTCTCTTCCGCTTCACCCATGACTTATGAGTTTATCGTCGATTCATCAAAGGTCATGATCACCAACATCAAGAGCAGCACGGATGGCAGCATCAATATCCCAACGGTTTACACCAGTGGGATAACCAACTATACAACCAACTATGTCAGTGATCTGAATACCATTCAAATTACGGATATGTCCGGCGGCATTCCATCAGGTGTAGCCAGTATAACCATTACTGCCAGGGATGTGGACGGGAATTTGATTCCCGAATCAGGAAGCGCATCTCCGCTGAAACTCAATAATCATGGCACAACCACTATCGAAGGAGACGACCTTAGGAATCGTTTCCCAGGTGGTGATTCTGTTACTTATGAATTTTCCATTGGTTCATCAAATGTGATCGTCACCAATCTCACGAAAAGTACGGATGGAACGATCAATATCCCGACGGTATTCACCATCGGACCTTATGGGGGGATATAATCACCTGTTTGTTTGAGTAGAATGATCAATGCATAATGGAGCGATTTGCGGAGCAACTGTTACCATGCGAGAGTATCAGGAATAAAATAATTGAAAACTTAGGAACACTCTGTTCATCAGCCCCATGCCAAACTTTTTGAAACGGTGTTTTCCGATCCGGTGGAAGCCGTGAGTTTCTTTCAGGCGTATCTGCCGGATGCTCTGACAGCTCGGATTGACTGGAATACTCTTGCTCTCAAGGAAAATAGTTTCATAGACGAAGAATTTCATGGCAGCGAATCAGACATACTGTTTCAGGCAAAACTTAAAGACATCGGAGAAGATATTTTTCTGTATGTGCTGTTTGAGCATCAGTCCAAGCCTGATAAATGGGTAAGGTTCCGTTTGCTGAAATATATGTGCCGGATATGGGACGCATCGTTCAAGGAATTTCCGAAACAGAAGAAACTGATTCCCGTTCTTCCGGCAGTGTTTTATCAGGGACATTCACGTTGGAATTATTCCACCCAGTTTTCAGACCTGTTTCATGACACGCTGAAGGATGTGGATTTTGTTCCCCGTTTCAGTCATTTTCTGACCGATCAGTCCGGTTTTTCGAATGATGAAATCAGAGGTACACTGAAAGTTAGAATCGCCCAGCTTCTGATGAAAGCCGCTTTTCATGGAAAGATACGGGAGATATTTGACACCCTGTCCGAACTGATGTCTGAACTGCCGGATAGCGGCGGTACCAGGTATGTTAGGGTTTTTATAAGATATATTGCCGCAACTCAGGAACGGAAGACGGTTGAGGAGTTTGCGGGAATTATGAAGAAACACTCAGAACGTATAGGTGAGAATATGATAACCGCAGCACAGGAATGGTTTAACGAAGGTTTAAACGAAGGTTTAAACGAAGGTTTAGACAAAGGTGTGGTAAAGGGACAAATTGAAGTTATCGAAAAACTTTTAAAAGCTGGTGTGCCCTGGGATTTTATTTACAAAACCACAGATTTTAATGAAAACAGTTTCCACGAACTAAAAAAGAAGTTGCAACAACAAATAAAACCTGTAAGAAATCCTAACAAAGGCGTTGTATTGGGCAAGCTCAACTCCCGCCAGTGAACGTGGTGTTAGGCACCAATGTTTATTGCCAGTTTGGCCTTGATCATTGACTTGGGAACCATCCCGGAATCGCTGCACCCCAGTGCGGCTTTTGTTTTAGCCGCCACAAGAGCGTTGTCATAATTGCCGCACTGGGGTGCGGCGATCCCAGAGGCGATTTGCCGCTCATCCATCCTATGGCCGCATCGGGTTTATGGCCGCATCGGGAACGGCGATATTAACAATGGCTGCGGGGGTGAATAACTCGCCGCCTTTCCATATTGCGGACCAGCCGACGCAAGAGCGTATGAATTTGTGAAAATTGGAATAAGAAATCCATAAATCTATCCGGTATCAAGTATATATCGTTATTTTCACCACCCACTACGAGGGTATATGATTATGAAAACTTCTGTAATTGAGACCAATTTTGCCGGATTGTCGCTGCGGCAAAGGGGAAAGGTCAGGGATATTTACGACCTCGGGGATAGTCTGCTGATGATTGCGACGGACCGAATTTCGGCTTTTGATGTTGTCATGCCGAACCCGGTTCCGGACAAGGGAAAGGTTTTAACCCAGATATCCTTGTTCTGGTTTGATGTGATGAAGGATATGGTTCCAAATCATGTCATTACCAGTAATGTGGATGCATATCCGGATGCCTGTAAACCCTACGCGGACGCGCTCCGGGGAAGGAGTATGCTGGTAAAAAAAGCGGCTCCGCTGCCGATTGAGTGTGTAGTCCGGGGATATTTGTCCGGGTCTGGCTGGAAGTCATATCAGCAGACACGAACCCTTTGCGGGATTCATCTTCCGGACCAGCTTACAGAATCAGGCAAGCTTCCCGAACCCATTTTTACCCCATCCACCAAGGCCGAAATCGGGCTGCATGATGAAAACATCAATTTTGATCAGGCCGTAAATTTAGTCGGCAAGTCCCTGGCCGGGCGGGTCAAGGCATTGAGCCTGGCCATTTACCAGAAAGGGGTTGAACTTGCCGACAGCAAAGGCATTATAATCGCTGATACCAAGTTTGAATTTGGTCTGTTGGGAGATGAGCTGATCCTGATTGACGAAGTTCTTACTCCGGATTCATCCCGGTTCTGGCCCAAGGCATCTTATAAACCCGGTGTATCTCAGGAAAGCTTTGATAAACAGTTTGTCCGGGATTATCTCCTGTCCATTCAGTGGAACCAAAAACCCCCGGCGCCAAGGCTTCCGGATCATGTGATTGAAGGCACCCGGAAAAAATATCTGGAAGCACTACAGCTTCTTGCAGGCCCCAGCTATGCCATCAACTGAGCAGACCGTATTTTTAGAGCAGATTCACCTGGAAGATATAACCTTCCAGGTTACCACCGAAGCCGCCATCGGAACGCTTGCCACCTCAATCGCCTGGCTGGGTGTGATGCATCCTCCTGTCCTTCTGCCTGTCGAGTCGGGCTATCGAGTTGTCTGCGGATTCAGAAGAATTGCCGCATGCAAATCTATAGGCCTTTCCAGAATTACCGCCAAACTGCTTTCGCCGGGTACGGATAATCTGTCCTGTGTCCAATTAGCGATCGCCGATAATTTGCTGCAGCGTCCCTTGAATCTTATTGAAACATCTCGTGCGCTGGTTTTGCTGTCTGGGGTTTATCCCGACCCTGACGATCTTCGCAAGACAGCAGTGCTGCTGGGGCTGCCGGACAATTTTTCTGCGATTCATAAGCTTCAGCAATTATCCGGCCTTGCACCGGAAATTCAGGAAGGGGTGCTGTCAAATGTTCTTTCAATGACCATGGCTCTTGAGCTGGGGCTTATGGAAAAGTCCAGTGGAATCAGGCTGTCCAAGCTATTTGGATACTTGAAGCTGGGTTTGAACAAGCAGCGGGAAATTCTGACGACAATTCAGGAGATTGCATTTCGGGAACATTTACCCATTAATGACGTTCTAAACGCCACCGAGCTTCAGCAAATTATGGTTCATGAAAAATGGGACCGATCCCAGAAAACCGTTCACATCAGACAATATTTAAGATGTCGCCGATATCCTTCAATTTCAGCTTTTGAAAGTGATTTTGGAACTAAGGTTCGATCTCTGGATCTTGAATCCGGTTTGGCGCTGATACCTCCCCGGGATTTTGAAGGAACCACATTCAGTTTTCATCTCAATTTTAATGATCTTGGCGAGTTGCAACATCGTCTTTCTCGCCTCACAGAAGCATCTTCCAGCCCTATTCTGAGTGAAATCCTTGATGGCTGTCGGATTTCAACCCGATAACCTTACCGTTCACTTTTCCCCCCCATTTTTATAGATTCGGGTCGATCACTCACCCATTCAACGGTGCTGTCCCGTGACTCATGCGGAACGTTCTCCGAAAGAACGATCGACAACCATCTGTAGCCAAACCAAGGCCCATCAAACGTGATAGGCCCAGGTAGGGCAATTTAAGGATCATTGCACTGTCGTTTCCTCATGCTCGGCTGCACTCAAGACAGCCCTCATTTCTTTATGTGGATTCACTTAGCTTTGATCTGAAGGCTTCGGTAAGTGGGACGATCTTTTCGGTTTCATTGGCACTCAATAAAACGAAAAGTGGATGTGAAACAGATATCTCTTGTCTAACCTCCACTTTAGTTATACTGCGAACTGGCATAATCTGCGCTTTTCATAAACTCCCTCTCCCAGCGGGGGAG
>Ga0194044_10000285_pt1 | contig 24598 bp, 24 predicted proteins | sample JunL4417m_MetaG_FD_155460 | JGI IMG/M metagenome (GOLD analysis project Ga0194044, IMG submission 155460) | Anoxic zone freshwater microbial communities from boreal shield lake in IISD Experimental Lakes Area, Ontario, Canada - Jun2016-L442-17m | ecosystem: Environmental > Aquatic > Freshwater...
CTTTAAGTCTAGCGAGGAGGACATTGAGGTCAACATGATCTCCCCGACGGGGTACCCAATGCGCATGCTGAAGAAAAGCCCCGCCATCGGCGCGGGCGTGCGTCCCAACTGCGAGGCTTACGGCTACTTGCTGGATGGCAACGGGGGGTGCGCCTACATCACCGCCTACAATGCCGAGGTGGCGGCCCACCCAAACGCAAAGAAGGTCTCGGTCAGGGACAAGACCTGCCTGTGCACCGCGATGCGTAACTTTGACTGCTGGACCTGCGGACACAACACCTATCGCCTCAAGGACACCACGCATCGGCTGCCCGATGGGACCTACCGTATGCTCACGGCCGAGCATGTGTTCCGGGACTACCAGTTCAGTGTTGATAACAAGATTGCGTTGCCAGGACTCGAGATCGCTTAGCTGTGACGCCTTGCGAGGCGGTGACTATTTTTTGATTAGCACGTCCGCCAGGGTGGCGTTGTCTAGGTGGGCAAAGAAGCTATTCATGGCAGAGCCGATGATGGTTTTTAATTTGCAGCCGGGCAACAATCGGCACGTTTGTTTTTTTGGGTCAAAACAGTCGAGCACGTACAGGTTTTCCTCGGTCGCACGGATGACCGACCCGATCGGGATCAGCCGGGGCTCCTTTGCTAGTTGTAGCCCCCCGTTTCTTCCGCGCACACTGTGTATAAAGCCGCTGGTGGACAGCAGGTGGACAACCTTTGTTAGGTGGCTGTGCACGATACCGTAGTAATCCGAAATCTCCTTGATGGTGATCAGTTTATCTGGGTGCTCACCTAAATAAATTAGGGTACGCAGAGCGTAGTCACTAAATTTTGTTATTTGCATTTTTTGCTTTAAAAGTTGTGCATTAATTTAACGATGCGCAAAATTATACCCATAATTTAGTTAAATAAAAAATACAGAAAGTGCATATTATTCGACAAGAGTGCATATTATTATGCGGTGCTTGCACTATTTAGGTATCGGTAGCGGCCATTCGGATTATAAGTTCTCGTGTGTACCATCACAGAATGGAGCTTCGCTCGTGCTCTTGCAACCACAGAGATACAGCGTCTCTTTTTCTGTGACCGTAAATTTGACCGGCTTGAATCCAGTATCGGCGTGAGAGCCATCGCAGAACGGTTGATTCTGTGAGCGACCACATGCGCACCAATGATAGTCTCCTGCCTCTAGTTCAACCTTAAATGGACTTTTTTTAACGCACACAGCTTTCGTCATGATGACCCCCTATAAAAGATACATGTTGTAAATATAAATATGGAATGCAGTTACGTAGAGACAGTCATACACTAGCACGGTAACAGCATTGGGCGTGGAACATTTATTACATTAGAGAGAGGGTGTGTTATTGACGTAGGGCCCGAAATAAAAATGTATAATTCTTCGATTGTAATTCCGTCTGAGTGAGTGGTTTGGTTGTGTTCAGCAAGGCCGGGTTCGTGCTGTTTGGCGACAACGCACCCCGCTCAGGCCACTTTGAAATTTGTTAGTGATTATTGGGTTGAGTCATGCCATACAATTCTACGCTCCCATCTGAATTTGTTACCTGGTTCCGTTGGGTTGCGCCATACATAAACGCCTTCCGTGGCCGGACCTTTGTGGTTGCGTTTGGCGGTGAGGTGGTGGCAGATGGTAAATTCATCGAGCTGACTCACGATCTAAGTCTACTCTCCAGCCTGGGGGTTCGCCTTGTCCTAGTGCACGGCGCCCGTCCGCAAATCGAAAATCATTTGTCACGCAATAACCTTGAAGATCATTACCACCACGGGATTCGTTTGACTAACCCAGAGACCATGCAATGTGTGAAGGAGGCGGTGGGCCGTGTGCGGATAGAGATTGAGGCGCTGCTATCGATGGGTCTCATGAATTCACCGATGGCCAACGCCGACATCCGCGTGGCGGGCGGAAATTTTATCACCGCGCAACCGATCGGTGTCGTTCAGGGTGTAGACTTGTTGCATGCTGGAAGTGTGCGCAAGGTGGACGTGACAGCGATCAGAGACCGACTTTCGCATAACGAGGTGGTCCTTATTTCACCGCTTGGCTATTCACCCACCGGCGAGGTGTTTAACCTCACCCTGGAGGACGTGGCGACACATACCGCGATCGCACTGAATGCAGAGAAGCTCATTTTTTTAATGGATGCTGACGGCGTGCAGGATGGGCAGGGCAACCTGCTTCGCGAGCTAACCGTGGCCGATATCGATACGATTTTGTCGGGCCAGAACAGTCTGTCAGAGGACGCGTCACTGTTCCTGCCGTGTGCCGTTCAGGCCTGCGAGGCCGGCGTGGCACGCACGCACCTTATTAGTCGTCATGTCGACGGCGCTATCCTACAAGAGCTGTTTAGCGATGTTGGTATTGGTAGTATGGTGGTCAAGGGTGCGCTAAACGCACTGCGTGGTGCTACCATCAATGATGTGGGTGGCATCTTACAGTTGCTGCAGCCACTAGAGGCCAGTGGCATGTTGGTGCGACGCGGCCGCGATCGGCTGGAGCGTGAGATTGAGCGCTTTGTGGTGCTGGAGCACGATCGTCGCGTGGTCGGATGTGCTGCGCTGTATCCGTTTATCGAAGAGCGGGCGGCCGAGCTCGCCTGTCTTGCTGTGCAAGACGGTTACCATAAGCGTGGCTATGGTGATGCGCTGCTTAATCGCATTATTGCAGAGGCGCAAGCGCAGGGCCTGAGCAGACTATTTGTCTTGACCACGCATGCCGCCCATTGGTTTGTGGAACGCGGCTTTAGGGAGGCCGATGTTGGGCATCTGCCCACACAGAAAAAATTACTTTACAACTACCAGCGTTGCTCGAAGGTCTTTGTGAGGGACCTGTAACGGGTCAAATAGCTTGCGTTAAATAATTGGAGGATTTGTTGATGACGAGGACCGTGCACTGTGTAAAATTGGATCGTGAGGCAGAGGGATTGGAGCGCGCACCGTACCCCGGTGAGCTTGGCAAGCGTATTTTTGATCAGGTATCAAAAGAGGCCTGGGCCGCGTGGCTTAAGCATCAAACCATGCTCGTAAATGAAAATCGATTGAATCTTGCAGAGGCGCATGCTCGCAAGTACCTTGCCCAACAAATGGAAAATCATTTTTTTGGAGATGGTGCAGAGATGCCATCCGGTTACGTGCCGCAGGGGTAGTAACGGTAGTTTTGGACCACCCAGAGTTCTGGGTTGCTGACTTTATGGGATGCGGAGAGGGCGGCTACTTTGGAGCGGATAGCCAGCTTGAGATCATCTTTGCGAGCACGATCGCATCGGGTGTTACGGTGGGACGCCCTGCGGCAGTCGATGGTAGGGGCAGCTGCCGACGATCGGCAACATAAAAGCTAAGTGCGGTTTCGAGCGCCTCGCTGGCGCATTGTAGTGCTTCATCCTTGTCGTCACCCTGGGTGACGGCTTCGGGCACGTCGGGGAAGGTTACAACAAAGCCACCCTCCTCGGCAGGAATTAATTCCACTGGATACTCAAACATCGTAAACCCCTTAATCTAGCCCCAGCTGTTTTTTGATGTAGGCCACGGTGTGTGTCTTGAGCTTGCTGTTGTGCATGGGCAAGACAGCCTGCTGACCGCCAAGGCTCACCTTGAGGTGGGACCCCTGGCCTGGTTGAAAGGTGGCTCCACGCTCAGCAAGCCATTGCTTAAATTCGTTGCTATCCATGCGCCAAATTTAACAGAAACACCCCCACATGGTCAAACTTTCGACCATCAACAAGTGCGCATTTTATAAATGTTTATCGCGTGTGAGACATTGTGGGTTGTGGTGAGTGCGTAGGTCTAGTTGGTTCCACCCGTGGTAAAATTGCCGTGAAGCTGGCTAGGCAGTCGCCGCGTTTGCATGTGGAACGGGGAGGAAAGTCCGGGCTCCGTAGAGCAAGATGCCGGCTAACGACCGGACACCGTGAGGTGATGAACAGTGCCACAGAGAATAGTCTGCCAAACTTCTGAAAGGAAGCGGCGATGGTGAAACGGCGGGGTAAGAGCCCACCGCGGACGTGGTAACACGGACGGCACGGTAAACTCCATCTGGAGCAAGACCAAATAGGCAGACAATGACGTGGCTCGCGTCGTCTGCGGGTAGGTTGCTTGAGCGTTAGGTAACGAAACGCCTAGAGGAATGACTGTCCACGACAGAACCCGGCTTATCGGCTAGCTTCACCTGATTCTAATGGGCACCCAGCGCAATAATGTTGGCGATGTGCGTCGTTTGGGCGGCGCTGGCATTGCCTTCTGGCCGCTCGTGCCATGCTTCAATGTGTCATATCTCAAGGGGCTTTCGTCCCGTGGTGCTGGCAGCCGCAGCGTCACTCTAGCCGGCCAACCGCTTATCATCATAAATAACTTCAGCATTGCCATGCAATCCTTTATTTTTTAAGGCAATTAAATTTACATCAACTTTTTCTCCTAACTGCTTGTCGCACAAAGAAAAAACCTGTTTTATTGCTTGACCCAGCCCGCTTTTTTCAATATAGTGAACACAAGTGGGAAAAAGTGGGTTTTTGTGGGTGATATCAACAGGGTTGCGAATGATGTTTCAAGGAGCGACACAACTCAATTTAGACAGCAAGGGCAGACTCACGGTGCCAGCCAGGCACCGTGATATTTTGGCTGCGCATTTTGCGGGCCAACTGGTTCTGACCGCAGACGCAGACGGCTGCTTGCTGTGCTACCCAGAGCCAGAGTGGCTGCCAATACGCGACAAGCTACTCAAGCTTTCCTCTCTCAATCCTCGTATACGCGCACTGCAACGACGTCTGATTGGGTACGCTGAAAGTGTAGAAATGGATGCGGCGGGGCGCGTGCTCATTTCCCCATCTCTGCGTGGGTATGCGACGCTAGACAAGCGCGTGGTGCTGATTGGGCAGGGCAATAAACTAGAATTGTGGGACGAGAAAAAGTGGGCGGCACAGCAAGAGGCGTCACTGTCTTTTGTGCATGGCGAGCTCCCTCAGGAACTGGAGGGCTTCACGTTGTGAGCGCCAACATGTCTCACGCAACCAAATCATTGCATGAGACGGTTTTGTTGAATGAGGCTGTCGAAGCGTTGCAACTAAAGCCGAATGGCATTTATGTGGATGGAACCTTTGGGCGCGGTGGGCATAGTCGGCTGATACTACAAAAACTGAATGCTGCCGGCCGCCTGATTGCGCTGGACAAAGACCCCGCGGCAGTGAGCGCCGCGCAAGAAATTGCTGACCCACGCTTTGTTATAGCGCACAGCGGGTTTGCTCACCTAACTGAGTTGCTAAATGGGCTAGCGGTTACAAAAATAGATGGCGTGCTGCTTGACCTGGGGGTGTCCTCGCCACAGCTAGATGACCAGCAACGTGGCTTTAGCTTTCGTTTTGATGCGCCATTAGATATGCGCATGGATACCAGTGTCGGACAAACTGCAGCGGAATGGCTGGCTAATGTAGACGAAGGCTTGCTTGAGGAGGTGATACGTGATTATGGCGAAGAACGTTTTGCTAAGCAGATTGCACGAGCACTCGTTGCCGCACGTCAGGACCGTTCCATCGTCACCACGCATCAGCTCAGCGAGATTGTTGCCCAGGCAGTGCGTACGCGTGAGCCCGGTAAAAATCCAGCAACACGCACCTTTCAGGCCATACGAATTTATCTCAACCAAGAGCTCGAAGAGCTTGCAAGAATTCTTCCGCAGTGTGTGGATTGCTTGAGCGTGGGGGGGCGTATCGTGGTCATTAGCTTTCATTCATTAGAAGATCGCACGGTAAAGCATTTTTTGCGCGACATGGCGCAGGGCGACAAGCTGCCACGTGGGGTACCCATTCGCGCTGCAGATATTCCGACTGGAAGGCTACGCTTGATTGGCAAGGCGCTGCACGCAACCTCACAAGAAGTGGCCCGAAACCCCCGCGCACGTAGTGCGGTGATGCGTGTAGCCGAACGGGTGGGAGATGCGTGTGGCTAGAGTGCATATCTTGCTCGTGCTTGCAGTGATCGGTTGCGCACTCTATGTCGTGATGTCGCAGCACAAGGCACGCAACCTGCTCGCCGAGTTGCAGCAAGAGACGGACCGCGCGCAGCAGATGGAGGTTGAGTGGGGGCAGCTGCAGCTTGAGCAAAGCACCTGGGCAATGCCGGCACGGGTAGACAAAATCGCTGTTAATAAACTACAAATGCGAGCGCCAAAAGGCCAGCAGACCAGGCTTATCTATTCCAAAGGCTCGCACGAGTCGTCGGTGCGGCCATGAATTACTTCAAGAGCACACAAACCAAGAAACTTGTAACCCTGCCGGCCTGGCGTTCGCGGCTGCTATTCATATTGTTGTTAGCGGGTATGGGCATTCTCATTTTGCGTGCAGCGTACCTGCAGAGCATTAACAATAACTTTTTACAGCAAAAAGGTAACGCACGATCCAGCCATGTCATGGCCATTAGTGCACACCGTGGCATGATTGCCGACCGCCACGGTGAGCCGCTTGCCATCAGCACCCCGGTGGAATCTATTGGGGTCAATCCGCAGGATGTGGAGGTGACGCCGCAACAGCTCAATCAGCTGGCACGGATAATGAGTATGGACATCAAGGAGGTTAAGCGTCGCCTGCTTGACACTACGCATGACTTCGTTCATCTGCAGCGTCAATTGCCGCCCGCCCAGGTTGAGCAAATTGTAAAACTGGGTGTACCAGGCCTGCTGTTGCAGCGTGAATATCGTCGATATTACCCAGGCGGAGAGGTGACAGCGCACCTGATCGGCTTTACCAGTGTTGACGACAATGGCCAAGAGGGGCTGGAGCTGGCATTGCAGAGTCAGCTGGGTGGCAAGGCCGGTAGCCAGCGCGTAATTCAAGATCGCAAGGGCCATATCGCTGAAGATATTGCAAACATTCGTCTGCCCAAGCCAGGCAACAACATAGCGCTGAGTGTGGATAGCAAAATTCAATATCTGGCATACCGTGAAATAAAATCAGCGGTCGAGCAGCACAACGCCCAGTCCGGTTCAATTGTGGTGCTCGACGCTCAAAGCGGTGAGGTTCTGGCGCTAGCTAATTGGCCAAGTTACAACCCAAATAATCGTACAAAACCGAGCCTTCAGGTGTTGCGCAACCATGCCGTAACCGATCTATTTGAGCCAGGGTCTACGCTCAAGCCGTTCACCGTTGCCACAGCGTTGGAGGTGGGTAAATATACGCCAGATAGCGTCATTAATATTGAGAATGGGGTGTTCCGAATTGGCAAGCATGCAATTCATGACACGCACCCCAAAAAGACTCTGCTTACCGTGTCGGAGGTGATCCAGCTGTCCAGTAATGTGGGTGCCGCCAAGATTGCACTGTCGCTGTCGCCAGAAATGGTTTGGCGAGGCCTGAATGATAGCGGCTTTGGTGCACAAGCCGGCAGCGGCTTTCCTGGTGAGGCGGCAGGCAAGTTACATGATCACACGAAGTGGAAACCTGTTGATCAGGCCGCCATATCCTATGGCCACAACATTTCCGTCAGCCTGCTGCAGTTGGCACGTGCGTACACTGTATTTGCGAACAATGGTGAGCTGAAGCCGGTGTCGTGGCTGAAGCTGGATAAACCCGCAAGCGGCAAGAGAGTGTATTCCGATGCTACCGCACACAAAATGCTCGCGATGCTGGAACGGGTGGTGTCACCTGAGGGTACCGCACCATTGGCACAGGTCAACGGCTACCGTGTGGCAGGTAAGACGGGGACCGCACACAAGGTGATCGGTGGTCATTACAGCCCCAATCGATATATTTCTTCTTTTGTTGGGATGGCACCCGCGTCTAGCCCGCGACTGATTGTGGCGGTAATGCTTGATGCTCCAGCAAAGGGACAGTACTACGGCGGCATAGTTGCCGCACCGGTGTTTAGCAGTGTAATGGGCGCTGCACTGCGTCAGCTTAATGTGCCAAACGATAAGCCACTCGGGAATATTTTGATGCCGCCAACGGAAATCGTGAGGGAGGAGGTATGAGCGTGTGCCCCAGCCTTATCACCTCTCTCGGCGTACCGATTACTAGATTGGTGGCAGATAGCCGCGCGGTCAAACCAAACGACACATTTGTTGCTTACCCAGGTGACCAGGCAGACGGGCGGCAATTCATTCAACAGGCTATCGCCAATGGCGCCAATGCTGTGATATGGGAAGCGAAAGGATTCAGCTGGGATAAGGCGTGGCAGCTTCCAAACCTGGCAGTTTCTGATTTGCGTTTGCACGCCGGAGAGATTGCTGATTATGTATACAGCAGCCCATCTAAAAAGATGTGGGTAATGGGTGTTACGGGCACCAACGGCAAGACCTCGTGCAGCCAATGGATAGCACAATCACTTTGTGCTCTAGGGAAAAAAACCGCATTGATTGGGACCCTGGGTAACGGCTTTCCTCTGATGTTGGAACCCACCTTAAATACCACACCCGATGCGATTGTCATTCACGGGCTACTGGCCGATTACCTGGCGCAGGATGGACAGGCGGTGGCAATGGAGGTGTCCTCTCACGCCTTGGATCAGGGGCGCGTGAGTGGGGTGAAGTACGACGTGGCACTACTCACAAATCTCAGTCTAGATCACCTTGATTATCACGGTGACATGAAAAGCTATGCGACCGCAAAGCGGCGCCTGTTTGATTGGGAGGGACTTAAATATGCTGTGCTTAACCTGGATGATGCATTTGGCGCAGAGCTTGCCGAACAGTTGCAGGGCAAAGGGGTGGAGGTGGTGGGCTACGGCATGAATGATGCCGCCTTGGTTTTGGCCGAGAGCCTTGGTCTCCGTATGATTTATGGCGGAGCTCTACGCATGCATGCGCAAGGATTCAGCTTAAAAATACACTCCAGCTGGGGCGGCGGCGAGCTACACGGCAAGCCGGTTGGGAGATTCAACGCCGCTAATTTGCTGGGCGTTATGGCGGTGTTGTTAGTGAGCGGCGTAACGCCAAGTGATGCGTTACGTGAGCTATCGCAGGTCCACCCAGTCCCTGGCCGCATGCAGGCCCTTGGCGGCGACCAGACGCCCACCGTGGTGGTGGATTATGCGCACACCCCGGATGCGCTCGAGAAAGTCTTACAGGCCTTGCGTGAGGCAATTGAATGCGAGAGCGGCGCCAATGACGGCAGATTGATTTGCGTGTTCGGGTGCGGGGGCGATCGTGATCGTGGCAAGCGCCAGATGATGGGTGCCATTGCAGCAAAATTGGCAGACGTTGTCATTGTGACTAACGACAATCCGCGCAGCGAGTCACCCCTCGATATTATTTCAGCCATTGTGTCCGGCATTGTGTCCGAGACAAAAAATAAAAACACATATCAGGTCATCGAGGATCGTGCTTTGGCCATAAAGCAGGCGGTACTCGGCGCGCACGCGACGGACACCGTCTTGATTGCAGGGAAAGGGCATGAGCTGTATCAAGAAATACAGGGGACAAGGTATCCGTTCAACGACCTAGAGGCTGCGCAGCAAGCGCTACTAAGTTGGCATCAGGTGGTGCAATCATGATGAGCCTCTCAGAGGCTGCGCAAGCCTTGGGTTGCGAGCTTATTGGAGGCGACATTCGCTTTACCGCTGTGTCTAGTGATAGCCGAACAATTAATGCGGGCGACTTGTTTGTGGCGCTGCAGGGGGAGCACTTCGATGGCACCACATTTGTTGCCGATGCCTGCAAAAATGGTGCAGCTGCCGCGTTGGTTAGTGGAGAGAGCTATCGAAACATTGAGCCGCCTTGTCCGCTGCTCCTGGTCGAAGATACACGCTTGGCATTGGGGCGCCTGGCAGCTTACTGGCGTTCGCGGTTCAGCATCCCCATGGTGGCAGTGACCGGCAGCAACGGAAAGACCACAGTCAAGGAGATGTTGGCAGATGTGTTGCGAGCGGCAACAGCCGATGACGGTGCAGTGCTGGCAACACTTGGGAACCTTAATAACGATATTGGCGTGCCGCTGACCTTGCTGAAGTTGCGAGCCGAGCATCGCTATGCGGTAATCGAGATGGGCATGAATCACGCCGGAGAGATTGAATACCTGACCGGACTGACTCGACCAGATATTGCGATTATTACTAATGCGGGTAGTGCGCATTTGGCAGGGCTGGGCTCTGTAGAGGCAGTGGCAAGAGCCAAGGGTGAGATTTTGACGGGACTATCTTCCCGTGGCACCGCAATCCTTAATGCGGACGATATTCACGAGCCATTGTGGCGTGGGCTGGTGAAAGAACGTGCGCTTATCGAGTTTGGTTTGGGGAGCGGTGCCGCAGTTCACGCACAATGGCAGGAAAAAAATAATGGCATGCACATGGAGGTGAGTGTGCCGCATGATCGGTTCGATGTTCAGATGAAAGTGCTTGGCGAGCACAACGTTCTTAATGCCATGGCAGCCACTGCGGCAGCTCTGGCCTTGAAGGTGTCTTTATTGGCCATCAAGACTGGACTAGAGAAATTTTCTGGCGTGGCCGCACGTTTGCAATTTAAGGATGCGCTGCATGGCGCGACATTGATAGACGACACGTACAACGCCAACCCAGCCTCACTGTATGCCGCGCTAAATGTGCTGACGAGACGCTCCGGTAAAAAAATACTCGTTTTGGGTGACATGGGGGAGCTGGGGGATGATGGCGTGCGCCTGCATAGTGAAATTGGTGCGGATATCCGCCGTTTCGGGGTGGGTAAATTATTGGCGTTGGGCAAATTGACGTCCTATGCGGTAGATGCGTTTGGTGTGGGCGCAAGCCATTTTGAACGAATTGAAGATTTGCTCGGTGTACTGGATGAAGATTTGGATGCCAGTAGCACTGTTCTGGTTAAGGGCTCACGTTTTATGCGTATGGAGCGCGTGGTGCAGTACTGCACAAAATTTAATCAATCAGAAGAGAGGGGGGGCAAGAAGAAAGACAAGGTTGTCACGCAAGCCGCTTCAGCCTTCGTAGGTCATCCCACTGTGGTGGATCGAGGAAATAATGCTACTTAATCTCACGCAATGGCTGTCCCACTACAACAGTGCATTTAGTGTATTTAACTACATAACATTGCGCGCCGTTTTGGCGGCCATGACGGCACTGGTAATTTCTTTTCTGATAGGGCCAATGATGATACGCAAGCTGATTGCTTATAAGATTGGTCAGGCGGTGCGCGATGATGGTCCGCAATCACACCTTATAAAAACGGGCACCCCAACAATGGGTGGCGTGTTAATTCTCGCGTCCATAGCCATCACCACCTTGCTGTGGGCTGATCTAAGCAACCAGTATATCTGGCTGGTATTCCTCACTACCATGGGGTTTGGTGTAATTGGCTGGGTAGACGACTACCGTAAGGTGGTACAAAAGAGTTCAAAGGGGCTGTCTGCAAAGGCCAAAATGTTCTGGCAGTCTATTATCGCGGTGGCGGTGGCGGTGTATCTGTGGCAACACGCCAGTCAGCCTGTGCACACCGAGTTGATCGTGCCATTCTTCAAACACCTAACTTTCCCACTGACAGCATTTGCCTTTATCTCGCTAACCTATCTGGTTGTTGTTGGTACTAGTAATGCGGTCAATCTAACAGATGGCCTAGATGGCCTAGCGATTATGCCTGCAGTCATGATCAGTAGTGCGCTGGCCATGTTTGCGTATGTTGCTGGCCACATGGTGTTTGCTAAATATCTTGGCGTTCCACATGTTCCTGGTGCGAGTGAGCTGGCGGTATTTTGTGGCGCAATTGCGGGGGCGGGACTGGCATTCTTGTGGTTTAACGCATATCCAGCCGAGGTGTTCATGGGGGACGTGGGAGCGCTGGCACTGGGAGCAGGGATGGGTACGGTGGCAGTAATTGTGCGTCAAGAAATCGTGCTGCTTATTATGGGTGGGGTGTTTGTGCTGGAAACCCTGTCTGTAGTTATCCAAGTTTCCTCGTTTAAGTTGACCGGCAAGCGCGTCTTTCGCATGGCGCCGCTTCATCATCATTACGAACTAAAGGGCTGGAAAGAAAATCAAGTGGTCGTTCGATTTTGGATTATCACGATGATGCTGGTGCTAGTCGGACTCGCAACGTTAAAGCTACGATAATGAAACTAGAGAATAAATTGGTTCTGGTTCTTGGGCTCGGCGAGACCGGATTGTCGCTTGTGCGCTGGCTTAGCGCACAAGGTGCACGAGTGCGCGCCGCAGATACTCGTGATTTACCCCCATCCGTAGAGGTCTTGCGTACTCATTTCCCACAAGTTGAGTTGCATTGCGGAAAGTTTAGCAGCGAATTGCTCGATGGCGTTGACCTGATCGCCATTAGTCCTGGCGTGCCACTGGACGACCAATTCGTTCTGCTGGCAGCAACGCGCGGCATACAGATAATGGGGGACGTTGAATTATTTATGCGCTCCCTCCCTCAGCATGGGCGTCCTAAGGTTATTGCCATTACCGGTGCCAATGGTAAGACAACAGTAACCAGCATGGTTGGTGCGATGTGTCGTGCGGCGGGATTGGACACAGAGGTGGCAGGAAACATTTCACCCGCGGTACTGGACGCACTATTGAAACGCCAGGGACGGCAACCAGATGTTTGGGTGCTCGAGCTTTCCAGCTTCCAGCTAGAGGCCACATCCTCCCTCGGCGCTGATGTGGCCACGGTGCTCAACATTAGTGAAGACCATCTTGACCGTTACTCAGACATGGATGAATACATCAGTGCCAAGGCACGCATCTTTAATGATGACAGCGAAAGTGGCGCTCAGGTGCTCAATAGAGATGACGCAAGAACCATGGGCATGGCGTTGTCAGCCCGCGCCCAGCATTCATTCGGATTGAGCAGCCCACCACTTTCCGATCGTGACTGGGGCGTGGATTTAAGTGACGAGAGCGTGTGGCTGATGCATGGTCAGCGACGCGTGATGAGCGCCAATGATCTAAGGGTGGTGGGCCTACATAATGTAGCCAATGCGTTGGCGGCTCTTGCTTTGTGCAACGTCATAGGCTTACCGCTGCAGTCTTCGCTGGCCGCGTTGCGGGCTTTTGATGGTTTGCCACACCGCATGCAGCCCGTCGCAGAAATAAATGATGTTATTTATTATGATGATTCCAAAGGGACCAACGTTGGTGCCACCGTAGCTGCTCTGCAGGGCTTAAAGCGCCCCGCTGTTTTAATTGCTGGCGGGGACGGGAAGGGGCAGAATTTTTCGCCACTCTATTTTGCGGTCGCCAAGCATGCGCGTGCCGTGGTTCTGATTGGACGTGATGCTGACAAAATAGCTACGGCCCTGGGTGACTGTGGTGTACCTGTGGTTAACGCACAGGACATGTCAGACGCCGTTCGACAGAGCGCATCTTTGGCGCAACCTGGCGACGCAGTTCTGCTGTCACCAGCCTGTGCTAGCTTTGATATGTTCCGCAACTACAGTCACCGTGCCGAAGCTTTTGGCGTCGCTGTGGATGCATTGCAAGGGGCTCGAGTATGACCACCACAAATCTGATTGGTCGGCATCAGGTGCTGGAAAAGTACGACGAGGTGTTGTTGTGGATCACGATCGCGCTACTCGTTTTTGGATTGGTTATGGTGTATTCGGCATCGCTTGCCACCGCTGCAGCGAGTAAATTTACAGGCTTTCAGCCCGCATATTATTTGATACGACACGGCCTGTTTATTTTTATAGGCGTGGCAGCGGGGGTCGCAGCGTTTCAGGTGTCGTTACAGAACTGGCAGAAGTTGGCACCCTACCTATTTTTTCTGGGCGTTGTGTTGCTTGTCTTGGTCCTTATTCCCGGCATTGGGCACTCTGTCAATGGCAGTCGTCGTTGGATATCCCTTTTCTCCATCAACCTCCAGCCGTCCGAATTTATAAAATTGTTTGCTGTGTTGTATGCCGCTGATTACACGGTGCGCAAGAGCTTGATCAAAAATAGACTGAGTCAAGAATTTTTACCAATGTTTGCAGTGATGGCGCTGGTTGGATTTTTGTTGCTGCAAGAGCCGGATATGGGCGCTTTCGTGGTTATTTGTATGGTTGCGATGTGCATTCTATTTTTAGGCGGCTTTAACATTAAGGTATTTATTGGGTTGGTATTCGCTTTGCCCATAGCATTTTCGGCGCTGATTATTTTTTCCCCTTACCGTATGCAGCGTGTGATCGGCTTTATGGACCCATGGTCTGACCCACTGGGCAAGGGTTATCAATTAAGTCACGCGCTGATTGCATTTGGCCGTGGAGAATGGTTCGGCGTGGGGCTTGGCGGGGGACTGGAAAAATTATTTTATCTGCCGGAAGCCCATACAGATTTTCTACTTGCAGTGATTGCCGAAGAGCTTGGTTTTATGGGGGTACTTGTAGTAATCCTTTTGTTTGCAGGGCTGATTGTTCGTGCCTTTGCCATCGGTCGTCAGGCGTCGACTTTAGATCGCCAGTTTGCCGCGCTGGTGGCACAAGGGATCGCTGTGTGGCTTGGCTTCCAGGCGATGATTAACATCGGAGTTAATACGGGAATTTTGCCCACCAAGGGGCTAACCCTACCCTTCTTAAGTTTTGGTGGTAGTAGCGTGGTGGTAAGTTGCATTGCTGCAGCGCTGTTGCTTCGAGTTGACTGGGAAAATAGACGAGCAATGAAAGGTCTTCCGGTATGAGCTCGGTCATTGCAAGAATAATGCGTCGTCCACCTATTTTGATGAATCGTGCCGCCACACAATCGGCCGTACACCTGATTTGGATCATCACTGTCTGCAGGGAGCCATCAATAATATGACGCGCAATCTTTTGGTTATGGCGGGCGGGACGGGCGGACATATTTTCCCAGCCCTGGCCGTGGCCGACCACTTGCGCACAAAAGGTTGGCGCATTATTTGGCTGGGTGCACCCAAAAGTATGGAGGCCGAGCTGGTTCCTAAGTATGGTTACGAGATGGTCAAGGTGCGCTTCTCGGGACTGCGCGGGAAAGGGGCTTTGCGCAAACTACTTTTGCCCATCAATCTTTTGTTGGCGCTTTGGCAGAGCGGCACCGCGTTGCTACGTTACCGTCCCGATGTGGTGTTGGGGATGGGTGGGTACATTACCGTCCCCGGGGGCATTATGGCTGCGTTGATGCGCTATCCGCTGCTAATTCATGAACAAAATTCCATTGCTGGGCTGAGCAATAAATTCTTGGCGCGACTATCCAAGAGAGTGCTGAGTGGTTTCCCGCACGTACTTCCAAGAGCAGAATGGTGCGGCAACCCAGTACGCAAGAGCATTGCCACGCTACCTGAACCGCGGATTCGCCATGCTGCGCGTAGTGGGGCTTTAAATGTGTTGGTTCTGGGTGGCAGCTTGGGCGCCAGGGCAATTAACGAGTGTGTGCCACAGGCTCTGGCATTGTTGTCACAGGATGAACGTCCCAATGTGTTGCATCAAACCGGAAGGCAGCACTTGGAAGCGGTGCATGCCGCCTACCAGGGGGTGGCAGTGAGTGCTGAGGTGCACCCATTCTTGGAGGATATGGCGCAATTTTACGCATGGGCAGACGTGGTGATTTGTCGTGCTGGCGCCATAACTGTCGCCGAGTTGGCCGCCGCCGGTGTTGCGAGCATCCTGATCCCATTTCCGCTTGCAGTCGATGACCATCAGTCTGCTAATGCACGCTTCCTTAGTGAACATGATGCGGCGGTGCTGCTGCCACAAGAAAAGCTTAAGCCACAGATATTGGCAAATCTATTGCATGGCATTACCAGAGAGAGCGCTCTTTGCATGGCACAGAACGCACGCAAACTGGCAAAGCCTGACGCAATGCTGTGCGTCGCACGGGCGTGTGTGGAGCTGGCCGAATGAAACACAAGATTAAACATGTTCATTTTGTGGGTATCGGTGGATCCGGCATGAATGGCATAGCCGAGGTGCTGCTTAACCTGGGTTATCACGTGAGCGGCTCTGACACGGCCGACAATTTGGTCACGCAGCGCATGAGTAAGCTTGGTGCGACGATTTACCTTGGCCACTCTGAGCATAATTTAGAAAACGCCAATGTGGTGGTGGTATCAACCGCAGTGAGCTCGAGCAATCCGGAGGTGCTGGCTGCGCGTTCACGCAATATTCCAGTGGTGCCGCGGGCGATGATGCTGGCGGAGCTGATGCGCTTACGCAAGGGAATTGCTGTGGCTGGCACACACGGGAAAACCACTACCACCAGTTTGATTGCAAGCGTGTTGGCCAGTGGTGGGCTCGATCCAACCTTTGTGATTGGGGGAAGGCTTAACAGTAGTGGCACAAATGCCAAGCTGGGGACTGGTGAATTTATTGTGGCAGAGGCCGACGAATCGGATGCTTCATTTTTGTATTTGCAACCCATGCTGGCTGTGATTACAAATATAGACGCTGATCACATGGAAACATATGAGCATAGCTTTTTGAAGCTTAGGCAGGCATTTGTAGAATTTGCGGAACATTTGCCATTTTATGGAATGGCCATAGTGTGTATTGACGATGTCAATGTGCGAAATATTTTGCCCAGTATTAGCAAGCCAGTTACGACTTACGGCTTTGCTGAGGAGGCGCAAATTCGTGCAGTGAATGTGGTGCATCAGGATGGCAAGATGCGCTTTACTGCCCTCTGCCGACAGAATGATCAGCCACGTGATCTAGATATCACGCTTAACATGCCTGGCCGACACAATGTACAAAATGCCTTGGCAGCAATCGCTGTTGCGATGGAAGTTGGCGTGGCAGACGATGCCATCGTAGATGCACTAGATAAATTTGAAGGTGTTGGACGCCGCCTCCAGATTTATGGAGAAATTCCTTTGGCGAAAGGCGGCACGGCAACCCTGATTGATGATTATGGCCACCATCCGGTTGAAATATTGGCGACAGTGAATGCTGTGCGTGGAGCATTTGCTGGGCGACGCTTGTTGCTGGCATTCCAGCCGCATCGCTATACGCGCACGCGCAACCTGTTCGAAGACTTTGTTGATGTGCTAAGTGAAGTGGACGCCCTGTTTTTGACGGAGGTCTATGCCGCGGGTGAGGAGCCTATAGCGGCAGCAGACGGACGCGCACTGATGCACGCGCTACGTGTTGCCGGACAAGATAATGCATTATTTGTGGAGCGCGTTACCGATATGCCGCAGACCATTTTAGATTTGGCACGGGCTGGCGATGTGATAGTAACCATGGGCGCCGGCTCGATCAGCTCTGTGGCGAGCGCACTAAAAAATATAGCTATCGGTACGAGCATATCTTAAAAATGAATATGACTGAACCAACCAAATTTTTTACGAATCAGTTGCGTGGAACATTGAGATTCAATGTTCCTATGGGTCGTCACGTTAGTTGGCGTGCTGGTGGTTGTGCGGAACGTGTCTATCAGCCCGCAGATCTGGCAGACTTGATTGTATTTTTGCGCACCGTGCCAGTGCATGAGTCGGTAATCGCGGTTGGATTGGGCAGCAACCTTTTAATACGAGATGGCGGCTTGCGTGGCACCGTGCTGCTGCTGCATGCAGCGCTCACCGAAATAAATATTGGGACGGACGGATTAATTTATGCACAGGCAGGTGTGCCTGGAGCCAGATTGGCACGCTTTTCTGCGACACACAATTTGGTGACCGCGGAATTTTTTGCTGGCATACCGGGCACGCTGGGCGGAATGTTGGCAATGAATGCTGGCTGTTATGGGGGCGAAACCTGGGGCGTGGTGGAGAGTGTGCAAACATTGACCCGCAGTGGGGAGCTTCTTAGCCGCACACCAAATGATTACGAGATTGGCTATAGGCATGTTGCGCTTAAATACAAGACTGATCCGCGCAGTCAGCCTAGCTCAAAAATTGTGGGCGACACACATTCTTGGCCAGAGGAACTCTTTGTCGCTGCGAAGTTGCGTTTGCCGGCCGGTGATGGCGAAATCGCTCGCCATAAAATCAAGGCCCTGCTATCTCGCCGTATTGCTGCTCAACCGTTAAGCCTTCCAAATGCCGGCTCAGTGTTTCGCAACCCACCCAATGATTACGCTGCACGCTTGATTGAACAGTGCGGATTAAAGGGTTGCCAAATTGGAGGTGCACGGGTATCAGAGCGGCACGCTAATTTTATTGTGAATGTGGGCGGAGCATCGGCGACGGATATAGAAAATTTAATCAACAAGGTTCAGGAAAGCGTTGAACACGAGATCGGTATTTGTCTGCACCCAGAGGTGAAAATAATGGGTGAGCACGTAGGTAATTATGAATAATAAATATCTTACCCAGCAATCAAAGCACCCCACCCAGCATGGAAAGGTTGCAGTTTTGTATGGCGGCTCTTCTGCAGAGCGCGACATCTCGATCCAGAGTGGTACGGCAGTTTTGGGGGCACTATTAAAGAGCGGGGTTGACGCGCACCCATTTGATCCATCCGAGCAAGGCGTGCATAAGCTACTAGAAAATGGATTTCAGCGCGCCTTTATTGTGTTGCACGGACGCCTCGGTGAAGACGGAACGATACAGGGTGCGCTGGAGTTGATGGGCATGCCCTATACGGGCAGCGGAGTGCTGGCATCAGCGCTGGCCATGGACAAGTGGCGTAGCAAATTGGTGTGGCAGGCCGCAGGGCTGCCCACCCCAGACTATGAGCTGCTTGACGTAAATAGCGATTTGGTTGTGGTGGCGGAAAAATTAAGTTTGCCACTATTTGTTAAGCCGGTTAACGAGGGATCTAGTGTCGGCATCAGCAAAGTAAAGAAGCTCAGCGAGCTGCGACCTGCATATGTAGAGGCGGCAAAATACGATCAATTAGTGATGGCAGAAGAATTTGTGAGTGGCGGTGAGTATACGGTTGCCGTTTTGGGCAAACAAGCGCTGCCGGTAATCAAGATAGAGTCGGCCAAGGAATTTTATGACTTTGAAGCAAAGTATTTGCGTAACGATACACGCTATCTGTGTCCATCTGGGTTATCGCAAGAGAAGGAAGTGGAAATGCAGCGCTTGGCACTGAAAAGCTTTGCCTTGATAGGAGGCTCTGGTTGGGGGCGTGTAGATTTTTTGATGGATGAGGCCAATCGACCCTATTTGCTTGAGATTAATACCGTGCCTGGCATGACCGATCACAGTCTGGTGCCAATGGCTGCGCGCCAGGCCGGCATGAGTTTCGAGCAGTTGGTATTGAATATACTGGACCTAAGTCATGTGGAATAAGCCGGAACTTTTACGCATTACGTCCAATATATTGTTTGGTGTTTGCTTTGTGTTGATTGTGTATGGTGTGCTGAGCTATGCGCTACATCTATCAATATTTTCCTTGCGCACCGTGTCTGTGAGTGTCGCTCCCCACAGGGTGGCACCCGCTCAGATTGATGCAACGATACGACATGAGTTGCACGGAAATTTTTTTACTGTTGATCTAGATCGGACACGACGCACTCTTGAGAATATCCCCTGGGTGCGCAAGGTGAGTGTGCGGCGAAATTTCCCTTGGCGATTAGAGCTGACTCTGGAGGAGCATGTTGCCCTGGCGCATTGGGGTGATGCTAAGTTGGTGAACACCCATGGTGAAGTGTTTTTGGGTGAAACAGATCAGGTGTTACCCAAATTTGTTGGGCAGCCCGATAGCGCAGCTGAGGTGGCGCAGATGTACGCCACACTAACCGAGCAGCTTGCGCCACTTAAGCAGGAAATCGCAGAGATTAGCCTGTCACCGCGACGTTCTTGGAGGATGCGCTTGAGCAATGGTGTGCTTATAGAACTGGGGCGCGAACAGCCAAAACAGCGTTTGGCAAGTTTCGTGGCGGCCTATCCGCATAGCTTGCTGTCTATGCAGCAGATCGAGGAGGTTTCGCACACAAAGAGTAATTTGCAAAAAAGTAGGCCATCACCAAAGGTTAGATATGTTGACTTGCGCTATCGAAATGGTTTCGCGGTGCGCGTATCAAGCGCAGAGAGCAATCTCAATATAGTTAGAAAGAAGGCAATGTAGGGCGAATATAAAACCTCAGGAAGGTGGCGTGTCGAGAGATACGCTTAGCGCAGAGTTAATCTGAGTGGCCTAAAGGAATGTGGACAGCGGAAAGGTGCGATGAGCAAGAGTCGAGAAAGTAAGAACTTAATTGTGGGGCTGGACATCGGCACCTCCAAGATTGTTGCTGTCGTGGCTGAGGTTCAGCCAGATGGAGCCATGGAGGTGATTGGTGTTGGTATGCACGAATCCTCCGGCATGAAAAAAGGCATGGTGGTCAATATCGATGCAACAGTAGCGGCAATTCAGCGTGCGCTAGGAGATGCTGAGCTAATGGTTGACTGCAAGATTCGTGAGGTTTACACCGGCATCGCGGGCAGTCACATTAAAAGCTCAAACGCGAAGGGCATGGTTAAGATAAAAGATCAGGAGGTCGTGCAAGTAGATATTGACAGGGTGGTTGAAACTGCTAGCTCGCTAAGCTTGCCTGGCGATCAGCAGATACTTCATATTTTGGAGCAGGAATTTAGTATTGACGGGCAGAAAAATATTAAGAAGCCGCTCGGTATGAGTGGTATGCGCCTTGAAGTGGAAGTGCACATTGTTACTGGTGCGGTAGCGGCAGCGCAGAACATCATGAAGTGCGTACATCGTTGCGGATTGGAGGTGCGAGGGATGATTCTCCAGCCGCTGGCGTCAAGTAAGGCAGTGCTGTCTGATGATGAAAGGGAGCTGGGTGTTTGCTTGGTGGATATCGGTGGCGGCACCACCGACGTGGCAATCTTTACTGGTGGCGCCATTCGCCATACCGCAGTTATTCCAATCGCTGGAGACCAAATTACCGGTGACATTGCGATGGCCTTGCGCACTCCAACTACAGATGCAGAAGATATAAAAATTAAGTATGGCTGCGCTCTTCGTCAGCTTGCCGAAGAGGGTCCAATTGGTGTGCCTGGTGTTGGTGAGCGTGAGATACGCATGCTATCGCGACAAACCTTGGCGGAAGTTATCGAGTCGCGTGTGGAAGAGTTGTATATTTTGGTGCAGGAAGAGCTGCGCCGCAGTGGGTTTGAAAATTTGCTGTCTTCTGGGATTGTTATTACTGGGGGTAGTAGCGCCATGCAGGGAATGGTGGAACTGGGTGAAGAAATATTCCATATGCCGGTGCGATTGGGCTTGCCGCGTTATGTAGGGGGGCTGTCTGATGTGGTTAGGACGCCACGCTTTTCCACGGGGGTTGGTTTGTTGCTTTATGGTTTGGAGCAATATCAACATCATCAAGTAGCCCGGTTACGTTCGAATTCATTTGCTGAAGTGCTGGGCAGGATGAAAGCATGGTTTAAAGGGAATTTTTAGGTGGGTGTGACTTAGGGGTGGCGTTGGTTGTTTTGTATTAATGTTTATAACAATAAGGAGGTGGTAATGTTTGAAATTGAGAATGCACAACTTCAGGACGCGGTAATCAAGGTTATAGGTGTGGGTGGCTGCGGGGGAAACGCGGTCGATCACATGATCGAAAAAGGCGTGCAAGGTGTAGAGTTCATCGTCATTAATACCGATGCTCAGGCGTTAAATCGCAATAAAGCACGCACTCAACTACAGATAGGCGCCACTATCACGAAGGGGCTGGGTGCCGGGGCAATTCCAGATGTTGGGCGAGCCGCGGCCGAAGAAGATCGTGAACGCATTGCTGATCTGATTCGAGGCGCAAATATGGTATTTATTACTGCCGGAATGGGTGGCGGCACTGGAACAGGAGCGGCACCAGTGGTGGCGCAAATAGCAAAGGAAATGGACGTCCTAACGGTGGCCGTAGTTACCAAGCCTTTTATTCATGAGGGCAAGCGCATGCGTTTGGCGCAAGTTGGTATTGAGGCGCTGTCAAAGTCTGTGGATTCATTGATTATTGTGCCAAATGAAAAACTGATGACCGTGCTGGGTGAGGACACGAGTCTATTGGATGCATTTAGTGCCTCCAATAGTGTCTTGCAGGGTGCGGTAGCAGGCATAGCCGAAGTCATTAATGTACCGGGATTGATGAATGTGGACTTTGCTGACGTGCGCACCCTTATGTCTGAAAATGGTATGGCAATGATGGGATCCGCCACTGCCTCTGGATCGGATCGCGCTAAAGTGGCTGCAGAGCGTGCCATGTCGAGTCCTTTGTTGGAGGATGTAAACCTGGCCGGCGCGCGCGGTGTACTCATAAACATAAGCTCCAGCAACAAGCTCACCTTGAGAGAGTTTAGGGAGATTACTAACAGCGTCCAGTTTGCAATTGAGGAGGCCACCGTGATAGTTGGCTCTGTGTTTGATGAGAGCATGGGGGATGAGTTGCGTGTGACCATTGTGGCGACTGGCTTAAACTCACCGTTGGATCGCAAACAAGCCAAGCCGGAGTTGGTTTACGGGCAACGAACAGGCACGGATAACGAACCACTTATTGAAGTTAATTATGAGGTGCCCGCCGTGATGCGGAATGGTCGCCACCGTGAGGCGGTTGAAGCTATGAGGCAATCTGGTGTGGATACGCTAGATATTCCATCTTTTTTGCGTAAACAGGCAGACTGATGCATTTTCGATGCTAATTTGGCAAAATTATAATCGTATAAGCGCAACCCAGATGGGAGTATTTGTTGGACGATGACGGCCTGCGATGTCGCTATATTGCTCGAGTCTGTCAGCATTTGAGGCGGGTGTGTCATAATGTGCTCTAAGTTTTTGGTGGGGCCGTGTGTAATTTTTGACGTCGAATATCTGACATACAAAAATATATTGCTGAGCGTCTAATTTTAAGTGGCGTGTAAAAAATAATACAAATATCAATGCGTGAATTGTTTAAACTAATATGGTCAGGCAGCGTACATTAAAAAAATCAGTGCAAGCTACCGGGGTCGGCCTGCATACAGGTGAGCGGGTTGACATTGTCCTGTCCCCTGCACCCGCGAATAGTGGTATCGTGTTTCGTCGAACAGACCTTGTGCCGATTGTAGAGATACGCGCCGAAGCGTATGCAGTACAAGATACGCGCCTATCTACTTGCCTAGAAACAAAAGGAATACGCGTAGCTACCATTGAGCACCTAATGTCCGCTTTTGCCGGACTAGGTGTCGACAACGCGTTTGTTGATTTGAGTGGTTCGGAGGTGCCCATTATGGATGGGAGCGCCGGAACATTTATTTTCCTTTTGAAGTCGGCGGGTATTGTTGAACAATCTGCGGCTAAGAAATTTATTCGCATAAAAAAAATTATAGAAATTAGGGACGGTGATAAGTGGGTTCGCTTTGAGCCATTTAACGGATTCAAACTGAACTTCACTATTAATTTTGCCCACCCTGTTTTTTCATCCACGGAACAGAGCGTGACAATAGATTTAGGTGAGCACTCGTATGTGCAGGACGTAAGTCGTGCTCGCACCTTTGGGTTTATGTGTGACGTTGAAAGCATGCGAGCCCAGGGATTGGCGCTAGGCGGCAACCTGGACAACGCTATTGTTATGGATGAATACCGTATCATTAACCCAGAGGGGCTTCGCTTTAAAGATGAGTTTGTTAAGCATAAAATTTTAGACGCCATGGGGGATTTGTACCTGCTGGGACATCCATTGATTGGTGCGTTCTCAGGCTACAAGTCTGGCCATGCGTTAAATAATGGTTTGTTACGCGCCTTGCTCGCCGATGAGCTTGCGTGGGAATTTGTAACCTTTAACAAACCAGAAGAGGCACCAGCATTCCTGCGTTTGCAGCTACAGGCAGCTTAACTTTCGGGACGCCTTGACGGGGTTTGACATGCAGTCCAATTGAATAATGCTTGAAAAGTGGGGTTTTATGATAAGCCTACCCACTTAAATTTTATTATGCTATCCATTTCTGGCGTTCATGCCAGCATCACCCATCCCTCTCGCTGGCGTTATGTAAGTGCCGGCCTGACAAGTACCCACCTCCCACCACACGAGATTGATGCCACTGATATTTAGGCATTTTTTTCTTGAGGCTCCTTGAGTAGGGCAAGTGACCCCCTGTTTTCTTAGATGGCATGACTAGCGCGTTGGTTTCTATAGATTGTTATGGACCAGCTACCATCTCTGTCGATAGTCGCATAATATGCGAATAGATTATTTTACTTTTAAAAAACAAATTGTTATGTATAAATGGGTGCACTTGTTAAGATGTTGGCTGAGCCTCTTTGACAAGAGGGATGAAAATGTGGATAATTATGGGTTCTGTTTGGAGGGATTCCCGAGCGGTTAAAGGGATCAGACTGTAAATCTGACGGCTCTGCCTTCGAAGGTTCGAATCCTTCTCCCTCCACCAGTCAGTTTCTAGGCTACAGGTGTCTTGCTGTAACAAGGCTGGCGGTTAAATTTGACCGGGCTGGGTGCTGTCGTTGTTGCTCGGTCGCGTGTTATTTTGGCGGCAAAACTTGCGGGTGTAGCTCAATGGTAGAGCAGAAGTTTTCCAAACTTACGACGAGGGTTCGATCCCCTTCACCCGCTCCAGTTTGAGTTCGCCCATGTGGCTCAGTGGCAGAGCACTCCCTTGGTAAGGGAGAGGTCGCGGGTCCGATTCCCGCCATGGGCACCAAATAGTTGGCTGGGGTTATATTATATTATTAATTCGGTGTTAATGAGGAAAAATCATGGCAAAGAGTAAATTTGAACGTACAAAACCGCACGTTAACGTAGGCACCATTGGTCACGTCGATCACGGTAAAACCACCCTAACTGCGGCGATTACAACTGTGCTGTCGAAGAAGTTCGG
>Ga0194044_10000286_pt1 | contig 24502 bp, 21 predicted proteins | sample JunL4417m_MetaG_FD_155460 | JGI IMG/M metagenome (GOLD analysis project Ga0194044, IMG submission 155460) | Anoxic zone freshwater microbial communities from boreal shield lake in IISD Experimental Lakes Area, Ontario, Canada - Jun2016-L442-17m | ecosystem: Environmental > Aquatic > Freshwater...
GGTAGTGGCATCTTCACCAAAGAGTCTTTCCTTAAGGGTTGTAGACGAAGGTGAGTCTGCAGAGGTCATCAATATCAAGGTCGGTCTCAAGACAAAGTTCATACCCTTCCGAAGACCTGCCGTGGGTGAAAAAGTGAGAGTGGATTACCGGCAGGAAAACGGAGACAAATTCGGATATACTGTTCAGGTAGTGCAGTAGTGCTTTGTCGTCTCCTCCCAGGGGTATTGTCCAGGAAGCTGTTCCTTTCTGCAACGTGTGGGGTGACTCTTCGGGGTTGCACCCACACCTCTCCTTCAATTGAAGAATTCTCGCGTTATTTGGAATCGCCTTTCTTATCAAGATCTCTGCGTATTCTGTTCAGAAACGTGTTATATAGCGCCTCCAACTCACTTGGTTCCTCTGATTCCGCCTGTTCGAAACCCACAAGAAAATAGTAAATAGCCCGGTCAAAAAACAGCGCCATCCTATTGTTGAGAGCTACAATGGAACGGACGTCGAAAGGCTGCCCTGCAAAATTACTTTCCTGGAAAAATAGCCATATGTGACGCTTGAGAAGAATGAAAACTCGGGCCATTTCAGAAAAACTCAAACCGTCCTCGCTGCACCGTATTCCGAGTTGGACGTATTTGTCGGCAATTATCCCCACTGATGTTTTCTTATCAATATTTTTAGCAAATTCTGACAGTATACTGTCAGAAAGCTCCTCAAGCATCTCTTTTCCCAGTTGATAATGCGAGAGGAGTTCCCTCTTGTCAAAAGTGTCTTCCAGGAAGGCTTCTCTGATATGGTCACGGAATTTTTGAATAAATTTTGCAAATTCCAGTTCAAAAGTCCTTATTTCCATAAAAGCCTCCTAGCACACCTGACCTGGTGATCTTCGCCGTGAAGCATTAGCTCCGGATTTCTTTTCTTCGATGCAATACCATATCGCGCTCAGCCTACCTTTCAGGACCGTACTTGTCAATCGGGGTCTGCTTTTCCCTCTCGCACCAATTGAATGGATTGTCCAATCGAAAGTCAGGAATCCCGGACTCGGGAGATTCCAATTCCTGAATATATACGTTTTCAAACCCCAAATCCCAGGCCAGATCCAGCGCCCTATTGTATTCTTCCTGTGATATTGCACGGTTTATTTCCTTGTAATTGTTGGCTTTGTGAAGTGGCGAATATTGCGACATGATAGAAAGCGTTACGTTCAAAGACAGGTTGTCTCGGATCCACTTAAGCGTCTCCTCAATGCCGGAAACGTCCCCCGGAAGCACTAGATGCCTGATTATCAAGCCATGCAAAGCTGCTCCCTGCATGTCCACCACTAAGTTGCCCACTTGGGCATACATTCTTTGGATCGCAGCCCTTGCAACGTCCACGTAATCAAGCGCATCGGAATACTTCTCAGCAGCTCTTGGATCGGCGTATTTAAGATCGGGAAGGTACACGCTGACAATTCCGTCCAGGAGATCCAAGGTTTCTGGAGACTCATATCCGTTACTGTTAAAGACCACAGGAAGGTCCAGACCCTGATCCACGGCAAGCGCTAAGGCCTCCAGGAAGCCGGGAAGTTGGTGCGACGGAGAAACCGGCTCAATGTTGGCACACCCTCTTGTTTGCAATCCAAGCATTTTCCCTGCAAGAAACTCAGGTGCTGAAATGAAACCAATCGGCCCCTGGCTGATCTGGTGGTTTTGGCAATATACGCAGCGCATATTGCAATGGGCGAAAAAAATTGTCCCGGCGCCCCCGTTTCCAGAAATGGGCGGCTCCTCTCCGAAGTGGGGGACTATTGAAGCAATTGATATCTCGGCTCCAGTCAAGCAGTAGCCTTTTTCTCGTGTGGTTCTGTTCACACCGCATTTCCGGGGACACAATCTGCATGACGAGGAGAGTTTCCTAGCTTCTTTAGCCCTTTCCAGAATTTCCTGAACGTTCAATTTGAAAACCATGCTGCTGCCTCATGGTCTCTTTTTTACCGAGACAATCTCTTACAACGTCCTGATGGGCCGGAATGGTCTGTTGTAAGATAGACATGTATTTCTTGTCGCAAGACGTGTAAACTATACCACAAACTCCCGGACACAAAGGGGATTGCGCATGAGGATGTCGAGGTTCTTTATTCCGACGCTGAAAGAAGACCCGGCGGATGCTGAGGTTGTCAGTCACAGGCTTCTGATAAGGGCAGGTATGATCAGAAAATTGACCGCGGGAATATATTCGTACCTCCCGCTCGGTTATCGTTCCCTGAGGAAAATCGAACAGATCGTTCGCGAGGAGATGGACGCCGCAGGTGCACAGGAAGTCTTTCTGCCTATGGTGCAGCCGAGTGAACTTTGGAAGGAATCCGGTCGGTGGGACCTTTATGGACCGGAACTGCGGCGCTTTAAGGACAGACACGACAGGGAATGTTGCTTAGGTCCCACCCATGAGGAGGTGATAACCGACCTTGTGAAGCGAGATGTCAGGTCCTACCGTGACCTCCCGCTTAACCTATACCAGATACAGACTAAGTTTCGTGACGAGATTCGCCCAAGATTCGGTCTCATGCGAGGGCGTGAATTTATTATGAAAGACGGGTACTCTTTTGACGCGACTGATGAGGGTGCTGAGGAATCATACCGTATTATGCGAGAAGCTTACTCTAAGGTTTTTTCCAGGTGTGGTTTGATGTTCAGAATCGTAGAGGCTGACTCTGGGCCTATCGGGGGCAGTTTCTCTCATGAATTCATGGTGCTGGCTCAAACAGGCGAGGACACCATAGTATCGTGCGATTCATGCGACTATGCAGCAAACTTGGAAAAAGCCGAAATAAGACCGTCCGAGCCGGTTACGGAGGCATGGACCTCGACCCCCAGGAAAGTTCATACCCCAGGGATGAGTACCATCGAGCATGTCTCTAAATTCCTGGACGTAAAGCCGCAGCATCTCATCAAGACATTAATTCTCATAACGGACCAAGGGCCATTGGCTGTGCTCTTGCGAGGCGACCACGACCTCAATGACCTGAAAGTGCGGAATTTTCTTAAGGTTTCCGAATTGACTCTTGCGGACGAAGAGACTATCGAAAAGGTCACCGGTGGCCCGCTGGGATTTTCCGGCCCCTTGGGTCTTGTAAAGGTGAAGGTTTTTGCTGATTATGCGATTCGCGGCATGGTGTCTGCCGTGGTCGGGGCAAATGAGCGGGATACGCACGTTGTAGATGTGAATCCGCAGACAGATTTTCAAGTAGACTATTATGGAGATTTTCGATCCGCGGGAGTTGGAGATCCTTGCCCTCGCTGTCAAGGCAGGCTTGAGCTTACCAAGGGCATAGAGGTGGGGCATGTGTTCAAGCTCGGGGTAAAATACTCGGAGGCCATGAACGCTCGGTTCCTGGATGCAGAAGGTACAGAACGAGCCATGATCATGGGGTGTTACGGGATAGGAGTTAGCCGAGCCATAGCCGCTGCTATCGAGCAAAACCATGATCAGGACGGGATAATTTTCCCGCCGCCGATTGCGCCTTTCCGAGCAATCGTGACCCCAGTCGGAGCTAAAAACAGCACTATAGATGAGGCCGCCGAGTTCGTCTACCGAGCACTCTGGGATTCCGGCATCGACACGCTCCTCGACGACAGAGATGAACGGCCTGGTGTCAAATTCAAGGACGCTGACCTGATCGGTATCCCTTTTCGGATTACCGTGGGCAAGAAAGCCTTGGCAGAGGACAAAGTCGAACTGAGGAACAGGCGGACCAAAGAAATGCAATTGGTTAAAATAGGAGAAATAGTCGAGGCTGTGAAAAAAGGGTTCGAGGATTGGGTCTAGCTCAACTGCGGTAAATTATAAAAATGCTGATGGTACTCCACAAGACGCGGTACGGAAAAAAATTCGCTCACTGAGAGTTTACCAACGATTTCCTCGCAGTATTAACGACTAGGATTATAGTGGTGAGGGTTTCCTGAAAATCCTTGTTGCACCTGGCTTTGAGAGCCCTGGTAATAGCCTGAGTAGCCCCAATTTCCGCCGGAAGGCCCGTAACCGTAGGGGTCATATGAATACTGGTAACCATAAGGATTGTAGTAGGTAGGCGGCGGAGATGAAGGGGCCCACTGACTCGGATAGTGGTCCATGGGTGCTGACCATTTCACCGGATCATCTGCTGCAAAGGCTCCAGTGAGAAAGAGTGCGGTCATGATCATTGTCGCGGTCATGATCAGTCTTCGTGTCATCGAACTACTCCTTTCCATAGGCTCTAAACAAGGTATTCCGCAGCCAGGGCGGCACTGAGGTGGTTTAAACCCAAAAAAAATACGAGTTAACGCGTCCGCAACGGAATTGATGGCTCACATGTCCGGACATATTGGATCCCTCTAAAATATCCCCTATTCGGTGGAAGTATCAACAAGAAAAGAATGGCTTCTCACGTATACAACCTCTAAACAAAATTCAAAGAAGAATCAAACGTGCCTTTGAATTTTCGAGTGGAAAATTTATTGATGCTGATCGAGCACTTATGATAGACTTTGAGATTGTGATTTTGCAAGACGGCACACACTTCTATTCACTGCTCTTTCAATAATCACCAGGTTTGAAACTTCCGAGGAGGTTCGATAGATGTTCGAGATCCTTGAAAAAGAGCGGATCGGACCCGGCGTTCACCGTGCGGTGATCTCCGCCCCAGAAATAGCCCGAGCACATCATCCCGGGCAATTCATCATTCTTAGGACCCATGAAGATGGAGAGAGAATCCCACTCACCGTGGCAGATAAGGATTTTGACAAGGGAACCATAACGCTGGTTTGGCAAGAGGTTGGCGTTACCACATATTATATGGGAACCATGTGTGTGGGTGACAAGCTTCAAGATCTGTGCGGTCCTTTGGGCAAGCCGACCCACATTGAAAAGTTCGGCACGGTTGTGGGAATAGGCGGAGGGATCGGGGTGGCTCCGCTCTACCCCATTACCAAAGGTATGCATGATGCAGGAAATCACGTCATAACCATTGTCGGCGCGCGTACCCAGGGCTTGCTCATAATGACAGAAGACATGAAAAAAATCAGCGATGAGACACTGATCGCAACGGACGACGGTTCCTTCGGGATTCATGGCTTCGTGACACAGGTTCTGCAAGGGATTATCAATAAGGGAACCAAAATCGACCTATGCGTAGCCATCGGGCCGGTTCCCATGATGAAGGCGGTGGTCAACGTTACACGTAAGGCCGATGTTCGCACAGTCGTTAGCTTGAACCCCATTATGGTCGATGGCACTGGGATGTGCGGGGCCTGCAGAGTCGAGGTAGGCGGCAAAACCTTATTCGGATGTGTGGACGGTCCTGAATTTGATGGCTTGGAAGTGGATTTCGATCTACTGATGAAAAGGCTTTCAATGTACAAGGGGCCGGAACTTATCGCACTGAATAATTTCCGAGAGACGCCGCGAGGCTGTCAATGCGCACTTCCCGGGGGTGCATAATGAGCGACCAGGATAAAAAACAAGATAAGAAACCTAAGATCCCACGGCAAAAGATGCCTGAACAGGACCCTATCGAAAGGGCCCATAATTTCTATGAAGTGGCATTGGGCTACAACAATGATCTTGCCTTGCTGGAGGCCAGCAGGTGTCTTAACTGCAAGAAGCCTTTCTGCATGGCCGGATGCCCGGTGGAAGTCGATATTCCTGACTTTGTCTCAATGGTTAAGGCTGGCGACGTAATAGGAGCGGCTTGGAAACTTAAGGAGAAAAACAGCTTACCTAGAATTGCCGGAAGGGTTTGTCCCCAGGAAAGCCAGTGCGAGTCGAAATGTGTTCTGGGCAAGAAGGGTAAAGCCGAACCTTGTGCTATAGGCCGTTTGGAAAGATACGTTGCCGACTATGCCGCAGTGCATGGTGATGGGAAAATACCAGAACTCCCAAAGCCAACGGGGTTGAAGGTTGGAGTTGTTGGTTCAGGGCCCGCAGGGTTAACTCTAGCCGGGGCCTTGATAAAGAAGGGTATCGCCGTAACGGTTTTTGAGGCCCTCCACGAACTGGGTGGAGTCCTGGTTTACGGCATCCCCGAATTCCGACTCCCTAAGGCCATTGTAAGAGCTGAGGTAGATGAACTCAGAAAGATGGGGGTCGAATTCAAGACTAACTGGGTTATAGGACGAATCGAGACGGTGGATGACCTTCTCGAAAAACGCAGATTCGACGGAGTCTTTATCGGTTCTGGTGCAGGGGCTCCTCTTTTTCTGAAAATTCCTGGGGAAAACCTCAACGGTGTTTACTCGGCGAACGAGTTCCTTACCAGGGCCAACTTGATGAAAGCTTATCTGTTCCCCCAGTCAGACACTCCCACGGCCAAAGGCAGGAGAGTTGTGGTTTTCGGAGGTGGAAACGTAGCCATGGACTCTGCGAGGACGGCATTGCGCCTAGGAGCGGAAGAGGTGAGTATAGTTTACCGCCGAACAATGTCAGAACTCCCTGCAAGGACCGAAGAGGTTCATCACGCGGTTGAAGAAGGGGTGAAGTTCAAACTTCTCACTGCTCCCCTGGAAATACTAGGAAACGAATCGGGATGGGCCGTCGGTGTGAGGAGCCAGCAAATGGAGCTTGGTGAACCTGATGCTTCCGGCAGGAGGAGACCGCTTCCTCTACCAGGCCAGATTTTCGATGTTGAATGCGATACGGTGATTGTCGCTATAGGTAACGGTGCCAACCCTCTTGTGCCGTCAACCACTAAAGCACTGGAGACAAATAGGTGGGGAAATATAATAGCGGATCTCGAAACCGGTAAAACCTCAAGAGAGCGCGTCTGGGCCGGGGGTGATATCGTGACGGGTGCTGCCACGGTTATCCTGGCCATGGGCGCCGGCCGAAAAGCAGCACTCGCTATGATGAATGCTTTTGGGGTAAGCTAATCAATCCTTTCGGCAGTTAGATGGTTGTGATTTCCAGGGGATGAATGCTGAGCATCCCGCTGAGCCGATTCAACCTGAGCGACTAGGGGACGGTGAAAAACCCCCATGCATGTCTTGCTGACATTTTGTCTTATTGGTGCAATTCTGGCCGGCTCCCCGGTTGTCTCATCAGCCGATCCAATTCAGAAGATCAAAGGTGTGATCACCGAGGTGGGTGAGGGCTTCCTCTGGTTGACCCCTGAAGACCAATCAGCTCCCCTTAAATTCATATTGCGGTGGACAGCCAGATTCGTCCCCCCAAAGCTACCTCTCAAAGGAGACCATGTTTCAATACTCTATAAAGTCAAAGAAGAAGGCCTGGTGATTTACGGTCTTGTGTATTCAAAGATAGCTTCTGAATCGGGGAAAACTTCCATCGATTCAGAAATAGGTGAAAGCAACGAATAGCCGAATTTTGACTGTCTTTAACTGAAGGTAATTATTAACATGGACATTGCGTTTCTCATGAAAGCCGGATTCGTGGGATTTTCTCTTTCAATTGGGGTTCTCATGCTCGTTTTTTTCTTGTTGGGTAGCTTGCTGAAAATTTCACAGCAGCACTTCACTCGAGTATTCGTATTGGCGGGGGTGTTTTCATTTCTCTTTACGGACCTATTTCTCTATTACAAGATTCAGGTGTCCCAAATTGCGGGTGCTCAACTTTTCCTCGCAGGCTGCGTGGGGGGATGGCTTGGCGGTATCATATTCGGCTTGACTCAAATGAATCGCCTTCTTCGTAACTTTCTCCGATGATCCAACCAAGACACGTGGTCACCAATACTGATCCTTAGAAACTTCTCGGATCTTCTGTGAAAGAATAACAAGGCCATGGACACCGTCATGCCCATTACAACATGATGGGGGGATCAATTCAAAGACCACAACTCAACCGTAAGAGCCTGTCTCAAGTAGGAAAGACGTGCAGCCACGAAAGACTCCACCATGCCTGGAGAACTGGTACACAGTCTTGCAGTTTGGTTAAAGAGTGTTGAGATATTGGTGTATGGATCTAGCCGCTTTGCGCCCAGCTCCCATAGCAAGGATGACGGTTGCTGCACCGCTCACCACGTCACCCCCTGCCCAAACTTTGTCCATGGAGGTCTTGCCGGTTTCTTCATCGGCAACGATATTTCCCTTTTTCCCCATTTGCAGCCCGGGGGTAGTGGCAGCGATAAGCGGATTGGGGCTGTTTCCGATCGCACAGATCACCGCATCCACAGGAAAAGTAGTATGAGAATTCTCGATGGGAATTGGTCTCCTCCTTCCAGAGGCGTCGGGTTCTCCCAACTCCATTCTGAGGCATTCCATCTCCTTCACCCACCCGTTCTTATCACCTATGTAGCGAATGGGAAGCGTCAGAAGATTGAAGATAACCCCTTCTTCCTCTGCATTCTCGACCTCTTCCAAACGTGCCGGAAGTTCCTCCCTGGATCTCCTGTAAACAATCTTGGTTTCGGCACCCAACCTCAGGGCGGTTCTGGCACAGTCCATGGCCACGTTTCCTCCACCGACAACAACGACTCTCTTGTGTTCCTTTATGGGCGTATGGAACTCTGGGAAGAGAAAACCCTTCATCAGGTTCATCCTGGTCAGATATTCATTTGCCGAATACACACCATTCAGATTCTCACCGGGGATGTCCATAAACCAAGGAAGTCCAGCCCCCGCTCCGACAAACACAGCGTCAAATTCTTCCAGAAGGCTGTCGACAGTTCTGGTCTTGCCAACCACAAAGTCAGTTACCATTTCGACGCCGAGACTCCTGAGATATTCAACTTCTCTGCTCACAATAGTCTTTGGAAGTCTGAATTCTGGGATACCATAACTCAGGACTCCCCCCATCTTGTGCAGAGCCTCGAAAATAGTGATCTGATGTCCTAATTTTACAAGATCACCGGCCACAGTCAGCCCGGCAGGCCCACCACCTACAACGGCAACTTTTCGTCCTGTGTGCGGACTAATATTTGGCCTCTCAAGCTCACCCTGGCTCGCTTCCCAGTCAGCCAGGAACCTCTCGAGGCGACCTATGCCGATTTGCCCCCCCTTCTTTTCCAGAATGCATCCTCCTTCACACTGCTCTTCCTGCGGGCAAACCCGACCACAGACTGCCGGAAGGACGTTTCTCTGTTTTAAGATCCTGGTTCCTTCTGCAAAGTCTCTCTCTGCAATGCATTTGACGAATCGGGGGATTTCAATCTCAACCGGGCACTTCGGCATGCACTTAGGTTTTTTGCACTGGAGGCATCGTTTAGCCTCTTCTACTGCAGTTTCAATCTGATACCCAAGCGCCACCTCGGTGAAGTTGTGACAACGTACTTCAGGCGCCTGTTTGGGCATTTCCCTTCTATTCAAGTCCAGCTTCTTTCGCTCTCGCTCAGCCATAAGACATTTTCCTAGCTTCTTGGGAATGTTCTTCACACCTGCTTGATCCTAGATGGACAACTTCTTCCCTCATGTATGATTTACGACGTTGTAATAACTCGGCCCAGTCCACCTCGTGGCCATCAAAGTCAGGACCATCGACACAAGCAAATCTTGTCCGGGATCCAACAGTAACACGGCACACACCGCACATTCCGGTTCCGTCAATCATTATTGGGTTCAAACTGACCACGGTTTTTATGCCAAGAGGTCGAGTTGCATCCGATCCCCTCTTCAATAGAAAGGTACAGCCATTTACTATGACCCGGTTTATTGACTCTTTAGACGAGGTGAGAATCTCTTCAAGTCTTCCCACATGTCCCCGGTAGCCCTTAGTTCCATCCCGGGTGATGTGGATAAACCTGTCTGAAACTTCCCTAAGCCTGTTTTCCCAATAAAAAAGAAATGAGCTTCTTGCTTCGACGACTGTAATAATCCTGTTTTCTTTTTCTTTCAGGGCTCTGGCAATCGGGAAAATGCTCCCTATACCGTAACATCCTCCAAGCAACAAAACTGTGCCGAATTTGTCTATTTCCGTGGGGTTGCCAAGGGGTCCCACAACTGTAGGAATACTCATTCCGACTTTAAGTGACGCCAGCTTACCGGTAGTGAGGCCCACGTTCATGAAAATTAAAGTAATCGTTCCTTCTTCTTCATCCCAGTTGGATACGGAGAGGGGTATTCTTTCTCCATCTTCCTCTGCTCGCAAAATCACGAACTGACCTGGTTTCATTTGAGAGGCCGCTGCTGGAGCCTCCACTCTTAGGAGATGAATATTCGGCACAAGCATCCTGGCGGCTATCACCTTAAACATCTTTTTTCCTTATTCTAACTGGAGTTGGATTGGGACCCAAAGACTCACCCTGATCCACTGTGGCGTCTAGGATTCCTTGCGGTTGAGCTTTCATAATTCTTGCACGCAAGACCTTTTCGAAGTGAGGTGAAGTTACCACCACTTCATCACCTTCCACGATTTTACCTCTTTCGGCATCTTCCGGGTTTATATCCACTATTCCTTCAGCAAACAACGGTCTCAATCCCTCTACCCATGCAGACAGAGGAAAACCCAGGTAAGTGTGCTCAACGATTGATGTGACAAGGAGAAGTGGAAATTCTGTGTCCACATTATTAACGCCTGAGAATCTAGTTTGAGGACTTAGCAGCTCAGCTTCGCATGCCAGTGGACCAGCCTTGCGTTCCGGGTTATCGAAGTCGCTGAATCCGTTTACAAGGCGAGAGATCTCTTCATGGATATCGAAAACACTGGAAAAATCGAACCCGCTCTTTCCCATCTTTTGCGCGATCCGACAGATGATCTCCCAATCGGGCAAGGCTTCACCTCGCGGATGAACAGCCTTTCTTATGCGCTGGATTCTCCCCTCACCGTTGATGAATGTCCCATCAGTCTCCGTAAAAGCTGTCGAGGGAAGAACGATATCAGCTTCAAACATCGAGTCAGGGGGATAAATGTTCTGAAAAATAACGAAATCAGATGGGGGGGGATTGCGTGAGGGAACTTCTCCAATAAGGTAGAGCACTTTCATCCTGAATCCCGATAAAAGTGTATCGGCTGTCCAAACGGGAGAAAAATTCGGAACCTCTGCACCCCATAGCGTCCTAAGTTCATTTAGTTTATTTCTATTGCCTGTAGAAAAACCTCCGGGTAAAATTTCAGGATAAGCTCCCATAAGGATTGACCCAAACAAATTGTTGTGCGCTGGTAAGGGAAGGACCCCGGCATTGATATTCCGGGCCAATTTCGCGATACTCTCAAGAATTTGGGGGCTGTCGTTGCATGACAGATAGTGTGATCCCACTAGGATCACAGGATGAGACGCTTCCTTAACCATTTCAGCTACTTCGGAAAGCTCTTTAAAAAAGTTTCCGATCTCTCCTTCTGAGGGGGGAGCCAATTTACCTCTTCTGTCTTTTTCGGTCAACGACGCAAGGGCCTTGAAAAGATTGGCTTCCGTTCCTGGAACCGGTTGAATCCATTTCTCTGCAATAATGGCCAGGTTATGATGCCGGGGATGGACTGTGATGAGTTTTGCTCCTCGGTTAATGGCTTTACGGAGTTCAACCCCCACTACGGATCTGCCGAACCTGGTATCCAAACCGATGCAGAAGATGGTTGAGGCTTTCCTGATGTCTGAAAGAGGAACACTCATTCTCATGAGGTTCAGGTAATCGTTGAACCCGGGCCCGTAGAATAGTCTTGCGCTGGTATCAACGTTGTTTGAGGCCATAGCGACGCGGGCAAATTTCTGAGCGACGTACAAATCTTCGTTACAACAGTTAGGAGAAACAAGCATGCCGAAGAGTTCGGGTGAGCAAGCTGAAAGTTTTTCTGCTGCCAACTCGATAGCTTCCCCCCAAAAAATCTCCAACTTGTTTCCGTTTTCGGCCTTATAGGGCTTCTTTAACCGTCGGTGGTTATTTACGAGTTCGGTTACGCAGAATCTCCCCTTGACGCAGAGTTGTCCGTTACTCACCACAGGATCTTCGGCGGGCAAGCTGCCAATGATTTCGTCTTCTTTTATGAGAAGTCGCATCTGGCATCCTATTCCACAGTAGGCACATGTTGAGTTTTGTTCTCGGTCGAAGAGGCCTTTCCATTTGTTTGCCTTCTCCGAGAGTGCTCCGGTTGGGCAAACAGAGACACACTCTCCACAGAATTCACAGCCAGCATCGAGGTGAGAACGATCGTAGGCCGGACCAATTAACGTGTGGCGACCTCTCTCTTTAAAAACGATGATGTTGGCCCCACGAATCTCCTTACAGATACGGACACATCTTCCACAAAGGATGCAAAGATTGTAGTCTCGGTCGTAAAATGGATCATCCTTTTCCACCGGCAAATTGCGATAACGGATGGGGTAATTAATCTCGTTAAGTCCAGACGCCTCAACGACCTGCTGTAGTTCGCATTGTCCATCTTTGGGGCAGTATCGGCATCCAGTGGTCACTCCGGCTTTGCGGATGGTCCCCATGTATTGTCTGCATTCATCCTTTTCGTCACAAATCAAGCAACTTGAAGGATGCTCGCTTAAGAGCAAACGCAGAATCTCTATTCGCTCCGTCTTAATCTGGGGGGTATCAGTCCTTATTACCATTCCGTTTTCAACAGGCGTTGTGCAGGCAGTGGGGAAGCCTCGCATCCCATCAACCTCCACGATGCACATGCGACAACCTCCGAAAGATGTCAAATCCTTGTGAGCACAGAGGGTGGGGATATAAATATTGTTCTTCTGTGCGACTTGAAGGATAGAAACACCCCTTTCAACATTGAGGAGCTTACCGTCCACGTTAATAGCAACTGATTCAGGCATCTCACGCATCTGTTACTTCCCTCCTGGGAACGATCTTGATCGCGTCACCGGCAATCGCGTCACGACGACAGACTTGATAACATGCCCTGCACTTTATGCATTTGGTGGGATCAAGGTTGTGCGCCTTTGCTCTGGGACCGGTGATTGCACCGGTGGGACACGCGGCGACACAGCGCTGACATCCGGTACATCTATCAGGAACGACTCGATATTCTACCAGCGCCCGACAGACAGCGGCTGGACAACTCTTTTTGTTGATGTGGGCCTCATACTCGTGCCGAAAATACCGAAGAGTAGTCAGCACCGGATTTGGTGCTGTTTGCCCCAACCCGCAAAGTGCATGGGTCTTAATTGTCTTGGCAAGACTTTCCAATCTTTCAATATCGCCTTCCTCGCCTTTTCCTTCAGTGATGCGAGTCAGGATCTCTACCATTTGTGTGGTTCCTATCCGACACGGGATACACTTTCCACAAGATTCCTCTTGAGTGAAATTTAAGAAATAGCGAGCCAAGTCCACCATGCACGTGTCGGTGTCCATCACAATCATTCCACCGGAGCCCATGATCGAGCCGGCCTTGGCCAGCGTCTCGTAGTCAATGGGTAGATCCAGCATGTCCTCGGGGATGCATCCGCCTGAAGGCCCCCCGGTTTGAACAGCTTTGAACTTTCTTCTGCCCTTGATTCCCCCGCCGATGTCATAGATAATCTCACGCAAAGTAGTGCCCATGGGCACTTCAACCAGACCGGTGTTGTTGATCTTGCCTACTAGGGAGAATATCTTTGTCCCCTTGCTGGTCTGTGTGCCAATACTCGAATACCAGTCCGCTCCTCTTGCAATAATGTGAGGCACATTAGCCCATGTCTCCACATTGTTTATCGAGGTTGGTTTTCCCCACAAGCCTGCCTGCGTGGGGAAAGGAGGCCTTGGTCTAGGAAAGGCTCGCCGGCCTTCAATAGATGCCATGAGAGAAGTCTCTTCACCAGAGACAAAAGCTCCGGCCCCCTGGAATACATGAATATCAAATGAAAAGTCGGAACCGAGGACTGATTCACCCAAAAGCCGATATTCTTTGGCCTGCTGCAAGGCTATTTTTACATTCTTTACGGCGATGGGGTATTCCAAGCGTACATAGATATAGCCGGCCGAAGCCCCCATCGCATAGCCACCTATGATCATACCTTCGATGACGCTGTGAGGATTACCTTCCAGAAGGCTTCGGTCCATGAAGGCACCCGGGTCTCCTTCGTCTGCATTACAAATAATGTACTTCGTATCGGAAACAGCGCTACGGCACGACTCCCACTTTCTTCCCGTGGGAAATCCAGCTCCCCCTCTTCCTCGAAGACCCGACGCTTTTATTTCGGCAATGACATCTTCCGGCGTCATGGTTTGCAGAGTTTTCACGAGAGCCTGATAACCGTCCAGAGCTATGTAATCTCTGATGTCCGTCGGATCTATCAGACCATTATGCGCAAAGACTACGCGTTTCTGTTTCTGATAAAAGGGAACATCTTTTTCACTAATGATTCTGTGTTTCTTCTTCGGAACAGTATACAAGAGTCTTTCAACAATCCTGTTATTTACTATGGTCTCGGTAACGACTTCAGGAACATCCTCGGCTTTGAGCCGTGAATAGAAAATACCTTCGGGGTGGATGACAACGATGGGCCCTTGTTCACAGAAACCGTGACATCCCGTTGTTCGTAGTTCAACAGACCCATCGAGAGCCTGATTCTTGATCTCTTCTCTGAAGGCCTGAACTATTTTTGTCCCTCCCTGAGCATGACAACCTGTTCCGCCGCACACAGTTATGGATGATTTCCATGCAGCCCTGGACAGCAATATCCGGGCTTTGGTTTCTTCCAGTTGTCTGAAATTTAGTCCGTTATTCATTTGATGGCGCCGCCTTCCTGTTCGTTTTCAGTTCTGATCTTTTCGATGGTTTCATCAACGTCCTTGACCAGCATTTGTCCGCGATATTCGTCACCGAAAACAACAATAGGACCGAGGGCACAGGCTCCGACACAATTCACCGTTTCCAGAGTAAACAGTTTGTCTTCAGTCGTTTGGTCAGGCTCTATGCGGAGCTTTCTCCTGAACCCGTCCAGGATGTTGGACGCGCCCCTCACGTGGCAAGCAGTACCCATACAAACCTTAACAATGCACTTCCCCGATTCCACGAATCTGAACTGCCGATAAAAAGATGCCACTCCGAAAATCTCATTCTCGGAGACTCTCAAAAAGCGTGAGATTCGCTTGACCGATTCTTCCGAGATATAGCCTAACTTTTCTTGAATCATTTGGAGAGTCGCGATCAAGTCTCCGTATTCACCTTTGAATCCAGAAAATATGTCGGCATACGGGTCGTCAGGACAACGTGATTCTCCAGACGACTGAACCATTGTCCGATATTCCATTTATTATTCCTCTGATCCTAGGCAGGGTCTCCTTGTCAATGACAGCGTCAAGCTACAAAAACTAACAGATATCCTCACCAAGGGAAAGGTTTCCCCAAACGCGGTATTGCAACTGTATGGTTTTGTTGTCGGCGTGTACCTTGCAGGAAGAGTACAGATATTCTTTTGACTGAATAAGTGAGCACTAAGTGACATCTTGTTCCTCTACGGTACAATTATCAACTAGTTAAGCCCTAATATTCGAATTATGCAGGGTTTGAAAAATCCCAGTACCAGGTACCTAGTCAAGCCTGTTTTGCAATTTTTGTCAAGAGGTTAATCCGATTGTAGTGAATGAAAATAGAAGAATAACCTACTGGAAACGGAAAAACTCATGAGAGCTATAACTGGAGCCTATTTAGCTCAATTATTGAACGTGATGGAATAAAAGATAAATTCATCGGGATGAATAACATATGAATTGAGATGACTCCTCAGGAGCCCCACGGTTGGATCAACAACTGTTAAGAATCTGCAGATGACATTCTAGATCATGGCTCTATGATATAAATTCCCCCCAAGTTGCGATACTTCTCGTCCCAGTCCAAGCCGTATCCCACCAAAAAGCCATCCTCGATTCTAAATCCGTAGTAATCGACATGAACGAACTTTTCTCGGCGGGCGGTCTTGTCAATCATTGCCGCAATTTTTAAGGATTTCGGACTCGCCGATTCAAGACGCTTGCGGTATTCGCTCAGAGTCAAACCTGAATCAACAATGTCGTCCACAAGAATGACATGCCGATCTTTGACGGAGATGCCAACATCCATGACCACATTGAGTTGACCGGCACTCACGGTGCCTGTTCCGTAGGAAGAGATTCTTGCAAAGTCTATTTGGCAAGGCAAGGATAGACTTCGGGCCAGGTCCGCCATAAAGACAAAAGACCCTTTGAGTATGCCGATCAGGAGAAGATTACCTTCCGGATGATCGACAGAGATCTGTTTGCCCAATTCCTGTACTCTTGCTGCAATGGAATTTTCGTCAAACAACATTCTCGTTTTTACTTGTTCCATGGTTCATCACCTCATGGGTTACCACCGGCTCATGGCCCCGAAGTTCAGGTCATCACTCAAGCCTGCTGAGAACAGAGTATCCGCCCTGGAAGCGATCATTGCCGCATTATCCGTGCACAACCTTACTGATGGAAAAACCGGTTCGATTCCACGACGGGACCCTTCTTGACGCATCTTCATGCGCAAAGCTCCATTGGCTGCTACGCCGCCGCAGACTATGAGTCGGTCAACCCCAAACTTTTCTGCTGCCATGAAAGCCTTTACTGTGAGAACGTCCGCGACCGCTTCCTGGAACGCTGCTGCGATAACTCGTCTCTCGTGACGGAGCGAATCGGATAGCTGTTTTGATATGAACGGATGAAAACTGCCTGGTATGTCTGTACGGGATTTAACGCCTGTAATCTGCTGAACACGGCGAAGTACTGCAGTCTTAAGGCCGGAGAACGAGAAATCCAAATTGTCTTTTTCCATCAGCGCTCTTGGGAATTTCAAATCTCCGGGATCCACTCCCAGAGCCTGCTGCTCAATGATAGATCCTCCGGGGTAACCCAAGCCCAGTAGTTTCGCTACCTTATCGAAAGCCTCGCCTGCAGCGTCATCTCGAGTACGTCCGACTAGCTTGATTTCCAGGGGTCCTTGCAAATAATACAGGCTGGTGTGACCACCGGAAACAACTAGACCTATGCAAGGGAAAGCTACATCGTCGCGTTCGAGAAAAATGGCAAAAAGGTGTCCGTGCAGATGATTGACTCCGCAGATCGGCCGTTCAAGTGCAATAGCCATTCCTTTTGCTGCCCCAATACCCACCAGAAGGGCTCCGATCAGGCCCGGCCCTCTGGTCACGCCAATTCCTTCGATCTGTTCCGGTCTTACTTCGGCATCATTAAAAGCTCGCTCCAGTACTAGAGATATTGCCTCCGAGTGCATTCTGGAGGCCAGTTCCGGAACGACTCCGCCGTACTCGGTGTGCACATCGATCTGCGATACTATGACATCTGACAGCGTCTCGGTTCCATCCCGAACTATTGCAGCCGCAGTCTCGTCGCACGAGGTTTCTATGCCCAGAACCAGCATTTCACCATCCCAACGGCGTTCAACCTAGATTTATCAAATGAACGAGGCATCCTCGGACCTTCATTTTCTGCTGGGGAAGATATCCATGAACCAATTTTCAAGGTCATGCCAACTGTTGAATTTTCTTGTAACTGAAGTTTTTGAAAGGCGATTCCACGGTTGAAGCATTAATCCGACGCCATATCCTTCTGCCATATAATCATTGATGTGTTTAACGTCGTCTTCAACAATAAAATCTACGGAGTTTTGTGCCAGATAAATTCTTTTGTCCCTGTTCCCACCGGTGACTATCATTTCTGGAATCGTAGGGTTCCATGGAAGGGCTTCAAGTTGCCTGAGTGCAGTTGCGGGGTCTGATCTCCCTGTTATAAAAAGGAGAGGCTTTCCGTACACCCTGTATATTCTTGACAGAGATTGAACAGCTCCGTCGTACGGCTCAATCCGTGCTTGAGCGTACATGTGAGCAATTGCATCATGCAAAGTTGGGGCATCAAGACCAAGCGGTTCTAGATCCCAGCCTGACAGGTCTTCTGGAGACAAGTTTCGCCCCTTAGCCCTATTGATTAGATCCAGTATCACTTCAATTGACTTAAGGACTACGCCGTCCACATCGAAAGCTATGTTCATTTCCAAGTGACTCCTGCTGGTTACTGACTAGGTCATAATCAAATATTTCGACGGTCGATTCGAAAAGGGACACCTCGATAAACTATTTTTTTACATTCGGGAAAAATTGGCTTCCATGTCCGGGATAGATAGTGCGTTCTTCCAAAGGTGTCGGTTTCTGAACCGGTGGCCACTTTTCAGGCAGCGGCTCCGCTCCTTCCAGCGCAACAGGGGAAGGACCGGTGTCGGCCATGACAGGGTGTGCCCGCACGTCGGCCTCCGGCACATTTACGCTGAACTCAATGGGAATGTTGTTCGGGTCGAAGGAATATATGGAGTGAATGAATCCATGGTCGACCATTTCTGAAACCCAGAAACCTGCCGCCGCCAGTTTATCTTTGAGTTCCCAGAGTTCCTGCTCCGTATCAACGCCGAAGGAAACGTGGTCGAACACTACCGGCCCCTTTACAGGCGCACCATGCTCCTTCTCCACAGCAGGTTCCGCCCCTTGCCATTCAAAAAAAGCAATCATGTCATTTCCCGAAATTTCAAAGAAATAATGCCGGTATCCAGGTCTCCCAATCCCGGCGACCAAGCGCATTCCAAGGAGGTCCCTCCAGAAACGTATCGTCATGTCCATGTCGCCGGTCACCATGGCTAGATGGTTAATCCCAGTAAATCTAGTCATTACAAAACCCTTTCAATGAGTGCCGATTCCTAAGGAGTGAACTTTGTCCAGTGCCTTTACTGCAATCTCGGATCGCTTAGCAAATATAATCTATAGCATCCATGACGCCAAAGGAATCTTTATACTCCCTGGAACTGGGTATTGTGAGAAACCTGACTTCGCTCCAAAGCCCCCCGGTAACCGTGGTCGCAGATATTTATAGTTTAACGGTCACTCGGTATAATATCGTCTTAACCCTATTTTGTAGTGCTGGAAACAGTACACACCGAAGTTCTTGCATTGCTTGTTAAAAAAATTTCCCAAAAGGCTTGACAACTCATGTAAGCACGTGTATTTGTAACACTTTGAAAATCATTCCGCCATGCTCGCTGATCTACAATCAAACGGCAGCTAATTGGTAAGTCCGTGTACAGACGAATGCTCCCCGGGGGCTATGACTCGAACCATTAGTCGTTGAGTGGTTCAAAGTGGGTACGGTAGGTTAAAGCCGGGTTATTAAGACCGCATCCGAAGATATTTATCAACGGATTGACACACTGGGCGACGGGGTACATCGAGTTTCAATGTTAAGAGATTTGCTTGAGAAAAATAGGTCCGAAATTTGCAAGCTTTGGTCGGACCTCGTTTTTGAGACTTATCCTCATGATTCCAGCAAGTTTCTGAGGACTCAGAGCAACCGATTCGCCAATCCAGTGGGAGCGGCAATATCCAATGGTGTGGACAAACTATACAATGTCCTCGTGCAGGGGGTGGATTCTCAGTCTGAAGAGGTATGCCTTATTCTGGATAACATTATCAGGATAAGAGCTGTTCAGGAATTTTCTCCAGCCAATGCGGTCGGTTTTGTCTTTCTGCTGAAGAAGGCAGTCCGGCAGGTCTTTGAGCGGGAAATCACTCAAAATCAGCTTTTGGATGAGCTGTTGAAATTCGAATCTCAAATCGATAACATGGCCTTGCAGGGTTTCAATATCTACATGCAATGTCGTGAAAAGATTTTCCAAATAAGGGCAACCGAGATCCGGAATAGAACGTCCCGGATATTGGAGAGAGCTTGTCAAAAATACGGGATGCCTCATGAGTGGTAGCGTCCCTGAGCGCAAACAATAAAGGTGCAACATCAATCGAGGTGGTGGCATGAACGCATGGTTTTCACTGTTCACAGCCCTGGCACTGGTGGTGGCTCTTGTCTTGATATCCTTCCTGGGAGTGGAAACGATAGGCTTGAGCATACTGTTCGGGGTTGTCATACCCTATCTGGCTATGGCCATATTTATCATTGGGTTTATTTACCGCATTGTACGATGGGCCATGGTCCCGGTCCCCTTCCGTATCCCAACAACCTGCGGTCAAGGAAAATCGCTTCCATGGATCAAAGCGGACAATCTTGAGAGTCCCTACAACACTTGGGGTCTGATCGGCAGGATGGCACTTGAGGTTTTGCTGTTCCGCTCCCTATTCAGAAACACAAACGCTGAATTGAGAGAGGGACCGCGGATAACGTATGGATCGGCCAAGTGGCTTTGGTTGGCCGGGATTCTTTTCCATTATTCATTTCTCACTATCTTGCTTAGGCATCTCCGATTTTTTATCGAACCGGTGCCTTCCTTCGTGGTGCTTCTTTCCAATGTCGACGGCTTTTTTCAAATTCTCGTGCCGACACTCTTTCTGACTGACATCGTTTTATTGGCAGCAGCTACCTACTTGTTTTTGAGAAGAGTGGCTATTCCCCAGATCCGCTATATTTCTCTACCCGCAGACTACTTCCCGCTGCTCCTTATCTTGGGCATAGCTATTTCCGGTGTGCTCATGCGCAATGTATGGAAAGTGGATCTCTTGAGTGTAAAGCAGTTGGCAATGGGTCTGTTCACATTTCATCCGACAGTTCCGGCCGGAATAGGTGCCATTTTTTATGTGCATCTATTTCTCGTGAGCGTGTTACTCGTTTATTTCCCGTTTAGCAAGTTGATGCACGCGGGAGGGGTGTTCCTCAGCCCAACGAGAAACATGCGTAATGTTAATCGCAGCGAAAGGTACGTGAATCCCTGGAATTATCCAGTCAAAGTGCATACATACGAAGAGTACGAGGATGAATTCAGGCCCAAGATGAAAGAGGCCGGAATCCCGGTGGATAAGGAGTAACAATGTCATTAGATAAACTGCCTAATCCGCAAGGATTAATGAACATAGATTATAATCGTCCCCCCGAAACGCCGTGGATGGATACCCCCACCAATTTCAGGGAGGGCACGTACAGTTACCCTGGAGCACCGAAAAAACTTAAATACCTTGATCTAGCTAATCCGAGACAGTGGTCTCCGACCGATGAAGACTGGAAATTGCCTGATAACTGGCAGGAGATTATCCTCAAGGGCTTTAAAGAACGACTTGACAAGTACCGTTCCTTCCGTCTGTTCATGGATATCTGTGTGAGGTGCGGCGCATGTGCCGATAAGTGCCATTTCTTCATAGGATCCGGAGATCCAAAGAATATGCCTGTCTTGAGGGCTGAGCTTATCCGGTCCGTCTACAGGAACGACTTCACACTGGTTGGGAAGATGCTGGGGCGGTTTGCCGGAGCAAGGGAACTGACCATAGATGTGCTCAAAGAATGGTTCTACTATTTCTTTCAGTGTACAGAATGCCGCCGATGCTCGGTCTTCTGCCCATACGGCATTGATACTGCTGAAGTCACGATGATAGGACGGGAACTCCTGAATCTCGTCGGCTTGAACATCAACTGGGTAATAGAGCCGGCTGCCAATTGTTTCAGGACCGGTAACCACCTGGGCATTCCTCCTCACGGTCTCACCGACATGTGGGAGTTCATGGCGGATGACATTGAGCAAATAACTGGTATCAAAGTTAATTTGCCTGTCAACAAGAAGGGTGCCGAGATCCTCTTTGTGACACCGTCAGGTGATTACTTCGCAGATCCCGGCACTTACACATGCATGGGCTATATGATGCTGTTCCACGAGATCGGCCTTGATTATACCTGGAGTACCTATGCTTCCGAAGGAGGAAATTTTGGCCTTTTTACCTCCCACGAGATGATTAAACGCCTGAACGCCAAAATCTATGCTGAAGCTAAACGCTTGAAGGTTAAGTGGATTCTTGGAGGTGAGTGCGGCCACATGTGGCGCGTTATGCACCAGTACATGGAAACCATGAACGGACCAGCAGATTTTCTCGAGGAGCCGGTTTCTCCACTAACCGGGACCAAGTTCGAGAATTCCCGATCCACAAAGATGGTCCATATAACCGAATTCACTTCCGATCTGATCAAGAATAACAAATTGAAGTTAGATCCCAGCAGAAATGACAGGTTCAGGGTCACCTACCACGACTCCTGCAACCCTGCCAGGGCTGCAGGACTCCTTGACGAACCCCGCTACGTCATTAAGAATGTTTGCAACAACTTCTTCGAGATGCCGGAAAATACCATTAGGGAGCAAACCTTCTGCTGCGGGGGCGGGGCAGGGCTCGGCAATGACGAAAACATGGAAATGCGAATGAGGGGTGGATTCCCAAGGGCCAATGCAGTCAGGCACGTCCGAGACAAGCACGATGTGAACAGGCTGTTGTGCATGTGCGCGATCGATAGGGCCACCCTAAGTGCCATGATGGAATACTGGGCTCCGGACGTTGATGTAGGCGGCATTCACGAGCTTCTCGCAAACGCCCTGATAATGGATGGCGAGGAAGAAAGGACCGTCGACCTGAGAGGTGAACCCCTTAAAGAAGACGCGGAGGTGGACGAGGATGTATAATTCGGGCAAAATCATTATAGGAATTATCATCTTTCTCGGTCTGATAACATACCCGTTTTGGCGCAACGTCGGGAAAGCCGCTACTCCGCCGAAATTGGAGGTCGGGACCCTGGAAAAGCAATGCGTGGAATCCACACCATACATGAAGTCGTCTCACATGCAGTTGCTGGACCAGTGGCGAGATGACGTGGTCCGTCAAGGTAAACGTGTTTATGTGAATTCCAGCGGTAAGACTTTCAACATCAGCCTACAGAACACTTGCACGAACTGTCACTCGAAGAAAACCCAATTTTGCGATAAGTGCCACACCTATGTTGAGTCGGCACCCAAATGCTGGGATTGTCATATCGAGCCGAAAGAGCAGGAGCAACAGGCCGCAAGGAGTGATAAGTGATGGATAGCACTAGAAGAGGTTTCTTGAAGATTGCCGGCCTCTCCGTGCTCGGTCTCGGAGCCAAGCCGGTCGCCGATGCGATAGCTCAGGGCGGTCTGCCCAAAGTTGAGCCCGACCCCAAAGCCCTTGTTGGTAAAAGATGGGCCATGGTGGTGGACCAGAAGAAGTGCCTCAAGGCGAAAGAAGGATGCAAGGACTGCGTTGTGGCGTGTCACACCGTCCATAATGTGCCGGACTTCGGAAACCCAAAAGACGAGGTAAAATGGATCTGGCAAACTACCTTTGAGCATGCTTTTCCTGGAGCTGAGAACGAATACATCAAGGATTATATCAAGGATAGCCTTAGAGGTTTGCCGTTTATGGTTCTTTGTAACCATTGCGACAACCCTCCCTGTGTAAGGGTCTGTCCCGTCCAGGCAACATTTCGCCGGGCAGATGGCATTGTCATGATGGACTACCACAGGTGTATCGGATGCCGTTTCTGCATGGCCGCCTGCCCTTATGGAGCACGGAGCCTCAACTGGAGGGATCCCCGTCCGTTCATAAAGACTCCGCTCAATCGGGAGTATCCTACGAGGACGAGAGGCGTAGTGGAAAAATGTAATTTCTGTGAGGAACGGTTGGCCAAAGGCCTTATTCCTGCGTGTGTGGAGTCCTGTAAGGACAAGGCCTTGGTGTTTGGTGACCTTGAGGATCCCAATTCGGAAGTGAGGGACATCCTACGCAAAAATCCCAGCATTCAACGCAAACCCCATCTTGGGACGCGCCCAGAGATCTATTACATCTTGTGAGGTGGCCATGCTTGAAAAGGCTTTAACTGGAAATCGTAGCTACTTTGGATGGATAGCTTTCCTACTGATACTCTTGGGGATAGGGTTTCAGTTTTACCTCCGGCAATTGAGCTATGGTTTGGGAATAACGGGCATGAGCCGTGACATCTCGTGGGGCATCTACATCGGGCAGTTTACATTTCTGGTTGGTGTTGCGGCCTCTGCAGTGATGCTGGTCTTGCCCTATTATCTTCACAACTACAAAATATTCGGAAAAATCACAATCCTGGGAGAGTTTCTGGCTGTGGCGGCAGTGACCATGTGTCTCTCATTCATAATCGTAGACCTTGGTCAGCCCTCAAGAGCCTTCAATGTCCTGCTGTACCCCACTCCTAATTCGGTGCTTTTCTGGGATATGGTAGTCCTGAACGGATATTTGATCTTAAACATCATTATCGGTTGGACTATCCTGGGAGCTGAGCGAAAAGGCGCTCCGCCTCCTAAGTGGGTTAAACCTCTCATATATCTGTCAATCCCCTGGGCCGTCAGCATACATACCGTGACCGCCTTCCTGTACTCGGGTCTTCCGGGAAGAGGTTTCTGGCTCACCGCTATCATGGCCCCTCGTTTCTTGGGATCTGCGTTTGCGTCCGGTCCTTCCTTGCTGATTCTGTTCTGTCTTTTCTTGAGAAAATACACCAGGTTCGATGCCGGATGGGAAGCCATCCAAACTTTGGCGAAGATAGTCACTTATGCAATGATTATCAGTGTATTTTTTGTCCTCTGTGAACTCTTTACAGTTTTTTACAGTCAGATTCCCGAACACATGTACCATTTTACCTACCTGTTCGTGGGACTCCATGGGCATACCGGATTAATGCCATGGATGTGGATCTGTGTTGTGCTCGCTCTAGTCGCGCTGGTTCTCCTGATAAACCCCAAGACGAGGAACAACGAAACAACACTGCCAATCGCTTGCGCAGCGGTGTTCTTCGCACTTTGGATCGAAAAGGGTATCACGCTGGTGATCACCGGATACATACCGTCTCCTCTGGAGACTAT
>Ga0194044_10000289_pt1 | contig 24443 bp, 19 predicted proteins | sample JunL4417m_MetaG_FD_155460 | JGI IMG/M metagenome (GOLD analysis project Ga0194044, IMG submission 155460) | Anoxic zone freshwater microbial communities from boreal shield lake in IISD Experimental Lakes Area, Ontario, Canada - Jun2016-L442-17m | ecosystem: Environmental > Aquatic > Freshwater...
GGATTTTTAACCGTTCGGGACTTTGCCACATTAGCTGGCCTGCCAGTTAACCGGGTTTTGGCCGAGCTCATGAAAAACGGCATTTTTGCCTCAATTAATCAAAAAATTGATTTTGATACTGCAGCCATTGTCGGATCTGATCTTGGGCTAGAGATAAAACCAAGTCAAGAAGGTGAAACAGACGGCGACCAACCTCAAGACCAAAAAATTCAAGAGATAATCAAAAGACAAGCTGGTGGAACTCTTTTGATGCGCCCTCCAGTAATTGTAGTTATGGGTCATGTCGACCACGGTAAAACTAAATTACTTGATGCAATTCGTAATACAGATGTGGTTGCTGGAGAGGCTGGTGGCATTACCCAGCATATCGGCGCGTATCAAGTAACGCGCAAGGAGAAGTTATTAACTTTTATTGATACGCCTGGTCACGAAGCCTTTACTGCCATGCGCAGTCGCGGCGCTAAAATTGCTGATGTGGCCATTTTGGTAGTGGCCGCCGATGATGGAGTGATGCCTCAAACCATTGAGGCATTCCGCATTATTGAAGCAGCTAAACTTCCCTTTATTGTGGCGATTAATAAAATTGATAAGCCTGGCATCAATCTCGATAAAATCAAACAAGAGCTTTCAAGCCAGCTTAATATTGTTCCTGAAGACTGGGGCGGTAAAACTCCCTGTATACCTATTTCTGCCAAGGATGGCACCGGCATCGAAGATTTGCTTGATATTTTATTACTGACTGCTGAGATGGAGACTGAAAACATTCAAGCCAACCCAGATGCCAAGGATGCAGCCGGTACAATCATAGATTCCCGTGTTGACAAGGGAGAAGGGCCAGTTGCTACTGTTTTGGTTCAAAACGGAACGTTGCGCATTGGTGATCAAATGGTTTTTGGTGGCACTATTTATGGCAAAGTTCGTGCCTTGAAGAACTATCGTGGTGAAAATCTCAGTGAGGCTGGGCCATCTACTCCGGTTAAAATAATTGGCTTAAAGCTTGCTCCTGCGGTTGGTGAAATTCTAGAAACAGGTAAAGGTGAAAAAATTAAATTGAAAAATATTAAAGCCGCAACGGAAAAGCCTGAAAGTGCAGCCGCTGCCGCTGTTGAAGATACCACCGCCAAAAAAATTAACATTATAATTAAAGCTGACGTTCTTGGCTCGGCTGAAGCTATCGAAGAATCATTGGAAAAAATCGGCAACCAAGATATTAAAGCCAAAATAATAAATAAAGGTTTAGGTAATATTAATGAGGGCGATATTATTCGAGCCGAGGCTGCCAAGGCTCAAATCGTGGGGTTTAATGTAAAACCAACCACGCAAGCAGAAGATCTAGCCCGGGAAAAAAATGTACAAGTGGCCACCTATCGCATCATTTATGACTTGATCAATGATGTAAAACAACAGATGCAAGCTTTAATTGAACCGGAAATAAAACGGACTGAATTGGGCAAGTTGCGCATACTAGCCGTATTTCGCGATCTAGGCAAAGAACAAATTATCGGCGGCAAAGTAACTTCTGGCATTTTAGAAGAAAATTGTTTTTTTGAGGTTGAGCGAGATGGCCAATTGATTGGCGCAGGCAAGTTACTTGAACTTCAGGCAGGTAAACAAATCGTAAAAATGGTTGATATCAACCAGGAATGCGGTCTAAAATATCAGGGTGAACCGGTCAAAGAAGGTGACATACTATTTGCATACAAAGAAGAAAAAATTATTAAAAAACTATAATCATGAGTCACCGCGTTGCCCAACTTAATGAACTATTGCGTGGAGAGCTGGCTAAATTAGCTGATGAATTAGTGGTTATTCCTAACGGCTTAATTACTATTACTTTTGTTCAATGCTCTCCGGATCTGCGCTATGCCCGAATTGGAGTTTCCGTATTACCAGAACAATATTTTGGCTCTGCACTTACCGAATTACAAAAACACAATAGTCAATTTGCTCAACGACTCAAAAAAAATACTCGTTTACGACATATACCAAAATTCGACTGGCAACCTGATGATACTGAAGCTAAGGCAGCCGAAATCGAGGCCCTACTCAACTCAATTAGACAATAAACTTCCCCTACGAGGGGATTTTTAGTCTAGTGCTTGTTATTTTTTAATGGGCATGATAGGCTCATAGGATTTTTATGATTATATCATCAAGTGATTTTAAATTAGCCGAAAAAAAAATAATTGCGGCTCAAAACATCCTCTTGGTTACTCACAACCAACCTGATGGCGACGGACTTTCTTGTCTTTGTGCCATGAATGATTGGCTAATGTTTTTGCATAAAAAAATCACCCTTTATTGTCATAATAAACCTTCTGCAAATTTTACCTTTTTACCCGGTGTCGAAAAAATTACATTTTTTGACGAAAAGATTGGCGTACCCTTTGCTGATACCTTCTACTTATTTGATCTTATCCTAATTTTCGATTGTGGTAGTTTATCCCGAACTACCCTCGATCAACAATTGCTAAGTCGAAAACCGAATCAATTTGTCATTGATTTTGACCACCACCCTCAACTCGATCAGTATGCCGATTTAACCCTGCGTGATGCTAGCGCAGCCGCAACAACTGAAATTGTATATGATTTTTTTATTACCAATGGAGTTGAGCTAACTAAGACTAGATCAATCTGTTTAATGACGGGATTGGTCACTGATACAGCTAATTTTTTCTATCCAACTGCCTCGGAAAAAACCGTTGCCATTGCCTCCGATTTAATCAGTCATGGCGCAAGCTTGCCGTCAATACATGATAGAACCTTTCGGAATAAAACTATCTCTGGATTGAAGCTATGGGGACTAGTTATGTCCCGATTAACGGTTAATCCAGCTTACAACATTGCAGTTTCCGTGTTATTAGAAGACGAGGTAAAAAGTTTAGCAGTAGAACAAGAAGAGTTGGAAGGAATTTCTGGTTTTTTAAGCAATTTGAAAAATGTCGACGCTATTTTACTTTTGCGCGAAGATGGACTCGGTAATATACGAGGTAGCTTGCGTACTTCACGAGCACATGTTGATGTTTCGCGCCTCGCTCGGGCTCTGGGCGGTGGCGGTCATGCCAAGGCTTCAGGCTTTACACTACCAGGCAAAATTGAATTAATTAACGATACCTGGCGCATTGTCTAGTCTTGCTAATTTTATCAATAAAACTTACACTAAAATAATAATTATTAAAAAAATATATGCCATTAATCCCAACTGTTATTGAAAAATCATCTTACGGTGAGCGAGCGTATGATATATATTCACGTTTACTTAAAGAACGTATTATTTTTTTAGGTGAACCATTAACCGACCACGTTGCTAATATTGTTATTGCCCAATTACTTTTTTTAGATGCTGAAAACCGAGATAAAGATATAAAGTTTTATATTAACAGTCCTGGCGGGTCGGTTACGGCTGGCTTGGCCATTTATGACACCATGCAATATATCAAGGCTGATGTTTCTACAATTTGTTTAGGCATGGCTGCCAGTATGGGCGCGTTTTTACTCGCCTCAGGTGCCAAGAGTAAACGGTTGGCCCTGCCTAATAGTGAAATTATGATTCATCAAGTTATGGGTGGCGCTGAGGGACAAGCCACAGAAATAAAAATTATGGCTGAGCATATTCTTAAAACCAAAGACAAATTAAACAATATTTTAGCATTTCATACTGGCCAAAAAGTAACCACCATAGAAAAGGACACCGAGCGTGATAATTTTATGACTCCAGAAGAAGCAAAAAAATATGGTTTAATTGATAAAATTATAAAAGCTCAGTAATATTTTCCCCAATTTAACTAAAAAAACAGCGGAATTTATCCGCTGTTTTTTTAGACCACTGCTCTTGCCAAATTAGACTCATTATGGTAATTTAATTTTGTAACTACCAATTATTTAACAATTTTGAAACATCGTTGTTCTTGAACGTTACGCAAGCCACCAACTGTTAGTTTATATTAACATTAGGGAAAATTTGTGAATTCTACCATTCTCATCAAAAAAAACGCATCTCAAATTATTCTACCGGCACAGTTACTGCCGTGGTTTTTGTCGTAAACTCACTCGAACAACTTTAATACATGTCTATGAACCTACTCACCATTGCAGTGGGCTTGGTTTTTTCAGTTATTGGCCTAGCCATTGGTTACTCAATGCGCAAAATGCAGGCGGACCGAAAAACTAAGAACGCCGAAAGTAAGGCAGAAAAAATAATCTCTGAAGCCAAAAACAAACAAAGCGAGCTCCTACTAGAGGCCCAAAACAAAGCCTTAAAGATTATTGACGAAGCCAAGCAAGAAGACTCCCGTCGTCGCAAAGAAATAAATGAGCTTCAAAATCGTATGGAAAAAAGGGAAACCGTCTTTTCCCAAAAGCTGCTTGAATTACAAGACAAGCAACAGCAGCTTTATGACAAAGTTAATAAAGTTGAAGAAATCAAAGAAAAAATTAAACTGATCAAGGACGAACAACTGGCTAAATTGGAAAAAGTTGCTCAAATGACCAAAGACGAAGCTAAACAGGTATTGCTTAATAATGTCGAGGCTCAAATCAAAGACGACCTAATGTCTCGCATTAATAAATTAGAAAAAGAATCAGTTGAATCATTAGAAGAAAAATCTCGTGACATGATGGCTAGCACCATGCAACGACTAGCCTCAACCTATACTGCTGAAATCACCACCACCACTGTTGATTTACCCAGCGACGAAATGAAAGGCAGAATTATAGGGCGTGAAGGACGTAATATTAAAGTTATTGAACAATTAACCGGCACCGAGATTGTGGTAGATGACACCCCAAATGTAATCACCATTTCCGGCTTTTCACCAATTCGCCGCCATATTGCCAAACGAGCATTGGATAAATTAATCCTTGATGGACGCATCCACCCAACCAAAATTGAAGATGCTATTGAGCAGGCTAAAAAGGACTTGGCGGTTGATATTAAAAAAGCTGGCGAAGAATCCATGTATGAATTAGGTGTAACAGGCTTTGACCCGAAACTGGTCCAAATTATTGGTCGCCTTAAATATCGTACTAGTTATGGCCAAAACGCTTTGCGTCATAGTATTGAGGTTGCTCATTTATCTGGCTTATTAGCCGAAGAGCTTGGCGCCGATGTTACTCTAGCTAAAAAAGGCGGTTTACTGCACGATATCGGCAAAGCCGTAGATCACGAAGTCCAGGGTACCCATCCAGAAATTGGTGGTAATATTGCAAGAAAGTTTAATTTACCCGATGAAATCATTGCCCCAATCGAAACCCATCATGATGATCGCCCACGCGGGCTAATATCCGTTATTGTTAAGGTGGCTGATGCCATCTCTGCTGCTCGACCTGGTGCACGTCATGATTCTTTTGAGCAATATATTTATCGACTTGAAGAATTGGAAAAAATTGCCACTTCATTTGAAGGCGTAGAAAAAGCATATGCAATTCAAGCCGGACGAGAAGTTCGTGTTTTTGCTGAAGCAGATATGATGGACGACCTTGGCGCTTATCAGCTAGCTCGTGATGTTGCTAAAAAAATTGAAGCCGAACTAAAATATCCTGGTGAAATAAAAGTTAATGTTATTCGTGAAATGAGAGTTATTGAATATGCCCGCTAATAATCTTACCATCTTGTTTTTAGGTGATATTTATGGCTCCGTTGGCCGTAAAACGATTAAAAATCTTTTACCCAGGTTAATTAAAAAACTCAAGCCTGACCTAGTTATCGCTAATGCTGAAAATTCTGCACATGGTAGCGGAGTTACCAACGCTACTATTGCCGAACTTCAAAGCTATGGTATTGATTATTTTACTGCCGGTGATCACGCTTTTGATCGTTTAGAGCAGGCTAAAACAGTGTATTCTGAATTGCCAATTGTACGACCTGCTAACTTTCCACCAATGCTCCCAGGAAAAGAGTTTGCCATAATCCCTACCAAAAAAGGTGATGTACTACTCTTTGCTTTGTTGGGTCGAGTTTTCATGCCAATGCAATACGATTGTCCGTTCCGTAAAGCTGACCAAATATTAGCCAACAATGACTTTGCCAATAAAAATTTTTCTGCTATACTTGTAGATATCCATGCAGAAACCACAGCTGAAAAATCTTGCTTGAAACATTATCTGGATGGTCGAGTATCTGCTGTGCTAGGCACACATACCCACATTATGACGGCAGATGCTTTAATTTCTAAAAAGGGTACGGGTTCGATTACAGATGTTGGCATGGTGGGGATTACAGATCATAGCATTGGCTTAGACATTTCTGGAGCAACAAAAACCCTAATTACACAAATAAAACAAGTTCGACGGGTGCCAGAATCTGGAAAAAGTCAATTGAATGGTGTTTTTCTAACAGTAAACACAAAAACTGCCAAAACTGTTGCCATTGAGCCAATAATCGAATATACTAATATTAAATAATTATTTTTAAGCCAAGCATATGAATAAAGCGGCTCTAATCGATCGCATTGCTACCGAGGCAACTGTTTCCAAAAAACAAGCGACCGACATGCTGGAAAAATTAGTCGATATTATCGTTGCTGAACTCAAAGCTGGTAACGAGGTAACGATTACCGGTTTTGGTACTTTCATGGCAAAAACCAGACATGCCCGTGGCGGTGTTAACCCACAAAAGCCAAATGAACGCATTCAAATCCCACAAGTAATTGTTGCCAAGTTTAAAACTGGAAAAACTCTTAAAGATGCGCTTAAGGGCAAATAAATCAATCCCTTGCTAATTCTTCAAAAACCCGCCCATAACTGTTCGGGTTTTTGTTTTACCCTTTATGGATATTCACGACTATCACCTTCAAAATAAAATAAATACCACTCATTTTTGGTATGCTGCCCGAAAAAAATTAATTGAAAAAATATTTATTAAACTTTTCGGCAATGAACAAAGTTCCAGAACCATTCTTGATATTGGTTGCGGCACAGGCACCGAATTGTCAATTTTAAATAAATTTGGCAACGTAGTTGGCACAGACATTAACAAAGAAGCGCTTCTTATCGCCAAATCACAAAAACATTCTGTACTTTATCACAATCTCGAAAATGATAAAATATTGAAGGAATCGCAAGATGTGATTTGTTGCTTTGATGTTTTAGAGCACTTAAAAAATGACGACCTTGCATTATCTAAAATATTCGAAGGGTTAAAGCCTGGTGGTATGTTTATTTTTACCGTACCTGCCATGCCTTGGCTATTTTCCGAACATGATCGAGCAGTTGGTCACTATAGACGCTATAAAAAATCAATTTTTCATCAAAAACTAATTTGCACTGGCTTTAATAAAATTAATTTATATTATTGGAATTTTTTTCTTTTTTTGCCAATCGCTATATTTCGTATTATAAAAATATCTCTACGCAAAATTACAAAGGGAGAGGAAAAATCAGATGGAAAAAACCTGCCTTCGCTAATAAATTCAATACTGTATTATATTTTAAACTTGGAAAATTTATTTTATAATAAAAAATTATTTCCATTCGGACTAACAATATATGGAATTGCAAAAAAATAAATCAATCGCCTTTTGTCTACCCGTCTATAACGAAGAAAAGATCCTAAAAGAAAATACCTTACTTTTGCTTCATTATTGCAATCAGGCTAATTTTACTTTTGACTGGCTAATTGTTATTTTAGTCAATGGATCAAATGACAACTCATGGGAGATTGCGAAAGATCTTTCTATTAACCATAAAAAAATCATCGCAATAAACTATAAATTTGGAGGGAGAGGTAACGCATTAAAATCCTATTGGCAAATAGCTACCGCCGACATTGTTACTTATATGGACATTGACTTGGCCGTTGACCTTGATGATATCCAATCACTTATCAATCCGATCATTAAGAATGAGTATGATCTTGTCGTTGGGTCTCGACTTCTTGCAAACTCAAAGATTAAAAGATCACTATTACGCGAGATTACCTCACAAAGCTGCCATTTATTTTCTCGGTTAATGCTTGGCCATCATTTTTCAGATTTACAGTGTGGCTTTAAGGCCATCAAAACATCATCTTTTCGTAAAATATCGCATTATATAATTGATAAAAAATGGTTTTTTGACACTGAACTTGCAGTCTATGCCCAAATACACAAGCTTAACGTTAAGGAAATTGCAGTAAATTGGTCTGAAAATCGGTACGACAACAGAAGAAACAGCAAAATAAATATATTTAGAGATTCCATAAAATTCATATCAAATTATATTAAATTTAAGCGTCGTTTGCTAAAAGAAGCAGCAAAATAGGACCTCTTGCTAGTTTATTTACACCATGATATAGTAATTATACTCTAATTTTAGCCATATACATCTTCATTTTCTATTGCTCCCGTAGTGAAACGGATATCACGCTTGGCTTCGGACCAAGAATTTTGGGTTCGAGTCCTGACGGGAGCACCAGAAAGTGTAGATTCATAACTTGATAACTATGCGCCACCTATTTATAACCCTAAACGGGCAAACGCTAAGTTACTATTGTTCTGACCAACTCAATCTCCAAAACACACCAATATTTTTACATGGCTGGGGATCGGAAGCTCAACATTTAAAAATCCTATTTCAATCACTAAACAATTACTTGGCTATCGATTTGCCTGGTTTTGGCCAAAGCCAGTTACCAAATACCCCCTGGGGACTTGAAGAATATGCCGAAATGGTTAAGCTAGTGGTTAATACTTTTCAAATAAAATCTCCGATACTCATTGGGCACTCTTTCGGTGGAAGTATTGCCTTACAGTATGCCTTAAAATTTCCTCAAGTAAAAAAACTAATTTTAATCGATAGCGCCGGCTTGAGGCTACCTAGTGTTAAAAAATCAATTTTTTTACTACTAACAAAATTAATTAAACCGCTTTTTACTTCATCAGTTAATAATCCACTTTATAAAAAATTTCGAAATACATTTTATCGGTTGATTGGCAGTGAAGATTTTATTGAAGCGGGTCCAAGAACTGAAATTTTTAAAAAAATTATTGCCTATAACTTACGACCCTTTTTACCTTTAATTAACACCGAAACCATTTTAATTTGGGGGGCAAACGACTGGGCAACTCCGCTAAAACATGCTCACATTTTCGCCAAAGAACTGCCACACGCAAAGCTAGAGATAATTCCCAAGGCTGGTCACTTTTGCTTTATTGATCAACCACAAGCTGCCACAACACTCTTAATTCAAGCACTCAATGATAATTAAGCAACTACTTTACATCTTTCAAGCCAACTTTTATGAAGCAAAGCCATTTATTCGCTTTGCCTACAAACATTTGCGCTGGTGGCGACTGTCTAATCGTCAATCAATTTTTTGGACCGCTAAAATTTTAATACTATATTTTTTAACCGCTTTGCTTTTTGTAACAACATGTTTTACTGGTTATATTACATATGGTTTTACTGGTTTGTTTGTTTTTTTCATTATACAATATTTATTTCTACCAATTTTAATTTTATTAGCACATGCACTTTTTTACCCCTTTGACGTAGCTGCAAAATTTATACAAATTTGGCGAGCAAAAAAAATTCTCAACCAACACCGCAACCATTTAATTATAATTGGAATCACCGGAAGTTATGGCAAAACTTCTACTAAAGAAATTTTGACCGCACTACTATCACCGCATTATAATGTATTAGTTCCTGGTGGTAATATCAATACTAATATTGGCATTGCTCAATTTTTAATCAGCCACGCCAAGAAACTTCCACAGACAACCTGTATCATTATTGAAATGGGAGCATTTAGAACCGGAGAGATTAAAAAAATATGCGATTTTGTTGAACCTGATTATGGATTGATTACAGGTATAACTTCGGCGCATTTAGAAAAATTTGGTAGTTTAGAAAAAATCATTCAGGCAAAATTTGAATTAGCACAAGCTGCTAAAAAAATGGTTGTCTTAAATGGTGATGATAAAAATATTATAGACCATCTTAACGATAATAATTTATCAAATATCAAAATTACAACAAAACAAAAATTTACTAATATTGCTTATTTACCAGATTATAAAGGCATAACTTTTACCTATTTGTCCAATACCTACAAAACACAATTATTGGCTGAGCACAATCTTTCATTAATTGCTCTATGCTTCGCCATTACTACCGAGTTCGGACTTAAACCAGACCAATGGGTTCAAGCCTTAGCTGCATTACAGCCGATCAAACATCGACTACAACCAATTTACAACTCAACAGCCAAAATATGGGTAATTGACGATAGCTATAATGGCAATTACAATGGATTTATTGGTGGCCTTGAGGTTTTAAGCCGTGCATTGGGCCGAAAAATTGTTTTAACACCTGGATTAGTTGAGCTTGGCTCAGCTTCTCAAAAAATTCACGAACAGCTTGGTATTGAATACGCAAAGCGTGGCATTAATCAGGTTCTGCTAATTAAAAATAGCGCAACCGAAGAAATAGTAACTGGTTTAAAAAAATCAAACAATTCAAACTATATTATATTTAACAACACCACTATCGCTCACCAATCGTTGGGTAATCTGTTAAAACCTGGGGACACCATTCTTTTTCAGAACGACTGGCCAGATAATTATTTTTAAACTTAATTTATTATATGAAAATCGGCGTATTTTTTGGGGGTAAGAGCCCGGAGCATGACGTATCAATTATCACTGGGCAGTTAATAATCTCCTCGTTAAAAAAATCTGGGCATGATGTTGTGCCAATTTATTTAGACAAAACAGGTGCCTGGTTTATCGACAGCGCACTAGGCACCCTATCCTTTTTTAAAGAGGTGGGAATAGACGAACGTCTACAAAAATGCGGTCGCTATAATATAGATTTAGACTTATCAAAAAATAAAATCGTATTTAAAAAAACTGGGCTCTTTGGTAAAACTATCGAAATCGAGCTAGCCTTTCCGGCTTTTCATGGCATGAACGGTGAGGATGGTACCATTCAAGGCTTGTTTGAAATTTTTAATATCCCTTATGTTGGCTGTGAAGTTGCCGCCTCAGCTGTAGCCATGGATAAAATTCTTACTAAACAATTATATCAAGCGCTAAATATCCCAACCACTAAATTTATATATTTTTCTGAAGCCGACTGGAATAACAATAAAAACGGTCTTATTGAACAATGTGAAAAATTACAATATCCGGTATTTGTTAAGCCGCCAAAACTTGGCTCTTCAATTGGCATCAGCCGTGCGAACAATCGACAGGAATTGGAATTTTCTATTGAGGTAGTATTTAATTATGGAGAACGAGCATTAGTTGAGGCAGCGGTATTGAATCTAAAAGATCTTACTTGCGCTATAATTGGCACCGCCGATCCAATTGCTTCATTAGTACAAGAGTCACGCTTTGAAAGTGATTTTTTCAATTATGAAGAAAAATACTTGAATGACGGCGGCACTCAGCTTGGCAATGCGCAAAAAGGGTTGATTATTCCAGCCGATTTAGACGTGGAAACAACGCTGCAAATTCAAACAATGGCTAAAAAAATATTTATCCAGTTCGGCTGCTCTGGAATTGCTAGGGTTGATTTTCTTTATGACTCATTTTCAAAAAATCTATTTGCTAACGAAATCAATCCCTTGCCGGGTACGGTTTATCACCACCTTTGGCAAGCCAGCGGTATTGAACTCCCAGTTCTAATTGAGAAGTTAATCGTATTTGCCAAGGAGCGTCATCAAAACAAAAATAAATATACTTATGGTTTTAATTCGGATATTTTAAAATTTGCAACCTCGTCAAAGCTTAAAGGTGGAAAAATCGTGTCAAATTAACAAATTTGGCTAATGTTAAATAAATAGATGATTTGATACTCCTCTTGAAGTTTTGCCGCCTTTCTGTTACACTTGCAAGTAATTATGGCGTCAGCTCGTTTTTTTTGTTGCCGTATTTTTTATTGCATAATTTGGCTGGGTAGCTCAGCTGGTTAGAGCGCGGCACTCATAACGCCGAGGTCGAGAGTTCGAGTCTCTCCCCAGCCACAAAAATTATATAATTTTGCGCCCATAGCTCAGCCGGTAGAGCAGTTGCCTCTTAAGCAAACGGTCGTAGGTTCAAATCCTACTGGGCGCACAAAACAACTACACTCCGCCAGGGGTGTAGTTGTTTTGTGTGTGTAGTAGCTTGCGAAGCTACAAATAAATCGTAAATTAAAAATAAAGGCAATAAATATTGAATTATTTGTTTAAAAGCTTAACATCATTATTTTATCATGACGGGGCTTCCGCCCCTTCAAATCCTACTGGGCGCACAAAACAACTACACTCCGCCAGGGGTGTAGTTGTTTTTGATTGCTAAGTAGTTTAAGTGCCTACTAAAATATGCGAATTTAAAATATAGTAAACAAAGTTTTGAATATTTTTTACTGCAGGCTTTCAATTTTCCACGAAAGATCATTAGCAAAAAATGCGATTCTAAAGAAATTTGTTTTATCACTTACCCCAAAATGGTAAATATTTTTTATCCCTTCTTGCTGATGATGTATAAGGTCAACTTTTTCAACTCGATACGTTTTGTCACGCCATTTAAAAAATGAAGGAAAGACCTGTGTGCGAAAAAACTTCACTTGTACTTCAATCGGCTCATTGATTTTTTTAAACATATGATAGTTTAGTTATTAACTATCATCAGTATAGCGCATTATATTGTTATTGTCAACATACTTGAACATATTTGACATTTTTGGCTAACTTGCTATAATAATAATATAAATTAAAAAAGTTATGCACATAATTCAACAAAAGATTTTAACTCTTGCCGGACAAATCAATATCAACCAGGTTGGTCTTAGAAAACTTGGCCAATTAATCGGTGAATCACATCCCCAAAAAATCAAGCACCATCTATCACAGCTTGTTAAAAAAGGCTTTATCACTTCGGACAATAAACAATTATCTCTAACAAACGAAAATACTAACCAAAAAGCAAAAGGAACTAGCAACTTATTCACATTGCCTATTATTGGATCGGCAAATTGTGGACCAGCAACTATTTATGCCCACGAAAATATCGAGGGTTATATAAAAATATCGTCAAAAGTTGTTAACAAAAAATCCTCTAATGGTTTATTTGTCATTAAAGCCGTGGGTGATTCAATGAATAAAGCAGAGTCTGTCAAAGGTGGCCCAATTTACAACGGCGATTTTGTAGTTATCGACAGTACCGACAAACAGCCTCAAAACGGCGATTATGTTTTATCTATCATTGAAGATACTGCAAATATTAAACGCTTCTATGCTGATCAAAAACAAATTGCACTAGTTTCAGAATCAACACTTCCCATTCAACCAATCTATATACACAAGTCAGACTCAGCTAATTATTTGGTGGGCGGTAAAATCATACAAATAATACACTCTCCAAAAATAATGTAAAATGAATTTATTGTTAACAATAACTTATCTTAAAAATAGTCTAAACAAAATTATTTTTATCTTAGGAATATTTTTTGTTGCAATAATTATTTTTTATCACATGAGTTATTTAGGCGACCCTGATAATGGCGTGCTTACCGAGGGTGCTTGGCGACTCTACCACGGAGATAAATTATATCTAGATTTTTTTGAATATATACCGCCTGGAAATTTTTATATCATATATTGGGCTTGGCTAATTCTTGGACCACACTATTGGATTGCAAAAAGCATTGGCATAGTTGGTATACTACTCGGTGCACTCGGTCTATATTTTTCAGGCAAAATTGTATCAAATAGTCGTTTAGTGCTAATGCCGCCTGCATTGTTTTTAATAGCTTCTGCCGGCTGGCCAATCATAAACCATAATTCGTTTAGCACAACAATTATTATATGGTTTACCTTTTTTATTATTAAATTTTTAAACCAAAAAAAACAAATATTAATGCTTTCGGTTGCCGGTTTTTTACTTGGTTTGTCTGGCTTATTTTTACTTCATCGGTCAATTATTGTATTTATAGCAACTATCATTTTTTTACTATGGCAATATACTAAAAATTCATTAAAATATATCTTATTTTTTACCCTTTCTTTTATACTGCCGTTAACGATTTTAATTATTTTTTGGCCAATAGACACCATATTCAAAAGCTTAATCGTATTTCCATTGTTTAATTACGAAGCAATAAATCAGTATCCAAAAATTTTCTTTTATCCTTTGGTTTTAAGCTCGTTACTAATTTTTTATTATTCGCGCAATGTTAGAAATAACATTTATTATTTTTTAATCTTTATTCAGGCTGGACTTTTTTGGACCACATTAAGTCGTCCTGATTATAGCCACCTAACCATAGCAGTTTTCCCAACCCTTCTTTGGTGTAGTTATGCCCTTGCTCAAAATATTCGTCAAAATATTCAATGGGTTTCAATGTTTATAATTTCAATGTTTATATATTTTCCTGCCTTGGGCTGGATTGTTGGCATATTTGATAACTATGTTTTTTTCACCAAGCCACTTTATATGCATGACAATTCGCTTACACGTTATTTTAATAAAAATTGCTCATCTTCACCATATATTTATGCTGGACCATTTTCACCGTCACTATATCCTGATTTAAGAAAATTAAACCCAACCTCATTTCCCTTTTTACTTACTAATCACAACACCAAAAGTCAGTTCGAATTAGCAGCCAAGCAATTATACAAAAATAAGCCTGGATGCATTTTGATGAATTATGATTTGGTTAAAAAATTTTCATATACAATAAATAACCCGGTTGATAACTTTATTAATAATAATTATCAGGCAGGTAAAAAATTTGGGTCTACTCAGTTTTTCTTGCCAAAAACCTGTCTACAATAATCAAATGATTCTAAAAGAAATTACAAATCGAAGAAGTGTGAGAAATTTTATCAGCCAGCCAGTTACTGAAGATTTAATAGTCAGTCTAATTAAAGCAGCTCAATTTGCACCAACAAGCACTAACAACCGTGCAGTTGAATTTATCGTCATTAAAGATCAAAATATTAAAGAAAAAATTTTTTCAATCGTTGGGCAAACATTTATTAAAGATGCTCCCTCGCTAATTGTGCCAATTATAAACACAAAAAAATCAACTACTCCAGTTGAAGATTTAAGTATTGCCAGCGCATTTATTATGCTAGAAGCAGAAGCGCTTGGTCTTGGCACTGTCTGGAAGCATGTTTTACCAGACTGGGTTGAATCAGTGCGTGAAACATTACATATTCCAGCTGAATATCATTTCATTAATTTACTGCCACTGGGTTATGCGCAACAAATGCTGCCGCCCCATTCTGATGCAGACTTTGATTGGCGCAAAATTCATTCTAATCAGTACTAAACTAAGCCTATTGCTTAAAATCGATTTTTTAAATCAATTTTCGGTATTTATGTTTTGTTCAAATCTTTCTAAAATCATTACACAAAATACCCCGACAAAGCCACTTATAAATAATAACCACGCATCGGGTCTAATCAAATGAAACAACTGACTTAGCCAAGGTAAAAACAAAGACGCACCTAAAAAAGTAAAGCTAAACAAAATTACAAACCACAAAAAATTATTCTTTTGTTTAAAGCTTTGCCACACGTTCCGCGTCCAAGAACGATTTGTTAAAATTAAAAACAAATTGGCAATAATCAATGTTGTAAACACCATGGCTCTAATTTGTTCGATGGGCAAACTAAGAATATCCCCCAATTTAAAGATTGCGGCTAAACCAATTAATACCGACAGTCCTTGAAAAATCGCCATTCGAAAAAGTGACCAGGTAAAAATTTTTAACTCAGGGTTACGTGGTGGTCGCTTCATTACATCCCGCTCCGCTGGTTCATTTTCAAACGCTATTGAACACGCAGGATCAATGATTAATTCTAAAAAAGCTAAATGAACAGGCAAAAGCATTAATGGCCACCCGACAATCACAGATAAAAAAGTTATACCAGCCACTGAAATATGTATCGCCATAACATAGTAGCTTGCTTTGCGAATGTTATCAAAAATTTTTCGCCCCTGTCTAATTCCGCTGATTATCGAATTAAAATTATCATCAAGTAGTACTATCCCCGCTGCCTCACGTGCTACATCAGTGCCTCGCTTACCCATGGCAATGCCAGCCTGTGCAGCCTTAAGCGCTGGGGCGTCGTTTACCCCGTCCCCAGTCATCGCTACAATTTGGCCATTCGCTTTATAGGCTTGGACAATTTTTAATTTTTGCTCAGGATTAATTCTCGCAAATATACAAACATTGTTTACTGCTGCTTTTAAATCATCATCACTCATCTTAGCAAGCTCAACACCTGTAATAATTCTTGCATCTTTTGGTAATCCAATTTCTTGCCCAATCTTTGCTGCCGTTTCAGGGTAATCACCAGTTATCATAACCACTTTAATACCAGCGCGATGACACTCGCTTACCGACTCTGGCACGCCACTGCGCACCGGATCACCAAAACCCAACAAGCCCATAAAGATAAAATTAAAATCATGCGGACTGTTGGGTAATTCGATATGTGCGGATTCAGCTTTTGCTACTGCTAACACTCTCAATCCCAATTTTGCCAACTCAGTCACTTTACGTAACCAATATTTTTCATCTTTTTTTGATAAATGACAAAGTTCAATTATTGCTTCGGGTGCGCCTTTGGTGGCAATTAAATATTCCTGTTTATGAGGAATGCGCCAAACGTGCGAAACTGCAAGCAATTGACGAGATAATGGATATTCCTGAATCAACTCCCAGTCTAGTGTTTGATCGATTTGATTTAAGTGAATTGATGCATGACTTTGTTTTAGTGCAATCTCCAATGGGTCGAAGGGAATATTTTGACTGGCCAAAACAGATAAATCTACTAATTCAAAATAGCTTTTCGAAGGCAACTGATTGTTTTTTAACCATACCTCGCTACCAATGTCTAAAGCTTCAAGCTCCATTTTGTTTTCCGTTAAAGTGCCCGTTTTATCTACACACAAAACGGTTATACTGCCAAGTGATTGAATGGTTTTTTGTTGACTAGTCAACACATTAAAACGTGACAAGCGCCAGGCACCCAGAGCCATAAATACGGTAAAAATAACGGGAAACTCTTCTGGTAAAATTGACATCGCTAGCGAAATACCAGCTAAAAATCCATTTAACCAACTATCCCGCGTTAAGCCATAAATTAAGGCAACAGCCAAACAAATAACTGCTCCATATATCGCCAAAGTCTTAACCAAGCTATCAACTTCAGCCTGTAACTTAGTTTTTTCTGGCTTTAGTGCATTTAATGATTTACCAATTTTTCCCACTTCGGTATTTTGTCCTATTGATACGACACGCGCAACGCCATGACCCGCAACAACCAAGGTGCTAGCATATACACTGTGGCTATTTTCTACGCCAGGTAATTCAATTTCTTCAGCCGATTCACGTGCCATTTTATTAACAGGCATGGACTCGCCGGTTAAAATCGATTCATCTACCTGCAAATTAACCGAAAAAATCAATACGGCATCCGCTGGCACCCTATCGCCTTCTGATAATACAACAACATCACCACGCACTACCTCCTTGCCAGCAATTCGCACCGACTCGCCACTTCGGATTACCAGTGCTCTCGGACTAGACAAATCCTTTAGCGATTCTAAGGCTCGTTCTGTTTTATTCTCTTGATATAGCTCAATTAGTATTATTAATAACACGGAAAGCAATAAAGCAATTGCCTCATTTCGTTCGCCAAGCCAAAAATACAAACCACTACAGATTAACAATAAAAAAAACATCGGTTCACTTAAAATTTCTATCAAAATTTTAAATAGTCCGTTGCGTTTTTTTATGGTTAGTTGATTTAAGCCCTCTTTGTCTAAACGAATAGCAGCTTCTTGCCTAGATAAACCTTTAATTTTTTGGTAATCGAATTGAAAGGTGCTGGTTATTTTCATAAAATAGATCGGGTTATTAAGATATTTCTTTATTTTACTTGTTTTTTAATATATTTACCAATAAAACATGGCGCCGACCTATTAGATCGGCGCCTCATTACATAACCATTTGGCTATATTACAAACTAAAAAATATTCCTTTTTTTAATATTGTTCATCTGGTTTTATCCAACTACGAAACAGAGTAGGTACAATAAACAGGGTCAAAAATGATGACAACATTAATCCAAAAATAATCGCGCTACCCAACGACATCCAGGTCTCGTTTGAGAGAGTAATGGGTAAAATGCCAAATATAGTGCAAATCGAGGTAATAAAAATTGCTTCGAGACGGGATTTGCCAGCATCAACAATCGACTCCTCAAAGGGAATACCACTTTTTAGATTCAAATTAATTTTATCAACTAAAATAATAGCATTTTTAACCACAATACCGAATAAAGCTAAAACACCAATTAACCCAGGAAAGCTTAAGGCAACGCCGGCAACTGCCATACCATAAAAAACACCAATTAACGCTAAAGGAATCGTGACTAAAACGATTATCGCTTTTTTAAATGAGTTGAATTGAATAATTAAGGTTGAAACTATTAAGAGCATAGCTAAAATCATAGCTCGTAAAATAGACAAAACAGATTCAGTGTTTTGCTCATTTTCACCACCATAGCTAATAACATACCCTTCAGGCAACTTGTACTCTTGAGTCACTTTAGATTGGAATTGACTTACCACCTCATTCGGGCGCGTATTAGCTGAGACTCCGGCCGTTAACGTCACGGTCCTTTTTTGGTCTATTCGAGTGATAGAATCAACTGATGGTTTTAATTCAACCGTGGCCACATCTTTAATATACACCGGCTGTTTACGTAAATTTACAATCTGCAGATTCTGAATTGCCGATAAATCGGGTATTTTTTCAGCTGCAAATTCGGCATTCACCACAATTTCTTTGCCACCTTTAATTACAGTGGAAACTTTTAAGCCAGCAATAGCCATTCGTAGCGTAGAGCCAACATAGGCAGCATTTAAATTATATAGCTCTAATTTAGCTGGATCGAGTTTAAAGGTATATTCTGCTGGTGACTCTTTTAATGAAACATCTGTATCAGTTACTCCAGTAATACTGGCAAGTTTTGGTTGAAGATCTTGAGCTATTTGATCGAGTTGTTGCAAATCTTCACCACTAATTTGAGCCTGAAAAGCAGCACCACTGGGTGGACCACCCCTAGGTGCGTCAACCGTTATGGTTGTCCCCTGAACACTGGCCAGGTCGCCTCTGATTTTTTCAGCTAATTCATAAGACTTGGTGATTCGATTATTTTTGGGTTTTAGATTTACGGTAAAGTTTGCCAAATTACTTTTTGAACTAACAACACCGCTACTAGCACCACCTCCACTACTTCCACCTGTGCCTACAATAGTTGAAAAATTTATGATATCAGGATACTGGTATAGCTTTTCCTCAACTTGTCGTACAATTTTATCATTTTCGGCTAAATTCAAGCCGGTAGCGGATCGTAAATTAATATATACAACATCTTGATTGGAGGCTGGAAAAAATTCCGTAGGCACCACTCCGGTAATTGGTAATAATATGGCGCTGACAAATAAAATCATTGCAAAGCCAATGGTTAGACGGCGGCGCTTTGCTGTACTAATAAATCGCCGAAGCCAACGTTCATACCAGGGTAAGATGGCGTTAAAATGAATTATGCCATGAATTAATTTACTAGATAGCGTGGCATGTTCATCATTGCCTTGCGTTTTAAGTTTTAGTTTAATTAAATCATCATCACGCCATTCTGCTGCCACCAATTCTGCATTCCGAGCTAAATTATTTTTACCACCATGCCGATACCACCACACCATAGCAACCACTGCAACAAACATTACAGTGGCAATGATATAACCAATCCAACTTTGTTCGTATTTAACAGTCAAAATAAACACACTTATTAGGGCTAACAAAACTATCCAAAAAAATCGCTTCGTTAATCTAATTCGCTCTAATACTGCGGCCAAGGGATGATTGATCATTAGAGCGACCAACAAAGAAGCAAACAGGGTAACTGAAACCGTGATTGGAATTGATTTGATAAACGAACCAATAATGCCAGTGGACATTAATAACGGTAAAAATGCCCAAATAGTTGTAAGCGTAGTGGTGGTTAGTACAACCTTAAAATCATTTAACACGAGCAAAACTGCTTCCTCGGGGGTAAACTTCCCGGTTTTCAAATATTGTTTCGTTGCCGACACAACCACAATAGCGTCATCCACCAATAAGCCCAAAGACAGGATTAGTGAAAAAATTGAGAGGAAGTTAAGTGAAATACCCGTGGCCGACATTACACCAAAAGCGATAAAAAACACCAAGGGCACAGCTAAGCCGGCAACAAACGCTTCCTTAAGGCCAACGATTAAAAATAAGATTGCAATAACTAACAATAAGGTAATGAGAAAATCATGAATCAACTGATGAAAATCGGTTTCAATTTGTTTTGCTAAATTTACAATCACCTCAGTTTTCACCCCGGGCTTAAAGGTAGCTACTTTGGCATTAACTACCTGATTCGCTTGATTTACCGTATTTATAATATTTCCACCAGTTTTTTTTATAAGTTGAATAGTTATTGCATCCCCAGATGGTTGCCCATTGCTCGACAAGCGTGACAAAATCGTGTGTTTTATGGCATGATCTTCTACTCTTGCTAGATCACGTAACAATACTAAGCTACCATCATCACTGTGCCCCACTGGCAAAGCGGCAAATTTGGCCGCGTCAAAAAAACGATTATCAGTACGAACCGGATAAGTAAATTCTTTACCCTCAAACACGCCTGCGGGTACAATCAAATTCGAGGCCTTGATAGATTGGTTAACTTGATCGGCAGACATGCCATAAAAATTCAATTTGTCCGGATCATAAGCAATTAAAAATTCACGCTCATCTCCGCCTGAAATTCGTATTTCGCGAACACCATTAATTTTTTCTAATTCATCTTTAATGTCATTCGCGTATTGGCGCATAGTAAAGCCATCATACGGTCCGGTGATGGCCACACTCCAAATCGGTGTGTCGTCAAAAGAAATTTCCTTTACAATCGGCTCGGTCGTTTCTGCGGGTAAACTACTTTTAATTGAATTTACCTGATCGCGCAAACCTCTAATCGAATCAGTTAAATTGGCACTCGCTTCAAATTCAACTGTTAAAACAGATAAAGAATTACCAGAATTTGAGGTAATTTTTTTTATATCCTTTAAACTAGATAAACTGGTTTCAATTTTTTTAGTAACCAGCTCTTCAACATCAGATGGTCCTACGCCGGGATAAGAAACTGCAACCACAGCAATTGGTATTTTAACTTCTGGATTTGATTCTCGGGGTAATTGTAGAAATGAATAGACACCCATTATGGTGAGTAGAATAATCATCAAAACCACAACTCTAAAATTTGTTACAAAAAAATTCAACCACGTTTTTCGTAGCTCCGGATTAAACTCTAGTTTTTCAAGATATAAATGATCTGATGATTTATTTTTTGCAGGACCAGTTTGATTGGTTTCTGTTTGATTATTTTCCATATAATTATTTTTTCACACTAACCAACTCACCGTCAGCGACAAGTTTATTCCCATCAATAATAACCAGCGTATCTTTGGTAAAGTTTCCAGTAATAATCGCCTGTTCACCATTTACCTGTACTAGAGAAATCACGCTTTTTTTAGCTCGATCGCCGTCTAAAATTAAAATTGAAGATTCATTTTGACCAATTGAAATTGCGTTTAACGGCAACTGATAGTTAGCACTTGGTCCATTTTGCTTTTTTACCATTAAATTAATTTTAACCAACGTTTCTGGCGTTAATTCCTTGTTTTTGTTATTAAAAATAATTTCAACTTTAACTTTTTTTGTAACAGCATCGGCTGCCGGGTCGATTTGATTAACTACGCCCTTGAATTTTTGATTTATAGTAGCTACTTGCCCTAAAGTAATTCGCTTGGCATCATCCTGACTTAATCCTAAGACAATTTTTACTGAATCAATTTGAGAAATCTCTGCTACCTTTTGTCCAATTCTAACTTCGGTGCCAATATCTATCGCCTTAGCGCCTATTTGACCTGCAATTGGGGCTTTAACTAATAAGTCGGTTGCCTGCGTAGCCAATAAATTATATTGCCCACGGGCATTATCAACCGAACCCTTGGTTAAGGCCAGCTGTTGGTTTTTACTGCTCTTGCTGGTATCCAAGCCTGACTTAGCCGCATCATAAGCAATATTGGCTTGTGTTAATTGATTTTCCGCTGCACGAACTGAGTTGGCTAGACCGTCCAACTGTTGCTTTGTGTTTGTATTATAGTTTTCTAGTGCTTGTTGTGTGGCCTGTACGGCAGACTGAACTCCAATAATTCCACTACGAAGGCCGGTAAACGTGCTCTTTTGTGCGGACAAGGCAGCCTCATTAAATTGTGTATGTGATATGGTAGCAGCTAATACATCTACCATATCATCAGCCAAACGTTTAGTTTCAGTTAAATTCAAGCCGAGCTCTTTATAATCTGAGACTATTGAATCAGGGGTTGGTTGTCTAGCTGCAAGAATGAGATAGTGCGCACGGGCGATAATATAATCATTTTTAGCATCAACTAAACGCTGACTATTTTTAACACTTAAGGTTAAACCAATCCCAGGCAACTGATCATACCCCTCGGCTTTAATAATATAATTTGACTGATCTAAAAAACTATTAATGGTATTAAGATGACTATTAAATGTCACCACGGCATTATTTAATGCATCGGCCTTGTTTTGAGTTTGAATGTTTTTTCCATTAGCATAATTATCCTTAGCCGTTACTAATCCAATCTTTGCCGCCGCGACTGCCTCTTGCGCTCGCAAAACCGAAAGTTCTGCTTGACGTACTGATTCATCGGTCAACTTGCCTGTGTTTGCCATGTTTTGCTCTTGGTTACCATAATTAACACTTGCGTTGGTTAAGTTTGTCAATAAAATATCGTCGTGCAAATAGGCCAAAGGTTGATTAGCAACTACGGTATCGCCCGATTTAAACGCAACCGTTTTAACCGTGCCATTGGCAAGCGCAACCACATCTACTTTAGTGGCCGCCTTCACCGTACCTTCAGTTGAAAGTAGGTCGTCAGCTAAGCCAGCAGACAGAGGCATTACACCAACCGTTTTAATTGTCGATGTTGCTATCCCTGAGTTAGAAATTTTTTGATTATTTTGTAATACTCGCCGACCAACAACAACTATTGCAACAATCAAAACCAATGCAATAACTATTACCAAGCCTTTTTGTTTTTTTAGTCTGTTTAGTAACTCATTGTTCATAGATTTTAATTTATTTGATTGAACTTATTTAAAATTAATATTAACTGTTCTTGTTCATCTTGATTGAGCTTGGCAATGTTCTTAGCCATACTCTGACTAATTTGTTTAATTCCATTTTCGAGCACTCCTTCACCTTTTTGAGTAATTGTAATTCGTATAGATCGGCGGTCGTTTTCGCTCGTTAGTCGTAAAATCATGCCATCCTCAACCAAGTCATTGATTAAAGAAGTAGCGGAAGGCGGGGTTATACACAAAAATTCTGCCACCTCCTTCATAAGTGGTTGTTGCTTTTCTTGAACAAAACGAAGTGTTTCAAGTTGCAGCATCGAGGGGGTAATTTTGTATGAATCTTGACGAAATTTCTCTAACATTCTTCTTTTTGTGGCGAATATTAAAGAAATTAATTCGTTACTGCGATCAGTCATAATAAATAGTTAGAAAATCTAATTATATAATCATCTCATTATTATAAAATCCTAATAGAATGTCAAGCATAATAATAAAAAACAAACGCCGGACTGGCGTTGTGTTATTTTGCACAATTAAATTTTTACTTGACTACTCAAGTCGATTATTCAAATTTAAACTGAACAATTTCAGAACGCGAAGATGTTCGTAATGAGGGCCCCCAGGTGCCGAGGCCTGAACTAGTATAGCTATACATGGAGTCGGTTTTATTTAAACCCAAGCTATATTTCCCATAAATTAAAGTGGTAAAGATGTTAAACGGCCAAACCTGTCCATTATGGGTATGGCCAGAAAGCATTAACCGTACTCCAGTTTGAGCCACTGCACTAACTTGCCGCGGTTCATGATAAAGCAAAATGGCTGGTTTTTTTTCTGGATTAACAGTTTTGATCATGTCCGGCAAATTAATATTGCGTGAATTTTCAGGATAATCAATGCCAATAAGTAAAACACCATCTAAATCTACTGCCTTATTTTTTAGTGACATGGTTTTTGTCTGACCAATTAAATTATGCGTCAATTTTTCCCCTAAATACACTTCATGATTGCCGGTTATGTAATAGGTTGGTGCATTTAAACGATTAAGCGGCAAACTAAGATGCGGTAAATCACCTCCAGCGCCATCAAAATAATCGCCAGTTATTACAATATAGTCTGGCTTTAATTTATTTATTCTATCTACTGTTTCATTTAAATAGTCAACGCCATACACTGCGCCAAGATGGAGATCGCTAATTTGCACCAAAGTTTTACCCTTCCAGCTTGAGTTAAACGAATCAGCCGGTAAAACTATTCG
>Ga0194044_10000290_pt1 | contig 24386 bp, 29 predicted proteins | sample JunL4417m_MetaG_FD_155460 | JGI IMG/M metagenome (GOLD analysis project Ga0194044, IMG submission 155460) | Anoxic zone freshwater microbial communities from boreal shield lake in IISD Experimental Lakes Area, Ontario, Canada - Jun2016-L442-17m | ecosystem: Environmental > Aquatic > Freshwater...
GTCGAATGTTGAACCGCCAATTTTATCAGATTTTCAGGACATTCTTGAAGGTATGGAGGGCGGCTCGGATATTGTCTTGCGTTTGAAAAAGTATACCGAGGGCACCTTTGCTGGTTTATTGAATAATCCAACTAATGTTAAAACCGATAATCAGTTGGTCTGTTTTTCGGTGCGTGATTTGGAGGACGAACTACGGCCGATGGCTATTTACACGATTGTTAATTACATTTGGAACATCGTTCGATCCGAAGTAAAAAAGCGAATTTTAACTATTGACGAGGCCTGGTGGATGATGCAATATGAGGATAGCGCCAAGTTTATTTACGCCTTGGTAAAACGGTGCCGGAAATATTATCTGGGCGTAACCACTATTACCCAAGATGTAAACGACTTTTTACGCTCGCCCTATGGTCAGGCAATTGTGACTAACTCTTCGCTTCAATTGTTGTTAAAACAATCGCCAGCCTCCATTGATTTGATCCAAAAAACCTTTAATTTAACCGAGGGTGAAAAATATTTATTATTGGAATGCGGCGTGGGTGAGGGCATCTTTTTTGCCGGACCACGTCATGCCGCCATTAAAGTGGTGGCCAGCTATACCGAAGACCAGTTGATTACTACCGATCCAAAACAGTTACTAGAAATTGAACAGGCGAAACGTGACTTTGCGGACACCATGGGCGGTGATACGCCTGCGCAAAGCAAAGCAGAGGACATGGAAATCGATTTATAAGCTAATCATATGACCAACAATCGACGTACGCTAGGCATAATTATCATTATTATCGGCTTAATTTTGTTGGCGGTGATTATTTATTTTTTAATTTGGTTGCCCAACAAGCCTGTCGCCAAGCCGGCGCCAATCGTTGAGCAGCCAGCTAAGCCAAGAATAGTTGCAACACCGAAAAATCCCGATAAGGCTGCGGTAATTGATTTAACCCCTGCCACAAAACCAGAGGTTGATCAGGAAACATATAAGCAGCTGGCTAAAAATTTTACTGAACGGTTTGGCAGTTTTTCCAATCATGCCAATTTTCAGAATATGCAAGATTTGAAGCTGTTTATGACTCCACGGATGCAAACCTGGGCAGACGCCTATGTGAAAAAAGCTTCTCAAGCCACTTCATCTGGCATGAATTATTACGGTATTACTACTCAGGCAGTAACCCTCAAGGTGGATGAGTTTAATGAGACAGCAGGTACGGCCAAAGTAACCGTCTACACGCAGCGGCGTGAGGTAAAAGGTGTGGATCAGAATGCGGTAGTCTATCCGCAAGCAATTAGTTTGTCTTTGATTAAAAAAGGCGATACCTGGAAAGTAGACGAAGCCTATTGGCAAAAATAACGAATCTATGTTTTTAGATATAAAACGTCGCGCGATACAAGCTCGACGTTTTTTGTTGGATTGTTTTTTCCCGCTAAGCTGTGCTGGCTGCGGACAAGAGGGTGATTGGTTGTGTTTGCCGTGCGCCCAGAGCTTGGAATATCTTGCTGTTGAACCTGTTTGTTGGCAGTGTGGCAAAGAAGTTCGCCCTGGTTACAGTTGCCCAGCCTGCGCCAAAGCAACCAATATCGATGGACTACTGGCGCCGTTTAGTTATCACAATCAAGTGGTGAGTAACTTGTTAAAAATCTATAAATATCAATTTTGTCATGAATTAGGGTTAGAGCTGGCTAATTTATTATCAGGTTGGCTGGTTAAGGGCGTGAAAGATAATAAATTGAGTAACATCACGTTTGATTTAGTTGTTCCTGTGCCTTTGCACGCTTCACGGCTTCGGTGGCGGGGTTATAATCAGTCTGAAATATTAGCCAAGGCAGTAACCGAGGTGTTTCAGGTGCCGTTGGAGGTTGATTTACTAAAACGGAACCGTCGTACCAGGCCTCAAGCAAAATTGGCAAACGAGCTTCGACTAGCAAATGTAAGTGGGTGTTTTACCGTAAAAAAAGACTTGGGTTTAGATAATAAATTAATAATTTTGGTTGATGATGTAGCGACCACTATGGCCACCCTAACTTCAGCTGCCAAAACCCTAAAACAAGCCGGAGCAGGCCAAATTTGGGCAATTACTCTGCTTAAAGCCTAGGGTTTACAAAGTGGCAGTATTGGGTTAGAATATTATCAAATAACCGCAGTGGTTATTTTTTCTATGATAAATAAGATTGGAGAGGTGCCTGAGTGGTTGAAAGGGGCACCCTGCTAAGGTGTTAGGTCTTCACGGGCCTCGAGGGTTCGAATCCCTCCCTCTCCGCAAATAAATAAGTCCTGCGAAAGCAGGGCTTATTTATTTGTAGATGGGAAGGTGAAAATCCGAGTTTAAGCAAGGTTTTAAAAGTATAAAAGTGTTATTTGTGACTACTATACAAAAATGCAGAACGTGGATGATGACCGAAAAAGGGCTTCCGCCCTGTTCGAATCCCTCCCTCTCCGCCAAATTATAACAGGGTTTTAACCCTGTTTTTGTTTTAATGTTAGCAGATTATTGTCTAGTTGGAGCGTAGACTTTTCAGGGCAATTTTGCCAGTTTGTGTCCGTATTGTGTCGTAAAATTGGAAAATTTAGTTTTTATAACTTTTTAAATTATTTAGTGGAATGTTAAGCCGGTTGGTAATAATAATTGAAATTTAATCTAAATATGATTAAATATTAGGAAAAATTATATAAGACTGGTTTGTTGACTTTTGACTTGCCAAAGTCAACAAAATGATATATAATGTTGACATTGGAACTTAAGAAGTCAACTAAAATGCAAATAGGTAAATACATCAAACAAAAAGAAGGACATCGAGCCTTTATTCCAAATCCCTTTCCACCTGAGGGCGGTTTTGCTATTTCTCCAAAATTATACAAAAGACACGAAGATGCAATACGGTTAGTTGGCAAACTGGACGGTATAACAAGGTTATTACCAGATAAGAATTTTTTCTTGTTAATGTTTATCAAAAAAGACGCTACGTATTCAAGCCAGATTGAGGGCACACAAGCAACCTTTCAGGATGCTGTGGCAGCCCCGGTGACTGAAGGGCGCTTAAGGCTGCGCCCTGATGTAGACGATATTACTCATTATATTGATGCGGTAAATTACGCCATTGAACGCGTGGAAAAACTGCCAATTTCCTTGAGGTTGGTGCGTGAGATTCATGCTCGCTTAATGGATGGAGCTCGTTCAACTCAGCATCCATACCCAGGAGAATTTCGCAAGAGTCAGAATTGGATTGGTGGCCGAACTTTAGCGGACGCTACTTTTATTCCGCCGACGGTTACAGAGATGAATAGTTCATTAAGTGATTTAGAGAAATTTATTCATGCCGATGATGATTATCCTTCTTTAATTAAAGCAGGTTTATTACATGCCCAGTTCGAAACGATCCACCCCTTTACCGATGGAAATGGTCGAACAGGTCGGATGTTAATTACCTTGTTTATGTTGCATGCTCGGTTGCTTGATCTGCCTGTCCTGTATCTTTCAAGTTATTTTAAGAAATATCAAAAAGTTTATTATCAAAGGCTAAATGAATATCATGATGAAGATGCTCGAGTTGATGAGTGGCTGGAATTTTTCTTGGATGGAATTATCGAAATTGCCACATCATCGATAGATACTTGTACAAAAATAACCGATTTACGAGATCGTGACTTTGCTAAAGCTCAAAAATTTGGTGCTAAATCTGCATCAGTCACCGTCGATATTATGAGAAATTTATTTAGTCAGCCTATCGTCGGTATTGCCGAGATTATGGACTGGACTAAATATTCAAAGCAGGGGGCTTATAATGTAATTGAGCGATTAATAAAAACCAATATTCTCGAGCCACTAGGCACAACCGATTATGGTCAAAAATATGTCTATGCCGATTATTATGAAATTTTTGACGAAGCATATAAATTAGTTCGAGCTAAGAAAAAATTAAATGACAACAAATAATCGTAAATAACTACACGAAAGACTCTGGGCCTCGGCTGAACAATTGCGAGTCAATGGTAGCTTAAAGTTAAATGAAATTTCCGAGCCGATTTTGGGTTTAATTTTTCTTAAGTTTGCTAATGTTCGGTTCAAGCGCGCCACAGCTGGCATTGTTTCCGATCGTTCCTCGGCGCAATATTCAGCCAGTGGACGATAGGCACCAATTACTGCCGATACGTATAAAGCTAAAGGCGTTTTGTTTTTGCCAGAGAATGCTTCGTATTCATATTTAATGTCGTTGCCAGAGGGCACAAATCTTGGTAAGGCGATTAATGATGCCATGAAGGCGATTGAGGAGGCGAATACGGATTTGGCTGGTGTTTTGCCGCAGGATTTTACTTCACTTCACAAAAAGGCAGATGAGAATAATGAGATTTTGCTCACTTTGCTCAAAAACTTTAATCAGATACCGGATGATATTGAGGGTGATGAATTTTATACTAGGCAGTCAAGGCCGATTGCGACACTTTAGCAGTTTATAAAAGTTTTATAGTTTATTATATGGTTGGAATTAAAGTATTCAGTGTTTTGTCATTATTTATTTTAATTATTCTTTTTGTGTCGCCTATCCAAGCAGCTATGCCAGCGTCCGGAATACTTAACGCTAAGGCGAATATCCGCAATTCCGCAGGGTTTACTAAGGTAGTATCTTTGCAGGATAAAAATACCCCGGTTTCAATAATTGCAGAACAGGCCAATTGGTATCAAGTTATTTTAAACAATGGTATTAAGGGTTGGGTGGCAAAACAGCTAGTGAATACCACCACCGTTCCGAAAATTACTCTTCAAAAAACCGGTCGAGTGCTGTATGCTTCAAAAATTAGAAAGTCGCCGAAAATTTTGGTCGACAATGTTATTGAAGTTTTGTATCCGGGTACTATGGTCTGCATTATTGACGCTAAAACGGATTGGTACTCAGTTATATATAATGAGGATAAAAGCGGTTGGGTAGCTCAAGAGCTGGTTACAACCACAGTTGCTACTACAACCAATGTCGCAACCACTTCTAGTATTATAAGTTTACACGTGGCTTCGAGTACTATTTTAGAGTCAATAACCAGTGAGGAGATAAATCGTATATGGCTAGAATTGATTAACCCCCTCCGTAAGGCCAAGGGGTTGCGCGAGGTAAGTGTTGACCAGCGTCTGGTTGAAACCGCTTCGACTTGGGCAAATTATCTTGGCCAGACAAATAAAATGACCCACGACCGACCAGACGGCAAGACGATGCATCAGTGGATTAAAGACCAAGACATTGCTTTTTCTGAACGATATAGCGTCAAGGGTTGGAAGACAAATTATTTTACAGAAAATTTAGGCTATCGGCTTGGTGTTAAGCCCACGACGGAAAGTATTAAGTCGGCACTGAATTCTATTTTGCAATCATATTTAAATGAAGGGTCGAACGGAGTACACTACAAGAGCGTTTATCATCCGGATTGGAATAGTGTTGGTGTTGGTTGGTATGCGGTTAAAGATAACAAAGGTACCTATAAGATATGTTTTGTCTTTCACTACGGCAGTTTGCAAAAATAAGTACATCAAAAAAACAGCCTGAATAAAATCAAGCTGTTTTTTTGATGTGAAAGATATTAAATCGTAAAATCTTTGATTAATTCGGACAAGCTATCGATTTTTTTAGCCTTGGCTGGTGCCAAAATTTCTTCACAGAATATTTCTGCGCGTTCAAACCCTTCAGTTAGTTTCTCTTTGCCACCTGGCGCGATTAAAACAAAGCTCGAACGGGCATCGTGTTCATTGGTTTCTTTTTTAATTAAGCCGATTTTTTCCATCGGTAAAAGCAGTCGGGTTACACCCGAGGCGGTAAGGCCCACTTTTTCAGCCAAATCAATGCGACGCATTTTTTGCCCTTCGGCTTGGCTTAGGGTGTAGAGGATAATAAATTCACTAAAGCCGATTCCACCTAATTTGCTATCCAGTCTTCGATTTAAGACCGTTTGCATCTTAGCTAATTGCAAAATAAAGTGTAGTGTCGGGCTTGGAGAGGGGAGATTCATAAGGTTGATTTATTGTTTACATATCAAACATATATCAAGTAAGGCTATTTGTCAATACTACAATTCTACATTCTGGTTTATCTACGCGATTGTGCTATAGTAAAGAGAGAAAGTTTTATGTTTATCATTACTAAAATATTAGCTGGACTGGTTTTACTTACACAAATTTGTGGCGTTGGTTTACTACTGTCACTATTACATAGCCGTGCCCGAAAAATAATAGTGTCATTTTTTGAACGATGGGCGATTCTTTTGGCTTTTTGCGTTGCCCTGGTTGCCACGAGTGGAAGTTTATTTTTTTCGACCATTGTCGGTTATGCGCCTTGTGAACTATGTTGGTTTCAGCGGATATTTATGTATCCTTTGGTAGTGCTATTTGGCATAGCGCTTTATAAAAAGCGTGAAGAAATTGTCGATTACACGTTGTTGTTAGCTATTATTGGACTGTTAATTTCGGCATATCATAACTATATTGTTTTTGTGGCAAGCCAGGCCATGTCTTGCGGTGCTGGCGTTTCGTGTATAACAAAATATTTTGTGGAATTTGGATATATTACGATACCGATGATGGCGTTAACTGCTTTTGGTGCGATTATTTTTTTGTTAATAATCAAAAAAATTAACGTTTAATACTATGCCACATTCAATTGAAATGCCGGGCAAACCGGAGTCATTAAATCCAACAGTTTTACGTTTTCCGGAAAAGGAACGGCTGCTTGATTTTTTTGAAAATGCTAAAAATAATAATTCTCTTCCATTAGAATTTCATCATGATGGATCTATGGTGTCGATAAAAAATGAGACCTATAAAGAATTAGTCAAAAGCTTGGAATTTTTAGAAGGTAGGAATGATCCAGTCTCGGTTATTAAAGTTAATACCATTAAACAGTTGATTGGCGTGGTTGAAGGCGGTGGAGATGCGCAATACGAAAGAGATTGGACGGCTAAAGGCGAGTATTTAGTGTTTGTGAAAAAAACCGAAGTGGCAGAGATGAAACAAATTGCTGGCAATCCAGATCTGATTATGGGCAAAAATCCAGCCATACCATCTGATCAGAAAAAAGCATCGATTTTTAATTTGTTAGATCGTTTTCGCGGTAAAAATAAATCGACAAAACAAGATGATGATTCCCATAATTTTCCTCACGCAGCATAAGACATGACCCATAATCATAAGCATAAAATAGTTGGTTTTTGGTCGGTGATGTTTGCCCTTTTGGGTAATTTTTCCATTGGCTGTCTTAAGTTTGTTGGTTTTACCATTTCCGGCTCAAGCGCTTTGTTTGCCGAATCCATTCATAGTTTGGCGGATACCATGAATCAGGCGTTGTTAATGGTGGGGATTAAGCGTTCGATTAAAACGGCTGACGAGGCACATAGCTATGGGTATGGCCAAGAACGGTTTTTTTGGGCCCTGGTTTCGGCGTGCGGCATTTTTTTTCTGGGGGCGGGTGTTACCATCTATAATGGTATTGCTACCTTGCGACATCCTGAGTCGGTGTCCATTAGCCCAATAATTTTTGTAATTTTGGCAGTTTCATTTATTATCGAGTCTGGTACATTTTGGGTGGCCTGGCGTGAGTTGCGTTCTTCTGATATGGAGGCGAGTGTTGGTGAATTGTTGCGTGATGGCGACCCCACTACGATTGCAGTCATTTATGAAGACGGAGTAGCCTTATTGGGCGTGGTAACTGCCTTTGCTTCTATTGCTTTGTATATGATAACGGGTAACCATTATTGGGATGGCATCGGTTCGATTGTAATTGGGGGCATGTTGGCCGTGGTGGCCGTGTTGCTCATCAATAAAAATCGGCAGTTTTTAATGAAAAAAGCGATTCCGGAAAACGTGAAAGAGGAGATTATTGAATTGCTTGAAGCCGAGCCAGTGATTGAGCGGGTTGTTGATTTTAAATCTTCCATTTTGGATGTTGGCGCTTATCATGTGCGATGTGAAGTGGAATTTAATGGTGCCCACCTGCTTAAAGAAATGCAAGCTAACCTGAAAGATGATTTTGAGGAAATTGATGGTGATTTTGAGGAATTTAAAAAATTTGCCGTGCGCTATATTGATCGCGTTCCACGCATTGTTGGGCAGCGCATCAATCAAATTGAGGAAAAGATTCAAAAGCAGGTACCGGCTATTTTGCATATTGATATTGAAATAAATTAAGCCCAATTAAATAGCAAATAAAACCGACCAGTCTGTTCAGATGGTCGGTTTTTTAGTATACTGATGATATTATCACTAACCAATTTATATGCAGCATGAAGTTCGATTTACGTGGAAGATAGGAGGCGAGGCCGGGTTTGGTATTAAATCCGCCGGCATTATTTTTGCCAAAGCCTGTATGCGTTCGGGGTTATACGCATTTGACTATACCGAGTATCCTTCGTTGATTCGGGGTGGGCACAATACGTATCAGGTGACCGTTGGTGAGCGCCCTGTGCATGCGGTTCACCAAGCCGTTGATATATTAGTAGCCTTAAATAAGCACACGATTGATCAACAATGGTCAGAATTGTCCCATGGGGCGGCAGTGGTGTATGACGAAGATGAGATTAAGCTATCGGCTGCTAAATGCCAGGCTAAAAATATTCAACGAGTGAGTGTGCCGTTTAAAAAAATTATTGATGAAATTGGTGGTGGTGAAATTATGCGCAACACCGTGGCTATTGGCGCCTCGGCAGCCTTAATCCATTTACCTCTAGCCATGCTGAATCAGATTATAACTGAGTTGTTTGCTAGCAAGCCCGATGCGATTGCCTTAAACATCAAAGCCTTAGAAAGAGGCTATGCGCATGTTAAAGATGATCACAAAAAAGAAGGTTTGATTATAAAGTTAGAGCCGGTAGCACGTGAAAAACGGTTGTATATTTCAGGAAATGAAGCTTTGGGTATCGGCGCCTTGGCTGGTGGGTTAGATTTCTTTGCTGGTTACCCCATGACCCCTTCAACTACCGTATTGCAATATTTTGCCGGCAAGGCAGTGGAGCAAGGCTTGGTCTTTAAACACGCCGAGGATGAGATTTCGGCCGTGAATATGGCCATGGGTGCGGCTCATGTGGGTGCTCGTGCTATGACGGCTACTTCTGGTGGTGGTTTTGCTTTAATGGGCGAGGGGCTTGGCTTGTGTGCAGTTTCGGAAACGCCATTGGTTTTGGTGGATGTGCAACGACCAGGGCCAGCCACGGGTATGCCGACCTGGACCGACCAAGGTGATTTGCAATTTGTGTTACACGCCGGTCAAGGTGAGTTCCCGCGGATTATTGCTGCACCAGGTGATATTGAGGAGTGCTTCACCCTGGGAGCCGAGAGTTTGAATTGGGCGGAAAAATATCAATTGCCGGTTATTTTGTTATCGGATAAATTTTTGGGTGAGGGTTATGGTACGGTTACGCCTTTTGCCGAAGATAAAGTAACCATTGAACGAGGCAAGCTATTAACTGAAAAGACTATTCCGAAAAATTATAAACGCTATAAAATTACTCAGGATGGTGTTTCGCCACGTGCCTTGCCAGGCATGAAAAATGGAATATATTGGGCAGATAGTTACGAACACACTGAACAAGGTTTTTCGAGCGAATTAGCTAGTGATCGCGTTGCTCAAGTTGATAAACGGGCCAGAAAACTAGCAACCGCTTTGAAGGAATTGCCCGCACCGAAATTATACGGCTCGACTAAGGCACAATTAATCTTGGTGGCCTGGGGTTCGACCAAGGGACCAATTTTGGATGCCATTGAACTTCTGCCCAAAAAATATCAGGGCAAAGTGAGCTTATTGCATTTTACGGTTTTATGGCCACTTGATGGCAAAGCAATTCGTGCCCAACTTGAAAGCAAGCCAGGGTTATTGGCTCGCGGTCGCAAGGTGGTTTTGATAGAAAATAATTCGAATGGCCAATTAGGTGAGCTGATTCGACAAGAAAGCGGTATTGAAATTAAGGATAAGGTCTTAAAGTATGACGGCCGACCGTTTTTTGTCGAAGAACTGGTGCAACATATTACTCATTTTTTACAATAAACCAATATGGCAATAGAAAAATTCAACACAATTTGTTCGCCAACGTGGTGCCCGGGGTGTGGCAATTATAGTATTTGGAACGAAATTAAGCGCGCCTTAGATGAATTAGGCATCCCACAACACAAGACTTTAATTGTGTATGGTATCGGTTGCGCTGGTAATATGTATAATACGATTAACACCTATGCCTGGCATTCGTTGCACGGTCGTTCGATACCGACCGCGGTTGGCGCGAAATTGGCTAATAAAGACTTAACCGTGATTGCAGTGGCGGGCGATGGGGACGCACTTGGTGAGGGTATGGCTCATTTTATTCATGCCTTACGAGGTAATGTGAATATTACTTATTTAGTCCATGAAAACAAGGTTTATGGCCTTACTACCGGCCAGACTGCGCCAACCTCGGAAAAGGGCTTTGTCAGCAAATCGACACCGGAAGGTGTTATTGAGGTAACGACTAATCCCGTAAGCTTGGCCTTGGCTGCCGGTGGTGGATTTATTGCTCGTGGGTATGCTGGCAAGCCACAACAGTTGAAAGATTTAATCAAACTTGGCATCAGCCACCGCGGTTTTTCGTTTGTTGACATTTTACAGCCTTGTGTTACTTTTAATAAAATTAATACCTACCCATATTATAATGAACGGGTCTATGATTTGCAGGCGGAAAAACATGTAACGAATGATTGGGGAGCGGCAATGGGCAAGGCGAGAGAATGGGGAGAGCGCATTCCAACTGGGGTGTTTTACCAAGATAAAAGAGAGGCCTATGAAGATGATTTGCCCCAGGAAAAAGGTAAGCCCTTGGCCGAACGGGTGGTTGTTAAACGACAAGTAAGAACCTTATATAAAGAGTTTAATTAGTAATTTAACTGTTTTTGGCCGATTTTGGCCCGGGCAGTGTTAATCTTATGTCACAAACAATTGTAAATTTAGCAAAGGCTTTTACCGGTGAAAGCCAGGCGCGCAATCGCTATACCATGTATGCCAAGATTGCCAAAAATGAAGGTTTTGAACAGATCGCCGCTATTTTTTTAGAGACAGCAGATCAAGAACGGGAACACGCCACCCAGTTATTTAAGATGATTAGCCAGTTGCAAATCGAAGCAGGCGAAGCAGGCAAGGAAATTAGTATCGAAGCCGGGGTGCCAACGGTTTATGGCACTACTAAGGATCATCTGATCGCAGCCATTGCAGGTGAAAGCTATGAAAATGTGACCATGTATCCGGAATTTGCGAAGACCGCAGAAGAAGAGGGTTTGGCTATGGTAGCTGCTCGTTTACGTTCGATTGGTAAGGCAGAGGAGCATCATGAAGAACGATATAAGAAGCTGTTAATCGAGGTTGAGGCTGGTACGGTATTTGAAAAGGCAACCGAGGTGTGGTGGTACTGTCGAGAATGCGGTTATATGCATTTTGGCAAACGCCCACCAGAAAAATGTCCATCTTGTGACCACGCCAAGGGCTTTTACCAGGTGAAGAGTGAACAATATTAAGTATTAATTGAAAAATATGATACAAACAGGCGAAATGTATGTATGTAAGGTGTGTGGCAATGTGGTAAAAGTAGAGGAAGCAGGCGGCGGACAGCTGGTTTGCTGTGGCGCACCCATGGTCTTGCAAGAATAGTAATTTTAGTGCATACTATAGAAACACAAGGCAAGATGCCTTGTGTTTCGTTACGGAGGGATGTCTGAGTGGTTTAAGGAGACAGTCTTGAAAACTGTTGAGTCTTCACGGGCTCCGTGGGTTCGAATCCCACTCCCTCCGCTAAAAAATATAACCCAAACTGCTTTGGGTTATATTTTTTTTGTGTTGAAAGGAGTGGGATTCGAAAGTCGGAAGCGATGCGCACTCGTGCGCCGCTGAGGCCGGGTCGGGGCGCTTGTATTTTTACCGAGCGAAGCGAAAGTAAAAATACATTGCGACCGTAACCGAATCCCACTCCCTCCGCAGACAAAAACGGTTCTAATATTAGAACCGTTTTTTAGTAGGTTTATTTTACTTTGGAACAGACTTTGCTATAATTAGGTAAAATCTAAAGTGATGTATGAAATCTAAAATTAATCTTGAATTAATAAAAATAAAAGGCAATTTTGATAAAAAATTTGCCGTGCTTGTAAAAGCGAGGAATGAATTGATTACGAAGTTTAGAAAGAGACTGGAACAAGAAAAAATTAAACAAATACAGGAGCAAATTAATAAATCAATTAATGAATGATATGAACGAAGATGATCTGTTAAATAATAGGGAGGTAAAACAAGTTGAAAAAAATGAAGGAGACAAAAAGGAGCAACAGGAAGTTAAATTGTCCGCAGAAGCTCTTGAGATTGAAATAGGACAGAAGGTTGATGAATTTATTCAAGAAGGTGAAAGTGCAGTTAAACATGCCAACGATTCAGTTGAGCTGGATGAGCAATCCCTTGATATGGTTAAAAACGAAACAGGGGTTGATGAAGGACTAGCAAAATTAAATGACGAGGCAATAGCATTGAAACAGGAACATATCTCCGAAAAAAATCGTAAAGAGTCCTTGATAGGAATCGATCAAGCCAAAGATTTTACGAGCATGTTGCGAAGTCGGTCTTTTGAGGTTTTAAAAAAGGAAGATTATGAAAAAATAGATCGAATTTTTAAAGCCAATGGCATACAAATAAAACCAGAAAACTGCCCTGCTTATGCGCTACTAGAAGAGTTTACTGAAAAAGACTGGACTATTATTCGTCAATCTTCTACTCCAGAGCTTGCCTTGCATGCTGCAAGCAACTTCTATAATATAAAGAAACATCATGAAAAAAGAGGTAGAAAATCTTTCTCATTCGAAGACAAGGCTCGTCTTCAGTCCTTGCCACTTGTTCATGGCACGACAATTGAGAGTTTAACAAAAATAGTTGAGACAGGCAAAATGATTAGTAATGCTTCGGCATATGAGGATAGTAACATGGATGCATTTGATTTTGTTGATGCCAAAAAAGGACAAACAAATTTTACTGACAGACAGCTTGGTTTAGATAAATATGTTTTTGCAGATTTTGGAAGGCCACACATGTATCATGGTCAAAATGAAATAACACTTGTATTAAGTCCCGAGGCCATGAACACTCCTGGCACATTTATGACTGAAAAAGATATTGCTGACTGTCATGGTAAAAATGAAATTAAAGAGTATTTGCACCAATCAGCTACCTCTGAGTATTTTTATCAAATTGCTGAGTATAGAATTTCGAACACCAACATTGCTGAGCGAGAAGTCAGACGTGATGGCTATTACGAAAGTGAAATTACATATAACAACATAGAAGAGTTTTTAAGCGGTACGGATGGCGATAAAAACAATTTAGGTAAACCAACTTTTTCAACCTGGGAAGTAAAAATGCCGGAGGTTTCGGTTTCTCTAATCAAGAAGGTCATAGTGAGAGATGAAGAAAAATTCGAAGTGATAAAAAATAAATATGGTGAATTATTTGAAGTTGTTTTGGAGTCTGATTTGAAGAAGAATAAAAATACTGCACTGAGACTAGACGGCGAGTTTGAAAAAAAGTATGCTTTATTAGTTGAGCAGGACTACCAAGAAAGAATGATGCAACTGGGTCAGTTGTCAGACAAAGAAAGGAAGGTGGACATAGTGGTTTACCCTTGTTCACTATTTTCCGAAGAAGAAATTACAACCAAAACCAATCCGAATAATATTGGCTATGGCACTAGCTATGACTCAATGGAGCAGCTTAAAGATGAAATACTTAACACGGACCCTAATCAAAGGGAACGTTCAGTAAGTAAGTACCATAAATTAATTTGGTTTAGGGATTATTATACAACCACAAATAGGCCATATATAGTTGCAAAAGTTGAAAGAGCTAGGGCAAATCCTAATTTGTGTCGCATTTTAGAATTACAAAAAATTATTCCTTCGGATTTTGAGAAAAATAGATAATTTATTGCATAAAAGTTCCAACTACGTCCCACCCTCCCCGCACACTATCACCTAATAATATCTGTTATTGGGTGGTTTTTTGTTATGATTTAAAATGGTATTATTACAATATAATAAAATATCTATATGGATACATCAGAATTAATAATTTCAACAAACAGGTTACGACTTTTGCCAATTTCTTTGGAATATCGTGATATTATTTTTCAGGAATTCACCAAAGAAATTACCGTTTTTATGGTGCCGCAACCCTCAGACGAAATTAATGACACGACCTTGTTTGTCACATCTTCTTTTGAAGAAATGAAGGCAGGAAAAATTATTCAACAAGTGATAATAAATGCTAAAACCAATGAATTTTTAGGCTGTGCAGGTTTACATGGTCTTGACACAGCAACACCCGAGTTGGGTATCTGGATTAAAGCCAGTGCTCATGGCAATAAGTATGGTCGTGAAGCAATGCAAGGCATAAAGGACTGGGCAGATAAAAACTTAACATATGAGTATATTTTGTATCCAGTAGCGTTAGCTAATAGTGCCAGTAGAAAAATAGCTGAGGCCTTGGGTGGGGTGGTGGTTCGTGAATATATTGGCACTAAACAAAATGGCGAAACAATGGACGAAGTTGAATATCGCATATATCCTCCTAAATCATCAGCTTGAATATGTCCACCAAACAATCAACTATTGATTATATTTTAGACCAATTAAGAAGCTTGGATGGTGTTTCGGCTCGTAAAATGTTTGGTGAATATGCCTTATATTATGATAGTAAAGTTGTGGGGTTGGTGTGTAATGACTCACTTTTTTTAAAAATTACGCCAGAAGGTAAAAAAATAGTGGGTAAATTATATGCAGAAGGGTTTGCCTATCCTGGTGCTAAAGTTTCATTATTGGTTGAAGAGAGTATAATAGAAGATGGGGCCCTGTTTAGCAACTTAATTATGGCTACGGCTGAAGCCCTACCGTATCCTAAGCCGAAAAAAGTTAAGGTCAAAAATACATCCAAAGGTTAAATGGGATAATATAAATTTAAATTTTTTAGTTATAATTAAGTTTATAAGATAAACAATAATATGGAAAAAACCTACAAAGTTTGTCAAAGCTGTGGCATGCCTTTAAAAAAGGATCCCAAGGGTGGGGGTACGAATGCGGACGGTAGTACATCGACCATGTATTGCAGTTATTGTTATCAAAACGGAGCTTTTACTTGGCCAGACTGCACGCCAGAACAAATGCAGGCGTTTAGTAAGAAAAAAATCCAAGAAATGGGCATACCTGGCTTTCTTGCCTGTTGGCTAACCAAGGGTGTGCCGAAGCTAGAGCGCTGGAAAAAATAAGTTGATGAATTACAAAACATATTTTTTTAGATTGAGTGTGGTATTAGGCGTAATTATTTTATTTATCGCTGCGATTGGTATATATAAATTTAATTTTACCAACGATGATATTTATTTTGCCTGCACCGAAGAAGCAAAAGTCTGTCCTGATGGTTCAGTTGTCGGGCGCACTGGGCCAAAGTGTGAATTTGCTTCATGCCCACCAGTAAATAGCATATTACTTGAGGCAGAGGCACGTCTAATTGCCGAGAAGTCATGTATCAAGGGTGGTGGAGCGCTATCTGCTGGCACATATAATAGTATTACTAAGACATGGTGGTATGATGCGAATTTAAATGCCACGCGAGAGGGTTGTAATCCTGCCTGCGTGGTGGACGAAGAAAAAAGAACTGCTGAAGTTAATTGGCGCTGTACTGGCCTTAAAAAATAGCATGAAAAAATATTATATTATTTTAACTGGAGTAATTGTTGTAATTGTTATTTATTTGTTTGCAGCTCATTTTTCTATTTATAAACGAATCAGCCTATCAGGGTTAAAAGCGTCTGATGTAGTGGGTAAATATGAAATTGCAAATTCTATGAAAAATACTAAAAATTTTAAAATAACCGTGCTGGGCGATAGTTTAACCTCGGGTGTGGGGGTAGAGCAGTATCAGGATGCATATCCATATGTATTGGCAAAGAAATTAATTACTGATAATCGTGCGATTGAGCTAACGAGCCATGCCTACCCCGGGGCAAAAACGAGCGGATTAATGGATGCTATGTTATCAGCCGCAATTGCTGATCAACCAGACGTTGTCTTGGTTTTAATTGGAGTGAATGATATTCATGGTAACGTGTCTAAAGAACGGTTTACTAAAAATTATCAAGAAATTTTACACCATCTAAAAACAGAAACCACGGCCAAGATTTTTGCAATTAGTATTCCTTTTATAGGCACCAAAACGCTTTTGTTGCCTCCATTTTATTCTTATTTTAAGGGTCAAACCGTTGCCTTTAATGATATTATTAAACAACTTGCTCTTGATAATAATATTACTTATATCGATTTGTATTCCCAAACAAAAGATATGTTTAATGACCCTAGCATGTATTCTGCTGACTCTTTTCATCCCTCGGCTAACGGCTATGCGCTTTGGGCAAATATAATTTATGCCAATCTCAATCTCTAATCCACTTCTTTCAACCCAGATATTCATTGCAATTTTTATCATTGCAATACTTTTTTCCTTGCGACCAAAAAAGACTGACGGGATATTTCCTTTAGTGTTAACCCAGGAGCTGAAAGGTTTGGCTATATTAGCCGTGCTGTTTTCTCACGTTGGATATTTTCTATCCACCGATCAACGATTTTTATTTCCCTTAACCATTATGGCGGGCGTAGGGGTAAACTTGTTTTTGTTTTTATCCGGTTATGGCCTGACGGTTAGTTCGATTAAAACACCATTGCCCGTTTTAGCGTTTTACAAAAAACGGTTATTGCGACTGTTGGTTCCGTTTTGGTTGGTGATTTCAAGTTTTTTTGCGCTGGATTTTTTTCTGCACCATCAGTTTTATGGCTGGTCGTATATGTTCAAATCGATGGTTGGATTTTTCCCTCGTGCTGACGTGTATATGGATGTGAATTCTCCCTTTTGGTTTTTTACCCCGATATTGTTTTATTATGTATTGTTTCCGTTAATTTTTAGGGCAAAGCATTCTTGGGTGGCACCGGTGATATTATACGTGTCATCTTATGTTTTAACTAAAACCTCATTACCCGTCACGGTTGATGTTATGCGGTTGTATCAAGTTCACTTATTAGCCTTTCCACTGGGTATGGTCTTCGCCATTATTTTACCCTTGCTTTTTCGTCGTTGGCAGATTGTGAAAACCTGGGTTATCGAGGTGATACTTCAAAACAAAAATATTAATTTGATCGGTAGCCTCGGTCGTATAATTTTAATGGCTGGTTTATTATATCTCATTGGCTATACGGCTTATTTTTCGAATGTCGGTGGCAGTGTTAACCTGGAACAAATAACAAGTTTAGTAACCATGGGTGCGATAGTGTGGCTATTTATCTTGAAACAATTTGAGATAAAAGTGTTGTATCTTTTTGGTATTTACGCCTATGAGATTTATTTACTACATTGGCCGGTTATGTCCCATTTTGATTTTTTGTTTAAGTATTTGCCTGGGTGGTTGGCTCAAATTGGCTATTTAGTGTTTTTTATTGGATTGGCCTGGTGTTTAAATAAGCTAGTACAGTTAATTGTGGTTAAATTGTCTCGTAAAAAGGTATAGTTAACCATTGCTTCATTCCCTTGTGTTAATTTTTAAAGGTGATAATATTCTATATTACTTATTAAACAACCCAATATGCCAACCTATACCTGGTATCAACAACTAATTAAGCCGTCTTGGGCGCCTCCGGCCTATCTTTTTGGCCCGGTTTGGTCCGTCTTGTATATTATTATTGCTATTTCTTTTAGTAAGGTATTTATTTTAGTGTGGCAAAAACAAGCGCCTTTGATTGTGGCGCTGCCCTTTGTTTTAAATTTGATTTTTAATGCTTTGTTTACTCCAATTCAGTTTGGGCTTAAAAGTAACTGGTTGGCCGCTCTGGATATTGGTTTAGTTTTTATTACATTAGTGTGGGCAATGATTGCGATTTTTCCCTATGCACGATGGGTTAGTGTGGCACAGATTCCATATTTACTGTGGGTGACATTTGCCACTGTGCTACAATTATCAATTACATTTTTAAATAGATAACTATGACGATAACCGGTGAAGTAGTAAAAGGGAAGCAGATAGGAAGGTTGTACGGTGCCCCCACGGCAAATATTATTTTGGAAAAATTAATTGCCAGCGGGATTTTTGTTGGGCGGGTAAGCATTGATAATCAAGTGTTTTCAGCTGCTGTTTTTGTGCCACAGGCTGGTAATTTATTAGAAGCTCATTTGCTTGATTATAATGGGGACTTGTACGGCAAAACCATTACGGTTGAAATTGGACAAAAGGTGCGGGACGTGCAAAAATTTGAAAATGAGGTTGATTTAATCAAACAGATTAGCCTTGATATCGAACAAGTTAAAATGCTGTCACAAAAATAATATGTTTACCGGTATAATTAAAAAACTATCACCAGTGGAAAAGGTTTTTACTGAAAAAGAAAGCTTGTTTGTGGTGATTAAAAAGCCAAAAGGCTGGAAAGTATCCCTGGGTCAAAGTATTGCCATTAATGGGGTGTGTTCTACGGTTAAAAAAATTACCGCTGCTACTTTTATCGTAGAGTATATGCCAGAGACAATTAAAAAAACTACGGTTGCTCGTTTATCTAAGGGCATGATGGTGAATTTGGAAACCAGTCTCAGGTTTAGTGATTTACTTGATGGCCACATGGTACAGGGGCATGTTGATACTACGGGTAAAATTGTTAATATAACACCAATTAAGGAATCGGAGGTGATGAAAATAAAAGTGTCGGTCAAATTTATGCAACTTATTGCCGATAAGGGCTCGGTGGCGGTTGATGGCATTAGTTTAACCGTGGTTGAAACTGGTAAAGATTGGTTTAGCATTTCTTTAGTCAGTTTTACGCTGGAGCATACAAACTTGGGCACGGTGCGTATAGGCGATTTGGTTAATATCGAAACCGACGTCTTAGCTAAATATTTATTTAAATTAATAAAAAAATGAATCGTAAAAAAACCGCTGCCAAAGCAGTAAATCATCAAAAAGCTAACATTGCGATTGTTATTTCGCAGTTTAATATTGATATTACCGGTGGTATGTTGAATGGCGCCAAGGCAGTCTTGGCTACGAACAAAGTTGAAGCCAAAAATATTACCGAGGTGTATGTGCCCGGAGCAATTGAGATTCCCTTGGCTTGTGCTCGGCTAGCGAAGAGTAAAAAATATGATGGCATCGTAGCGCTAGGATGTGTTATTAAAGGTGATACCGATCATTACTATTATGTGGCCGGTGAATCGATTCGCGGTGTTATGGAAGTGATGTTAAAGTATGAGTTACCGGTTGGCTTGGGTATTATTACCGTGAATAATTTGAAACAAGCTAAGGAGCGGAGTGGCACTAAGAATAATAAAGGCGGGGAAGCAGCTCAGGCTGTTTTAGATATGTTAGTATAAGAAGGCTTGCCTCTGTCGTTCAACGGATAGGACACAAGCTTCCGGAGCTTGCAATGGGGGTTCGATTCCCTCCAGGGGTACAAATTTTGTCATCATTAAGAGGTTTGTGCTATAATATTAAAATGGTAGAAGAAACTACAAATATAGGCCAAGCAGAAATTATTTGGCAGATTCCCGAATTTGAAAAACAAACCCGTGATCGAAGGTGGTATATTTATGCCGGCATTGTTGGGCTTTATCTGGTTATTTTTTCTTTGTTTGGCTTTAAATTCTGGCGCTTTGACATGACCGAGTTTAATCCATTGTTTTTGGGGATAATTTTGCTGTGTACTTTTATTTTGGTATTAAATGAGGGGTTACTGCCCAATAGTGTTGATGTGGCCTTGACTGATGAGGGGGTAGTGGTGGGGAAAAAGTTTTATGATTATGACGAAATAAAGCATTTTGCCATTGTTTTTAAACCTCATTACGAGACTAAAAACCTGTATTTTGAGTTTAAATCAGCGGTCAAACAGCGATTATCCGTGCCATTAGTTGATCAAAATCCTTTAGAGGTAAGAAAGTTATTACTTAAGTATTTGCCTGAGGATTTAGAGCGAACAGACCGGCCATTATCCGAGCAATTGACCAAGTTGCTAAAATTATAATTTCGTGATACAGTATTGCGGATAGCGCCGAATTATTGGCATTATCTTTTATTTTAGCCAAATATTAGCACTCGTCGTTCAACGGATAGGACGCAAGCTTGCGGAGCTTGCAATACAGGTTCGATTCCTGTCGAGTGCACAAAATAAAGCACGCCCATCGGGGCGTGTTTTGTTAATTGTAATATATTTATAATGCAAATAAGCGGCAATGTTTTAAATAAAGGCTTGGGCTATTTTCTAATCAGCTTAATAAGATGAATTTTCTGGTAGTTTTATTTGAGTGACGGAACGTGCCGTAGCCTTTGTGTATTGCCGTGTTAAGCGATGTAATAATAAACTCTATTTTCTTATTGTTGAATTCAATCGGGGCAAATTTATTTTTTATTTTAAAAGATATACTTCATATATAGGCTTATCCTGCTCCTTGGATTTTAGGTCTTTTCTCTCTATTATTTGTAAACCAGCTTCTTGGCACATTCTTTCCATTTCTTCTTGAGTAATCACGTAATCATCAAATTCAATATATTGTTCATCTACCAACTTAATTTTAAGGTTATACTTATTTTCTCCTACTTTGCGAATAGACAATGATTCAGAGTCGAGTTCAGAGCCAAATAAGTTAGCATTGGTATTCACCACATAAGCAATCCCTTCTTCGGTTTTAATTTCCTTGATTTTCTTAAGAATTTTTAATCTGTCGGAAAAAGAGGCAGTCGTTAAAATGTTTACCAAGAGGACAGTATTAAACTTTCTGTTTGTCTCAATTGCGGTAAAATCCACTTTTTGAAAATCAAATTTCTCATCGCTTTGAAGCTGACTGTTCAAATCAATACCTGATACTTTATAACCTCTTTCGCATAAAAGATGGGAAAAGTATCCTTTGCCACAACCAACATCAATGATTGGCTCCTCAAGGCTAACTTGTTCAAAGTATGGTCTTAAAAGTTCGTCCTTAAAAACAGTAGGAGTTTCATACTTATGTAAAATTTCTGACCAATCTATCCGTTGTTCATTGGTTTCTGTTTTGTTATTTTCTTGTAAATTTGGAAAGTCATCATTCATAAAAATAATTTTACTCGATTGAATTTTTAAAAAAAGTAAAGAAAAAATCTTTTATTATTTCATTTAACGTTACCCATAAGCGAAGTTGCGAAGCAATTTAGGTTGAGTGTCTTTCGGAGAAAGACCAAACCGCTTATGGGTTGTTGGACGATGTGCATATTTTCTTTTTGCTTTGCCGATAGGCATAGCTGCCAGAAAGAATAGTTTTATTTTGTTTTATTCTGTCTTGGATTCAGGCCAGAGGGGCGAGGGGGTGAATGGCCTGGAGCCAAGACTCCTTATTTGTGTTTTCTATTTCCTGATGAGCTTAACAAGATGTCGTTTTCTTGTCATGCTGTTACCAATCTTACTAAACTTGCCGAACTCGACTTCATTAAGTTCTTCTATTTCAAATTGCTCAGAGAATGTGTTAATTATATCATCTTTTGATAATACATACGTCACTGTATCAGTATCTGGATTATGAAATGCTTTTTGTCCCTCAAAAACTGGGTCACTTTCACTAAAGCAACTTATCAATACTTTTGAACCAGATTTTGTAACACTTGCTACAGAATCCGCATATTTTTTTCTAGCCTCAGGTTTTATGTGATGTAAAAGAGATATATCAATTACAAAATCAAACATCTCAGGCTTTTCTTTATCTAGTATTATTTTGAGATTTAAAGCGTCACATTCTTCGAATCTTAGATTGTCTTTCTGAAATTTTTTTCTATCTTTTGCCACGGCTTCTTTTGAAAAATCTACACCGAGAACATCAAAACCATTTTCAGCTAAATAGTTTGAGTAATTTCCAAGACCACAGCCAACATCAAGAGTTTTTCCTGGTTTAATCCATCCTGATTCGATTATTTCAATGAACCATGCAGGAATATTTTCAAAGTTCCAGGGAATTTCTGCAGGGCTTTGCTCATCATATATTTTGTCCCATGCTTTGGGATTATTTTTTTCTTTTGATAGTTTTTCTGTAGTCTGACTTTTATTTTCTGGTGTTAATTTGGTATAATTTATGTCGCCATTCTCTAAAATATCAAAATAACCAACTTCGCCCTCTGGTAAATAATATAAATCGATTGTTCTTTTTTTGCCCTCTGTAATTTCGTGTTTACTGCGATCAATATCTTTACCGCCAAGAAGTCTCAATTTGGTTTTTCCAGTTTCATCAAATTTCAGATATCTCGTACTTGCTTCAATGTGCTCTCTTGAAACATGAACGTGGCCACAAGTCATTGTAATATCAACAGAAGCAGGTAAGCGACGGCATAATTCCATTAAATATCGACTCGCTGGTAAATAATGCTTAAATGATACAGGTCTAGTTTTTTCTAAACCAGCATTATTGGCTCTTTTTTCATAAATTCCAGAGGTTTGCGGGCCTTTAAAGGGCGCTTCATGGGCAAAAATTAATACACTTTTTTTGTCTTTGTTTTCCGCAACAAAGTCATTAATGAGATCTTCGAGTTCATGAACATCTTTATCGTTTTTTTCATCAACTTGAAATGATGGCCACATTATTATAGCCGTGTCATTATCTAGTGGCAAATTCAATGGCTTGTCATAAGATTCTATGCCTTTTTCTCTAAGCAATTTTTCGGTTAGATCAAGTTTTTGAGGAAATCCTCTGTCAGCATTACCCATGATATGCACAACTTTACTTTTAAAATCACCAAGTAAATCAGTTACGTCTCTTGTTAATTTTTCCATGTCTGCTAGAGCATTTTCAAGATCACCATTTATATTTGCAGACCATAAGGCATAATGAACGATATGAGCGTCATAGCCTTTAAGCATAAGGTCATCTGCAAACCTCTTGAAGTCTTCTGATTCAATCGTATTTTTATAATCAGCTAATTCAGGTGAGTTGATTTGGCCATCAACTTCTTGTTCTAATTTTGCTGATAGCTCTTTAGCCCTTTTAACATATTTCGAAAGCATGCCACTTTCAGACAGATCGCCAATGTGAACAATAAAGTCCAGATTCAAGCCATTATCTTCGGCCTGCTTTAGGGGGTCTAATGATTTATGCAGTTCCGTGCCTTTTCTTTCTTGCGTATCGGATATTGCTCCAATTTTAAATTTTGTAAATTCGTTTCTATTCATGCGGTTATTGTTTGGCGACTAAATAATTAGTGAGTTGGTCAGCAAAACTTCGAGCATCGTTTAAATAATTTTGAAGTTTTACTCCATCGTTTGATATTTCTTCGATATGTTTTTTGTAAAAGCAAGCCAGCTTAGGTAGTGAATTTAAAGGTATTAATATCTTGTTTTTAAATATTTCTGCGACCTGTTCGCTATTATTTTCATACGTACCTAAATATGCCAATGTATTGACGCAAAAATGTAAAATAGATTTTGATATAACCAATGTCGCTTGTCTTGGATCTGTTTTAAGCGTATCCTCGATCCCATCCAATCGTCGAGCTGTTACATTCAACCAGATTTTTATATCATTCAGCGTTGGCTTGATTTCAGTAATAGTGAAAGGATCAATCCCATACAGCACTCTTGGTTTAGCTGACATTGTAAGAGCATGAAATGGATAAACTTTGGTAAATATTCGCCACAGACTCACTGACATCGGCGAAATTATATGCAGATGAATGGTTAATTTTTTAGTTGGCTTTGGAAAATATGGCCCAATTACAAATTTAACGATAACATCAGTTTCATCATCTACGTATTTTGAAGCAATATCGTTAAAAGCCTGTTCCATTGCCAGAGGAACAGCTGGGCGCACATCTGCCACTAGTCCACCCCTCCAAACTGACTTTAATTCATCCTCCATTTTCGGCAAATCTTCACCGGCGAGAGGGTCGTTAAGTATGAACAATAAATCAACATCCTGATTCAATTTAAAATCATTGTGTGCCGTACTTCCTGCCACAAATACTGTAAGCAGTTGATCACCCCAATATTTTTTTAACTCATCTTTTAATTCATCGAGTAGACGCCAGGTCGTTTCTTCGATTTTTTTAAGTGCTATATTTTTCATAAAAATTCTATAAATACTATTTCTTATACCCCAAATTAAATAAATATAAAACAAAAAATAATTGTTGTCGCGAACAGGAGCGTTGGCTCAAAAGTAAATATGCATTGCGTACAACTTGTTATTATACGAAATGTTTTCGTATAATATACGGATTTTTGTATGTTATACAAACTATACCCATTTTACCCCAATATTTAATAAAACAAAATACTATCTTTTTATAATCAATATTGTGGTTACATTTATTATTTAACTAATATATTGTATAATTA
>Ga0194044_10000291_pt1 | contig 24339 bp, 18 predicted proteins | sample JunL4417m_MetaG_FD_155460 | JGI IMG/M metagenome (GOLD analysis project Ga0194044, IMG submission 155460) | Anoxic zone freshwater microbial communities from boreal shield lake in IISD Experimental Lakes Area, Ontario, Canada - Jun2016-L442-17m | ecosystem: Environmental > Aquatic > Freshwater...
AGCCTGATCTAACTAACATCACAGCCTGCATTCTAACCTTTGGTAAGAATGGGTTTATTGTATATGGCATATGCTTCATAATACCTTCCAATACTTAAAAGTGTTGCAAAGGTATTGAAACATAACAGTAGTATTGACTTAAATAAAATTATATGATATAATGCTGGTATTCTGAACATGGAGGTGCCTATTATGGCACATAAGGTTTGGTTGATAACGGTTATTGCCTTGGTCGCAGTCGCTTTCTGTGGCTGCAAGCCTCAGACAGCCAGGGAGTTGGGGATATCTGGTTTGACGCAGTACGATCTGGCCAAGACGGTGTCGAACAACTGTTGGAAGATTGTCGACTCCTCAACCAGCCAGACCGATTGCCAGCGCTTGTCTGAGCACAACCCCAGGATCGCGTCGTTTATATCGCCGTCGATGCCTTGGGCAGAACTGCGCCAGATCGCTCAGTCTCAGGGCTCGCGTAATAGTGATGCGGTTGCATCACCCAGCAGCGTATCCCAGAGGCTTCTCGCCTGTAGCCCTGATAAGCTCCGGGTGCGAGATGAGTCGTATTACACGGTCATGGACGACGAAACAAACGAAGCTCGCGATGACCGGCTGAGTGCGATCATGGGCTGGGATGGTATGTACGCACGTGCTTTGGCCATTACTAGTGCGGAGGCCAAGCTGAGGCAGGCGGAGGAGATTGAAAAGGGTACAGGCTGTGAGTTTCTCACTGACTGTGCCAAGATCGCGCTGGCTCACGCCAATGATGATCAATCTCGCTACTTCGCGCTGCAGATGCAATATCCCATCTATGACCCTGCACTGAGGAAGACGCTTGTAGGGCACCCTGTCTGCGAGCCGTCCATGAGCATCGATGAGTTGCACAGTTGCAGAGAGTATGCCAAAAACGTCTGGGCCGAAAGGTACGAAACCCGGCTCCAAGACGGCGATCTGGGTCAGCAACTGCGTTGACGCTGAGCTTCTCGAACCGAGTACCCCCCATCACATCGCCGTGGTGGGGGCTTTAATTTTTCATTAAGGGGCTGGACAAACTTTATGGAATTTGCTATACTAGAAACAGCAACTTAACAATGCTCGCGCTAATTAAGCGATGCGGGCGATGGAGGGACAATGAAGGATAAGGAGCTTGAGGCTCAAGTTGTTGTCGACGAGGGTAGGGTTAAGCGAAAGCCAGATCTTACACTTATGCAAGCAATGACAATGAGCGTCGTAGCTATTTTGGCGGTTGCAGTAGGCACCGTCTATGGAACAATCCTCTTTTAAAAAATGTGGAGGCAAGTTCTCAAGAAAAAATCACCCCTGAAAAGGTGATTTTTTTGTTGTGCTGGATTGATTAATATTACAACAGGTGCTAAGATCTAGCTCGTGCCGATATCACACTCCCCTCGGAGGTTTAGTTTCATGTCCACACGAGGTCGTCGAATTCTCATCGGTATCGCAGCGTTTGTTGCGATTGGAGTATTGGGCCTGCGTGGTTGCGCTTGGCTAGTACTACACGCGCCCGAGCCGCGGATCATTGAGATCAAGCGTGACCAAACGTTTGACTGGGTAGAGCGCTTGGTCCAACTGTCACAGAATCCCTATTCTCAGGACCTGTTGCTCAAATACTACCCACTCAATCAGCGCGGCAACAACGCTGAGATTCGCAATCACTCCGACTTGATGATTCGGGAGGGCGACAAGTATGAGGGTGGACCATCCAGGAAGGGATTGGTCAAAGGTGACAAGCTCGTTTACGGTGAACCGATAACCTTTCTGCTTTGTCCTGAGGGCGGCAAACCGCGCGAACCAGCAGTGAAGATCGAGATCGGGAAGGATGGTCGCATCGTCTTCTGGGGAGCTCGTGCCGGTGTTGCCAACTTGATCATACCCATCATCAGGGACAGCCGTGTGAAGTTGAGAGACGACGGCGAATATCTTGGTGTTCTAATCATCAACATTACAGTCGCTCCTGCTTCGGGCACCGTTCAGCCCGAAGCACCAGAACCCAAGAGTACCGGCTCGCCATTACAGGCAGCCGGCTTTTTTTATAACAAGATTTCAATAGTGCCTCGAAGAGGCCACAAAGCGTTAAAAGCTCTGCTTATTTAGAACTATATTTATCAGCGCCTTCCCATGCGAGATCAAAAAGTGCTCCTAAAGTATCAGCAATTTGTTTTGATTCGATAATAATACCAACCAGTGGGCCACCCTTTTCGTACGAGGCGAAATAGACCTTATTGGATTGGATCATGCACTCAATTCGGAACTTGAATTTATTCGTTGGAACTAATTTGCTCTCGCGTAGGTGCTCTTTTTTGAATTGAGCATAGTGCTCACTGACTTCATCCGAAGGCATAATTACCTTAACCAACACACCGCGCTTGACTCGAGCGGGGACATAACTTTTCAAAAACCAATCCATAACCTTTGGATTGTATCTTGAAGGCATGACAAATGATTTGATCTCATCTTTGGTCTCCAGTGTCCGATTATAAAGTTTTTGCATCCCCTCAAAGCCCTCATAGACCTCAATTTTTGGCCGCAAACCCTGCATGCGGTAAATGGCTTGCAGGTCAGCAAAATGCTCGCGTATCTCCTTGTAGCGGCTCTCGTAGTCTCTTAAAAGTTTGTCCGGGGCTACGGCCTGGAATAAGCGGCGCTTGCCTTGGGTGATCTCGATAATCAAGCCTTGGTCGATTAAAAGAGGAAAAATCTCATACAAAGTTGTTCGTTTCACGCCGGTATCGCGTGCGATGTGCTGAGGTAACTGCGGACCGGTTTCAAGCAAAGATAAATAAATCAAACTCTCGCGCTCGTCTAGCCCGAGTTTTTTTAGTAATTCCTGTGGGTTTAATTGTGTCGGATATTCCGTCATTTAAAACTATTTTAGCAAAAATATTGAGCTCTGTCAAGCTTATTGCCGCTACTAATACTAACTTTAGAAAGTGCCGAAATCATTGACATATTTTGTATTTGGTGATACAATGTGTCGTTACGGTGAAAACAGCGCAAGCTTAATCATCGTAAGGCACAGCGACAAAAGCCTCTATATAAGGGGCAAATATATATTAAGGGGTCTAGAACATGGAAATCTTCAGTATTGATAATCAAGTCTTCGAAATCCACCACCAGTCGTACATCGGTTGCAACCCCGGCTATATCGTTGTTGATACCTACAACAAGATCAACCATCTCGACTGCCGTATGTATTACCTGGTAGTTAAGTGGTGGTCCCTCGACGGTAGTAAGTACGCAATTCTTACATTTGACGAAGGTGAGATAATCCATGGCAAAATGGGCCTTTGCGACGAGCAGGATGCCGTGGCCCGGCATGATCGTGTGGTCGAGGACATCACCAACGGCAAGATCGTCCCCACAGTCAATAGGGTCGAGTACGTACGCTAACCCCATCGTCGAGTAGCCCGAAGTTACTCATCCCCGTAACATCCCCCGTTTTTAATCCCCTCGGACAGTGAGCCTGATTGATTACATATCGGTCAGACTCATCTCTGAGGATTTACTCCTCGAACCTTAACAACCTAGGTGATTTAAATGACATACGCAGAAATGGCACAGAAGTGGTTTGCGATGAAGACTGCCGAGAAGGTTCAAGAGTATCTGAGCCTTGATTTCCTAGGATTTTGCCTCGGAGTCATGATCGCCGACATCAGCTCTCGGGGGTATGGAGTCGACGATTTGTATGGCTACGACGGGAGGAAGAGCTTGTACCGTTTGTACGACAAGTTTAACCTCTACCTCAGCCTCGTCTGCGACTTCTCGGATCCTGCTGGTCTGATTGGGTCTTCCGAAGCATACTGGGAGATCTGGTCCGACTCGACCAACAACTGCTATGCGCTGTTGTATTGTTTTCCTTTGGACCACGGTTGCAATCCAATTCTCCATGGCGTGCAAGTGCGCCTCAAATCCAACGTAAACTGTGGCTCTAGGGCAACCCCTGAGCAGGAAGCATCAGCTATCAGGACTGCTATAGCGCTTTGGCAGGAATGCCAGCCCTCATCTTCTGGGTAGCCCAAAGCTAGTCACCTCAGACAGACCGAGCACGATCGTTACTGATCGCGCTCTCCTCTGAGGGATAAACAAACAAGTGCTGGCGAGCCAAAACGCGGAGACTCAGATGAAATTCTTTAGGTTTGTTGAGAAAGAAAACATCATCATGTTCGGACTGAAGTTCTGTTTGACCGGTATTAAGAAAACGCCTAACGGAAATGTTTGGATTGTCGAAGCCAAACACTCCGACGAGGAACAGCTGCGGAAGGCGCTGGGAGCTTCTGATTTGTACGTCACCAGGGTGTTTCTCGTCTGCAACAACAAGTTGGAAGCAGTTGATGTGGCTGATGCCCTCAAAGCACAGGGTCTGCAGACTGAATGGAGTTGGACCCCGCTGCATGGATTGGCGTATTTCTTGGCTGTAAATAGTGAGATGTATATCTCCGTAGACCAAATAGACATGGGCAATAAAGGAATTGCTGTCATCATTTAGAGAACACGTATCATTCCCGCATCGATGTTTGGTGCGGGATTTTTTTGTGGCGAAATGGTATTATCAGGGCATGGACAGAATAGATAAGATATTAATGCCGGTGATGGTTAGGAAGGGGCTCGGCGGGGCGGCTGTGGCGTCCCAGATTTGTTTTTTTGCATCGGAATATGGCAAGGGTAGTTTTGAAGCAACATCGTTCTCTAAGGGTGTTCTAAAGCTTTCTTGCAAGGATTCAATTGATGCAGGAGAGGTACAAATGATGAGTGAGGAAATTATTACTCATGTCAACAAAAAAGTCGGGAAAACTATAGTTTCGAAAATAAGAATACAGAATACAAATTGATCTAAAAAAATCTCAAAAGCGCCAGACCCTTCGGGGACTGGCGCTTTTTTAATTTCTAGAAGTTGTGCTAGGGGCTAGAATCCAATATGTGTATAACCGGTCGTTTGCGGATTGTACCAAACCCCAGCTCGAGTGCCGGCGCATCCACCAATTAAGTTACAAATCACGCTATTGGTTTTGTATTGCCAGTAATCAACATCTTCTTGTCGTCCAACCATTATTTGTGAAGGAATAGCAGTTTTGTCGCCTATTCTTTCTGCTAGCGCTAAGGCATCACCCGCCAGTGTTCTAGCTTTGTATCTGGCGGCAGCGATAGATCCATTTTTTTGCGCATTTGCATCCAATCCATTGAAGACCCCAAGGTGTCCATTGTCGTAATAACTGTCGTTGTTAGGATCTTGACCTGGGTAGCCAGCAGGGTAATATCCGTCAGCTGTACACCAAAGTTCAGTTCGATAAACTCCAAAAAGATTGATTACAACAAATAGCACCGCACTTACAATTAAAGCGACGACAACAGCTGCAACAAAGCCAACTGGTCCGAACATTAGACCAACTACCAGTATTGTGACAACCATGGATACAAGCAGATCAGCTGTTCCTGGCACTAGACCTAATTTTGATTCAAAGCTTCGAAGCTGTTTAGCAAATACAGTTGTAATTACGAATGTGATAACTGCTGCGTAAGCAGTTGCTAGCGAGGCTTGAGCACTGCTTATTTTGGCGGCATCGCCACCAAGTTGAGCTGCAGCTAGTGCTGCTTTAGCTGCCTTAGCTGCTTTATATAAATCGTACACGGCTTTAATGGTGCCGGACGGAAGCCCTAGTGCCCTGTCTGCCCAGCCGGTAATTTTGCTGATTGCCCAATCTTTATAAATGGTGACTAAGCTTTTAAGATCTTTCCCGCCTGCGGTAAAGTCGTCTTTAAAGTTACCAGTTTTTATTCCGTGCATAATTGAAACAAATGTTCCGGGTTGGAATTCAAAACCAAAGAGGTCGGAGACTTTGCCATTTAGGAATGTCTCGAGCTTATCCGCCTGGCCGCTAGAGACAAAATTGTCAAAATTAAAGCTTCCAGGGTTGCTCCAAAAACTGGACAAGGTACCATACAAGCCAACGTAATATTCGTAATCGACTGAAAATCCAAGATCAATCCCGAAAATTTTACCGGTTCTCAAGCCATTTTTTAAGTATTCAAGGAACATTTGGGTTCTTTGTTCTCCGGTGCCTTCTCTCATGGTTTGCGTAAAGCCTGCTGGTACTGCTGGGTCTGAGCGCCACAGTTGGGCATCTAGCATTCGATACGAGAGGTTTTGAATTCTAGTAGAACGCGAATCGCTTCTGGCACTTTCTTTTAGTCGTGCTCTGTCAATGTCGATACGTGGTTGATCATCTGGATGGGTAGCGTAATAGTTTTCTCCGTTGCTGATTGCGTTATTGACGTCTGTTTCAGTTGAAGTTTCTGTATCTGCCATAAAGTCATGGAATGTTTGTGCGGCACCAGTGTCGGCGTTGTAGGCAAATCCGCCAGTATCGATAGGGATATCTGGGTTTTGTATTGAGCAGCCGTCGGCAACAGTATTGCCCGGTTGGCAGGCAGCGCCATACACTTGATGTGGGTCAGCTGTGGCACCCATGGCTTGATCCTCGCTAGGAGGCGCGGTAAGATTGGCAATATAATTTGGGTCTGTGCGGAAAGGACTGCTTGAGTTGAATGCTTGGTTGTAGTAATTTGCTTCCGCGACTCTTGCATACTGGTTGTCTCTTCCAGTATCACCATATATCGCGTAGTGAATATCACCGTAACTAATACGTAGGGACGCAGGTAAATTAAGGGCTGAGCTAGCGCCAAACAAATGAATGCTTCTGGCGCCGGCAACAGCAGCCGAGACCATTAATCCACGCAAGTCGCCGTGAACAAGTTCTAATAAGTCGGCGGTTGCTTGAGCCCGGTGTACACCCTGGATATCATCATCAATTAATCCCCAGTCGACAAAATATTTTTGTCCCAATACTGATGGAATACGATGGGCAAAACGGTTCCAGCGGTCAGTGCTGGTGGTAATTGATCCAATAGGAGTCTCTATTACATCGGTCATGTTGCCTGTGACTGGTCGGACAAAGCAATCTGTTTCCCCGGCATCACAAGTAGCATAAGTTTGTGAATTATCAGTAAAGGAATAGGCGCCGCTTAGGGACGAGGTGGGATCATCTGGATCAAGGCCAAGAGATTGGTCAATCTTTCTTAGGCCGATATCAATTAGTCTTGGCAAAGCAGAGCCTGGGTCTACGACGATGCCAGATATAGTTCCACCAGGTAGATCTAGCTTATCGTCAATGTTATATCCTAAAACATTTTGTAATTGGGTGAATATCCATGCTCTATCTCCTGCTCTGGATGCTGAGGCAATATTGCCTGGTTTAGTAACGATGGTGTAGAAAGTATATAAGTCCATTATTAAAGCCTTGTGCTCATCGTCTAGACCCAAAAGTTGGCCGAGGCCACCAGCAAGTGCAGTAGTCCCAATTGTGGTTAAAGTATTTCCGGATACCTCACGAACAAAATCTCCTGGGCTAAGCGCCCCGGTTAATAAGTTTTTGGTTTTGTCGCCAGAAAGGCCAAGAGAACTGTTAATTTGTGCTATTCGCGAGAGCATTGAATTGTGTTCTTGATCAGCCAGGCTGGTAACGCTGGTACTAGTTGCCCAGTTCATAGTAGGCATTGCTGCGATAAAACTGGCAACACCTTGTATTAGGCCATCTTTTATCATCGAAATATCAGATGTTGTCATGTCATAGGCGCTTGGATTGCCCAGGGCGTTATCAATAAACCCAAGTTTTTCTGATGACGGCAATTGTTCAAAATGTTGGCCAAAAAGTCGGGTGATGGCGGTGCTTAGATTTATATTTAGCTTCAGGATTTGGTCGGGAGGCAAATTGAATGCTTGGGCGAATTTTGCTTCTCCCATATTGTGGGCCAAGTTGTATAAGTCAGTTCCGCGGAAACTCTTGCTTGGAACTCCAAGAACTGACTCAATTTTACTCGAGCCAAAATTTTCGTAAATATTGCCACTAAGATCAAGATTGTCGATTCCGAAGAAACTACCAATTAAATTTCCGCCAATTTCTGAAAGATTACAGTTACGGATAAAAGCGTTTGGCGAACGAAGAAGCTCAATTATTTGGTTGCTGGGCAAGTTTAGCTGGGTTTCTAGGTAGCGGCTGCCGATTCTTGATACGACCTCCCTCCCGTTGCCGGAAATGATATCAAAGATGTCACTGGCGTCGATACGTTGCCCTGCAACGGTAGTTCCAATGCCGCCCAGGAAGCTAGTCATAACTCTTTTTTCAGCGGTTTTTTTGCCAACTGTTTCAAGATAGAATTGGATTGGTTTTTGAGTTTCAATCCGGTCTATTAATTCTTTTCGGGTCATTACCTCATTTAGGACATCGGTTGGAATATCGTTGGCAACTGCCAGACTGCTAACCTCTGCTGCTGTTAGTGCGTTTGCGCTGTTTTTGTTTGTAATAAATCCTTTTAATTTACCCTCAATTTCCGCTTGGCGATCAGTGCCAAGTGTTTTTGCTGCCGATTTAGCAATTGTTTGGACAAAATCAGTTTTATCTCCAGGATGAGCCGCGACGTAATTTTGAGCTTCGACCTCACTTGGGAAGGAGTGGGTTCCGGTGTTGTCCGACAAAGTATAAGAGTTACTTTCAAACCGAGTGCTACTGTAAAATTTGTTTTCTGCATCTCGTGAAAATGTGATTGGGCATGACGCAGTATTATTGGCTGGGTCAGCAGCTTCATTTTCTCGGAAAGGCGTAAAGTCGTTCCAACTGTTGTAGGAAATTTCACTACCGCCATTAGCTGCAATTGCTGTCTCGAGTGATTGCGTGCCGTTTTTGACTCCAATAAATTTATTTATTGTTTCCTCAGTGATTCCTAAGCGACCGATGAGCATTTTAATGTCAGAATCGCCCAAATCGGTTGTGGCAAGAGGGGAGCCGTTTAGGAAACTTGCAGAAGTTCCAGTCTTTAATGAAAACTTTTCATCAAGTCCTTTCGCCGCGTTGAGTAAAGCCGAGTTATTTGGTATTGTTCCTCGCTCAATGGTTTGAAATTCTCCTGGCAGTTTGAGCGCTTGCATAATTCTAGCGCCAGCTTCTGCTTCGCTAAAGTTGTAAAGTTTGGCGACATGCTGTTTGACCTGTTCTAGTGTTGCATCTGTCCCCGGTTTTTCACCCTGAAAGAAAAATGCTGGCATGCCGTAGGCTTCTTCAATTTGAGCTTGGCCAATAGCGCGGAAGAAGGTATCTTTTTTGCTGATGGTAGAATCTTCGCTCTGCAATTTTGCGAAATAGAGTATTGAGTTTGTTGGTAGGTCTATTGAGTCTTCAATTTTTGTCGAGCCTATAGACATAAAGAAATCTTGTGGGGTGATTTTTTTGGCCAACATTAACATTAGTGTGCCACGATTAAACCCAACACCTTCGCCACTTGTTGAGCCACTTGTGCTCTGGTCGGTTCTAATTTGATTAATTGTGATGGCGTCAATATCTGGTTGATCACTGCCGGATAAAATTTCATCGACATTGTTTATTATAAAAGCAATATCGGAGAGTGTAGTATTTGCCTTGTCCCTCAGAGATTGATCGTCTCCGGCCTGAGCTGTTTCGATTAGCGTTCTTAATTGATCAAGAGAAACAGCAACTTTTCTCGCTGCCGTGGATATATTTGGGAAATTTGAACTTGACCCAATTGATACTAGCCCGGTTTTAATTTCTTGAATTTTGCCTTTAATTGCAAGCGCCGCTGGAGAACCACCGGTGCCAGACCAGTCAGAGTTGATTTTGTCGGTTTTGCTTTTGACTGCATCTACCCGAGTACGGTAAAAATCAATATCTTCAATGGCCTCAGTTATTTCTGGGTGGCTTGCGAGGTAATTTTGTCTTGCAGTTTCAAACTCTGACGAGTTGACTACGCCGTTTACGAGTGCTTTTTCGCCTATAGCGCTAAAGGCCTGGCTAGGAGAAACAGTTTGGCAACCAAATATTCTATAAAAATCGCCGCGTCGCAACCCAAGAGAGGTCATTATAGAGTCTTCGGAGATTGAGACTTTATTTTCTGGCTGACCGTCGGCTGCGATATTGATTTCTACCGAAAGTGGGATTTGGCAATCTGTTCTGCTCAGTCCTGCATATAACCATTTTGACAAAGCGGTTCTGACATCTGAATTAACGCTGAGTAAGCTTGATAGTTTGGCAATTCCGTACAAAACAAAATTAGCCGGCAGATTGGATCCATTGAGCAGGTTGGCTAATCTTGTAGCGCTTTCTGCGGTTAGGCCGACCGGTGTGGTGTTTGGAGCCGGTGTGGTTGGTGTTGCAGCAGGTGCAGGAATGGGGCTTGTGTAGTTCAGGCCAAGGGCATTGCCAGAAGCTGTTGAAAAATTGTAACCTGCGACATTATCAGCTATTTTCTTGGCGCCAATTATTGAGGCCCAATCGTCTGGCGACAGGGAATTTCCTTTGTATCGACTTGAAATGCTTGTTGTTAGGGCTAAGTTAAATTGTTCGTCTAGACTGGAAGGAGAAATAAAAAGCAAGTCAACTTTGCGTTCCCCAGCAATTTCCTTAAGTTTGCCGTAGCTGGTATCTTGCTTGAATGTTCCAGATTTTAATTTTAATACTTTCTCGATTTCAGCTCGACCAACAAGAATTCTTAGTTCTGGCTGGGAGTTATAACCTGCTGCCAATGCTCCTTCTCTGACCCCGATTTCTGTTTCAAATGTTCTAGTCCCAACATTCTTCAGTATTTCTTCCAGGCTGTTGCCGGACAGCGCACCAAATGGTAAATTTGCCTTTTTTTCAACGACTGATTGACCAATTTTTACTTTTAGCTGGTCAATGTTTGTAATATCACTGTTAACAAAAGCATAGCGTGGAAGCGCTAGTTTGTCGGCCAGGATTATGCCACCAATTGTCCTAATTGTGTCAGAAAAATTATATCCGGTCAGGGAGTTATTGGGAGAATTAATAATTTCTCCGATGAGCGATTGCCCCATGATTTCGGCGATATCACCCAGTGTTGCGTCGGACAGGTCTGCTTCTGACTCCGGATCGATACTAAATTCATCAAAAAAACCAGCCATTGATTCACTGGCAAGCTGCCGCAAATTTAAATTCAAACTTGAGTAGTTTGGCGCTGGTGACTTATCGTAGCCCTCAGAGGTTTGCCACGCGAGCTTAATGGGGGTTGGCGGCATGGCATCTTTTTTATCGCTAAGTAGACGCCTTTTGCCGACTTTTGTGCATTTGATGTTGTCTACCTCAGATATGTCAACTGCTTCACCTTTGAAGTGAGCCGAAAGATTTGAATCATCTTCTGCGTTGGCAAACAAGAGGTCTCCAGTGCTTCTGTCACCATCATTTATCGTAGCGACGGCTATTGCATCGCTGTAATTGGGATCACCAGCAATACTGTTGGGGCTGGCGCCGGCAAGCTGCTCTGGAGTCATTGCGGAGAGTGCCGATTGAATTTGATTTTCTTTTTGTTTGGCAAGTTCTTCATATGTGGCTTCTGATTCTCTGGAAATCATTCGACTTGCACGATCATAGCTTTTGCGAATGCGAGCCACGGTAATTTTTTCGTGACCAGCGCCGCCTTGATCTTTCGGCGTTACCAAGTTAACAAGAAGCTCAAGAATGCGACGGTCAATAACAATATTTTCTTTAACATTGGCGATAATTGCGTCTACTGATTCCTGGTCGGTTGCCATCATTTCTTCCGCTTGCGTTTGGTCAAGACCGGAAATGCAGGCAAAGTTTACCAAATCGCCTCTCAAAGTATCTGCGATGTTTAATTTGGCTTTTTCTTGAGCAGCTTTAACGGCAGCAGCAAAATCTTCTGGTTTGTCTTTCTTCATTGCTGCGAGATCAGCGTAGGGTTTCCCGGATGCAACAGATAGGGAGTCGAGGTTATTTTCAAAGTCAGGAATCGAATCCCCCAAACAGGAAAGAATTCTTAAATCCTGGCGATCATTTGGATTTAATACAAGCTTAGGATTTTGTGTAATATTTTCTGCTGCCCAAAGAAAACCACTATCGCCACTGCTAGTGTAGTTGCTATCGAAAAATGTATTAATTTCACTGATTGCCGGTGGAATAACCGGGTCATCAACCGGAACAGTCCAGCCATCAATTTCAATTCCGCCAACTCGTGCGTCTTCGTCGGCCTCGCCATTATCCATGGTTGGGTCGCCAGAGTCACCTGGTAGTCCATTGTAAATGTCTTCTGTACTAGCCATGACTTTTTCCGGGTGGAAATTCTCAAGCATGGTAACAGGCACTACGATGGTAGTCAGACAGAGGATTATTAGAAATTTAGAAAATAGTTGCTTCATTTAGTTGGCACCAAATTTAATGCGCTCATAATGTGATGATATAAATATGGGCCCCATGGGTTGTTGGGATGAGCAGCGTGGTCGATAATATCTGCTTTGGTGGTTACAATCGGTTGGCCGCCACACTGCATTTCAAGGTGAAGGTGGGGGCTGTTGAGTGGGCCCATTTCACCAATTTTGTCGCCAGCATTAACGTGGCCGCTAGTAACAGGTTTTTGCAAATGAGCGTAGACTGCCACCCAGCTACCGGTGTCACTTGTTTCCCAAATGACATCCTTAACGAAAGGTCCATAATAGTGTTTTGTAATTGTGCCGCTGAATGCGGCATAAATTGGCGTTCCCCTGGCACCATTAATATCGACGGCATCGTTAGTACCTTTTCGGTAATTAACAAAAGTGTTGTGATGACTAATTGCTTCTGGGTGAGCTGGAACGCCACCATGGAGAGTGTTGTTGAATCTGGTAATTTGGCTCTCGGCCACGGGAAAATTCGTGGCCCCGGAATAATGACAAATTGCCGGTGAGAAGAGATCAATTAGTTCGCCAACGTATTTAACAATGTTTTTTGCTGTTTCAGCCCGCTTCGGATCAGTGGCCGGCAGGCCCTGGAAAGTGGTGATTGCTGCCTTGATTGCCGCAATTTTATTGGTTAGTGCTGTTTGTTTGTCAGTTGGATAGGTGCTGTAAGGAGGGTTTTTAAGTTGAGTTTCGAGAGAAGTAATATCTGTTAACAAGCCGGTTAAAACGTCTGTGGTTAATTTGCTAGCAATATCTTTGTCGCCGGCCAGAGCTAGAATTTTGGAAATCCATGGCTTGTCATTGATAACGTCTGCGGCTTGAACTGGGCTTGAACCATTTGCGTTTGGTGTTTGCAGCGCTTTAACAAGGAAAATAATGCCAACTACTACAATAATCACGCCAATAATTCCTAAAAGTATTGGCAGCCAGAATTCTGAGGTTGCGGCAAGAGCTGATTTTAATGCAGCTTGTGCAGCCTTTTTGATCGCATCAAAAATTAACTCTTTTATTTTCTGCTGAATTTGGGCTTTAATGTTCTCCCAGCTAAATTTTTCGCGAAAGTCTTGAGCCCCGTTGCGAAGAGCAGTCAAGCCGATTTTTAGCGAACTGCCGTTTCGCTTGGTTTTGCCAGTGTCGATATTGTGGGTTGATTCTCGGAGTCTTTGCAGCTCCCTGTCGCGCTCAGCTTTGGGTGACATGTCGGATTTGCCACCAGGAACTGCTGATTGTGCCGATTGCTCTCTTGCCTGAATATCGTCTTTAGGTATCTGCCCAGCGTTCATTTTTCTTTGCTGGAAATCAGCGTCACTTTCACCTTCGAGTTGAGTGAGATTGCTTCCCGCTGGTTTTTTTTCTTCGTCTGATGACGTTTGATTTGCAGTGGGCTGACTAGTATTTTCGTTGACGCCATCATCTTCAATTTCTTCGTCTTCATCGTCAAAATCGACAGGCATGTCTTCCTGTTCATAATCACTATTTTGCGGCGTCTGATTTACCCGAGAGTTTTTAATATCACCAGCGATTCCTCCGAGGTAATCATCTTTTCCTGGTTTTTCCCCTCCATCAACCATTCCCCTCCAATTTCACGAAGTATAATATGTTCTTGGAAATAAATACGGCGCTAGTGGCCTGATCATTCAAAAAGATCTCGGAAATCTCCGAATTACTTTGGCCGTCGAAGTAAAAATCTGATGTCTGGCCGCTAATAAGGTCCACAAGAATCATTTTACTCCGAGAAGAATTTATCGGCAAGAAAATTTGATTTGAATTCTTCCAGGGCCTAATGTCTGACGCTCTGGCTGCTATATTCAGAGCTTTATTATCACTGCCATCTAAATTCATAACTGAAAGTAGGCGATGAACCGCGTTGGCTGAATTATCTGAATAACTTGAGTAAATGATTTTTTTGCTATCTGGGCTAAAGGCAGCTTCTTTTTGATTTCCTGACTTGCTTGTGGCAGTTAACTCCCTTGTGTAAACATTCATTAGATAGACTAAATTTTGATCAAAATTTTGATTGCGCGGGACAACTGCTAGTAACTCCGAATTAGGGGAGAAAGCTAGGAATGGATTTACAATGTTAATATCAGCCAAATTCGCTGCCCGAAAGATGTTTTGGTTACTGGCGTCAGCAAATATTAGTGATTGCTCTCCGCTTGGTGGGGCGTAGTAATATGCTAGGCGTGAATTATCTGGCGACCAGGTTATATCACCGATATAGCTGCCGAAGGCGATTTCATTTTGATGAACAAAATCATACTTTTTGAAATCAAGCAGGGAAACATTGCCGCCACGCTGAATTAGAACCATATCTTTTTTCGGGGACCAGATTAGTTTGTCGAAGCTGTCCAGAGGCTTTGATGTAACGCTTTGTGTTGAAGCAATGCTCCCTTGCCCTTTTGTGTCGTAGGTTATTTTTGATAAATAAATTAGCCGATCAGCTGGGTTAAAATAAAAGATATCATTATCCTTAATGGCGATATATTGTGCGTTGGCGGCAATTTTTATTGGCGAGGGCGATTTCTCTAGTGAAACCTTCTTTGAATAATTGCGACCACGCGTGAGATTAATATCTTCTTTAAAACCGACATAGTTATCGGCCTCAACCCGCAAGGTGTGTCGGCCAAGACTGGTGACAAATGTTGCTGATCCGTTAACTATTGCCGCCGGTTTGTTATCGAGAGTAACAACAGCGCTTGTCGGAACGACTTCAACTGAAACTTTTGCGTGCATAAAAAACAAGAAGTAAATTAAGCCTGCAATAAAAATAGAAAATCCGATTAGTACCATGCGGAATACAAGCTGGTTTTGTTTTATGTTTGATTTTGCCATGTTATTTGATAGCGTCCATGATGGATTGGACTTCTTTGGCCCAATTGGAATCGTTATTTGAGCATACATAGGTGATTGAGCTGCCATCGGAAAGTTTCACTGGCGGATGGTCAGACTCTTTCTCATAGCCGCACCATTTGAGCCCGAATTCTTTAATGCTGCCATTGAGCCTGGTATAGGTGCGGGATGCGACATTTTTCGCCGCTCTGTCGATGCCGTCTTCGTAATTGTTGAAGTGACAGAATGTTGTGGGCCCACCGCATGTCAGGCCAAAGGCGTTGTTTGTGCCGTTTAAAAGATTGCCGCTTGAATTGCATTGAGCCCCAAGTGAACTTTCTGAGTTAGTAATTCCGAGTAAAAACCCTGGGTTAACGCCGTATTTTTTTCCAGAAGCCACAAATGCCGCTCCCTTGCCGATTAGCGGGCTATGTGGAGAGTTGGCCTTTAGGTAGTTATCAATTTGTTCGGCACTGTAAGCATCTGATTTGTAAATAAACCCTGGGGCGTCAGTGACCATGTTAGTTGCGCATCCGGTGGCTCCTGTGGCAACAGGGGCACTGGTAAATCGCCAGTTTAATTGTTTGAAATTATCTGTTTCCAGTTGCTTCATGGCGGTTGGACTAATATCTAGTTCCGCTTTGTGGGATTGACGGGCACATCCGCCGACTCCCACGCCTCTTCGTACCTGAGGCTCGGCACCATTTAGAACATATTCTTTGTCGGAAGTATTGCATGGACCTGAATCAACGACGGCCAAGACAACAGATTTATTGTTGGCTGGATTTAAGACCTCAATTTTGGCGCACTTATTGATATCTCCATGACATTGTGACGCGATACCAGAATACGGGAGCGAAGCGAATAATTGAGTTGGACCACTGCAGCCCGTAGCTATTCCGCCACTTCCGCGACAATTGTCGCCGCTGTCGGCACATTCTTTGCCGTTTTTTCCACAGCCGGCAAATTGAGTGGTGTAAATTCCAGTTCTCCAGGATGAGGTGGCGGCAGATGGTAGGCCGGCACTTGCTGTTGTATCGGCGCAATTATTTGGCTCTGCAATTGACTTGGCCATAAATGATAATCCCAGTCCCCAAGCGGCCGTGCCGGCAAAAAGAAAAATGACAACAACCACAATCGAGGCAATGATTGCCGTTGTCCATTTGCCTTTGTCTCCGCCCATAGTCAAAAAAGACTTGGCCTTGTCAAGCATGCCCGAAGACTGTGGGTCGTTTGCACCAGTATCATCGGAGGCAGAAGCAGGTTGGGGTGTTTCTTCAGCCATAATAATAAATTCTAAATCCTAAACTCTAAATTCTAGACAATATCAAATATTCAAAATACAAATGCTCAAAAACAACTAAAATTTTATTTACTACACTTTGTAACAATTGAACCGAATATTTTCATCAATTCACTCGCTTCTTGTAACAGCCTGTTTCGCAACTGTTCTGATTTTTCGTCTGTTTGCAATAAAGTTAGCCAAAGAATACTTTCTTTTGCCTCCTTGCGGCAGATCTTAACTCGCATTAAGAAATCCTTTTTGCTCAGACCTTCATTAGCTTCGATATAATTTGCGGCGACTGACCCAGATGAGCGGACAACTTGCTTTGAATCCTCGAAATTTGACAGTGTTTTTGGCACAAGTTTTACAAATTCTCTAACATCTTTTGCAAATTTTAACGTTCTGCTTTCAAGATCAAAGGTTTGATTTATTTTTGAACTTTCTGCCATTTGAATTTGTCTAGAATTTAGGATTTAGATATTAGAGTTTTGTAATTATCCGACTTTGTCGGATTACATTTCTTCTTGATCGCCAGGCGACTCGCCTGTTTGGGCCAAAAGTTGTTCCGGATTTGTGGTGATTACCTGATCTTCTGAGTATGACGCAATAACCTTAATGGCAACGTGATTTAATCCGGCAAAGAATAAGCCTTCTCCGACATCACTTTCAAGCAGAAGGTATTTCTCTCCTTCGGTTAAGCCGAATGTTTCGGCAACAATGTCAACGGATGCGGTAGATTGCTTTAACAGTATTTGCATCGAGGAGTTAGAAACTATAGCTTTGCCGAAGCGTGATGACAGGAAGTCCTCGACGTCCTGGCTGATAATTGTTAGCCCGAGATAATACTTTCTAGCTCGCTTTGCTAGTCCGTGTAAGAATTTGGCTGAATCTTCAAATTGCATCATCCACCAAGCTTCGTCAATAATCATTAGCCTTCGACGCATATCCATTCGAATTTTGGTCCAAATATAATTTAGGATTGTGTACATGGCGACTGGGCGCAGCGCTTCCTCAAGATCACGGACAGAGAAGACAACAAAACCCGGTTTTAATTCAAAGTTGGTAGGAGCATTAAATAAGCCGGCAAAAGTTCCTTCTACGTACTTTGAGAGCCTTCTGGTGATACTTGAAGTGCCGTTCATGTTGGAAAGAACATTGTATAGGTCTTGCATAATTGGTGGTTCATTTTTTTGGCTTTCCGGATCTGTGGTGATGTCTTTGAGCGCATAGGCCTCATACAAGCCTTTTTCTACCAGCGCATCTTCCTCTGGCGTCAAGCCGCCAACCATTAGATTAATTAGGCCGTGGACTGAGGAAATGTTTGATCGCAGAACGTCCTCGCCCGACTCCTTTTCAGGGTCAAGGCCACGAGGCAAATCAAAGGGATTAATTCGCTGCTGTGAGTTAAGCGAATATCGAAGATAACTACCACCAACAGCGTCGCAAAGATTTTTATATTCAGATTCTGGATCGACGATAATGATGTCGGTGCCGAACATTAGGCTTCGAAGCGCTTCTAGTTTAATCATATATGATTTACCAGAACCAGACTTAGCAAAGACAACCGAATTAGCGTTCTCCAAACTGAATCGATCGAAAATGATTAAAGAATTGTTATGGCGGTTAATACCATAAAGAATGCCGTCTTCTTGGGTTAATTCAGAGGAGGTGAATGGGAATATTGATGACATTGAGCCGGTGTCAAGATTTCGCAGAACTGAAATAGTATCACGCATCATTGGTGCGGTGGAAATAAAGCCGTCGGACATTTGCAGTAGAGTTTCCTTTGTATAAATTAACATGCCGCCGAGAGTTGATTCCAGCTGCTTTGTGACGGTATTAAGCTCTTCGAGTGATTGGGCGTAGATTGTGAAATATAATCCCAATTGGAATAATCGCACCTCTCCACGCTGAAGAACGTCACGAAGGGATTCAACGTCGCCTAAGGCAGTTTCTAGCTCGGGGTCTCTTGGCTGACCTTTTTCTTGCGCGATCATCATGGATGATTGGATTTTCCCGACCTGATTTTTTAAGTCCTTCATCACATTTTGAGTTTCTAGTGGGTGAATGTGCATACCAATGTCCATGGTGATGTCGTAATTGATCAGCGGTGATAACCAGTTTGCCTCGAGGTACCTGGGGTAGGTGTAAACAAATAATGTTTTGCAAAATGTTTCGCCTAGCTGGAGAAAATTTGGGTTAATAACATAGGCGGCTGGGGCGATAATATCTCTGACGGTTAGCATGCCTTCCTGAAAGATCTTCTGCGCTTCACGAACTTCAAGATTCTCCTGCGCAGTTGCCCTGGCGCTCTGCGCGATTGGCGGCTTGTTGTTTGCGACTAATGGAGGCGGAGCTACAGGCGCCACTATTGGCTTATCTGCCGGTTGTGCAGTGGCGGTTGCTGACTGGTGTGGAATCTCCATTTGTGGGGGAAGTTTGAATTCTTTGATCGGCTCTGTTGGCCCAGTCAGTCCAGTTTCACTGCCCATTTCCTTGGCGTGGCTGGTTTGCCAAAAATCAGCCGAGGCGTTGTCTGACTGCCCTGAGCTTGCTGAATGGGCTCCACCAGAACTTGCTGGATTAGTAGCGTTACCAAATGCAGCTCCAGGTTGGGAGGTGGATTGATCGTTTGCGGGTATGTCTTTTGGTAATAAATCAGGCATAAGTCGAACTCCGTTCGTAAATTTCTAATATCTAATTACTAATTTCGAATAAAATCTAAATGTCAAAATCTAAATTACAAATGAAATCCTAATGATTAAACGTTTGAACAATTAAGATTTTGAACTTTATTTGACATTTGGATTTTGTTCCTGGGGTTTATTCTCAGCTGGCTTATCTGTCGCTGTGGCTGGCACTGGTGTAGTTGCTGGCGTGGGCGCTGGACTTGACTCTGCCTTTTCGACTGCCACAGCCTGCTTCTTAATTTTGTCCTGCTCCTTGACATATTGGGTATTATCAATAACCGGAGTTTCATCAGTAGTATTATGAGGTTTCTCGACATTAAAGTCTCCCTCGACTTCTTTGCGACTAACAATGTTTGCTTGCAAAGTCTCTAGGTCGCCAAGACGCTCTTTGTCTGCAATCCCAGGATTGTAAAAGTTGTAAAAAAGTTCAATTAATTCTTCAGTAGTTAGTTGCTTGCAGTGAAGGCCAATAGAGCCCAGTCCGCTGGCGATAACACCTGCTCGCTCACGAAGTTCGTTGCCGTGGGTTTTGAAATCCTTTTCCGAAATTTTTAATAGTGATATTGAATTGCCGCGATTTAGTAATTTATCGACGAAGGAAACATTCTGCAGCTCGATATTTTCCCAGCCAATAATAACGTAGAAACGTTTTTTCATGATATTGGCCATGTTGATCAACTCAGAGATAAAATCGATGTAGTCCAGTGTTTGGGCTTTGAGTAAATCAGTAGTTTGCTCCGTGGCTCGTTTGCGCAGCTTAGTTAAGTAGGGCGTTAAGTCAAGTTTTCTTGATTGGACTAAAATTTCGATAGGGAAGTGGAGAGAATTCAAAAAGCCTTGAAATTGAAAAATTATTGAGTTTTGTTCGCGCTCGCTCTTGAGTCCAAAATTCACCGCAGTGACATCTAAAATCATGCGGTACGAGCCGTCTTTTAGTATTACGACCCCGTCTTCAACGCCGGCAATCTCCAGATTCTCCTGCGTTGATGCAGCAAGTTTTGCTTTTTGAACTGCTATCTGCCCCTCCTGCTCCGCCGAATGCGGAGAAACTCTAAATTCTAAGCACTAAATTCTAAATTTTTTTGAAATTGGAATTTTGATCATTTGGGTTTGTCTAGAGTTTAGTATTTAGAATTTTTATCCTGTTTGTGGTGGGTTAACCCTTCCACGTTTATCAATAATGTTTGCTAGTTTCTGAATATCGGCTCGTGAATAATGCTTGTTTGCATATGGGTCTGCCACTGCAGCAACTTTTGGCTGGTAAATTTCGACGTGGACACTAGTTTCGCTTTTGTGCCAGAGTCTGGTTTTTGGATTGGCGGCATAAGCGATGGCGTTTTTTAGGAATTGGCCGAATGATCGACCATTAATTTTCACAAAAACGATTAAAAAAGTAAAAATAAAGATTGGGATAGCAAGAAACCAGCCAATGGGCGATGGAATAATATTTAGCATGGCATATCCGGCACCACCGCCAAGTACGGCATAAACAAACTGGACCATGGTTAGCGGCCCCATGATTTTATCTTCAATGTCGATTTTTTGTGGTACTTTAAATTGCATGGGAGCGAAGCTCCAAGTTAAAAGTTTATCAAGTTAAAAGTTTATCAAGCAGGAAGAAACAAGTTTTTACTTGTAACTTGATTGACTTGATGAACTTGTTTAACTGGCTCCATTGTATCAAATTTTTTGACAAGCAGTAAATCAAATTACTTATTTCCAGTTGCTTCGCCGACTCCATCAGCAAAAGACTGCAAGAATAGGATCGATGCCTCTAAAATGCCACTATCGGCGGAGTTTTGCCCGTGCTTCTGGTTGTCGGGAGCTCCGGGATCTCGCAAGCCTGCTCCCATTATTCCTGAGAAGCACTCATCATCACCCAAATCTTCTCTGCCTATTTTAGCTTCGTTTATGGTTTTTTTGCTGGACTCAGTTGATGCCAGTATTTTTGCTTTTACTCCAGATTTATCGGACATTTGCTGCTTTATTTTGTCAAAAAAGAAGCGATTTTCCTCTTTCCAGTCAGCTAACGCAGCCTTGTCCGTCATCAATTTCCTCAGGTTTTCTGGAGGTGTTACTCGCCAAATGGCTGTGATAAAACCAGAAAACTCACCGCCTGACTGCAGATAGGCGGCAACTTTTTCGGCTAATATTTCTCCCGATAACCATGTTTGTATTTCGCTCATTTCCTCGGCAGTGACATCTGCTCGATCGCGAGTCTTCAAGTACTCATCTATCGCCGCGACATCACGATAACTGCCTCTGCTGCGAAGGTTGCCGACATCCTTAATCATCTTGCCAACCTCATCCCTGGAATCGTCGTCCTGACAAATTTTGCCGTATCTAATTAATCCATGGCTAGGCTCATGGCCCTTGATGACGTGAGTAATATTTGGCGGTTTGCCACCTATGTCCTGGAAAAGCTCGTCATGGACACCAATTATTGGTCCGTGTTGACCATAGGTGCAAACGTCGGCAGTTCCACTCGGACCTAGTTTTACAACTTTGTAGACTAGCGAGTGTAGAGTCTCGGCGTCAAATGTGCCGTCGATAACCAATTCAGCTAAGGGAGCGAAGACTTTAACCCTTTCTTCGGGTGAAAACCGTTTGTCGACTATTTTGTCTGCAAGTTTTAAATATTCCAAAAGCTGCGGTAAATTTTCTTGTTCGCAATTAAACTTTTCTGCCCAGGGCCGAATTTGTTGCATTAGCTCCGCGTCGCTAAATTGGCCGGCGGAAACCATGCCAAAAATTGGTTCGATTCCAGAGGCTATTTGTATTCTGCGATGCCTTTCAGCTGATCTGGTTCGATTTATTTCTGGCGGGATTTGGGGTTGGTTTTCTGGTTGAGGGCTGGGGGCCTCTGCTTGCTCCGGTACTGGTGTTTCCTCTGGTTGTTCGGCCGGAGTTACAACATCTACAACCGGAACCGTTTGGGCTGCTGCAGTGGTCACTGGGCCGCCTTTCCGAGACTGCCAAGTGCCTGTGAAATCTTTTTTACTATATCGGCAGTTAAATCCTCTACTATTTTGTTGTGGTCAATTTTGGTGCCCCTGAGATTTTCGAAATATGTAGTTAACTCGGCAACTACCAGGTTATAAATTTTTTCCGCCAGCAATGGCCTGTCTGCTACCTTTAGATTTTTTATAAATTCATTTATTCTTGGATCGGAAAGAATAATTCTTCGTGCTGCTATTTGTGCTTGGCCAGATAAGTCACCTTTTTGATTAATAATTGAGTCCACGAAGTAGGTGACATGGAGTCTTATTTGGCTGTGAGCGGCAGCGTTAGAGTGGAATGATGATTCAATTTGCTCATAACTTTGGCCGGGGTGAGCTTCCATGACTTTGGCAGCATTTTCACAGTCATCAAAAAAACGCTTTAACTTAGCGGCTAGTTCTGCCTCTGGCACAGTCTTGCGTTCTAAATCAAGAGACGGACCAATGTCTGGATTTATCTCCTTGGCGATTTGGATTGCTTTGTCTAAATCCATGATTTTATTCCTCTCCTTCGTCGTTTTCTGTGTCAATTCCGAGCGCCTGTTTGCCGGCTTTTGCACTAGACTTAACTTGTTTTGGGTTTTTGTTGCCTTTTATAAAGTCGGCAATTTGAGTTAAAACACCATATTGTCTTCTGGACGCTGCTTCTTCTGCGTGTGACGTAGTTTGGGCAATGCGCCTGGACATCATGCCGAACTTTCTTAAAGCTTCTTGATCGAAATCGGTAATTTTTGCGTTGACATTTAACTTGCCCATGATCATTGCACCAAGATTAAGATCGTCGAGTTGTAGATTTGGCTTGATTTTTCCAATTTCAGCAAGTAATTTCTCGCTTCCATTTTCACCAGCAACACTACCTTGGCCACCAAGTTGTTCCTCGATTCGCCCGAAAGCATCGAGCAAATTATTCATATGCTTTACTGTTTCTGGGTCAAACCCAACAGTCTGCGCTTGCCCAGGTTGGGTTGGTGCGCTGGTTGCGGCTGTTGCTCTGGTTGGTGACCCTGATTGTGCCTCCGCTGCGTCGTGGGCTTTTCGTAGTTGCTCCTGCCAGGTAAGCTCTGATTCCTGCGCTTCTTCTGGTGTTTCTTCAGCGTCTGGCACACCAGTTGATGTCATGGTCCGAGGATCAACAGGACCTAATTTTAATCGATTGCGGTGCTTGTCCGATGCCTCTGCGACTAGATGTTCCGGACCCACATAATCTGTTTCTGCCGAACGACTATTGGCAGCGCTGTTATTGGCGTTGAGCTTAATCTGTGTAGCTGCAGCAGTATCTTCCGCGATCAAAGTTCTGGTGTCTTTGGCTTTCATTTTTCTACCGTAGCCATCGTAGAATACCACGCCCTTTTTGCCGTTATTTTGAGCCATATATTCGACTGAAGCATGGTGGAATTGCTCACCATTCTGCATTGTTATTGTTTTGTCATGGTCTATGTTCCCATCCTTGTCTGTTGCCACCCCTTTGTTAAGGGCGACATTCCCAACCAGGAAGGAAGTTGAGTGCTGTTTGTATGTTTCAACATCACGCTCATCATCTGTCAATAATTTCTTGACTTGGCCCTTAAGCTTCTTGAATGTCGGGTCCTCAAACCCACCACGTCTTTTAAACTCCTTGGTATTGATGAAATCAACCAGCGCCTGCTGGTCGCGTTTTTTATCCTTGTCCTCAAAAGCGCTATTGACAACTGCTTGTCGAAGTCTCCCTTTTGCTGCACTACGGGACCATTGCTTGACTATCGGTAAGTGGTCTTTGGCAGCGTTCACAGTGGTGCGTTTTACGTTTGAATATTTGTCATTGACCCATCCTTTAGCGGCGTTGATACCTGCCCCACCTGTTGAATTCCAAGCGGCTCCACCTGTTTTGCCCCAAACCTTTTTGCCCATTCCGCCCCAGGTACCAATGGTTTTATCAACCTTAAACGGCGAGGTAAAGGCCATGTAGAAACAAAGAATAGCAAAAAAGGCAATTAGGATCCCGCCGCCAGTGTCGGGAATTTGGGCCACAAACTGACCGGCTAACCAAATCCAAAAAACTGAAATAATTGGCATGAAGACCCATTTTGTGAATTGCCCCATCCACTGGGAGAAGTATTTTTTGGTCATTGGGAGAGCCATGGAAAGAAAATAAACCGGCGAAACTGCGACTAGAAAATAGATGTAGTAGTTGCGAACGATGAAAAGAAAGCCGAGAATAAAAACAAAGACGGCGCCGACGGCTATAATTGCTTGTTTAATGATGTAGAAGAAAATATAGCCCCAATAATTGGC
>Ga0194044_10000292_pt1 | contig 24331 bp, 20 predicted proteins | sample JunL4417m_MetaG_FD_155460 | JGI IMG/M metagenome (GOLD analysis project Ga0194044, IMG submission 155460) | Anoxic zone freshwater microbial communities from boreal shield lake in IISD Experimental Lakes Area, Ontario, Canada - Jun2016-L442-17m | ecosystem: Environmental > Aquatic > Freshwater...
GCCGAGTTCTCTTACGAGGATAGATATGGTGTGCGCCCTAAAAAGGGCTGGGTTGGCCCGGCTATTTTCTTCGCGCTCATCGGAATTACATGGTTGGCGTGGGCTGGTTTGCATCACTCAAATCCAAATATTCGCACATCACTGATTTCATACACATCGACTTCTGATCGCGAAATAACCTTGCGATATTCCGTAGTGCGTAAAGATGGTGCGCAGGTACTTATTTGTACATTAATCGCGCGTGACTATGACAAAAATATTGTTGGACAAATTGATGATGAGATTGCCGCTGGCCTGGCTTCAATAGAGAAAATCACAACTATTCCTACGCGTAGCCAAGCCGTTAACGCGGATGTGATTGCTTGCCGCGTTAAATAACTTGTACCTATCTATAGCCACCTAGTACCTTTACGCCTTATGAGCACACAGACATGGTTGACGCAGGAAGCTGCCGATCGTTTGCGCGCCGAATTAGTAAATCTTGAAGGTCCTGGCCGTAAAGAAGTCACGGCAAAGATTGAAGCTGCACGTGCCGAAGGTGATTTAAAAGAAAATGGTGGCTACCACGCAGCACGCGATGAACAAGGAAAGATGGAAGCCCGAATTCGCCAGTTAAAGCAGATGCTGGAAAATGCCCACATTGGAACGCCACCAGCTAGTGCTGATGGAAAAGTTGGCGCAGGAATGGTTGTCACAGCAGAAATTGCTGGCGATGAAATGAAATTCTTGCTGGGCTCTCGAGAAATCTCATCTGGCGACTTAGATGTCTACAGCGAGAAGTCTCCGCTTGGGGCAGCAGTAATGGGCGCCGAAATCGGAGCCACGGTTAAGTACACCGCGCCGAATGGCCGTGAAATTACAGTAGTAATTAAAGCTGCGGAGTTTTACGCCTAAGTAATATTTTCTAGCAATTAGTTAGAAGTATTTTTATACTTTCGAATACTCAATGGAATAAATACAACCATTAACAAGAGCATGTACATCAATGAGGTCTGCAGTGGATGCTGACTAGGCCATGAATTTGCGGTAGCTCCGAATTGATTCTTTAGACCAAATAGTTGTCGGCAAGCAGCAACCATTGTTGAGACTGGATTCCACTCGGCAAAGTACTGCAGGATGCGTGGCATTCCAGTTGTTGGGGCAAAGGCATTGGATAAGAAAGTCAGCGGAAATGTGACTAAGAAACCAACGCTTTGAACCGTGCGGGCTTCTTTAACTGAAAGACCTACAAAAATTCCGATCCAAGAAAGTGCATACCCGAACATAAATAAGAATAAAAATGCCGAGAAAATCTTGAGACCACCCGATGTTGGTCGCCACCCCACTGCATAACCAGCAAGTGCCATAACGGTGAGAACTAAAATATTGAGTAGCGCATCTCCGAAAGTGCGACCGATTACTACTGCCCCGCGTGAAATTGGCAGGGACCTAAAGCGATCAATCAAACCTTTTTTCATATCTTCAGCCAGGCCAATTGCCGTTGAAGCTAAAGTGAAAGCCACGGTTTGCACGAAGATACCTGGCATTAGTAACTGCACATATCCGCCAGGTTGACCCGAAGCAATGGAACCACCGAAAACAAAGCGGAAGAGTAGAACGAACATCACGGGTTGAATAGTTGAAAAAACAAGGACTTCAGGGATTCGAGCCAGCTGCAATAGTTGGCGCTTTGTAATAGTTATGGAATCACTGATGGTGTATTTCATTTCTTGCCGCCTCTCTTTTTCTTAGCGGGCTCTTCTACGGTTTCTTCGGCAACATGTCCGGTTAAAGATAAGAAAACGTCATCAAGTGATGGGCGCTTTAATGCGATATCTAATGGGTGAATTGTGGCTTCATCAAGTGCCCGTAAAGCCTCCATTAAAGCCAGCGAGCCCGTTGAAACCGGCGCTGAAATAGTTCGAACATCGGTGTGCGTGGCCGTTCCACTGATTCGAGCAATAATCTCTTGAGTTTTAGGAATGTCGGAATTTTCAACGGTTATCTCTAAACGTTCGCCGCCAACTTGCTTTTTCAATGCATCAGAAGTTCCACGGGCAATCACTTTGCCTCGATCAATCACAGCAATCTCATCAGCTAATTGATCGGCCTCTTCTAAATATTGTGTAGTAAGCAAAAGTGTGACGCCACCTTTAACTAACTCTTGAATCACTTCCCACATCTCTTGGCGACCACGTGGATCTAAACCAGTTGTAGGTTCATCTAGGAATAAAACTTTAGGTTGAACAATTAGTGATGCGGCTAAATCTAATCGGCGTCGCATTCCACCTGAGTAGGTTTTGATGGGACGCTTTGCGCTTTCGGTTAATGAAAATCGCTCCAGCAAATCCTCAGCCCGCTTTATGGATGCAGCTTTTCCTAAGTGATACAGGCGACCAAACATCACCAAGTTATCCCAGCCAGTCAACGTTTCATCAACAGCGGCATATTGACCAGATAATCCAATTAATTCACGGACTTTTTCCGGATGTTTGATTACATCGATGCCCGCAACGGTTGCAATGCCTGAATCAGGCTTGAGTAAGGTTGCAAGGATTCGTACCGCAGTTGTTTTACCTGCTCCATTGGGCCCAAGCACGCTTAACACTGTGCCCTCTTCAACATCCAAAGTTAAATCATCTAGCGCTCTCACCTGACCACTTCGATAGGTCTTAACTAGGTGTTGGGCGTTAATCGACTTCACACGGTAACCTTACCTCTATGTCTAAAACTCAACCTCTCAACGCATCGGCTAAGGAACACACCCACAAGGAAATCATGATCATCCTGGGTGGCCTTATGACCGGAATGCTGCTCGCCGCCCTTGATCAGACCATCGTCTCAACGGCGCTTAAAAACATTGTTGAGGAATTTAACGGCCTCAACCATTACACATGGGTAGTAACTGCCTATTTACTTACGTCCACGGCATCTACTCCGCTGTACGGAAAGATTTCAGATATCTATGGCCGACGTGTAGTTTTCCAATTCGCAATTGTGACTTTCTTAATAGGTTCATTCCTCGCAGGTGCTTCACAGAATATGACGCAGTTGATCGCTACTCGTGCATTGCAAGGTCTAGGTGCTGGTGGTTTGATGGCACTAACTTTCGTAATCATCGGTGACATTGTTCCGCCACGTGATCGTGGAAAGTATCAAGGTTACTTTGGCGCAGTCTGGGGCTTATCCTCAGTTGCTGGACCATTGCTAGGCGGATTCTTCTCTGACCACCACACAATTTTGGGTGTCACTGGCTGGCGCTGGATTTTCTACATTAACTTGCCAATCGGTATCGCATCTTTAATTATCACCTCAGCTGTTCTGCATATCCCTAAAATCAAGCGTGAACATTCAATTGATTACCTCGGAGCGATTCTGATGGTTGCCTCAGTTTGTTTGATTTTGCTCTCAGTTTCTATCTACGGACCCCAAGATGGCTGGACGGATAGTCGCACAATTACTTACTTAGTTGTTGGTGTACTTGTGGCCGTTCTGTTCTTAATGTGGGAAGGCAAAGCTAAAGAACCAATTTTGCCGCTGCATTTATTCAAAAACCATACCTTCTCTATAACTTCCCTACTCGGTGGAGTTATCGGTGCGGGTATGTTCGGTGCAATCGTTATGTTGCCTCTGTACTTCCAGGTCGTTAAGGGATATACCGCCACTTCAGCTGGACTTAAATTGATTCCTTTGATGCTTGGAATTGTTTCGACATCAATCGTTTCCGGAAAAATGATCTCAAAGCATGGCCATTACAAGCGCTTCCCAATAATGGGAACTGCACTGATGACCGTTGGTATTTTGCTTATGACACGTTTGCAGATTGATACTCCATATTGGGAGATTTCAATTTATGCAATCATGGTTGGAGCAGGTCTAGGTTTATCTATGCAGACCATTGTTATAGCCCTTCAAAATGCCGTGGAATTTAAGGACATGGGCGTAGCAACTAGCTCTAATACTTTCTTTCGCTCACTAGGTTCTGTTTTCGGAACTGCAATTTTTGGAAGTATCTTGACTAACCGAGTTGTTCATTACATGGCATCGGGTTTTGGTGATTTAGCTAAAACAAGTCCATCAGCGCTCTCTGGTTTTGATATGTCAAAGCTTGGTGCGCTAACAACAAATACCGCAGTCCTGAAGACTTTCCCACCGGTAATCAAGCACACCGCATTAGAAGCCTTCGTGAACTCATTCCATGTTGTTTTCTATGCTGCAGCTCCAGTTACCTTACTAGGACTGATCTTGGCGTTGATGCTTCGTGAAACGCCACTACGTACCTCTAAGGACTATGCCGCAGCTCGTGAAGAAGCGGCAGGCGAATCACTGGGTTAATGCAATCTCCATTTAAGGATCTGCCGCGAGAAGTTTCAATACTTGTCGCGGCATCCTTTTTTGTTGCCGTTGGTTTTGGCATTGTTCTACCTGCCATTCCAGTCTTTGCTAAATCATTTGGCGTGAGCAACACAGCAATTGGGTTAATTGTTTCTTCATTTGCAATTACGCGTTTTGCTTCTGGGCTTATTTCAGGAAAACTTGTTGATCTCTTTGGTGAGCGCCTAGTTTTTTCAAGTGGTGTATTCATGGTTTCGATCTTTACTTTTTTAGCTGGACTTTCACACTCCTACGAACAATTATTGATTTTCCGCTCAGCAGGTGGCTTGGGCTCATCTATGTTCTCAGTGGCCGCAGGCTCAGTTATTATGCGATCGGTTGATGATGCCCATCGTGGCCGTGCCCAGTCGGTATATAACGGTGCGTTTTTATTAGGTGGCATCTCTGGACCTGCCATTGGTGGTTTGCTCTCAACAATTTCACTGCGTGCACCATTCTTTTCATACTCTGTCATGCTATTAGCTTCAGGGATTGTGGCTTTTCTTTTCCTGAAAGGCGAACATATTGGCAAAAAGATAAAGGGGCCTCAAGCAAGCAATCACACAACTATTCGCGAAGCTCTGGCCATGAAACCTTATCGAATCGCACTAGTGATTGCTTTTCTAGCTAACTGGGTCTTTTTTGGAATGCGATCTTCAATATTGCCTATCTTTGTAACACAAGAACTTCATTCCACAACCGCCGTTGTTGGTTATGGTTTTGCAATTAGCGCAATTTTTCAAGGAATTCTGCTTATGCGAGCCGGACGTTTATCCGATAGTCAAGGCCGCAGGTTAGCTGCGGTAATTGGTTCATCAATTGGATTAGTGGGAGTTCTTGTTTTAACTTTTGCCATTCATCCTTGGATGTATTTAACTTCCATGGCCATTATCGGTATTGGTGGGGCTTATTTATCAACAACTCCAGCCAGTATCGTGGGCGATGTCATTCATGGCAAAGGCGGCCAAGTGATTGCAATTTTTCAAATGGCTGGGGATGCAGGAATGATGGTCGGCCCCATCATTATCGGTTGGCTATCTGATCTTTATTCTTATCGAATTGCCTTTGCCGCGTCGGCAGCGGTTTTTACAATTGCTGTAATTCTTGCGACACAGATTCCAGAGACCAGAAAAGCAGAAGAGCCCCAGGATATTAACCTGAGGCCCTTCGAACAGCTGGATTAATTAATTGTCGTTGCGCAAAATTGAGAGCAAACGAAGTACTTCCATATAGAGCCACACAATTGTGACCATTAAACCAAATGCTGCGCGCCAAGATTCAGCTTCTGGCAGACCTGCATTTACTCCATTTTGAATTTGATCAAAATCTAAAATCAAAAAGAAGCTAGCAAGAACCATTCCACCTGCAGCGATGAGTAAACCAAAACCGCCGATGCTATAAATGCTGGCACCAAAGAATGAACCAATAAAACCAACGAGAGCAAGGACTAAATATCCAATCATTGCCGTCATTAATACTTTGGTGAACTTAGGAGTGACACGGATTCGTCCACTCTTATAAGCAAACAACATTCCGGCAAAAGCACAGATAGTTACGATTACGGCTTGGCTAACAATGCCTTGGTAGTAACTGTTATAGATATGTGAAATTGTGCCAAGAGCTAAACCTTCAAAAGCTGCATAAGCAATTGCTAACGCCGGCTTAACGCTCTTGCTAAAGCTATTGACCATGGCAAGGGCAAAACCGCCAAAGACGCCTAGCATCATTGCCCCAGCACCAAGATTAAGTGTCCATGCAGCGGCGCCAACGGCGACAAGAACTGCAAATAAAATTGCGGTGCGAGTGACTACGTCGTCAATCGTCATACGACCAGTGCGCATCGATGATGCAGCCGGTGCGTTATAAAGATCTTCCATCGCTGCGGGATCAGATTTAATCGTGCTCGGATCAAATGCAGCGTAACCACGCTGATTAAACGCCCGTCCTAAAACAGGGTTTGAACTGCGCATAACTTGTCTCTCCTTTTGTAAGTCCGCCAGAGTTTCCGACAGGTGCTATGTGTAACAAGGACAGAGTCTAGAAGATTCCCGAACTCAAAGTGCGCACTCAAATCGCGCCTATTAGAATAATTTCTATGACACTTGCATTCGTTACCGGCGGTTCGCGCGGTTTAGGCTTGGAAAGCGCTAGAGGCCTTCGCGCCGCAGGGGCTGACGTGGTTCTCTTGGCCAGCGATCGTTCAAAACTGGAAAAAGCTGCCGAAGAAATTGGGGCTCAATTCAAAGTTCTAGATTTTAGTAATTTAGAACAATCAAAAACTCTCTTGGAAGAAGCGGTTGCAGAATTTGGTATCCCAGACACCGTCATTCTGGCTCATGGAGTTATGAGCGAAAAGATGTCAAAAACTTTACGAACAAATCTTGAGGAATGGCGCAGGGTTCTAGGTATTAATTTGGACTCGGTTTTTCTCTGTCTAAATACTCTTGCGCCAGGAATGGTTGAAAGAAAAAGCGGCCGGGTAGTTGTTTATTCAGCGTGCCTTGGTCGAATGAGTGGACCTGGAAACGCTGGTGGTTTAGCTCCGTATCGAATCTCTAAAGCTGGAGTGAACGCGCTAGTAAGAAATTTAGCTCACGAAACTGGTTTGGGTTCGCGGGGATTTTTAATCGATGCCATCTGCCCTAATCACACCCGTACCGATATGGGCGGAGAAAATGCACCCCGAAGTGTTCAAGAGGGCGCAGAGACGGCAATTTGGTTAGCAACACGTGAATTTGATCCTGCAGTTGATCAAACTGGTCTCTTCTGGGAAGACCGCGTAATTATTCCTTGGTAGTTAAAGCTTTACTATCTAAGGTCGCCGTTGCAATCATGTGTGGAACGGTAAGCGCCCAAACCACAACTAACAGTGACCATAAAAATGATGTTGTCAAAGCGTTTTGATTAAATACTGATAAACCAAGTCCAACAACCACCGTACCTAATAGCGCGGGTAAACCAGGTTTGATCGCGCAGATAAATGTAGCTTTCAAATCGCCGGCAGAAATTGCAGCTTGAGATTTTGGAAGTAGCGATGTTAAGCGCGCAGTGTGGCGAAGCGCGTGCCAACACCCAAAATAAAATGAAAATGCAACTAGAGGTGGAGTTAAGAAAGCCAGCCCAGCAAGTAAGAGCAAATCAATAACATTTCGATAGTGCTTAAAGATTGCTAAGACAACTATCGCAACAACGGCCATAATTGTTATTGTTAACTTTAAAGTATCTGCAGAGTTTCCAGCCCAATGTATTAATTCTGGATTCACGCGATTAAGCGCATCCGAGCTGCGCTTCTGGACCAGGGGAATGATCACCGGTAAGCAACCTGCAGGTACTGCGTATATTAATTTTAGAATCAGAGGCGAAGGTTCACACTTGCCCAATAGATCATTTTCGGAAATATATGAAGCGTCACCAATTCCAAAATGCAGCGCGCTCATCCAAATGATGACTTGGAAACCAAGAACATTCCACTTGAGTATCGCGGCAACTGCCAACGCAGCAATAGCTACATAAAGGATTATGAAAGCTATAAATCGGCGGCGGGTATTCCTGGGAATTGTGATGAGATGATCTACCGCACCATGCGGAATTCCGATCATTAGCGCAATGACCGATAAGACGACTTGCCACGTCAAGTTATTTTCACTTATTAAGGCGTGAAATAGAAAGCTAGCAACTATGGCAAAAAGGATTGCGCTATTTGAAAATAACCGGACTCTAGAGAAAAGCCGGAGCTGCACTGAATCCATTGTGCGATTCTAGACATCTCTGGAAAAAACGGCAGAATAGGCTCGTGCACAAATGGGGCTACATTGCGATGCTGACTTTCACCGTCTTTGGCTCATTCTGGCTGGAAGTTGCTTTAAAGGTTGGTGTGCTGCGCAGAGTTAAACGCTTGGCGTTAACGATATTTCCTGTCGCGCTAATTTTTATTGCGTGGGATGCCTATGCGATTGCAAATAAGCACTGGCGATTTGATGCCCACCAGATGCTCGGAATAGTTGGTCCATTAAATATTCCCCTAGAGGAATATCTCTTTTTTATCATTATTCCAATTGCATCTGTTATGACCCTAGAAGGTGTCCGCGCAGTTAAGAAGCACTGGCCAGTAGGTGATATCGATGAGCTATAGCGACTTAGCCGTTACTTCGGTCCTACTCGTTGTGTTATTTGATCTCTTCATTGTTCGCACACAACTGCTAACCAAAGCAATCTTTTGGACCTCTTACGCAATTATCTTTCCTATGCAGCTCATTACTAACTGGTGGCTAACTTCGCGCCTTATAGTGATTTATAACCCTGACATGATTATTGGGCGCAGATTAGCCGGGGCGCCTATTGAAGACTTACTCTTCGGCTTTTCACTCATTCTGGCGACAACGTCCATGTGGGTCTTCAACGGACGGCGTTTAAAGCACAAATAATCTTTAGTTTATAAATGAGTAGGCAACTAGAGCCACAACAGCGATTCCCGCTACTACTTTGACGTTTTTTATTTCAAGGAATTTCTGAGTTGGCTTAATAAATGTTGCTAATAAAAGTAGGGCCCCTGGAATGATGATGCTCAGACTGTGAACTGCCGAATTCTGATGCCCAGTCTGATAACGCATATTAATAAAACCCATTGCCACCAGAAGATATCCGCCATATCGAAGGTTCGTCATATAAGCATCCTAACGCAGTTTTAATCTAAAAAATAAGAGGGGCACCAGTTGAATGGCGCCCCTCTTATTGAGAGATTTAATTAGTAATAACTAATTAGTGATCGTCCTTCATGCCTTCTGCAACTGACTTCATCTTTGCAATCTTGTAGATTGTTAGACCGAATACGCACTTTGCAAGAACGTCTGCAATTGTGTATCCAATTTGACGATCAGTAAACAAACTTGCCATCTGGCTTGCAGATGGGTTCTTTACCAAGATTGGGATCAAGTATGAAATTGGGTATACGCCCCATGTTGCGATCAAAAGCAAGCGCAAACGACCGATTGTTGCGGCAACACCGTCTGGTTGACGATCCAATGACTTTGTAAGTTCTACGAATAGAACATACAAGATGTAAAGGAATGGAAGTGTTGACAAAATTCCGTAAAGAACCTTAGTTCCAGTATTTGATGAAATTTCTCCTGGGTAACCCAAGATGATCATCGCAGCTGATGCTGGAACAAGACGAGTGATAAGTGAGTTAGCTGCTGCCTTAGCAAGAGCTAGAACAGCAATTACTTCTACTAGTAGTAGAGGTACAGTCAAAATCCAGTCAACATAACGATAAGCCTCGTTGAATGAACCTTGTGCAGTTCCAATTGTCACTCCACCCATTTTTGAAGATTCATTAAATGAGTTAAAGATTCTGAAGTAGTGATATCCAGCAATAAATGTAACCATCGATGACATGACTAAAGCCGAGCGATACTTTGGAAGTACGCGAGACTGTGAAACCAAAGTAAAGACTGTGGTTGCAAGCATCGAAATTAATCCAAAGGAGAAGATGTTATACAGCGAGCTCCATTGGGTACTTGAGAGTTGTAGCATCTGGTAATGCCTCCACGTAGGTGAGTTCCGGTTGCTCTTTACGACCGGGCTCATGAGGGGCCACAACGCGCGCGTGCGCTCATTCGTGCCACTCTGAACATCACAATTGTGCGGGAAAGTTGAGCCTAAAGCCAGTCCAAAATGGGGGGATTCTTAAAAATTTTTGGGTTTTCCCATGGAAATTACGCATGTTTTCGAGGCTATGTGTCATGGGGGCAGCCTCATACCCGGTCTAAAAAAAGGCAGAGCCCCGCCGATTTCTCGACGGGGCTCGCTTTTCCCTCGATATGAATGAACTAGGAGGACAGTGTCAAAGCTTTAGCTCTGGCCGACCTTTGTCTTTGCCTTACTGTGGAACGCCTTCACCATTGAAATCGCAGTTTGTGCGAAATTGTTTGTGTAGGTTGCATTTAGATCAACGGCTGCAACCTTAGCTGCAGTCCAAACACCATAATCGATGCGACCCTTTTGCTCTGCGCGTAATACTCCAAGTGCAGCACCTGCAGGCATTCTGATTCCGGGGTTATACATAACCTTCTCGTCAGTAAGTGCAGCTACATAAGTATCAAGACCAACACCTGCGTAATAGTCGGCAGGCATTGCTTTAGCAATCTGTAGAGGCGTATGCGCATCAATCCAAGCCATTGTGTCGTACATTGCATTTACAACACCTTGTGCTTGAGTTTGATGTGAATTAATCCAGTCAGTCATTCCATACACTGAAGTTGCAACATAGTTATAGCCAAGTGCAGATTTAGTCTTATCGCCATAGCGCATATCAACTAAAACATAACCAAGCTTCTGTTGAAGAATTGCTGAGATTGTTGGTTCAGTTGTCATTCCGCAATCAACAGTCTTGTTTTTGAATGCCGCGATAAATGTTGCACCTGCACCAATAACTACTGAGTGCATATCTGAAGCTTTCACTCCAGCTTTTGAACCAATTGCACGAGTGATGAAGTTAGTTGATGAACCAAGACCAGTTACGCCAACCTTTACTCCGCCAATCCAGTCTGCAGGAGACTGGATTGTATCTTTGAGATCTGTGCGGCAAAGTTCTACTTCACCAGGTGACTTAAGGAGCACGGCGATAGATTCTGCGCTCTTTCCAAGAATTTGAAGATCGATATTGTGGTCAAAGAATCCGCCTGTGAGCTGTACTCCACCGGCGACCATATCGTTTGTTGCATCTCCACCAGCTGGTTCATCAACTAGTTCTACGTTAACGCCATAGCGCTTATAGAAGCCGAGTTGTTGAGCGAGCATGAATGGCAAGTAGATCTGCTTAGAGAGTCCACCTACTTCGATTTTTACTACGTCAGCAGCATGTGCTGACTGAACGCCAACAGTGGTAGTCAGGGCTAACGCAATTGCGCCGAGAACCGCTACAACTTTTTTTGATACCTTCATTCTTTCTCCTTTTATTTGCGGTAAATATCCCGGAACTCTTTAGAGTTCAGCCCCGGAATTCTGATTTGGTCGCCAGTTAAGAAGGCGATTTTCTAGTTGGGTAATGAGCCATTCGGCCGTCAGCGCCATAATTCCAATGACTAACATCGCGGCATAAACACCATTGGGATTAAAGGTGGCTTGAGCTGTAGCAATTAAAAGTCCCAGACCGTGATTGGATCCAAGGAATTCGCCAACGATTGCCCCAATTATCGCAAAACCAAATGAGACGTGCATGGAAGCCATAATCCATGAAAAAGCTGAGGGCAAAACTACTTTTCGCGTTACTTGAGAATTTGATGCACCAAGTAGCCGTGCGTTAGCAATCAACTTCTTATCAGCTTCGCGTGTACCAGTAAATGCATTAAAGAAAACTGGAAAGAAGACGAGCACAAAAGCTAGCGCAATCTTGGAAGTAGAACCTAGACCCCAAATAACCGTAAAGATAGAACCAAGCACTACGCGAGGAATTGAGTTCGCAATTTTTATATAAGGGGCAAAAACTTCAGCAAGTATTCGATTGCGACCTAATAAAATTCCAAAAATAATTCCAAGAATTACTCCAATGAGAAATCCGTATGTGGCTTCCATTAAAGTGACATAAGAGTTATACCAAAGCGAGCCTGCAGCAGTGCCGTTATGAATCCACACCATTAATTGATGCCATACACCAGTTGGCTGGCCAAAGAAAAATGAATCCATAATTTTGTGATCGGTTAGTACTTGCCAACTTACTAGTAAAAGGACGGCCAATGAAATTTGGAGAATTTTAATTCTTATTACGCGTAGTCGTGCTTTGCGCTTTAACTGTGCTTCAGATGCGAAATCTGGATTCCCTTGTGTCTGATCAATGCTCATTAGCGTGTCACCAATTCCCTTTACTTCGAAGCAATCAATTGACGCTGGTAGGCCACATCGACCTCTTCGCGTAAGACTTCCCAAATCTCTTGGTAAATCTTTATAAATTCAGGACTAAAGCGAATATCGCGGGCTTTTCGTGGGCGAGGAAGATCGATCTTGAAATTTGCTTTTACGCTTCCGGGGCCCGCCGTCATCACAAGTACTCGGTCAGAGAGTGCTATAGCTTCTTCTAGATCGTGAGTAACAAACATAACTGTGGAACCAGTCTGCTCCCATAACTGCATCAACTCTTCAGTCATGATTGCGCGAGTTTGTACATCAAGTGCAGAAAATGGTTCATCCAAAAGAAGTAATCGAGGTTCGTTAATTAATGATTGGGCTAAGGCAACACGTTTGCGCATGCCACCAGAGAGTTGATGTGGGAAATGTTTTTCAAAACCAGTTAAACCAACTTTTGCAATCCACTTTTGAACTAAAGACTTAATTTCTTCCTCGGGTAGTCCGCGAAAACGCGGCCCAGCGGCAACGTTATTGGCAACACTCATCCAAGGAAAAGTTGCATCGTGTTGAAAAACAAAACCAGTTGACGTATCAATATCTTTTACTTGCACTTGATCAACTTGTACCGTTCCAAGACTTGGGAATTCAAGACCAGCAACAAGGGTTAATGCAGTTGATTTTCCACAGCCAGTTGGTCCTACAAGTGAAACAAACTCACCTGGCTTAATTTCAAAATCTAACTCCTTGATGGCCTGATACCAATCACCTTTAGGAGTTCGAAATCGCTTAGAAACATTGGAAAATTTGACATGCACGCCTGTGGTCATGGAATGAGACTACGTCTACAGAGTAAGCAACTACGGCTTTATAACGAGGTTGTTACGCTAAAACTCCTTTAAAAACTTTTGCTCATTGTGCTCATTGACTAGATTCCCTGACAGCGCAAGTAAATGAAGGCACACTAAGTCTATGACAACAGCTCGAGCCCGCTTTCTGCGGTTCTTCTGGAATCGAGCTTTGATCGTATTAGTGGCTGCCTTGCTTGGGCTAGTGATGACTTTCAATGTTGCACATCATGCACAAAATCAGGAATACCTAACACGAGCGTTGACTCTGGCCAAATCCATTTCAATTATGCCTGATGTAATCCAACTAGTTCAGACTAACGATGCTAATCATGAACTTCCTCCGCTTGCTCTTTTAATCGCTAAACGAACTGGTGCTTCTTATATTGTCTTTACCAATAAAGATGGCGTGAGATTGAGTCATCCCAATCCAGCACTTATTGGACAAAAAGTTGAGGATGCACAAGCGACTCTAGCTGGCGCATCAACTACATCTTTTCATCCAGGCTCGCTGGGCTTATCTGCAAATGGGCGAACCCCTATTTTCAATAGTGCCGGAGAAGTAATTGGAATGGTTTCGGCAGGTTATCTAACAAATACTTTCTCTCACCAAGTTAAGTACTTAGAGGATTCCTTTATTTTTCTTGGTTTTGGAATAATTCTTCTTGGTTTTATATTATCCGAAGTACTTGCGCGTACATTGAGAAATAAACGGATAGAAAATGAGTTAGAAGAAACAAAAATTAAGTATCAAGAGCGTGATGCCATGCTTCATGCTATTAAAGAAGGCGTTATTACCTTAACAACTGATCGAAAAATTATTCTTATTAATGATGAAGCGATGCGCTTATTAGATCTTACCAAGACGGCTGTTGGGCAACCCATTGATGCCGTGCTTCCACAGGGCAGACTCTTAGATTTACTTGAAGGTGAAACCCCACAGGGAGATGATGAAATTGTTTTAAACGAGAATTTTTCACTTCGAATAAATACTAGGCCGGTCCGTCGCCTTGGCAGACTAATTGGTTCAGTAATTACTCTTCGAGATCGTACTGAACACATTGGTTTACTCCGTGAATTAGATAGCGTTACTAATTTGACTAACGCACTGCGTGCTCAACAACATGAATATGCCAATCGAATCCATACGATTAGTGGGCTAGTCGACCTCGGCCGTATGGATGATGCCAAACAATATCTAGGTGAGATCTCAACAATGGATGCTGATCTGGCTGAAAAACTCAACGATAAAATTATCAATCAAACGGTTACTGCCCTCTTGCTAGCCAAAGTAGTTATTGCGCGTGAAAAGGGCGTTAACTTAACAATTGATCCTAAAACCTCGCTAGATGACATAAGTCTGGACCTCAATGCCCAAATTACAGTTATTGGAAACCTTCTCGATAACGCCTTGGATTCAGTTGCTGGACAAACCGATGCGCAAGTCTCACTCACGATAGAAGCTAGCCATAGTGACACTAAAATCATTACCGTTAGAGACAATGGTAGTGGGCTACCTGAACCTCGCCCGGATATTGTTTTCGAAGATGGCTTTTCGACAAAATCGAATGAGAACACAACTCACCGAGGGCTCGGGCTCGCAATTGTTTCGCGTTTAGTTAAACAAGCTGGTGGAAGTATTACTTGCTATAACAATCATGGTGCAGTTTTTGTAGTAGATATTCCGGTAATAGAATGATTAGAACTTTAATAATTGAGGATGATTTTCGCGTTGCTGAAATAAATGCGGCCTACATCCAAATGGTTGATGATTATAAAGTCATCGGTATAGCGCCTACTGCGGCCCTAGGATATCAATTGGTTATTGATGAAAAACCAGACCTAGTTCTTTTGGATCTCTATCTGCCTGATCAGCATGGCCTTGAACTTTTTGCTAAGTTGCAACAGTTACCACGCGGTTCCAAACCCGATGTTTTTGTTATTACTGCCGCCCGTGACTCACAGAGCCTTAAAGATGCAATTCAATTAGGAGCTGCGGCCTACATAGTTAAACCTTTTAATGGTCAAGAGCTCATGGAAAGATTACAGACATATAAAACTGCGCACGCTCGATTAAATACAGTTAGTGAAATTTCACAGGCTGAAGCCAACACTGCAATTGCACTCATGCGTGGCGGAAGAGTAGAAACTGAAGTTGAAAGAACTTCTAGTAATCCGACTACTGCATTAATTATAAAATGCCTTAAAGCAAACAGGGAGCCAATGAATGCCAGTGAAATCGCAAGTGCGTTGGGAATTAGCCGAGCTACCGCGCAGCGATACTTATCTCAGATGGCTGATCGACAACTTGTTCTGCTGGAGCTGCAATATGGCACAGCTGGCCGTCCTATTAATAAATATCGCTTAGCCGAATAATTATTGAGAGGCTTTAAATATTGATCGGGTGCTTGAGCTCATTAATAAAGCCAATGCAATAAAAACTGCTCCCGCGCCAAATATGCCCGATATTGCGCCAGCAACTGCGGGTAAAAGAAATTGCCCTAACCGATTACCCGCCAATCGAATACTTACGGCAAATGAGCGTTCATCATCGCGACTAATTCTTGATACCCACGCCATTGTCATTGGTTGACCCACTCCGAGTGAAAGTCCGGCAAAAACAATAACTAATCCGAGGAAGAGTGGTGAAGTTGAAAAAACTGCGATCACGCATGCAATCGATGAAACTACAATGCTTCCGATCAATAATTTAAAATAACCAATACTTGTCGTTAATTTTCCAAGCTTAATTCTTGAAAGCATCGATGCAGCCGCTCGAAGCGCCAAAATAATTCCTATCGCGCCAGATGAAAAGCCTTTCTCTTTTCCAAAGACCGGCAAAAAAACAACAAGAACATCTACTGTTGAACTGACTGCAAGGCTGGCATACATTGCAACTAACATGCCTGGATTTCCTAGTAAGCGCCGCAATGATGTGTTCTCTCGCGAGCTCTTTGCCGTTACATTGATGGTTGGCTTCATCGGCATTCCAAAGAAGAGGGGGATTAAACCTAAGAGTGCAATAACCGCCGAAGCGATAAAGGCATTACTTGTTGATGTAGGTAAGACACCACTTGAACCCGATACAACTGCACCAATAATTGGCCCAACTAATTGACCGAGTGCTGCACTAAATGTGTAGTAACCAAAATAATTCTCATAATTATTTCGAGCAGTTCGGTTAGCAAACATTGCTTGCGCACCGGTCATACTTAGTAATTGAGATGTGCCCAGTAAAGCTACAAGGAAAATCATTTCACTCTTGCTGTGTGCCATTGAAAGTAGGAAGGTTGAAAGCGCAATCACTAAAGTTCCAAGGGCAATAAAGCGACCTTCTCCAAATTGATTTATCCAGCGGCCCAGTGGAATCGCCAAAAGAAGTGGAAAGAGTGCGTATAAAGCGCCAAATGAACCAACCGTAAAACTATTTGAATGAAGTTCAAGCAACTTGTAACTAATCATAGGGCGAGCCAAATATGTACTAGCTTGAATGGCGACAGAATTTAATAGTGCGACAACTACCCAACTCTCATATCGCCTCAATGTTCACCCATGTACTCCCGTTATCTACTTACACACTATGAGCAAACTGGTGCCCCGGGTGGGGGTCGAACCCACACTGGGAGGATTTTAAGCCCAACCTAGGCTATTCGTACCAATCTCTCGTTCTCATGAGTTGAATGCTTAACAGTTTAAGAATCCTGCCAACTTGGTCTGATCCTTATTGAGAATTTCTGAACTGTTGTTAAATGCCTTCACCAGAGCTTCCAAGTCAGGTGACTTGTTAGTGCTCCAATTCTTGGCCATACTCGAGAAGTTCTTTAAATCACCGCTAATTACTAAAAGAATTGAGCTAAGTTGTCCGGATTCAGTTTTGGAAGCTATTGCAAAATTTGCCGATAGTGCCAAAGCTTGGTTTGACCAGGCTAATGAGTTTGAACTTATGTTTGCACCTTCACCAGTATAAAAAAGTGACATTCTAAAATTAGTAAGATCTGCATAATTTGCAAGAATATCTTCTGAAACCGTGCACTGTTTGGTAGTCGGTTTCTTAGTTTCTTGAGGCGCTGCAGCACTTGTTGACTTAGTGGTCCCAGCCTTGACCGTAGGTTTTGGAGTAATCGTAGGTTTTGGTTTTGGAGTAACCGTAGGTTTTGGTTTTGGAGTAACCGTAGGTTCGGCAGTAACCGTAGGTTCGGCAGTAACCGTAGGTTTTGGTGGTTGAACGACTGAATAATCCAAACTACATGCGCTTAGCACTTTTCCAATTGTCAGATTCCAATCACCAAGTCCCTTTTCATATTGGGGTGTAGTAAAAACTCCCCCTAAACGCAGGGCATTAAATGATTCTAAAATCTCTGAGGAGCTGACCTTAACCTGTAATCCCAAAATTGAGAGCGTGTGGCTCTTGGAGACCCAGGCCAAATTTCCCATTAAAGAGTTCAGACGATTTTTATCAGTATTAAAACTAAAGTCAGAATAGATCTCAATATTTCGATGAACAGAATAATTCGCAACCCACATATTGAATTCTTTGATTCTGGAAGTCGCATCTTTACAATCCTCTAGTAAATACAATTTATCTAACTTTTCATAGCTTGCCTGAAGTTGTTTGGATTGGAAATATTTAGCTCCGCAATAACCCGCAACACCCAATAGAATCACTAGGACAAGTGCTAACGATATGATCTTAATTCGCTTTTTTCTTTTTGCTCTCAAATATGCCTCTGTTGTGACCATTGCATCAGCCCTTTCCTGTTTTTTGCTGCTGCCTGATTTGATCTAAAAAGTTCGATATGTAGACATCCACAATCACGAGTGAACCTTTACCTGGAACTTGTTTTATAGATTGCATTTGTGTAGGAATTGAAAAGAAGCTTGTAGGAGACAAAGATTGCATGTAAGCGCAGACGTTAAAAGAACTAACCAAAGAGATCTGTAATCCGCTTTGTTTCGACTTAGGATTAATTGTCTTTCCAGTGCATTGAACGATTGAGCCACTCCATAAAGAGGTTACAAAATTTTGGAGCATTTGCTTGGTTTGTGTTGAAAGTGCCTTTGAAGTCGATGGTAGTTCTAAAGCTAGATGCTGCAATCCACTTTGAGTGGCTTTGAGGAATCCCTGGGATGAGACAGAACTAGATTCAAGATCGAGTGCTCCAACTGCCACAACTGAAAACGTGTATGAGCTATTTGGAGAAGAATCAAACTGAAACTTGTTGTCAGCAATCGTGATAGAAAATTCACTTCCAACAGTAGGACGCACTGTGATCTTGTATCTATCCGTTTGGGATGAAGGTCGCCAGCTTGCAGTGAGCGATTTTGCATTGACTTGAATTAGTGTTAAATCTGCAATTGGTGTTGGGGCTGTACCAAAAATGAACTGATCTGGTGCCGCTACTCCATTCACGGAATTTTTAAAACTCACTGTATAAGAAATTCCAGGAGGAGGTGAGGCGATATCGTAAGAATAGTTTGAGATAGTAGATTCAGAAGTCTGACCATTAGAACTAGTGATAACTAAGAGGCAATCCTTTGGGCCGCTCCATTTTACATTCTTACCGGTAGGTATCGTAGTAAAAGATAATATCTTCAATATTTCAATAGTCTGAACTGGGCTAGAAGTCGCGCTGCTGCTGGCATATCCACTGCGAGATGTACCTACAGTGACAGTAGACGAAATTCCTGTGCTGATATTTGTGACTGTTATCAGTCCCGATCCGTCAATTGAAACACTTCCACCAGCCGAGGATGATCCCGACCAAGTAAATAAGGAGTTGTAATTTGTGATCTGTAGAGTAAATCCATCAGATGTGCTTTTTGCCGTACCGAATTGTGGAGTCAAACCCCCATTAGTAGTAACCGAGTTTGATGCAGATGATGCTGTCGAAGTAGATGTTCCGTTAAAGGCAGTAACTGTAAATGTGTAAGAAGTGTTGGGGCTAAGGCCAGTAATTATGATTGTCCCAGAGCCAGATTGGGTGAGAGTTGCTGTTTGGCCACCGGGTGAAGAAGTTGCTGTGTAACTGACAATTGCAGCACCGCCATTATTTACTGGAGCGGTAAAACTTACATTTGCAGTCGTTGAACTAGTGGCAGTTGCTGTTCCAATATTTGGGGAATCTGGCGCAGTAACACTCGGAGCAGCACCTCCGCCTCCGCCTCCGCCTCCGCCTCCACTTATAGGTGGAGCATCTGTAGTAATCGAATTTGATACAGATGATGCAGTCGAAGTAGACGTTCCGTTATAGGCAGTAACTGTAAATGTGTAAGCAGTGCTAGGGCTCAAACCAGCAACAGTGATCGTTCCTGAAGCAGACTGAGTGAGGGTTGCGCTTAGGCCACCAGGTGAAGAAGTTGCTGTATAACTAACAATTGGCGCTCCGCCATCTGCAGTTGGAGCAGTAAAACTAACAGTTGCCGTCGTTGTTCCGGTTGAAGTTGCTGTTCCAATAGTCGGTGCACCCAATTCACTTGCAGATGTAGTGATTGAGTTTGATATCTCTGAAGCTACCGATGTTGCAGCGCCGTTGTAAGCAGTGAGTGTAAATGTGTAAGAAGTGTTTGGGCTAAGACCAGTAACAGTAATCGTTCCAGAACCAGATTGCGTAAGGATTGCTGTTATGCCACCAGGCGAAGAAGTTGCTGTGTAACTAACAATTGGTGCACCACCATTACTGGTGGGAGCTGTAAAACTAATAGTTGCCGTCGTTGTTCCAGTTGAAGTTGCAGTGCCGATAGTAGGTGCACTCGGAGTGACTATTTCTGTTGTTGGAAACACTGCAGTGACTGTTCCACTATTAATATCATTAGTAACTGAGGTCGCTCCGCTAACGGTGAAAAAGTTTGCACTAACACCAGTAGATGTAAAAGTGGATTCTGGGATAATCGTGATCGTGGCTGTATAAGCAATGTTTGGAGCATAAACAGAAGGAGAGCCAGACCAAGTAATAGTTGTGCTGTATTGGCCATTAGAAGTTGTTGATGTTATCGGTGTTGCTCCGGTTGCTGGGGCTGTAATTCCAGAAATAGCCGCTGTAGTAATCTGAGTCTTACTTGTAGTAACAGAATTTGAAGCAGATGAAGCAGATGATGTAAGAGTCCCATTATTGGCTGTGATGGTAAATGTGTAAGAAGTGTTTGGGCTTAGGCCAGTAACAGTGATCGTTCCTGAACCAGATTGGGTAAGGGTTGCGGTTAAGCCACCAGGTGAAGTAGTTGCTGTGTAGCTGACAATTGCGGCGCCACCATTATTAGTGGGAGCTGTAAAGCTCACGGTTGCCGAAATCGAACCTGTGGCACTTGCTGTTCCAATTATGGGAGCCCCAGGGGTATCTATTGATGTGGTAATTAAATTTGAAGCAGATGAAGCAGATGATGTAAGGGTGCCGTTATAAGCAGTAACCGTAAATGTGTAAGAGGTATTGGGGTTTAGCCCAGTAACAGTGATCGTTCCTGAACCAGATTGAGTCAGGGTGGCTGTTATGCCACCGGGCGAAGACGTTGCTGTGTAGCTGACAATTGCGGCGCCACCATTATTTACTGGAGCAGTAAAACTAACTGTTGCCGTCGTTGTTCCAGTTGAAGTTGCACTACCAATGGTGGGTGCACCAGGAGCGGCAATGGATGTGGTAATTGAATTTGATGCCGATGATGCCGATGATCTAGCTCCATTATAAGCAGTAACTGTAAATGTGTAAGAAGTATTCGGACTGAGTCCGGCGACTGCGATTGTTCCAGAACCTGATTGAAGAAGTGTTCCTGTTAAACCACCAGGGGATGAGGTTGCTGTATAACTAGTAATGGCAGTACCGCCGTCATTAGTTGGTGCGGTAAAGCTCACCGTTGCGGTATTTGCTCCCGTTGAAGTTGCACTACCGATAGTTGGCGCACCTGGAGTTGCGATAGGAACTGCAGGAAACATCGCACTAACAATCGATCCACTCGCACTATTTGAAGAAATAGCACCCATTACAGTGAAGAAATCAGCTGAAATTCCAGTGACGGTGTAATTGCTCTCAGGAATTATGGTAATTGTTGCTGTATAGGCAGTATCGGCAGCAAAAGTTGAAGGTGACCCAGACCAAGTAATCGTTGTGCGGTATTGACCATTAGAACTTGTTGAAGTTACTGGTGTTGCACCGGTTTCAGGTGAAGTAATCCCGGCAATAGCAGCTGTTGTAATGACATTTTTATTTGTAGTGATCGAGTTAGAAGCAGACGAGGCAGTCGATGTTGAGGTTCCGTTATAGGCAGTAACTGTAAATATGTAGGCAGTATTGGGGCTCAGGCCGCTAACCGTAATCGTTCCGGAACCTGATTGAGTAAGTGTTCCTGTAAAGCCACCGGGTGATGAAGTTGCCCTGTAACTAACAATGGCAGCACCGCCATTATTTGTGGGAGCTGTAAAGCTCACAGTTGCACTTGTTGTCCCGGTTGAAGTTGCACTGCCGATAGTTGGAGCTCCGGGAGTTCCCGCAGTTGCAGTTGCTGTGAAAGTAACTGGTGAGCCAGTTAGCCCAGCCGAAGTTGCAGTTAAAGTATTTGATCCTGCACTTGTTCCTAAAGTCCAAGAACCCACAGTCGCAATACCTGAGGCATTTGTTGTTGTAGTAGCTCCAGTAATAGAACCCCCACCGCTTGCAACGGCAAAGGTTACGCTCACACCTGAGACAGGGTTGTTATAAGCATCTTCAACACTTACTGAGGGAAGTACTGAGACAGTTGTTGCAACTGTTGCACTCTGACTATTACCGGCATTGACTGCTAGGTGCGATGCAGCACCGGCAGTTGCAGTTGCTGTGAAAGTAACTGGTGAGCCAGTTAGCCCAGCCGAAGTTGCAGTTAAAGTATTTGATCCTGCACTTGTTCCTAAAGTCCAAGAACCCACAGTTGCGATACCTGAGGCATTAGTTGTTGCAGTAGCTCCAGTGATTGTGCCGTTACCGCTTGCAACGGCAAAGGTAACGCTCACGCCTGACACTGGATTGCCATTGGCATCCTTAATGATGATTGAGGGAAGTACTGAGACAGTTGTTGCAACTGTTGCACTCTGACTATTACCGGCATTGATCGCAATCTGGGATGCAGCACCGGTAGTTGTTGTAATAGTTGGGGTAGTTCCAGTAAAGCTTGAGTTATCTGTTGCCGTAACTGTGGTAGCAGTTGCAGAGACTGTATGAGTGGTGAAAGAGATTGTTGCAATACCAGAGGCATTCGTCGTCGATGTTGCAGAGGCAAAAGATCCATTGGCATTGCTCTTGCTCCAGGTCACTGTCTTGCCAGAGGTTGCAACGGCGTTGCCGCTGGCATCTGTGAGTTGGGCAGTGATCGTCACTGCAGCTCCTGCAGTAGGTGAGTATGTAGATGAGGTGACTACATATTTACTTGCAGCACCGGCAGTGATCGTAAGGTTATTGGATGTGGCCGGTGTTAATGAAGTGGGTGTGAAAGTTAAAGTGAAAGCTCCGGCAGTGCCGGTAATAACAAGGTTAGTAAAGGTTGCAATACCTGCAACTGCTGCAACAGTGCTTGTTCCACTCAGGGTTCCGGAGCCAGAGGCAATCGATGCCACCACGTTAACTGTTGAGCTGGTCACGGTGTTGCCACTGCCATCGACGATGCGAATAACAGGCTGGGTTCCAAGTGTTGATCCACTGGCAGCACCAATTGGTTGAGTAGTTATCGCAGCAGCTGATGCAGCACTACCGCTCGTGGAACTCCAATTCGCAACTGTTGTGTTGTCCCAGGATATGTTGTCTATAAATGCAACATATTTACCTGTAGGAAAAGTTAGGGATCCTAAACCCGTCGCTCCTGTCGGACAGCTTTTTGATGAAATTGTCTGAGTACCAGCGTTCGCCGAGATCGAATAGGTATAAGTTGTAACAGGGCTAGTTGTGCAAGTCAGAGAAACCGTTGTATTTGCTGTCAATCCTCTGACATCAAAAGAAATATGTTGGGGGTTCCCGGTAATTGCTGTGAAGTTTATATAGAGCACTGATTCTGCAGTATTAGATCTATTAATCGCACAATTACTTCCGTTTGAGGCATCTAATGAAAGACCATGATTTACCGAAGTTGAAACGGGATCACCAGTAGCTGTTGCCGCAGTGACCGTAATACCATTATTGCCACTCGTCTGAACCGCACAAGTACCCGATCCAAAAGTTTCAGGACCTCCGGACGATGCTGCTTGTACTTTTGGTACAAAGAAATTGGACAATAAAATGATGATTGCAAAAAAAGGTATCAGCTTGTTTAATTGAAACTTAAATAAAGAAACCGGGGAAGGGTTTTTCAATTATTGCCCTCTCCGCCCACCACTTTGCGGAAGAAATCGCCTAGGGGTAAGCACGCAAATAAAGGGGGTTACCCCTCATTGACAATTGTCTCACCCCCATGGGTATAGCGATAGGAAAGTCCCGGAGTTGATCAAATTATTAGAAGGCACAGGCTGAACATGCTTGTGCCCCGAGTGGGGGTCGAACCCACACTGGGAGGATTTTAAGTCCTCTGCCTCTGCCATTGGGCTATCGGGGCTACGTGCAAGGGGTAAATCTACCCTGCTTTTCTACGCACTCGTTCCAGCTATTGAACGGGCTATTCCATCCAAAATATCTGATTCAGATGCCACAAATTCATTAGCCCCTGTTGCTTTCATGATTTCTGAAAGTACTAATGCACCTGCGGGAATTACATCTACGCGACCTGGGTGCATATAACCAAGTTTTAATCGATCCTCACGATTTTTTGTAAGAAACATTTGAGCTGCAGTATGAACTTGTTCAGCGCTGATACGAGATAAGTGAATTGCATAGCGATCATATTCAGTAAGTTCCAGCGCTGCTGCAGCAACTGTTGTAGCCGTACCCGCAACAGCTATAAGTGTTTTGGCTTGCCTTATAGGAACTATTGCTGCAGCTGCAGTAATTGCTGCTTGAATATCTTTGCGTGCAGCTTCAACTTGTTCAGGTGTAGCTGGATCATTAGCAAAATGACGCTCGCTCATGCGCACGCAACCAATGTTGACTGACTTTGCCGCTTCTACTTCTTTAGTTCCAAAAACAAATTCAGTAGAACCTCCACCGATATCAACCACCAGAAATGCTCCATCTGATTGCGGAAGTTCTTGAATCGCGCCAGCAAATGAAAGCGCTGCTTCTTCTTCTCCACTAATCACTTCGAGTTCTATACCCAGGCGCTCACGTACACCATCAACAAAAAGATGACGATTAGTTGCATCGCGTGTTGCACTTGTTGCACAAAAACGAATTTTTTGTACTCCGCGC
>Ga0194044_10000294_pt1 | contig 24124 bp, 31 predicted proteins | sample JunL4417m_MetaG_FD_155460 | JGI IMG/M metagenome (GOLD analysis project Ga0194044, IMG submission 155460) | Anoxic zone freshwater microbial communities from boreal shield lake in IISD Experimental Lakes Area, Ontario, Canada - Jun2016-L442-17m | ecosystem: Environmental > Aquatic > Freshwater...
CTAATCCACAAATTAAAAGAGAAAGATGACTCAATTAAAGAGTTAGAATACGATTTAATTAATTTCACGATTTAATTTATTTTGTTAAATCTAAGTAAAAAAATAAAAAACTAAAAAAGGGGAAACCCTTTTTTTACAAGGGTGTGTCTACAATAAATAATAAAATTGAATCGCAATTTTATTATTTTTAATATTACCAAAAGAATGACAACCGTTAGTAAAGTTGAAATGGATGAAAAATTTAATCATATGAATACACTATTAATGAATGTTATGGATTATGTTGAAGAGTATGATAAAAAATACACCGATAAAATAAAACTATTGGAAACAGAACTTCAAGAACATAAAAACAAAATCAACACTCTTGAAAAGTCAAATGAAATAAAGGACCAAATTAATTGTGATTTAATAAGTAAAATAGCCATTATTGAAAAAGAATTAATTAATACTAAGAATACTAACGAATTATATGGTAATAAATTTACTCTTTTTAAACACTATATTGATAAATCGAATATCCAAACTAACGAAACAAACAACAAATGTATGGAGTTAGAAAATAATTTATTAACGTTAAACAGCGAATTAAATAAAACCAAAGAAGAAGCTTTCACCCACAAAGAACTTGAAAAATCTCTATTTATGTGTGGCATTTTTCAAGGAAATACATCCACGATGCGTTCCAGTTTTCATAATCATACCATTAATGCTTATGTATCATTAACCCGAAAAATGCATGAATCTAATTTAACAACGACTCGCGATTTCTTTAAGTGTCAATGTGACGTAAGAGTTATACAAGTTAATAAAATGTATTATTTATATTCTGACCATTTTGTTTGTCTTGACGCGAATAATTTAACAATGTATGATGAAGGTATCGTATTCAACGTTGAGGGAGTTTACGATACGTGTACGGGTTTCTATTCTTGGAAACAAATCGGAAGATTTAACGGACATACAGGGGTTTTGACATTATTTTAAACTTTAATAACCTATATTACAAAAATCAATTTCGGTGAAATGGAAAGTATTTAAATCTCTTTATAGTTTTTTCAAAAGTCCAGATAGGATTTTGAAAATGGACATTTATTTTTGTCCATTTTTGAATAGGGAGGGTAGACTTTGGTGAAAACCTGAAGTTGTGACTGACCGATTTTTTAAGGTCAGGCGGTATAATTAATTAATATTTTTTATTACGATAAAATTCCAAAAAAATGATTAAAATTCGGAATTACAACTTAAAGACATTTTTGGTCATTTATATACAATGAGCAAAACGGAGCAAAAAAATGCCGAAAAAATGCCGGGTGAAGTTCCTGACCTTATATGCTTTAAAACATCCGGCAATACGGTTAATGTATTAACCCACAAATCACCGACGGAGCAAAACGGAGCAAAAAAATGCCGAAAAAATGCCGAAAATTTTATTTGTGAATTATGTGACTTTAAATGCTTTAAACCGTCCAACTATGCCGCTCATTTACTCACACGTAAACACATCGCGGAGCAAAACGGAGCAAAAAATGCCGAAAAACGCCGAAAAAATGCCGCATCACAACAAACCGGTAAAAATATTAAAGGACCAGAAATATGTCAAAATGGTGTGGGTATTTTGCACACGTGTATATTTTGCGATAAAACATATAAACATAAAAGAAATCTTACAAGACATCAGTGTCAGTGTCCTGAAAAACCAAATAACGATAAACCTGAAATATCAACCGAACTCGTGTTACAAATATTAAAGGATAATAATAATTTTAAGGAATTATTAATTGACCAAAATAAAACCATTCTTGAATTGGCCAATAATACCCAGATTGTCAACAATAATAATAACAATAACAATAGCGTAAACAACAATGTCAACAACAATGTCAACAACAATGTCAACAACAATGTCACCAATACAGTCAATAACAAGACATTTAATCTTCAGTTATTTTTAAATGAAACGTGTAAGGACGCGATGAATCTGACCGATTTTATAAATTCGATTAAACAGCAATTTTCAGATTTGGAATATATTGAAAATTTCGGATTTGTAAACGGTATTTCCAAGATATTTATTAAAAATCTTAACTCTTTAAAACAGGAATTAAGACCTATTCACTGCACCGATGAAAAACGAAAAATTATATACGTGAAAGATAATAATATTTGGGAAAAAGAAGATGATAACCATACGAATGTTCGAAGAGCAATAAAAACCGTTGCTAAGGGTGCGTTTATGTTGATGCAGGAGTTTAAAAAAGAGTATACAGATTGGGACCGACATGATTCGAGAAACAATACAAGGTATCATAATTTAATGTTGGAAGTGCTTGGAGGGTCAGGAAAGGAAGATGCCGATAATGAAACAAAAATAATAATTAATATTTCAAAGGAAATTAAAATAAAAAAGTAGAACAACCATATCCAACGTGTATTAAAAATAAAAAAGAGGGTTTCCCCATTTTTTTATTTTATTTTATTTTTTATTTTTTATTAATTAAGGTATTTAAGTGGTAGATGTCCTATTTTCATTAAATATATATAGGTTGCCGTTGAATACCCCATAACACTAACACACCAGGATAACTCGTCGAGAACCATCAAATCTGTATTTTCTGGATTGTGTACATAATCCTCATCTGAAACCTTATAATGTCTAACGCGTCTCATATATTCGTTAACAGATTCACAAAACGTTATATAACTCGGTTTATTATTTGAAAAAGAATTAATGTATGCGATTTTATCGCTCTCGTAACATTCAATATTTGAATAAAGAAAGTTGGTATTTTTGGGGTTAAATAGGTATACTCCGCCGATTTTATACACATTCGCGTGTTCGACGGATATAACGTCCCTTTTACATAAAGGACACACAGCTGAAAATTTATTCGAGTTGTGACACGTGTCATACCACATATTTAAACATTTAACGTGGAATGTATGATTACATACGTGTATTTTGTGAATGTATTTGTCTTCAATATGCTTGGGTGTTAAGCATATTGAACATATATTATCTTCGTGAGTAAATGAAGACATTTTTATATTTTTGTCTCTTACTATAAAGTATATAAATAATTTCAATTTTTAAAATTTAATCGTATTTTTATATTACTTAAAATAAAGGTAATATGCGATAATCACATTTAACTTAAAACATATTTATTAAATTTGACATTTGAAGATGTATAACAAATTTTATTTTCTGGTCTATTTACTATAAAATACAACGGATTAAAATCTTTAAAACTATCACTATCGTGGTATGTATTAATCATTGTATCTAAATCGTCGTATGTTAAATCGGTTGTTTTAATTAAAATATACCATAAGTCGTGTCCATAATTTATCGCAATATGATTGATATAATTATAATATTTTTTTGGTATAAATATAGTCATAGGATTAACCCTAGGATGACCGTTAGTTATACACCATTTTTTCCAACAAATGTTTGTAAATAAAATCATATTACTGTTTGGATTAAATATATCCGTAAAATATGGTTTTAAAAATAAGTCAATTCTTATATGTAAAATAAAATCATAGTTTGTAATATTGGTAATTAGATTTATTGAGCTATTGAATAAATGATTGAATCCAATTAATTTCGTATTTAAATTATATCCAATTAAATATTTTTTATATTTACCAATTAAGAATTTTGAATATTGTGTATGATAAGAAGAAATGAAAACAGAAATCTTATTCATATTAAATTTTTCTATAATATCTTCTATAAATTTAATATGACTATCACACGCTTGTATTTGTCCTGTAAATGACCGTGGGTCACCATTATTTATGGTTCCTTGGTTTCCTAACCTAAAACTTCCTCCCAGTAAAATAATTAACCCGTTCATACATTATTAAAGTATTATTATATATTGTGCGTTAATAAACGGAAAATCCCACCAATACGGTGTCGAGTATGATACGCTTTCAAATTATAACTAGAAACCGAATTGGAATTATAAAAATAATAAACTTATATTAATTCTTCTAACGGTCACGGTAAAAATACCTAAAATAAAAAAGGGTGGGTTTCCCCTTTTTATTTTTTTTGTTTTTTGTTTTTTGTTTTTAATTTCGTTTAATATTTAAAAACGTATTTGCATTAAATACGTGTTCAACAATAGGAACAACATTGTAATTTCGTTTATGTTTGTTGTATTGTTTTTTAATTTGAGATTCTAAGTGTGGTTGAACCCCAGTAATTTTATCTGACCGGTTCCATTCACTTTTATTGGTATCGTCTTGAACCCAGAATAGGTATTGTAGATACTCACGCATCTCCTCCATATTATTATATTCAAAATATTCGCCGATTGTTAAATTTAAAGACATCATTTTATTATTCTTTTTATTATTTGTTGCTTATTCAATTATCATAAAAAGCATTTCAATTTTTTATATTATATGCGTTTTTTAGCATACTAAAAAATTATTAGTTGCCACGCAGACGGTTATTATCCGATATATAACCCGTATTTTATTACAAAATCAACCATATTTTCACTTCCCATTGAGTGATTACATGAAGCACAAATCGGTCTTAAATTAATGACAAAAAAATGAAACAGAAATACACAATTATACTAAGAATAAATAAATAAATAATGAACCAATTAATAAGTAAATTACCGCAATGTATTGGGAAGGAAATCTTCAAGTTTCTAATGCCTGATGAAAACGATGTTTCTTTGATGTTGCTCGACTATAATAAACATAAAGTTGCAGTTCTCAACAACGAGATATTAATAAATAAGTGCAATTCACACATATTTGAAATAACCCGAAAAGGTGGGAAAAAAAGGTATTATTTGAGTAAAAAAACAACAATTTGGTTTTGTTTTTCCTGCGGAAGAGAATTCTATTGTGATTGCTTCGGTCCGTATGATAAAACAAACTCGTTTAAATCAATATATATCGGTGAAGATTTAAATAAAGCACTCTTTGAATTAACTTTCGAAAACGAATAAAAAACAAATCGAAAAAGGATAAAAAAATGGGGAAACCCCTTTTTTTATTTTTAATACATTCCAATTATTAACCTTTTATTTTTAGTATTTCCGATTTTGGTTTATTTTATTTTTTCAAATCTAATAAATCGTTCAATGGTTCCTCGCTTCATTGGTATATGGCTACCAGAATATACAGTTAAGTCTATTATGGGAGATGTTATTTTTTTTGGAGGGGTATCACCTCTTGGTGACAAGAGAATTGGATAACCTTTTGAAATTTTGTTTGTTGTTTTACTGGTTGGTTGTTTCATTTCTGGTATTTGTTTATTTGTTGTATTATATGAAACGTAAAAAAGCATTTCAATTTTTTGTCTTTTAGTATCATAACAAATTAATTATTTTAGCATATATTATTAAAGAGACACTCAACTCTAAACAGTCGCGTTATTTCTAATAAAGATGTATTACCAAAAACGATGATTTAACGAAAAAATAAAACGCGTATATTGTGAAAAATTTAAAATGCTTTTTACCAAATATAATTAAGCAACTAAAAATATTAAAAAGAATTTCTAAAATGACTAAAATGAGTAAAATGACTAAATTTATAAGTAAATCAATACGGAAAATACAGGTAATAAATAATGGTAACAATATAAATAAGTATTTTACCACGATACCTCCATTAAACCCAAAAAAATACGTAATACCTATATCAACGCAAAAAAAATACAAATATGATTACTATTATACCATTGACTACAGACTAGGAGAGATTATGAACGCATACACACAAACAAAAGACCACAATTGGTCTAAGGACCCTACTAAATTTAAACCTTTTAATCCTAACTTTATTAACGACATTCGTGAAAAATTAAATGCGGGGGTCGAGTTAAGTGAGATTCAAATTGATGAAGTAAATAACGTTTATTACGAATTCTACCAGAAAGGGTTATTTAAATAAAAACTATAAAAAATAATAAAAAAGAGGGAAAACCCACCTTTTTTATACGGTTCCAAGAACCGTAAAATATATTTGTTTATTTACGTAAGTATAGTTGAATGGTTTTTTTATCCTTTTCACGATGACATTTTATTTGTGTAATTTGTTGTCTACACATAGGACACGTGGGTATGAGTGATGATTTTATTAATTCACACATACACACAACACATAATTCATGATTACAGCCTGGTTTACATATGATTTGTGTATCTTCAAAACAAATCATACATTCGATTTGTGATTCCACGAATGGTAACACCGAAACTTTAATAGTGCTGGTTCTATGCGTATAATATTTTTTTATAATTATATAACACATAACTAGGGTGAGTATCATACAAGTGTTTAAGACGACTTCAATAACTGAAGCGATAGTAATTGTAATATCGATTTTGTATTCGATATGAACAAATCCGGTGAAATACGATTCTATTAAACTCATTTTATTTTTACAACCCACCAATTAATAAAAAACGTTTCATTTTTTTCCCTATAAAACAAAAATTGAAATGCTTTTTCGTGTTTAACGATATACAAAAAAATAAATATAAAAAAATGAGCGCACCAATTACTATTGAAGTAACCCAAGAGAACAAAGTATGTGCAAAATGCTGTAGTCGAGGACATAGCAAAAACGAAACGAGCTGTCGATATTATACAGTAGATATGCCAGACCAATATAAAACAAAATGTTCTAGGTGTAACCAACCAGGACATAATCGTAATAATCGTAGTAAATGTTCTTTACGAGAGGAATATCCGGATTATGTATATAGTTCAACCCGACGCAGAAGGCAACCCGAAATAGTGAATGTTGAACCTACCCAAACATTAGAATTATATACACGAATTGAGGAATTAAAGGGTTGTATTGAACGACTTATTGGGATTATTAATCAAGTGGACCCAGACCAATACCGACAAGTTATGACTAATATTGGTCTAATTCCTGACTGGGTTACAGTTAACGAATTCGCAAATTATATACTTAATGATGTAAATGTAAGTTACACAAGAAATTTAAATAATCAATTAAGACTACTACGTAGAACTAGTAATGGTTATAACTTTTCGATATTCCAAATGAGGCTAACTTACCTATCAAGATCATTATACTCTTACATCACATTATTATTCTTGAATAACGAGGTCGCATTTTCTTATGTTGTTGGAAACGTAAATTTCCCTTCAGCAATCGATTTAAATGTAATTAAATCAGAAAACACAATTAACGAAACATCCATTGAATGTTCCGTATGTTATGAAGATATAAAGTTCATATGCGAGTTTGATTGTAATCATAAATTATGTGGTTCGTGTGTTTGTGGCATAATTAATAGTCGTAAAAACGCGAATACAACAATTAATTGTCCGATGTGTCGTTTAAATATAACTACGGTAAAATGTAACGACGACCAACAAATAAAAACAATAAACGATTGTTTAAAATAAAAAATAAAAAATAAAAAAAAATAAAAAAAAATAAATACAAAAAAATAAAAAAAATAAAAAAGGGGAAACCCATCCTTTTTTATTTTTTTGTATTTATACCCTTGAAAATTTAAAATGAGACAAATTTCGTTTAAATATTAAATTTGTATTATTAATTTATATTAAAATGTTTAATAATGATAATTCTGAAACAAATGGAGAAAAACGATTTTTTAATCATATAAAAGATAAAGTAAATGTTATTTTTGATGTAGGGTGCAGATACGATAGTGAATTTATGAATTTTAACGGAGAAGTTCATTATTTTGACCCTATAAATAATTTTATAGAACAATTAAAAAATAAAAAAAATATAAATAAAAAATCATATTTCAATAATTTTGGGTTAGGTAATGAAAATAATGAATTATATTATTATCCTAATTATCAATCGTTTTATGATAGAGTTAATAGTTGTGGAAGGAGTGATGATTCTAATAAAATTTTATTATATATCAAGAAAGGAAAAGATTATGTTATTAACAATAATATTGAAACTATTGATTTTCTTAAAATAGATACAGAAGGTTACGAATTGAATGTTTTAACTGGTTTTGATGATTTTTTAGAAAATATTAAAATAATACAGTTTGAATATGGTGGAACATTTTTAGATAATAATACAAAATTAATTGACGTAATAAAATATTTAGGAAATAAGAATTTTTATAAATTTTCATATTTAACTAATAATGGTCCTATACTTATAACAGACTTTAATGACCATTACCAGTATTGCAATATAGTTTGTATAAATAAAAATAGTAAATTTGTCCCGTTTTAAATTTTCAAGGGTATAAAAAACATATGAAAAATAAAAAAAAATGAAATGAAATTAATGTATATATATAATACAAAACAATAAATAATATACAATGACGAAAACATCTGCTGAATTAACACAACAAGCTGCCGGTTATATGTTAGCTGCCGCAAATGCGGCAAAACGTGAAATGAATAAACAACAATCTTCAACAACCATAACTAAAACGACCATAACTAAAACGACAATTAAGACAAGCAACCATAATTCAAATAAGTCTGTTAGTAAATCAACCACGAAAACAATGAAAAATAAAAAATAAATAAAAATAAAAAAATAAAAAATAAAAAATAAATAAAAATAAAAAAGAGGGGAAACCCATTTTTTATTTTTAACTAATATATCACTATTTAATTCTCATACACGAGTTACATTTTAACGTTATCTAAATGTAATGCTAATTTATGTAATATAAATTGAAGGTCTCCAATTTCCCGGTTATTATTCGTGATTTGGTCGGTTTGTGCGTCTATTATGTTTATAATATCATCAAGATGCGAAGTAATTATATCTAATTCTTCTTCGATAACCGATAATTTAATGTCATATACTTTAATCATTTCATCGTGTTCGGATTGAAGACCATTTATTTTTCTATTTAAGGCGTAATGTATTGCTTCTGTCATCGTGTAAGTGTAGTAAACGCATAAACCCATACAGGTATATATTAAAACTAACAACATCGCGTAAATTTCAATTGTGTTTGTATCCATTTTGTTTGTTACTATTTATGAACGCTTATAAATCCTTTCAATTTTTATTTGAACGTTTTCTCGACACTCTTCTTTTACCTTTTTTGGCTTTTATTGTTCTTACTCGAACCTTCGATTTTCCTAACCGTTTTTTAGTGAGTTTTTTACCGCGGTTTCGATTTTTTCTCGTTTGTTTATTACGTTTTTTTCCTCCAAATTGAAGACTTTCAAACACATAATCCAGGTTATCTGCTTCTTTATTTATTAAATTCTCATTTGTTTCATCAAGCATGTATAATTCCTTATATTTACGTTTCATAAAATCAATATAATGTTGTTTTCTTTCGGACTTACTCATATTATTAAGTTTGCCTTTTTCTAAGTATTCATTGGCCCATTCTTGGGTGAGTTCATTTTTATCTAATTTTTTATCGAATAAAGTTACTAATTCAACGTATGTCTGATTATCACAGGTTTCATCAGGACACATAGCATATGCAGCATCCCCAATAATCATATAAAACCGTTCCACGATTCCACCAACACAACTCATTTGACCGTTTTGATATGCATTATAACAGTCTTGAATAAACGCATTAATATAAAATTCGATAAATTCATCAGATTGTTTTAATACGAAATCGACGGTTTTTCCAATAATATTAATAATTTGTGGTTCTTCAGAATGTTTAGACAAATTAAGTTTCTCTAAAACTTCATTTAATTGGTCAATTAATTGTTTGCTATTTGAAAATAAACGGTTAATTAAAGGGACAAACTGACTTCTCACATAATCTGTAATATTCCCATAATTTGAATCCGTATTTACATTAATAATCTGTAAATAGTTGTCCAAGTTAATTTTTGCGGATGCTCTATGTATTTGGTAAGCCTGTCCTCTAGGTCTAGTTTCCCCAAGAAATATGTCTTCCTCCCATAATCCGCGTTGTTCCTCGGTATCAGTAATAAAAACACCTTGTCCGTGTCTAAGGTCGTTTAACCAATCACCCTCATACTCTGAACCATCACTATATTCCATTATTCCTTCGCCTTCTTTTATATCATTTTCAAAGTCGCCGCGATACTGATGATACCGTTGTCCCGGTGAGAACATGAAAACACCATCTCCGTTTTTTTTATCGTTATTCCATTCGCCATCATACGAATCACCATTCGCGTATTCCATTTGACCCTCACCATCCTTTTTATCATTAACCCAGTCTCCAATATATTTGTCACCATTCGCGTATTCCATTTTACCTTCGCCTTCTTTTTTTCCATCTACTAAAACTCCATCGTAAACATCTCCGTTAGGATATGTTATCTCTCCACCTCTATATACTTTTTTCCTCGCATTTTTTATTTTCCCCATTATTATATCTAAAGACAAAAATATGAGATAGATTTATTAATTATTTTCGTCTTTTGGAGTGTGGTCGTTTTCTCGACACTTTTCTTTTACCTTTTTTGGCTTTTATTGTTCTTACTCGAACCTTCAATTTTCCTAACCGTTTTTTAGTGCGGTTTCGATTTTTTCTCGTTTGTCTATTACGTTTTTTTCCTCCGAATTGAAGACTTTCAAACACATAATCCAGGTTATCTGCTTCTTTATTTATTAAATTCTCATTTGTTTCATCAAGCATGTATAATTCCTTATATTTACTTTTCATAAAATCAATATAATGTTGTTTTCTTTGGGACTTATTCATATTATCAAGTTTGCCTTTTTCTAAGTATTCATTGGCCCATTCTTGGGTAAGTTCATTTTTATCTAATTTTTTATCGAATAAAGTTACTAATTCAACGTATGTCTGATTATCACAGGTTTCATCAGGACACATAGCATATGCAGCATCCCCAATAATCATATAAAACCGTTCAACGATTCCACCAACACAACTCATCTCACCGTGTTGATATGCATTATAACAGTCTTGAATAAACGCATTAATATAAAATTCGATAAATTCATCAGATTGTTTTAATACGAAATCGACGGTTTTTCCAATAATATAAATATTTTTGGGTTCTCTAGAATATTCATCCGAATTAAGTTTCTCTAAAACTGCATTTAATTGGTCAATGGATTGTTTGCTATTTGAAAATAAACGGTTAATTAAAGGGACAAACTGACTTCTCACATAATCTGTAATATTCCCATAATCTGTAATATTCCCATAATCTGTAATATTCCCATAATCTGTAATATTCCCATAATCTGAATCCGTATTTACATTAATAATCTGTAAATATTTGTCCAAGTTAATTTTTGCTGATGATCTATGTATTTGGTAAGCCTCATCATCAGGCAGAAGATTACGAATTACATAATCAGCATCCGTATCGTGGTCGGTTAAAACCAGTCCTCTAGGTCTAACAGGTCCAAGATATCTGTCTTCCTGCCAATATCCGAATTGTTGCCTTGCATAAGTTGGATCGTCAGCAGGATAAAACGTACCTGCTCCTTGTCTATGGTCGTTTACCCAATTACCATAATACATAGACCCATCTGAATAAACCATATTACCATCGCCGTGTTTAAGCCCGTTTAACAATTCGCCCTCATATTCTACCTCACCGTGTTTAAGTCCGTTTAACCAGTCGCCCTCATGTTCTACCTCACCTTCTGGGATCATCATCTCCCCTTTACCGCTTTTAAGGTCGTTTAACCATTTGCCATAATAATGTGAACCATCTGCGTAAGCCATAGAACCGTCTGTAGGACCCTCCTTTTTATCATTAACCCACGGTCCGTTATAAACATCTCCATTCGCGTATGTCATTTTACCGTAGCCTTCTTTTTTTCCATCTACTAAAACTCCATCGTAAACATCTCCGTTAGGATATGTTATCTCTCCACCCCTATATACTTTTTTCGTGGTATTTTTTACCGATTTCTTTATTTTCATTATATTATATCTAAATACAAAAAAATGAAATGGTTTTATTAATACCTGTCTAATAAATAAAAATAAATAATAAATAATAAACAAATAATGGAGAGAATTGAAGTGTCATTTGTAAATAGAATTTGTGCGAATTGCGGTTTAACCGGTCATCCAACGGGTTCATCCATTTGTTCCCTTTATGGAATCCATGTAAGACCGGTTTATAGGTCAAGGTGTTCAAGATGTTATCAACCAGGTCATAATCGAAGTAATAGACGATTATGTTCTTTATACAACGAATATCCCGATTATTACTATGTAACGCATACGGGTGTGATTTCTCGTAATAGACGAATAGATTTAGTTAAAGATTTAATGCGTGAGTTAAGACGTGACCTCATTTTATTTACGCAAACGCCGAGTTTTGAACCTCATGAGTTTGAACAATTTCATAGATGGATAAGAATTATAGATGCTTATGATTTTAATAATATAACCGAAACTGAATTATCGCGGTGCGAATATTTCGTAGATAGAATCGAATTTTCAATTAATAATTATTGGAATATACGTTATCAAAGGTCTAGTTCATCATTAAGAAATAACCCCGAATTACGCGAGAAACGGAGTGTAAATGTCGTTACTCGCGCTGACCTGGATTTGAATGGCGTTGAATATGAATGTAACATTTGTTATGAAAATAAAGAAGATAAAACAGAGTGTGAATTTGATTGTAATCATCAATTTTGCGTTGATTGTGTTTGTGGAATAATTAAAAGTTGTATACAAATTAAATGTCCTATGTGTCGCAATAATATATATGGTATAACGTGTAACGATGAAACTAATGTAAATAAAATAATAGATGTTCTATAAATGAATAAATGAATTGTGTATAAAATAAAAAAGGGGAAACCCTTTTTTTTGTAACGCGATAAAGAGGAACATTTAAAAAAAATGAAATACTTTTTAAATAATAATGCGAATACAAAATAAATAAAAAAATAAAAATAAATAAAGTTAAATGTCAATAATCCAAGTATCTCAAGAAAATCTTGTTTGCTCTAAATGTGGTAAAAACGGTCATAATTATAATGACCCGATTTGCGATATGTTTTCGCATCCAGGTCCGTTTATGCATAAAACCAAATGTTCGAGATGTAACCAACCAGGTCACAGACGAGATAATAAGAACAAATGTTCTTTAATAGGAGAGTATCCTAATTACAATTACGGAGATATAGTATTACAAGTTGTTCCCGGAACACATGTTATAACTATACCACAACAACCAATACAACGAATACCAATACGACCACGAGCACAAGCACAAGCACAAGCACAAGCACAACCAATATTACGAACACATGAAACAACCAGACTAAATTCAATAAGAAATAGAATTCAAGAATTTAATCAGGTTATTAACAGAATATCAAAATTTCCACACAATAGGTCTAATCGCACATTAAACGGTGTGATATTACACGATTTGTTTAAGAAAAAATACGATGAAATAATATTAACGAAATTCAAAGAACCGTTATTTTATATCGATACTCTTTTAAGAGAAGTAACGTGTGACGATGATTTAAAACCTCCTATAAATGTTTCGGCAATAAGGGATGAACTAGAAACTATAGGTCGTGGACTTAATGATTTTGTTAACACATATTATTTTAATTTTAAAGACGATATCATCGGAGATGTGATTCTATTCACGAAGCGAAATATTAAAGTAATCCACCTAACGGATTTAAACGGAAAAACCGCAAAAGAATGTAATATTTGTCTTGAAACAACTGAATTAAAATTAGCGTGTGAATTTGAATGTAATCATCAGTTCTGTCTAGATTGTGTATGTGATTTTATTAAAAGCTGTAGCGACACCATTCGTAAACCAATGAACTGTCCTATATGTCGTTCAAAAATATCAATTATAAAATGCTACGACGAAGCACAAAAACAAAAGATTGACAAAATTCTATAAAAAATAAAAATAAAAAACAATAAAAAACAATAAAAAAAAATAAAAATAAAAAACAATAAAAAAAAATAAAAAGGGGGAAACCCGCTTTTTTATTTATTATTGTCGACAATAATATAAATAATAATAATAATGATAATGATAATAGAATATGAACGAAATAGATAAACAGATTAGAACCTTAAGCTTAAAAAATACGCTTTACTATAAATTGAACCTGTATTTGTATAATACACCTGAATTTAATTTTTTGTATTCCATATTACATTTATTACCACAAAAATATACACAACCGCATGATTCAATATTTTGTGACGATTGTAAACAGTATGCAAAAGAGGTTTCAACTGGTGAATTTACTCGTTCGTTATTTTGTATTATATATAATTACAGCAACGAAGAGTTAATGATAGAATTGTTATTTTTTTTAAATTTTGATGTTGACCGTAAAATTAAACACACTAATTTAAACGATATTACATTTAAACATAGTTTAATATCTATCGAAGACACGTCGCGTTATTAGATGTATTTTGAAAATTAAGTTTTTGAATATAATGAGAAGTAAAAATAATACTGGTCGTTATATTACGAAATGAATTGTTTTTGAAAATTAAGATGATTTATTAAAAGTTAAATTTTTTATTTGTAATTCATAATTTTGAAATTTTAAATTGTTAATTATCTCGTTAGTCTCAATAATCGTTTTATATTTTTGGATTTCGTTTTCGTGTTTAATTGCGTTTAATTGTAATGTAAACTCGTATTTTTTAATATCATCCTTTAATTTAACAATTTGGTCTTGTAGTTCTGCAGTGTGTCCGGCATATTCTCGTCCAATACGACTATAATGTTGTTTTGTATGTTTTAATTGTTTTTCGTTCAACACAATCAATTCATTATATCCATCAGATTTCAAGCTTACTTCATACGCGTTACACTCTTCGCGGATATCTCGTTCAGCTTCTTTCATATATATGGGGTCAATAATATTAAAGGTTGCTAATTTAACGTTAACGTTTGCTAACTTATTATATTTGGTTTCGTTTTCTCCGATTCGGCGTTGTAAATCATCCGTAAACCCATATTTATAAACAATATAATCATCGGGTGTAGATGCGTCGATTCCAAACGTATCTCTCAGGTCTTTAACTATTCCAAGAGATAATAAGTAAATACACGGGAATTTATTTGCGTATGTTGAAAAAACAGCCTTGTATGTTTTTGGAGAAATATTCAAAATACTGGTTCCCAATTTAACCTTATCTTCTTTGGTTCCCATCTGGATTGTAAAGAGGGACTCTTCTGCCCAATCTTGAAATCTTTTTACATTTTTATTTCTTGACACGAATAAAACTCTTAATAACCCATGATATGTTAGATAAACACATTTTTTAATCGTATGTGATTTGGTTGAACCAAATGCTTGTCGAATAAAAAATGTTTCATAATCTATTTTTCTTTCATACCACCCTCTTGTATCTAATAAAGTAGCACTTAAATTTTCCATATCAAATATCTTACTTACATCAGATACTTTAAAATAAATATTTTTTCTACTTTTGGTTCCTCTGGTTTCAATATCCAAAATATTTCCGTCCGTATCTTTAAACTTCTCATTATCTTCCAATATTAATAATGCCGGAGCATCAACGGTTTCAGTATCTAAAAACTCTTCCGGTAAAATAGGTTCGGCATGAATAACTGGAACGACATCGGGTTCTGTCTTCTTAAAGAAGTGTGTGTCTACCCATTCTTTGGAAATAAGCAGTTGGGATTTCTTACAATCTGCTGTGCTTAAATTCCACTCGTTCAATTTTAAGTTTGCATATACGTATTCACTTGGAGGAATCTTTTTTTTTATTATAATTGATTTGGGTTTGCTTTTACACCCATAATAAAACGTTTGGTTGAAATCAAACAAATGTTTCGAGTTATAAAACATCTTCGTTTTTAACGAATCAATAAAAAAAGGAGTTGGTATCATCTTTGTTACTATCTTTGTTACTATATTATGGTGGGTTGTCTTTAAGTGTTAATATATATTAACATATAATGTGGGTTAGTGGGTGGGTATCTGTGTCAACACAAGTGTCTCTTAGATACGTTTATTTTCGTGAATATACAATTTTAAAAATAAAAAAGGGTGGGTTTCCCCTTTTTATTTTTTTATTTTTTATTTTATTTAATTAATTCGTCTTCGTAATCCATACGTAAACGGTCACCTTCTTGTTGTATTCTTTCACCTTCTTGTAGTATTATTTCATCATTTTGTAGTAGTTGTTCAAGTTCTTGTTTTAGTTGTTTCACTTCTTCTGGGAGTTTCATAATTCTATCTGCGCGGTTGTCATTCATCTTCTTGTCAGTTTCTTTCATTTTTTGCTCAACTTCTTTTAATATGTGAAGTGTACATTCAGTTGCGTATGAGTTCCCTCTAGGGTTAATACGAAATTCTTGAATGATGCGTTTACCATCTTCTACACACTCGGTTCGATTATTTTCAGAAATTGTAAAAACACGATACTTTCGAAATGGCGGGGTATCTTCCAATTTACATATGTTAATTTGGTTTAACATTTTTGGAATATTATATGTTTTTGATATTTTTATTCTTTTATTAAAATTATTGTTTATTGCAAAAAGCACAGTAAGTTTATTATCTGTATTCATTCTTATTTTATTTATTTGTTGTATAAGTTCCCATATATAAAAGCATTTCAATTTTTCTAACTTTATTTATTTTATTTCGCCAAAAGTTGTCAACACAAAGTTCCCAGAATACCATTATATACGTTTATTTCCGTGAATATCCATTTTAAAAATAAAAAAGGGTGGGTTTCCCCTTTTTATTTATTTTTTATTTTTTATTTTTAATATATGTGTCTGTATCTTCGATGAATATATCCGATTTCCATTAAATATATAAATGTTGCGTGTGAATATCCACAAATTTCAACGTATTTTTTCAAATCTGATACTTTCATATCCTCTGTATTTCCAGAGATGTCTTCAGATTCATCCTCGGAACAACTATAGTCTTCATATTCATCATGTAAACACATTGACTTGAATTCTTCCTTTACATATTCAGTAATACTTATCTTTTTTGGTTTATTATTTGTAGAATAAGAATCAACTGTTGCTACTTGTTCGCTGTTGTAACATTCGATGTTGTAATAAAGATTGTCTGTGTTTTTCGGGTTAAATAGATATACCCCACCGATTTTATGCACGTTTAAGTGTTCTGTGGATAAAACGTTCCTTTTACATAAAGGACAAGTTGGGTCACGTCTATTTTCATAATAACATGACCTATACCATTTATTCAAACACTTATAATGAAATTTATGATTACATCCGGGGGTTCGAAAGGCCACACGTATGGATTCTAAGCAAATACCGCATAAATCTTCTTCGTTGGAGCAGAATTCAAATTCATCTGAGTCGTCCATTGTTGTTTTGTTTTTGTTTTGTGTTGTTTTGATTTGTTTTTATTATTACTTATAAAAGCATTTCAATTTTTAATTACTAAAAAATAAAAAAGGGTGGGTTTCCCCTTTTTATTTTTGTCCAGTCAGTCGGTGAAATACTTTATTTAAATGAAGCCCACGCATAAAATCCGGTTTCAGAAATATAACAGTTTATAAACTTAATATTAAATCCGGTTTCGGAAATATAAGAGTATTCATATCTGTGAATATTCACTGGTTTGGGTAATTCCTGTAAAATCGGTGTAACTTCTGGTTGTTTTACACACGGGTCTTGACTGTTCACACGTGGTCCTGTGATGATTTTAAACATTTCTTTAAGAACGTCACTTGAACATCCACGCTTGGAGAAATCAGACTCATAATCTATTGATTTAATAAGACTATTTTTTAATATGGATTTAACCACTTGATTACACCATCTAAGGTCTTTTTCGTTTTCCTTTGGTATTGTTAGGTCGAGATTAAATTTTTCACCTTTAGGAACCTTTTTATTTATTTTTTTCAATTTTTGTTCTGGAGTATCTCTTGTTGACCACGCAAATTTTACCGTATTATGATTGCTAAACATAAAATAATTGCATTTATGGTTTTTGTTCACGTCAGACATTCTTATTTATTTATTTTTGTATCATATCCACTGTATAAAAGCATTTCAATTTTTACTAAAAATCCGAATATGTGTCAACACAAAATTAAATAAAAACCTAATAGATATTTATTTAATTTATTATTTGCTATTTATACAAAAATGTGTTGACACAAATAAACCCACCTAATAATCAAATATGTTATTTAATGTTCCATCTCGCCAAAGTTGTGTCAACACAAAGTTCTTTACACCTTTGCACATTTAAAACGCCGATTTATACATTAATACCTACCACGATATTGAAACTCTAGTGTTGATTTTAAATTATTATTCTTATCTAAATAATATTGAACATAATTAAAATGTCCACCTGGGTGAAGTTGTTCTTCTTCCCAGTAAGTTAATATGTTTAACTTTAAAATTTCATCTTTACAGTTATTTGTTATACATTTCTTATTTTTTATAGTTTTAATTAATTTTTCAGTAGAATCCATATAATATATTTATATATTAAAATGTTTTTAAATTAAAATGTTTTTAAATCTGCAAAGGTGTAAAAACCTATAGATATTTATTTACTTTATTATTTGCTATTTTTATAAGAATGTGTTGACACAAATAAATCCACTTAATAAACAAATATGTTAATTAATGTTCCATCTCGCCAAAGTTGTGTCAACACAAAGTTCTTTTAAAACCTAATAGATATTTATTTAATTTATTATTTGCTATTTATACAAAAATGTGTTGACACAAATAAACTCACCTAATAACCAAATATGTTGTTTAATGTTCCATCTCGCCAAAGTTATGTCAACACAAATATATTTAAAACCCCAAAACATTATTATTTAATTTATTATTTGCTATTTATCCAAGAATGTGTTGACACAAAAATACGAACAAATCTAAAAAACAATAACCAAATATGTTATTTAATGTTCCATCTCACCAAAGTTGTGTCAACACAAAATTAAATAAAAACCTATAGATATTTATTTACTTTATTATTTAATATTTATCCAAGAATGTGTTGACACAAAGATACCCAACAAACCCACCTAATAAACAAATATGTTATTTAATGTTCCATCTCGCCAAAGTTGTGTCAACACAAAGTTATTTAAAAGCTATAGATATTTATTTAATTTATTATTTACTATTTATCCAAGAATGTGTTGACACATTTCAACTATTACTTTAAACATCCATTTTATAATATTTAGTTAAATACTTATTATAATCTACTGGTAAATTTGTATTATCTTCTATTTTTATCTTATTATATTTTATGTTTCTATCATATAAGTCTATATTGTTTTTAATCTTTGTTTCAATATTTTCTAAATTTGTATATTTAGATTCGTTATATTCTTGATGTGCAAAATTTTTAATTTTATTTTGAATAAACTCTTTATCTCCAAAGTAAGATAAATGCCAACCACCGTTTAAAATTTTACAAGACGTTGTTTTGTTACATCTAATATCTTGGCAACTAATATTTAATTCGTTGTATTTTTTATATGATAGAATTTTACATAACGGCCAATTAGATGATATTTTAGTATGTAAATTATAATAATACAGGTCCATTTCAAGTATATGAATATCAAATATTATATTCCCTTTTTTTAGTGTATTTAAAGTATATGGATTAGGAATTTCATCTAAATCCGCGATTATTATCAGGTCAGAATCATCTAAATCCTTAATACAATTTATACCTTTCGAAATAGCGTTTCTTTGAAAATTTTCATTTTTCCAAACATCATCATGATTAAGATTTATATTATTATATTTATATGGAAAATCATGAACAATAATATGTATTATTTTTTTACTAAAGGGTTCGAATAAATGTTTATTTTCAATAAACCACATTTTTTTTTTCTTTCCAACATGTGTATGTGTAGATTCTACAATTACAAAATAATCTACAATATTATGTAACAAGTTAATTCTATAGATTAACAAATCTAATTCATTATAAAATAAAAAACAATCAATTATTTTTACCATTTTATATTTAATATTAACAATATTAAATATATGTTTAAACTAGTGCATGAATTAAATTATAATAATTAAGGTGTATTGTCATATTTTAAATATTAAACAAAGTAAAAGCTCATCTATTTAAAAATATAGACATTTTATTTATCATAAAAATATCAAGTGAATGATGAATCATAACAAAACCTTTAGTTTCTAAATATATTATAATAGGCATACTTACATCATGATAATTATTTTCAAATCCAATAACATCTATGAATACTTTATCAAAATTAATAGATTTAATAACTTCAAATTCGGCACCTTCAACGTCAATTGATAAATAATGTATATGTGATATATTATGTTCATCCAAGATAGTTTCTATTTTTTTGGTGGTTACTTTAATTACTTCGGTTGTTGAACCATGTTCAATATTTTCACTATGTAATCTATGTAAATGTCTCACATCAAAGTTGTCTTTAATTCCTGAGATCATTTCGGTATATCCAATATTAAACAAAAAATCTGTTTCTCCGTTATTATTACAAACAGCACAATTTAAATTAATATTATTTGGTCTATTACTTACTAATTTATCAAATACGGTTTTAATCGGTTCAATATTAATTCCGGTCCAGTCATTATGTTTTTCGAAATAGAGTGTGTTATTAATAGTTACGCCATCGTGAGCACCTACATCTACATAAAACCCATTCTTATAACCTTTAAATATATTAGTTTCTAAATATTCATCTTGTCTGTCTTGTGAATTAAACATAATAATAAAACATAATATTATTCGTTTATTATTTAAACGTCGGGGGCTTATTCGTTTTACACATTTGAACATTTACACAAAACCTATAAAACATAATAAAGAATGCTGTGGTCGTTAATCGTTATCTAATATGACACTCGGTGTTTTATGAATACATTTTTAATAACCTTATCATATGTTTCTAACCACCCTATTTTTAAATAAAAAATAACCAAAAATTATATATAATTCGTGTCAACAAGATTAAATATAAATGGATAGTATAATTATAATGATAGGACAAATAATAACTTATTCTATTAATTCATGTCTTTTTATAAATATAGAAAAGGTAACCCAATCTATTTCCGTGCTATATTTTACAGACGAAAATAATATTAAAATAAATATTCCAAATGGAACTATTATGTATGATTACGCAGATAACCACAAATTTATTTTAAACCCCATACCATATACCCAAAGTTATGCTTTGTGTTATACCGATAAATACGAATTACGAATTAATGGAGTTAGAATGAATATTATAAATACCCGTGATGTAAGCGTTCTTCCATAATTATTCGCATATATACATTTTCTGGTTAAGTTCTTCAATTTGGGTTTTTAATTCCTGTTTAAGGTGTTGAAATCGGATGTTTAGGTTTCTTATTTTTTGGTCTAATTCAAGATTTATGTCTATATCCACAAAATTCAACAAATCTTTTATCAATTGCAAGTTTTCCAAATTTGTTATTACCTCTTCGATATTATTATTAAAATCCGGAAAATTAATTCCGAGTTGTAAATGTTCTAATAATTGGTTCTCGTTGACATACACTTGTTTCATTAAATTAAGTATTTTATTTATCGATAAATAAGGAGGGTTGGTTTCAACCAAATATTTTTTAAGTTTTTTATATAATCGGTCCTTAAAACATATCATTTCGTATTCTTGATTATTCTCCATTACTAATAATCTTCCGGATTTTTTAAACTAAAATAATCCGAAACTTTATTTTCTTTTGGCGGTACAGTTACGAGTTATACGACTTTTACGAGTTCCTTTGGAACACCTTGAACGCTTAATTTTCAACAACTTATCGACTTTAGAAGGAACCTTTAAATGGTTTATTTCCTCAACAATGCGGTAATCTACATCGGCGGATTTACCTAAATAATTTATTTTATAAAAAAAGTATTTTATATTTGGATTCGTTGATTTTGGAAAAGGAGCCAAAGCGGCAGAATCCTCGACAACACTTATAAATTCGAATCCTTTTAGTTGTGAAACCCCGTTTTTTTTCCAATTTAATAAATCATTTAAAACATTTTCTTGTTTAATAGAATTCATGCTATTTTTTTCGGGTTTTTCGTGGAATGCTAACTCATAACTTCCAATAGATGGACGATATACTGAAATATTATTGGCTGCAATACGATTATATAACGCGTCATCTTCGCCTCCCCAACCAAAAAAATTATTGGGAAACCCGTTTATCTTTTCAAAACATCGACCGGATAAACCAATTACTCCGCCTAAATACATTTCGAAATTGTATTTGTGTTCTACTTTTGGAATGATATAATGGATTTGTTTTTTGGGACTTGCGAAATATAGTTCAAAAATAGATTGGTCGGGAAATAAATCAACATCGTGAAAAATATACCTATCATATTTGACCTTTTCAGAGGATAATAGGTAACCGATATTTAACAATAACCCTCTATTAAACTTATCTTCGTTATTTTGTTCGATGATATATATATCCAGAATCGACCCTTTTAAAACCGAATCATCCAAATTATTAAAATGTTCTATAAATTTGTATAGGTGTTCTTCTCTGTTTCGGTATGGAATTATTATAGCAACGCGAGTTTTTGTTATTTGGGGTATTTTGGTGATATCTTTAAATTGAATAACCTTTCTCTTTTTTTTATATTTAAAGAACCGCGCATTTATTGACGACATTATAGTTTATATTTAGAAAAAAATACCGAGTATTTCTAACTAAACACAATAATCCTGTATGTCGTAATGAATGGTCGTAAATAATAAAATTGAAATCTTTTTTTTATTTATTTTAGTATGTAAATAATAAAATGAATAACGCGAATGTTGAATCTCGTATCCAAGAACTTATGCTCAAATTACTTGAGAAAGAGATTGAATTAGAAGAAAGATTAAAAGAAAAAGATAAAAAAATAACAGAATTAGAATTTGATTTATTTAATGTTCTCAACTACAGCAATAAATATGCAGAATTAGAGAGTCCTATATTAAGGTTTATCCATAATGGAAAGACCTATTTAAAATCCGAAAAAAACAACCGGTTATTTAATGAGAATCACGAGTATGTTGGAATAATACAAGATAATACGATTATATTTGCGTGCTCTTTCTCCGATTCAGAATCGGACTCCGAATATGAATGTGAATCAGAAAGCATTCTTCTATTATAAACAATCTAGCTTATAAATCGGTGTAATTAAAAAAGAGGTAAGTCTTTTTTATTGGAATAATAAAAATTGAAATGTTTTTATATATAATTATTAAAGTAAAAGATAAACTTAATACAAATGAGTTTCAACAGTAAAACCAGTTTTCCAGCGTGTGATATTCTATCCCAATTTGTGATTAGCGACATAAATATAATGAATTTTAAACGATATTTACACTCTCCACGTGATTGTGTTATTAATGCGTTACAAATATTTGGGATATTAGATGTAATATCCGCAAATGTAATGCGAATGTTTACCGTTAATACGAATATTCAAAAAGAACAAATTGAACATATATTTGTATTAACCTTTGGTAACAATTTCGAATTTAAGTCTACTTCATGCTTTAATGAGTTTACATTAAATATAAATAATTTATTAAAACCAGGGAATGGTGTTTTCGCGGGTTATTTGGGTCATGTTTTCATACTCACCCGACTAACAAACGGAGATATTATATTTATAGACCCGTCATTACATCAAATGTGTGACGTGCGTTTAATGAATGAATACCTTGAAAACTGCCCAAAACCATACTTCTTATTATTCAATTCTAACAAAAGATTAAGCGATGAACAATTATCCCACATGGGGTTTCTATTATAATGAGGTAAGACAAATAAATTAAAAAACAAAATAAAAACAAAATAAAAACAAAATAAAAACAAAATAAAAAACCGAAAGGTTTTTTTAACTGTCCAACACAATGGTTTTTGAAAACGTGCAACATGACACTTTACAACTGAAAATTAAATCATCTCCGTATTCTAAGGAATTATACGAATGTTAGTAATTTATTAATAAAAATTAATGTTGAATTATTCTGTTATGAAAATAAAAAAAAAGAAATAAATATGTGTACTAGACTTCACATTTAAAATTAGAATATTATACAATACTTAAACTCGAACCCAAGATACAAATGAC
>Ga0194044_10000295_pt1 | contig 24051 bp, 22 predicted proteins | sample JunL4417m_MetaG_FD_155460 | JGI IMG/M metagenome (GOLD analysis project Ga0194044, IMG submission 155460) | Anoxic zone freshwater microbial communities from boreal shield lake in IISD Experimental Lakes Area, Ontario, Canada - Jun2016-L442-17m | ecosystem: Environmental > Aquatic > Freshwater...
CTATTTGGCCTTGGGAGGGGCGCCCATTCCGCTGGTGTTGGCGGGTGGCAAAGGCTGGCTGATGGATGATTTTCAGAAGCATTTGGTTGAATTGGGTATTGAGACTCATGTGGTGATGACCGGCTATGTGTCAGACGAGGAGTTGATCTGGCTCTACCGGAATTGCTACGCCAATCTTTACCCTTCGCTATTCGAGGGATTCGGGTTGCCCGTTCTGGAAGGCATGCAGTTCGGCGCGCCAACGCTGGCCTCACGGTCCACTTCGATTCCGGAAGTGGCTGGAGATGCCGCCGTTCTGCTCGCCCCGGAGGATACCGAAGCCTGGGCGCAAGCGATGTTTCAGTTGGCCGCGAGCAGGACGAGTAGAGATCAGTTGAGTGCGGCCGCGCGGGTGCAGGCTGGCCGGTTTGACTGGAAGCACAGCGCGGCTTCGCTGCTGCGACTGTATGAGGAGGCTCTGGCTGCTCCAAAACGTCAGAGAAAGGAGTCATTGGCAGCATGAGGACATCGTTAAGCATTGGCGTTTCCGGAAATGAAGGCGCTTATCTGACTATATTACTTCTTGATAAAGGGTATCAAGTTTTTGAAACGTCGTGAGATGACCAGACATCTTCTTCGGCTGGCAGGCGGCCCATTCTATGGAGGATGTCGTGTCACGGTGATTTTGTTCTACGACATAACTATCTGAAATTACATATATTCAGTAAATTGAATATATTCGTTTTTGTTAAGTATTCCAGTATGTTATGAGTATTTTTGATCAAATTTTAGGGTTAACTATTTGTTATCAAAGCCAGTATAGCATTGAACAAAATCACCGTGGATGTCGTGTGCTTTAAGGTTGACTTAGAGAATGGATTGTGATATCGAGTGGAAAGAAGGTAGATAACCGCAAAATGAGTAGTAACCGTAAATCCAGAAAAAATCGCAATTCGTGTGGTTTTACCCAAAAATTTGGCGAACTTGGGTTAAGGAAGCAGTATTGATGGTAAATTCCTTGATTCATCTTTCAAACTTGCTATTTCATACGGTCAGAGCCAGGCTGGCGAATGAGCTGAGACTTTATTATCTGCATTTCGTCTGGTGGTTTGTGGAACCTTTACTGGATATGGGCATTTATTATGTGGTTTTTGATGTACTTCTGAAGCAGGGAACTGATAATTATATCCCTTTTCTGCTGATCGGCATCGTATTTTGGTCCTGGTTCAACCGGAGTATGCAAAACAGTTCATTAAGCATTCTGCATGCCAAGGAGTTGATTGCCCAGATCGACATCCCCAAATCATTTTTCCCTATTGCCAAAGTATTTCAGGATGTTGTCAAGCAGTCTTTTGTCATGACCGTGCTGATGCTGTTTCTCCTTCTTTATGGTCTGCCGGTGACATGGGCATGGATGGCCCTGCCCATCTTGATGGCTGTACAATTCATTCTAATCATTGGAATGGCGATTTTGCTTGCTGCAGTTGTCCCTTTTTTCCCCGACTTGAAATTTATCATATCCGCAGGTTTGCAACTGATGTTTTTTGCATCCGGCATTTTTTTTGATATTGATCGGATGGAACTACCTGTTCATCGAACATTTGTCTATCTAAACCCCATGGCGGGGCTCATTCGAAACTATCGGACAGTTCTCTTGCATGGTCTTTGGCCGGATTGGTCCTATATCCTGGCGACATTTCTATCGGTGTTGATTCTACTGATTTTTTCCTTGTTTTTGATCAGACGTTTTGACCACATTTATCCGAAAATTGTTATATGAATATCGTCGACGGTATAATCGCCCTTGATCATGTCCGCTGTACCTATCGAATTAAGCAGGGGTTTTTTCGTTTTAAGCCGTATCATGCGCTCCAGGATGTCAGCTTTACTGTAGTGGAGGGAGAAACCCTTGGGATCATCGGCCGCAACGGTGCGGGTAAAAGTACCATTCTTAAACTGATTGCCGGTATTTTGCATCCGGATGCCGGACGTGTGATTAAACGACCCGAGATCAACGTATCGTTGCTTAGCCTCCAAGTGGGGTTTGATCCTGAACTATCCGGACGGGAAAATATTCTTCTGGGAGGTCTTTGTCTGGGGATTTCCAAAAAGCGGATTCTGGAGTGCATGGATGACATCATCGCTTTCAGTGATTTGGGTGTTTTTGTCGAAAATCCCATCAAAACATATTCATCTGGTATGCGGGCGCGACTTGGATTTTCAATAGGAATGGAATTGTCGCCGGATGTTCTTCTTATAGACGAGGTGTTGGGAGTGGGGGACTATTCTTTCCAGAAAAAGGCAACTGAAGCGCTGCATGTCAAAATTGGATCCAGTAATACCGTGATTCTGGTTTCTCATGATCTGATTCAGATGAAAAGAATCTGTGACCGAGTGGTATGGATTGAAAATGGAATAACCCAATGTATTGGCGATCCTGCTGAGATCATAACTGCTTATCAAAACTGCTCGCCATTCGTTTAACTCAATGTTCAAGTTTTTTACATTGTGAAGTGGGCCCCTGTGTCAAGACAAAAAAGAGTCGAGTTTAAGGTGGTAGCCTATCAATCCTCTTTTGAGATTAAAAGTGCCAGGCTTATGTGGGTAGGCAATACCATTATGCATGCCAAGCCATAGGACAGGCATATCTTCAGTGTTTTGAAGAACTGATCCGACTCAAGTTGATATCTCCATGACGAAATCGTCTTTAAAAATAGCAGTTATTATCCCCACACATAACAGAGTCGAAATGCTTTGCCGGTGCATCACGTCGGTACTTGAATCCGGATATGACGCACTAACCATTTTTGTTGTAGATGACGGTTCAACGGACGGAACGTCCGGGATGTTGTCTGTTAATTTCCCGCAAGTACATATTATTCACGGCGACGGTTTGCTCTGGTGGTCTGGTTCTGTCAATGCAGGTATCACAGAAGCTTTGCTTGCGGACATTGACTATATCCTGCTCCTGAATGATGATGTTGTTATCGATACTAAAGCCATCTCATCCCTGGTGCAATGTGCTCGGGATAACCCGCAGTCAATAATCGGTTCAATGGTTTACGACAAGTCTAATCCAGCAATAATCTGGAGTGCGGGAGTCGGATTACGATGGCCATGGCCTGGGGAGTTTACCATCGGTCAGGGTGAAAATGACAACGGCCTATATAACGGTGTCAGGAGTGTTGCATCAATGCCTGGCATGGGAACTTTTATCAGTCGAAAGATAGTGGGGAAAATAGGACTTTTCGATGAAAAATACATGCCTCAGTATTTAGCAGATATTGATTTCCCATTACGCGCAAAAAAAGCAGGTTTTTCTGCTTTGGTTACCTTTGACAGTAAAGTCTATAATTCTCTTGAGACAACAGGAGGGGTAGGTATGGACTGTAGGAATCACACATGGCGAGAAGCTGTGTCAATCTTTACTAATTATAAGTCGCCTGAATACGCACCTGCCAGATTTACGTTTATTTGCCGGCATTGCCCGCTTATCTGGGTATTCCCGGCCATCCTTATACGCTATACGCGTATATTGTTTTTTATCGTAAAAAGGTTGATTCGGTGAAGCCTCGTATATGTTTAGATATTCGCCCAGCTCAAACCGGAGCGAAAAATACAGGCATTGGCGCCTATGTGAGGGAACTGGTAAAACAGTTGCTGGAAATGGAAAGTAGATTTGATTTCTGGTTCCTTGTGCTTTCAAACTATCCTATTCCCGATTTGAAGCTTTCCGAGGATCGCCTGATCAAAATATGGCTCCCTTGCAAACCGGAGAGATGGCAAGTCGTCTATGATTATTTTATTCTGCGGCGAATCCTGAAAAAACATCTTATTCAACTGTTTCACTCGCTTGTACCTGGTTTGCTGCGACCGGGTGCCGATATAAAAATCGTAACAACTATTTATGACCTGATTCCATCGATCTATCCTGATGATCATATAAACAGTATTGATGTCAAGTTGCTTTATGATTGCAAAATGAGGGATAGTATTGCATCAGATCATATCGTAGCAATCTCAGACGTTACAAGCCGCGACCTCACGCGGATTTTTAATAATATAAACACTGATAAGATAACCGTCACTTCTTTAGCGGCATATACCGGGTTGCGCAGAGTAGTCGAAATGAAGCGCGAATATCTAAATCGTCTTGGTCTGCCTGAAAGGTACATTCTCTATGTTGGAGGTTATAACAAAAGAAAAAATATACCTTTGCTGCTTAACGCCTATTCTGCTCTCGGCATGAAAAGAAAAAATTTCAAGCTGGTTTTGGCGGGCGCTGCCGGTAATTATGGCATTGCTTCCCATGTGGCCAGCTTGGGATTGCAAAATGACGTGGTACGGCTGACTCATATCGCCGAGGAGGATTTGTCATTACTTTATAGTGGAGCGATTTTTTTTGTTTATCCTTCTCTTTACGAGGGATTTGGTTTGCCGGTGCTTGAGGCAATGACATGCGGAACTCCCGTGCTGTCTTCAAATACGGGGTCACTTGTTGAAGTAGCCGGTGATGCAGCATTATATTTTACGCCCGGCAATGAGGATGAATTGACAATGCTTATGGAACGAGTTCTGGAAGATAGCATTCTGCGTGATGATATGCGCAGTCGTGGATTGAATCGGGCAAGCCTATACTCCTGGCGACGCTGCGCACAAGAGACGCTAACGGTTTATGAAAACGTTCTAAGGGCATGACAATTCGCACAGTATGCGTTTTTTTAAAGTGAGCAATTCATGAAAATACTGCGCATTGCCGTAGATGTGAGACCTGTGTTGTGGAATACCATGGGCATAGGAACCGTAGCGTACAACTTCCTAAAACACATTCAAACAATTGATACACATAATGACTATACGTTTTATTTTGATGATGATCCGGTTAAGTTAAAGAAGTTATTTCCTGAACATAATTTCCGATTTAAGGTGATTCAGAATAGGCTGATTTGGACAAATGTTTATATGTCTTCACAACTGTATAGTGGAAATTATGATTTATTTATTACTTTTTTAGATAGGGATATCCCTCTAATAACCTTTAAGACAAAGCTGATTACTTTAATATGTGATCTCATCCCTTTGATATATTCACCTTCATTTTTTAGAAGTCCATTTCATAAACTATATTATAAAATATCCCTATTTTACTCTATGGTGAGATCAGATAAAATTCTCACAATATCAGATTGTTCCAAAAAGGATATCATTGAGCATTTTTCGATTAAAAATAATAAAGTAAGCATTATAACGCTTGGAGCCCCTGAGCCTGTGCAAGACAATAAAGTGAATGTAATAGAAAAGTATTCAATAACCAATAAATATATTTTGGCGTTTGGCTCTACTGAGCCCAGGAAAAACAATCTTCGCCTCATAAAGGCATTCAACGCTATCAAGAAATCAATCACAGATATTTCTCTCGTCATTGTAGGTAAAGAGTGGAGAGATCGCAAATTTGATAGTGTTCTTTTACATGACAAAATCATTTTGACAGGATATGTACCTGATGAAGATATGCCGTACCTTTATAAAAACGCCGAGATAGTTGTTTTCCCTTCGCTTTACGAAGGTTTTGGATTGCCGGTGTTAGAAGCAATGACATACGGAATACCTGTAGTTGCTTCAAATACATCCTCTTTGCCTGAAGTCGGGGGAGATGCTGTTGAATATGCTGATCCAAACGATGTGTCTGATATTGCAAGAGCCATCAATGATTTGCTTGACAGTGAAGAAATACGTAAATATAACAAGGAAAAAGGAATGCAGCGCGCTAAGCAATTCACTTGGCGATCCATGTGCAAGCAAATATTAACAGTCTGTAAAGAAGCGACACAATAATCGCCATGAAAATAGGTATTGACGCAAGATTTGCAGTACGCAAACGTAGAGGAATAGGCAATTATTCTTTAAGGTTAATTCGTAATCTTGCTGACATTGATTCTGGAAATCAATACATATTATACATCGACAGGGAAGACACAGAAGAAATTCTTCCTGCCAGACCAAATTTCTGTATCAAAAGACTGTCGCCTTCTAACTACTTAATATGGGAGCAAATTTTATTGCCGCTACAGGCGAAAAGAGACAATCTTGACATTCTTCACTGCCTTGGTAACACTGCTCCAATAAAAATATCGCATCGTATAAAGCTGGTTTCGTCTATCATGGATGTGATGTATATGAAGAATTATTCCGAGTTACCTCAATCATCATCAATTTATCAGAAGTTGGGGAGAATTTACCGAAAAATTATTGTCCCAAAAACTGCAGGTAGTTTATCAAAAGCAATAACTATTTCTTGTTTCTCAAAAACAGATATTATGCATCACCTTAAATCGCTTCGCGATGAAGATATAGCTGTCACATATTTATCAGCCAATGATTGGTTTAAGCCTTGCAAAAACGAAGTAATTTTTGAAAGTCTGAAAAAAAAATACAACATACACAACGACTTTATATTTACACTCGGTGCAACAGATCCCCGTAAAAATACGGAAAGAATCATAAGAACATTCCTGGAGCTAAAATCCAAATACTCGATTTCAGAACAATTAGTAATATCCGAATTACCAAACTGGGGAGACACTCTATTTTATAGAATGCTGCAGGATTCAAAATACAAAAACTATGTTGTTTTTCTTGATTTTGTCACTGAAGATGAATTGGTCTGTCTTTATAACTACGCAAAGGTTTTTCTTTATCCATCGTTTTATGAGGGATTTGGCCTTCCACCACTTGAAGCCATGTCGTGCGGCGTACCAGTCATTACCTCCAATGTAACATCCATCCCCGAAATAGTCGGGGATGCCGCCATGCTCGTCAATCCTTATGACGATGAAGAACTTAAAGATGCATTGCTTGTTATGTTGAGTGATGAAAAAGTTCGCAGTGATTATATTGAGCGCGGCTTCAAGCAGGTCAAGAAGTTCTCGTGGAGAAAAATGGCAATCGAAACGCTGGAAATATACAAGTCACTCAGTTTTAGAGGATTGCCTGAATGAAGTTACTTTTTATCACATCGCGCTTCCCTTTTCCACCTTTCATAGGTGGTCGGCCCATACCTTTTCATCGCATGCGTATTCTAAGTAGAAAACACGAGATTACTCTTTTGTCTCTGTATGAGCGTGATCAGGAGTTGAACGGAATTGAGCAGTTAAGTCGTTTTTGCAGTTCAATTCACACGGTAAAACTTCCTAAATGGAAATCGTTTATAAACATGGCTCTATTGGGGCCTGTTTCACGATTACCGCTTCAGGTATTGTATTATCAATCCGGTGAATTCAGAGAATGTTTGAATAAGCTGTTGGCGTGTGAGAAATTTGATCTGATTCATGCTTTTATGTTACGTCTCGCTCCTTTTTGCCGAAATATTTCAACTCCGATAATCATGGATCTAATTGATTCAATGCAACTAAATTTTGAACGCAGTGTGGATATGGCGCGCCCTCCCCAAAAATGGCTACTACGGGAAGAACTTCGGCGTTTAACTTATTTTGAGAAGGAAATTTGCAGCCAATTTGCTCGACTAATTGTTGTGTCAAATGAGGACAAAAAATATTTATCATCAGAAAATGTGAATGTAGTTCCTATAGGGATAGATACGGAACTGTTTGTGCCTGGAAAGGCTCAGGTCTATAACCCAACAATTATCTTTTCCGGCAATATGTTATATGGACCCAATATCCAGGCCGTAAAGTGGTTTACTGAAAATTGCTTCTTCCGTATTCAGAAGGAAATATCTAATGTTTCTTTTGTGATAGCAGGAAATGCTCCGCCCCTAAATATCCGCAAGTTAGGGAACAACACGGGAATATCAGTTCCCGGCTTTGTGGACTCAATGCCCGATGCATTAATCAAGGCGTCACTTGCGGTTGCCCCGATGCAATCAGGCTCAGGAATGCAATTCAAAATTCTGGAAGCCATGTCATGCGGTTTGCCGGTTGTTACGAATACACTTGGGTTGGGAGACATCAAGGCGAAGGACGAAGTGGAAATATTGCTGGCGGAAACACCTGATGATTTTGTTGACAAGATCGTCAAAATCCTGGATAATGATAAATTAGCCCGACAAATTGGCAATCGCGCTCGTGAGTTTGTTATCAATAACCATAACTGGGAAGATACAACTAATATAGTAGAAGGTATTTATAATCAGGTTTTGGATAGAGCAAAAGTGCGCACTGCGGAAAGAGAGCAACGGGTGGATGAATAGAAAGGCGCTTGTCTGCAGCGTTTCTGGGCAGGATAGCTGTTAATGCTAACCATTTCTATTGAATTTTTGTGAATGTGATGCATATCAAAAGAAAATTCCTTTTAATAACAGGTGATATCCTTTTCATTCTCTTTAGCTCATATATTGCCGGATATGTAAGGTTTGGAGAGCTGACGAATGTTGTTATTCGCTATCCCATCGCAACGGGAATCACGATTCTTATTTATGTTTTATGTTTTTATATTTTTGAATTTTACAACATCGAAAAGCCTTTCAAGTTTCGATACGATATATTTAAGATGGCCTTGGCTGTCTGCATAGCCGGATTATTCGCCATATCACTGTTTTACGCATTCAGTAGGCAGTATGGCCGGGGACTATTTCTTCTTCAACTTATTTCTGTCTGGTTTCTTGTAAGTATATGGCACCGGTTTTACAGTATAATATTCCAAAAGATTCTTTTAAAAAAGAAGACTTTAATCATTGGTGCGGGGCATTGCGGGCTGGCTGCCTACCAATTGCTTGATGGTCCCCTGTCACCTTATGAGATCGTGGGTTTTCTGGATGATGATCCGGTAAAACAAGGTAGTAACATCGGTTCAACCACAGTGATCGGATTAACCGATCAACTTCTTGAAAAGGCGAATCTGCTTGGTGTAAGTGAAGTCGTTTTGGCTATTACTCATAACCGTCCTTTAAAGTTGTTCAGATATACTTTGGATGCCAAGTTGAAAGGTATCACAGTCATAGAAATGCCCACATTGTTTGAACAGATGTTCGCCCGCATCCCTGTTGAGCATATCCAGGAAAGATGGCTTTTGCTGGAAGAGGGTTTTCAGTCTCTGAATAGCAACTATGCAAATAAAATTAAAAGATTGATCGATATAGCTTTATCCTTGCTAATAATAGTAGCCACTTTTCCCCTCGCTTTTTTTACGGCTTTGGTCATTCGTGTAGATTCACCTGGACCAGTATTTTATAAGCAGGCGCGCATGGGTAAAGGAGGTGTGATTTTTAACATCATTAAGTTTCGATCCATGTACCAGGATGCTGAAAAATGCGATGCAACTTGGGCGATGTGTAATGATCTACGTATAACTCGAGTGGGGAAATGTATCCGATTGCTGCGTATAGATGAACTTCCTCAATTATGGAATGTGATGGTTGGTGAAATGAGCCTCATAGGTCCGCGTCCTGAACGCCCTGAATTTATCAAAGATATTGAGATCAAAGTCCCCTACTACTATATTCGACATTTGGTAAAGCCTGGGATCAGTGGCTGGGCTCAAGTGAATTATCCTTACGGCGCTTCCATAGAAGATACATTGCACAAACTCGAATACGATATCTACTATGTAAAAAATATGTCACTTTTTCTTGACTTGATGATTTTTATCAAGACTACCGGCGTAGTCCTAATGGGAAAAGGGGCGAGATAGTCAAGCAGATGTTCTTTTGTCTTTAAACTGTAACAGCGAGAGGGTTTGTCTTTGACAGATCAACAAAATAAATTTAATGCTGCAAAAAAAGGTTACGCTTTTTTATGGTATGTACCCGTTTTTGCAATTTTGGCAGTAACCCCATTGATCGTATATCTTTCGATTCATCCTGTGCCGGAAGCTTTTCAAAGTTTCTGGAATTCAGATAATAATCATGATTTTTTTTCATTCTGTAAAACGCGTTGGTTTATTTATTGGTCAGTTGTACTTTTGTTTTCTTTTTTGTTCTTCTTATACAAAAGAAAAGACGAGTATATAGGTTTCGTTCGGAGAACAAAATACTTTTGGATGGCTTGGATTGTTTTTACTTTTTCAATTTTGCTCAGTGCAATATTTTCACCAGCGCCATCTATTGCCTGGGGAGGGATGTTTGATCGATATGAAGGCGGCTGGGTCTGGCTTGCATACTGTTTACTGCTTGCCGCCTGCGCTTTCTTGCCGCGCCAGGATACCGATTTTCGTTATTTTACAAGCGCGATTATTTTTTCAACTACTGTAATTGCATTAATCGGGGTATTCCAATTTTTTGATATGGATTTGTTTCGTTCCGGTTTAGGCCGGTGGTTAATTCTTCCCGAAAAATTTATCACCGCTGACTTAGGCTTTATCTTTGGCAAAGGAAAAATCTACTCTACATTTTTCAATATTAACTATGGCGGTAATATAGCAGGTATTGCTTTGCCCCTGGCAGTTTGTATGTGTCTGTTTGTACCAAGTTTCAAAATGGGTGGTATTCTTTTATTAGGCTACACCTTATTGATTTTTGTCCTGGCTACCGGTTGCAGATCTCAAGCGGGTGTTGTTGGCCTTTTTGTCGCTTTTACTTTCCTGATTATCTACCTTGCGCGGCACTATCGCGGCAAATTTATACGGTTGATTTTGATTTTTGCTTTATTTATCCCGATTTATTTTGGGATGGATATATACGCAGGTGGGGGAATCAGTGGACAGTTCACAGACAGATTTTTGAGTGATGGCGGTGCTCTTTTATTAGGCGCCACTCTGTTGAATTTTGTCCTTGATAGTTGGAAGTCTCATGCAGTCTCAATTGGTTTTTTTATTGTTTCTATTTTGCTGTTTATCTACCTTGCGCAACATTATCCCAGCAAAGCTAAACGGATGGTTTTGATTTTTGCCTTAGTTATCCCGATTTATCTCGGGATGGACATATATTTCGGTGGGCCAATCAGTGGGAAGTTTACTGGCGTTTCTGCTGATAAGTCGGCGGTTCAACCATCATTGGGGGCGCCCTTGAATGATGAGCAAGAACGTCTTGTTCCGATGCAGGCAAAGAACAAGACATTCTTTGATGAGATGGTCATTAAGTATGGCCATTTTGCCGATGGTCGCTTTTACATATATTTGCGCGCCATGGAACAACGGTTAAAAAGCCGTTCTTTGTTGGGGACAGGTCCGGATACGTTCGCTATCTTTTTCCCTCAGCAGGGTGATGTGTACAGGTGGTTTCACCCTAAGAATATGATCATAGACAAAATGCATTCCATGTTTCTGCAGATTTGGTTTAATACCGGCTTTATTTCTTTTGCTGCATTTATGTTCATGGTGTTGCTCCATTTTGCTAATTCGGTACAGATATTTTGGAATATCCAAACCAAAACAACCATTGAGGTTCTTGGCCTAGGTTTTTTCCTTGGGTGGGCGGGTTTTTTAGGGACAGCAATCTTTAATGATAGTGCAATCTCTGTATCCCCTTATTTCTGGGCTGTTTTCGGTGCATCTATTGCCGCCAACCATATTATCCTATCCCCCAAACCACTATGCACCGGGGGCTCCGCGCCAGTCGCCAAACAGAAACTGAATATCAAGCGTAAAGCCAGGGCTAACCGGTAGTTCTGAACAAGTGGGCATTGATCATCGTTTCGGCCAGTTGGGCGGATCATACAAATACAGTTGATAATCTGTCTATCCCAAACGACGGTCAAAGCTAATTTAATTTTTTGAACATACGCGCCAGCGTAGCAATTCTTTCATAGCCTGTTCTGATGGTGGTTTTTCAATCACTTCCCAGAACAGGCTATTTTGTTTTTAATTCTGTTTTTTGTGATGGTTGAATAGACTGAAGAAATATCAGGTATGATCAGCTTTGTTCCAATGGCTTATTACCTCAAGCCAATAACAGTCTTAGGCCTTTCTTCCTTCCTTCTATCTGTCTTTCTATTCAGGATTTGAAATGATCCATCACACGCTTGAAGCCGGGCAATGATTTGATAATGGTGTCATCCGATACGCAGAATGCAATTCTGAAATGCCCTGGCCCGCCAAAACCGCTCCCTGGAACCACGAGAATCAGTTCCTGTTGCAGTGCTTTTACAAATTCGACATCATCGGGTATAGGGGTTCGCGGAAAAAGATAAAATGTCCCTGGTGGTTTTACAAAATCATAGCCACTTTCCAAAAGGCCGTTACAGAGAAGTTCCCGTTTTCTGGCGTACGCAGAAATATCCACACTTGCTCCCTGCATCTTGGCGATCACGCGCTGCATGAGGGCCGGCGCATTGACAAAGCCCAGTATCCGGTTGCACAAGGCCATGGCGCCAAGCAGCGTTTCCTTATCGGTTGCAACTGGGTTTACAGCGATAAATCCGATCCGTTCTCCCGGAATCGAGATGTCCTTTGAATAGGAAGTGGTCATGATGCTTTCGGCATAACAGCCAAAAACACTTGGGACATTGACCCCATCATAGATAACTTTTCGATAAGGCTCATCCGCCATCAGATAAATGGTTCGGCCAAACGATTTTTCCTTTTGGGTCAGCACTTCCCCCAATGCCATCAGACTTTCTTCGGAATATATCTGTCCGGTCGGATTGTTGGGAGAATTGATCAAAACAGCCTTGGTCTTTGACGTAATGGCATCCGAAATGGCCTTGATATCCAAGGTAAAATCCGGGTTAGTCGGAACCGTTTTTAATATTCCGCCATGATTGCCGACATAGAACCCATACTCCACAAAATGAGGTGTTGGTGTCAGAATCTCATCCCCGGGATCGGTTATGGCTTTCAAAATAACATTCAGTCCTCCTGCTGCGCCGCAGGTCATGATAATCTCGGTCGCCGAAATCGGAACGCCCTGCTCTGAACGCAAATAATCCGCAACTGATTTGCGGACTTCCGGGTAGCCGGTATTGGGCATGTAACCGTGACATCCCGGCGTTTCCTGGTCCAAAATGGTTTTCAGGATGGTTTTGAATGCCTCTGGCGGATCCAGATTGGGATTTCCAAGACTGAAATCATATACATTTCCCGCCCCGTGAATACCTTTCAGGCGGGCGCCTTCTTCAAACATTTTGCGAATCCATGAGGATTTTATCAGAATGCCTTCAATATGCTTGGCTATTGTCATGATTGGTTTCCTTATTTTTATATTGTCTGAACTACGGATTTAACTTCCGGAATTTCTTTCTTTAATGTTTGTTCTATTCCGTTTCGAAGCGTCATCTGGGACATGGGACAACCGGCGCAAGCGCCTTTCAGCCGGACGGTTACGACACCATCCGCGCAATCCACCAGCTCGACATCCCCACCGTCGGCCTGAAGCATCGGTCTGATCTTGTTAATAACATTCCGGACTTTCTCTTTCATTATTCCTCCTCGCTGCCTGGAGCCCGTCGTTCATAAAAATTATTTCTGAAATCATCGAATGCATCATTTATAATGGCGTTTCGCATTTCGGCCATCAGACTGATATAATAATGAATGTTATGAATGGTGTTAAGCCGGTACGCAAGAATTTCGCGGGACAGGTACAGATGCCGCAAATAGGCTCTGGAATAATGCTGGCAGGTATAGCAGGCGCAATGCTCATCAATTGGCGCCGTGTCTGTTCTGAAACGGGCATTGCTGATATTCAGCGCTCCTTTTGGCGTAAACAACTGCCCGTTTCTGGCGTTTCGCGTCGGCATTACGCAGTCAAACATGTCCGCCCCACGACTGACCAACTCGACCAGGTTTTCCGGGGTTCCAACACCCATGATGTATCTTGGGGAAGAGCGGGGAAGATGCTGCAGGGTAATCTCGGCCATCTCCAGCATAACATCCGCTGGCTCTCCAACACTTAATCCGCCTATGGCGTATCCGGGAAATTCCATTTCCACAAGGGCATCCGCCGAAGCCCGGCGCAATTCCGGGTACATTCCTCCCTGAACAATTCCGAACAGCGCATGGGAATCATCGGCTTGATCCTTCCATGCGGTTTTGCAGCGCCTTGCCCAGCGTGTGGTCAGATTCATGGCATCGGCGGCCTCTTTTTGTGTTGAGGGATAGGCAATACACTGATCAAGGCACATGATGATATCGGCATTAAGACAAATCTGAATATCAATGGCCTTCTCCGGGGTTAGCAAGTGCCTTGAGCCGTCGATATGGGACTGAAAATCCGCACCTTCTTCGGTGATTTTCCGCAATCTGGCTAAAGAAAAGACCTGAAATCCGCCGCTGTCGGTCAGGATTGGTCCCTCCCAGTGCATGAAACGGTGAAGCCCCGAAAAAGCCTGAATGACATCACATCCGGGTCTGAGGTATAAGTGATAAGTATTGCCCAGAATGATCTGTACTCCGCAAGAATGCAGGTCTTCGGGCGAAAGAGATTTGACGGTCGCAAGCGTTCCGACCGGCATGAAGACCGGGGTTTTAATATCTCCCCTCGCCGTTTGAATGATTCCGGCCCTTGCCTGGGTTGTTGTTGACCTTGATATTTCTCTAAATTCCAGTTGAGCCCCCGTCTAATCAATCAGCATGGCATCCCCATAGCTATAAAACCGGTAGCCAGTTTGAATGGCTGCCTGATAAGCATTCAGAATAAAGTCCCGTCCTGTAAAAGCGGCTACCAACACCAGTAGCGTCGATTTGGGCAGGTGAAAATTTGTGATCATTGCATCAACAACCTTGAACCGGTAACCTGGGTAAATAAACAGATTACAAGGCCCTGCTCCCGCCATGACCCTTCCGTTTTCTGATGCGGAAAATTCCAGCGTTCTAACGCTTGTGGTGCCGACAGCCACAATGCGGGCGCCGCCTGCCCTGGCATCGTTGATGATTTCAGCAGATTGCCTGGTAATTGTATATGTTTCGCTGTGCATCCGGTGATCGCGAATATCCGACACTCTTACCGGTATAAATGTGCCATAACCCACATGAAGGGTAACGGGAACCACCACGATTTCCATAGCCTGCAATTGAGTCATCAGGTCCGCTGAAAAGTGAAATCCGGCCGTTGGTGCGGCAATCGCCCCTTTTTCAGACGCATAGATGGTCTGATAAGCGGTGTGATCTTCGCAGAATCCGGTCCCGGATTCCCGTCGGATATAAGGGGGAAGAGGTGTCTTCCCTACCTGATACAGGACCTGATCAAAATCATTTTCACAGGTGAACTTGACCTCGTAACAGTCTCCCGAAGGGCTAAGCACCTCGGCCTGAAGGCCACCGTCGAAAAAGATCATTGAACCTGTCCGGGGTTTTTTTGAGCTTTTGATCAGACATTTACACTCAAATTCGCCAGCCATTTTTCGGCTCGCCTGGCCATCTGCATACGTCAGTATCAGTACTTCGGCCTTGCCTCCGGTATCTTTGTGTCCCAACAATCTGCCGGGAATTACCTCAGTATTGTTGACAACCAGCACATCTCCGGAGCGCATCAGGTCGGGCAAATCGCAGAATACCCGATGAGCGATATTGCCCGAACTGCGATTCAGATGAAGCAACAGGGAACGATCTCTCTGCTGACAAGGATTCTGGGCGATACGTTCCTCAGGAAGCTCATAATCATAATCATCCAGAGCATACATATCGGATTAACTCTTTCCCAGATACACCAGCCACAAGCCAGTGAACATGAGTACCAAACCAAAACGCCGGAGCCATCCATCCGGCATTTCCAGCATCTTGGATACCCAGGATTTCATTTGCTCCGGAAAAGCAAAATACGGAAGCCCTTCAATGATCATGACCATACCAAGCACACAGAGAAAAAAATCCATTGATTCATCAATCCATTTCAGTTCCCAAGGCGAAATCAACCCGGTACTTATCGTTTTCCTTCAAAAGAATCATCATCAGAGATAATCTCCGATTGTATCAAATTTAGCAGTTCTTCTCCAATTGCAGTACCCATATCGATAAATTCGGGGCCATAAGCCTTTCCGGTTTGAGTACGAAAGGTCTGCTTGATTTCTAAAAGCCCTTCCATTGCCTTGGGATAGCGGCTGAGAAATTCTGATAAAGGTGGATCAAAAAAAGACACCATGTCCCACACGGTATGCGAAAAATTATCCGGCCCCCAACGAAATTTATCGGCATCATAAAGGCAATCGGCTACCAGAGCCCCCTCAATCGTGTTGATGCTGACAGGAGGCTGAAATGCTTCATGATTGCGAATAGCCTGGCAGATATCTTCAATTTCATCAGGAGTATATGGATAGGCTCGGAGCGTTTTCCTGGCGTATTCCGCCCCTTCAACAGCATGATGCTTCATTTTCCGTTTGATGTCATGAAGAAGCCCCGCACTTTGCACAACAATGACGCGCTGCTCCGCATAAACATCCGAATACCCGCAGCGACTGCCTTCAATCATCATCAATACGCCAGCGTCAACGGTTACCTTAACAGCATGGTCAAGCCCGTGCCCAAAATCGTCTTCAAGGTGATCGGCGACAAACGCATACAGGTTTCTCAAAACCGGGTTTGTACGAAAAAAACTTCTCGATATATCAAGGAGAGATGAAAAGTCCCTGTAAAAAGCAGGCTGTGGAAACCGTAATACTATACGGCGAGCCAGTTGGCGCATCCTGGCATAAACGGGGGACATGGCTTTAGGAGATTTTTCAATCAGAATCATGGCGGATCGGGGTTAGAACCATCATACATCATCAGCTTTCAGATATTGAAAAAAAAACTTCGCAGACTTTCCACTTTCCGCCTTCCTTGATGACATTGACGGTCTGGTCCAACTGAGTGGTTTTTCCGAGAAAGAACAGTTTCCCTATATATGCAAACAGCGGATTGATTCCTTTTTTCATGTCTCCGGTAATTCGAATTTCGGCGCTGCTGGAACTCATTTTAAGTGTATGGGTTTTGACGTTAAAAAGACTATTTTTCATATAACTGGCGTCATATCCACGTTCATTGGCCTGCTTTGCCGTGTTTTGAATATAGGAGGCTACCACGTTGTTTTCTTCATTCAGCGCCAGGTTGTCGCAGAGTCGGGTCGCCATTGACGAATCCAGTTGATAATACATTCGCGCAAACTCAACAGCAGCCTTGCCTGGCGTATCTCGCATGTCCGCAATAACAAAAATAACCTGAAAAATGAATGCAAGAAGAAATACAGTTATGAATGCCGAGCGATTGTTGTTCTGAGTCATGAATCGTGCCTCCGCCCAATGAATCAGACTGATGAATCAGCCTGATGATTCGGAAATAAATGAATTGACAAATTCGATTACAGTTATGACAATGCAAGTTGTATCTGTGCAGGAATAATGGCCGATTATCCCCATGTTGTTTTACCTTATAGCGGCAACTTGATTCTGATAGCATGGAATGTTCTCTGAAACAAGACTTTTTACCGTAAATGCTCATGGCATGGTCTGTATTACTGGTATGGCGGATGAAGATTGTTTCTCACGCAAAGGCGCAAAGGCGCGAAGAACATTTTTTTCGTGTTTTTCGTGGTTTAAAAGTATTTTCACGGTAAAAATTCAGGTATTTTCATACTTGAGGGGCAGCCAGCATGTCATGTCCAGGTCCGTTTACAAACCATCAAACCTTAAAGAATTATTTTAATTGAGCCATGAAGCATTACCGACAACATTTTATTCGCAAAAATCTGATCCTGAGAGCCAAAATTCTTCAAGCCGTTCGCATCTTTTTTGTGCAAAACGATTATCTTGAAGTCGAAACCCCGGTTCGGATTCCAGCCCCGGCGCCTGAAACCAATATTGATGCTCAGGAAGCCGGGGGATGGTTTCTCCACACATCCCCGGAACTCTGCATGAAACGGCTACTTAGCGCCGGATACCCTCGAATATTTCAAATCTGCCGATGTTTCCGCAAACAGGAAAGGGGCCGGATGCACCTGCCGGAATTCACCCTTCTGGAATGGTACACTGCCAACCATACCTATCTGGAAATGATGTCCCAGTGTGAAAAACTGATTCGGTTTGTTGCCGGAGTCGTTGGCCAGCCTGATTCCGTTGGTTATCGTGATCAGCAGATATCGCTGGCATCGCCCTGGGACCGCATGACTGTATGCGAAGCATTTGATCGGTACTCACTTACTTCGATGAAAGATGCGCTGAAACAAAATCGCTTTGATGAAATCATGGCAATTGAAATTGAACCCTGCCTCGGAAACGATCACCCAGTTTTTCTCCACGATTATCCGGCTTCCTGCAGCGCCCTTGCCAGGCTGAAACCGGACGATCCTTCAGTTGCCGAACGTTTTGAGCTTTATATCGCCGGACTTGAGCTGTGCAATGCATTTACCGAGCTGACAGATCCGGTTGAGCAGCGAAATCGCTTTGAAGAAGAACAACAGCTTCGCAGACATGCCGGAAAAAATGAATACCCCATGCCAGAAAGCTTTCTGAGCGCCTTGAACGACATGCCGGCAGCCTCCGGAAATGCACTTGGAATGGATCGTCTCATTCTTCTTTTGACTGATGCAAATTCAATTGACGATGTGGTTGCATTTATTCCCGAGGAGCTGGAATAAGCCGTGCCAAAAGATATCTTGGCGAATGGACATATAAGAAATGATCGGAGTTCTTTCATAAGATCAGAGTCGCGAAAAATCGACTGTTTCCCAACCCTGGATACTCAGCCCTGACCTTCTGATAATCATTGACAAATATCTTTCCTATGGTTAATTTCATCCATTAGTGCTGTCTGAACAGTTTGTTCGATCTGATCTTATAAGCGAATTTCATTTACTATCTCTACAGGAGGGTGTCATGATTGAGGTTACCCCATCAGCTACGGAACAGATAGCTGAATATTTTAAAGGCAAGGAAGTCTCTCCCATCCGGATTTTTTTAAACGAAGGTGGATGAGGCGGGCCAAGTTTGGCAATGGCTCTGGATGAGTCAAAAGAAACGGATAATGTTTTTGAAATTGATGGCTTTAAGTATGTTGTGGATAAAGAATTCATGATAAAAGCCGACCCTATCAAAGTGGATTTTCTGGTGAGCGGTTTCAAAGTGGATTGCGGAATTGATTTTACATCAGGCTGTTCCAGTTGCGGCACTACCGGTTCCTGCTGTTCAACCTAATTTAACTTCCCCAAATAAGGGCAGATCGGTTTTATGACTTTGTCATTCACCGGTTTGCCCTTTTTAATTGCTGCCTGGAAGCCTGAAACAAAAGCGCATCCATACGCCCGGTTCTGATTCAGCCCATATCCGGCCCCCGTGTTTGGCGATGATTTCCCGGGTGATAAACAGCCCCAGTCCCGAACCTCTGGAAGCATCCCCACGAGGATCGAATCGAACGAATTTCTCAAAGATTTTCTCAAGCTGATCAATGGGCAGCCCCTCGCCAAGATTCCATACTTCTCCACTGACCCCCGCGTCGTTACATGAAATTTGAATTCGTACTTCCCCCGGTTCAGCTCCGTATTTGGCGGCATTGTCAAAGAGATTTCTAAAAACTGTCTTCAGCAGCGACGGATCGGCGAAAATCAGCAAAGTCTGTGGAAAATCGGTATGCAACAACGTTCCCTTTTTGGAAAGAATTGGCGTCATTTCCTGAATTACCGGGTGGATCACGTCCTGAATCAGATCCATTGACTGCCGGTTGATACGAAGCTCGGCGCTTTCAATTCGGGCTAGATCCAGGTACTTTCGAGCCATATCGACGGCTGCATGGATATTTCTGGAAATGTTGCGTACCAGATCGGTTTGCTGCACGCTCAGCGCGCCTCCAACCTGAATTTCAAGGGCTCTGGCGGAAGTGTATATCACCCCCAGGGTATTTTTAAGTTCATGAGACACAAAACCCAGCATATCAAGATAGTTGACGTTAAGACGCTGCAGGGAGCAATTGGTCTGTTCCATCGCTGTATTGGCAGTATTAAGCCGATCTTCACGATCCTTCAAACTAACTGTCATCAGGTTAAATGCACGGGTCAAGTCCCGAACCTCATCATTACCGGGCGGCTCTGGAACCTTTAGATTCAGGTGTCCTTCTGCGATCTTTCCGGCAGTTTCAGCCAAACGTGTCAGCGAGCCGGTTAGCCTGCGGGCGAAAATCAGGCTTACGGCGAATACAGCCAGGGCGACGCCTATGGACAGCACGGCATTAGCTTTCCAGAGGCTGTACTTGATGTCATCATAGGTTTTGGCCAGAATACCCACATAAAGGATTCCGATCACCTTATTTTCAACGTCGAAAATAGGGTCATAAGCTGAGACATACCAGTCATTCACCACGAAGGCTCTGTCATACCAGGGTAAGGCATTTTCAAGGACATTGTCGTAAACCGTCTGGCTGACCCGGGTCCCAATGGCCCGTTGGCCGTTAGCCAGCATCACGTTTGTTGCAATCCGGGCATCCCACTGGAAAATGGTTACATTTCCGAGCTGAACACCATTATAGGTTTGATCCTCGAAAATAATGGAGCGTATCTTATCCACCAGGCTATGATTCCGATTGAGAAGTACGCCCGCATAAATGATGCCAAGGGACCTTCCGCTCAAATCCGCAACTGGCGCAGATGCCATAATGACCATACCTGCGGATTCACTGTTTTTGGCGCGGATTTTGGCCTTTGGAGTAGGTTCAAAAACCATAAAGGCTCGTTCCTCAAGGTCGTGACCTTCGTTTTTAAGCCTGTCTGCATCCAGTATGGCGAATCCCGCGGTAAGCTGGCCTTTAAGCGCCTGGGCGACAAAAGGATCATTCGGCAGATAGTCCCCGCGGATATATGGCTGCGTGGTGCGGATTAACACCCGTCCCTGATTGTCGGTAAGGGAAAGAAAATCGAAGCCGCATTTTCTTCTGACGGATTCCAGTGAGGCTATCATTGATTTGGATTCCGGGGGACTGAAAGCACTCAGCACCTGCGGATCACCGCCAAGCACCGTTAAAACTAAGCGCAACTTGTCGAGTTCGTTTTCAATCACGTTCCAGCCGGATCGCAAATCGAGGCTGATTCTGCGCTGAGCCTCGTTCACCGTCGTGCGGTTGATCATCACTGCACCAAGAATGCCTCCCAGAATGCCGGAAAGGCTTATGAGCAATGCAAAATTCAGAAAAATGCGTTTGTACAGTTCCATTCTCATATTGGTATTCCCGGCCTATTATTAACATGAAAAACTTTCTGAACAGCGAATGTACGCAATATCAAAAAAGGCTGATCAGCATGCGTGTGGCCACCACCAGAAGCAGGCTGGCAAACAGCCGCTTGAGCCTATCTACAGGGAGACTGTGGGCCAGGTGAACCCCAAGCGGAGCAGTCAGCACGCTGGCGCAGATAATCCCGAGCAGGGCCGGCAGATAGACATAGCCCAGAGAATAGCCGGGCAGATTGGCGGCGGAAAGGCCATTGAACACATAACCAAGGGTGCCGGCCACCGCAATCGGAAAACCGATGGCCGCCGATGTACCGATGGCCTCATGCAAAGGGATATTGCACCACAGCATGAATGGTACCGAGAGCGTACCACCCCCGATCCCCACCAGGCTGGAAACTCCGCCGATAACATTTCCCACTCCAAACATACCGGCGGCGCCCAGGAGTTGCCTGCCGGGTTTGGGCTTTCGGCCGGTCAACATCTGAACTGCCACATAATAGAGAAATATCACAAAAAAACCTTTCAGGAATCGTGTTGAAAGGTTTGCCGCCACACATGAGCCCAAAAATGTCCCCACGAATATACCGATGACAATGCGTCTGACCACCAGCCATCTTACTGCCCCCCGCCGATGATGAAACCAGAAACTGGAAACAGCCGTGAACATGATGCTGGCCATCGAAGTACCCAGGGCCAGATGCATGATCGCCTCTTCGGATATCCCCTGGCGGGAAAAACAAAACACCAGCATTGGAACGATCACCAGTCCCCCGCCAATACCGAGAAGTCCGGCCAGAATGCCCGCAGCGGCCCCTACGACACAATACATTACCAAAATAGTTGCCATTTCACTTTCCTTTATAGTGCTTGTGGGTGTTCTCACCCGTAAGACGCCCGATATATATCTGGTTCTATCGGATTTTGTGGTTCTGCCAGTGAGCGAAATGTTTGTTGTGAGATAATCCATGAGCTTTCAAGCTCTGGAATGACTGAAATGTCTTCAGAAGATTTTCCGGAACCGCTTCCGAGATCATTTTTCAATTCATAAGTACCTGAAAATACATGGCCATAAAATCCGGTAGAATCAGAACAGTTGCTCAGCAAATCAAAAAACAGTTGAAAAGCGATACAAAGGCCAATGAGCAGCCCGATGGCGCATTTAGCGTCTGAACTGAAACCCCTTAACAATACGATAATATTTATGATATTCACCATTTTTTGAAACGAAGATTTTTAACAAGCAAAACTAATGCCAAACACTAATATAATGATTTTACACATATCTAATTTTTCGGAAATTATAAAACTAAGAATAGCCACTAAAAACCACTAAATCTACGTTTTCAAAATCAAGCACTATGCTCTTTATTATTAAATGGTTAGGGGTTTCCGTTCAGACACTATTTATATTTTTCAAGATTGGACAAATCCCACAGCAAACCCGTCACATCTTACACGATCAAGCCTCAACTCTTAGCAGGTAATTCCATTAGTCTAATAACAAGCCGCAGTGCCTTGTTCACAGAAGTCCCAGTTGGGAATACCTCTGCAACATCAGGTTCAAGCAGGACCAGGTTAGTTCCCTGTCTATATCTCTCGACATATTTTCCTCTGATGCCCGTATTGAGAAGTTGTCCGAGATCATATTCCGGCCGGAGTTCATCAATCGTCTCTTCTTTTGCTTTCGTCCTCATATTCTTTTCGCTCCTTCCGTGTTAATTCGCGAGCATTGATTATCCTAGTCCTGCCGTATCTGTCAGTATGTGCGACCATCATAACACGCCCAGTCGAAGATGAACCAATTGTTATATATCTGTCCTCCTGGATGGAATGGTCCGGATCATGTATCGTTACCCCTAAAGTATCCTGGAAAATGGTAGCGCCCTCCTCGAAGGATACGCCATGCTTGCGCAGATTCTCTTTGGCTTTCGATGGATCCCATCCAAAGTCAATCATGATGTTTTTCCATGTCATGTCCCTCTTGAGTGATGATGCAAGGAATGTTATAGTAAACTGGGCTGGGGGTGAAATGTGTTATACACAATTGCATAAACTTTCTGGCTATCACATTTTGTTTCGTTGAAGCCACAGATCAATGATGATTTCGTTCTTTTTTCTACAGCAGGCACATAATAAAAACAATCAAAATTATTACTTTACCTTATGGGGCCACGGCAAACCGGAAAGACCTGGCTGATGCAGGAGGTTCGGGGTCGGATTCCAGGGCGGCAAAACATCCATCCATTCAACATAGCCACGCACGCAGCATCGAAAGCAGATTCTCCGTCTCAAACGGCTTTGCCAGATAGTCATTGGCGCCCGCCTCAATACATAATGCCCGGTCGCCTTTCATGGCTTTGGCTGTAAGTGCGATGATGGGGAGTTTTTCAAATCGTTTCTGCTTTCGAATTTCCTTCATGGCCTCGTATCCATCCATGACAGGCATCATGATATCCATCAGAACCAGATCAATACCAGTATCTCTGTTCAGACGGTCGATGCCTTCCTTCCCATTTTTCCCGACAACGACTTTCATTCCTTTTTCTTCCAGGATGTTGGTGATCGCATAGACGTTTCGCATGTCATCATCCACCAGAAGGATTCGTTTGTTTTCAAGCACAGCCTCCTTATCATGGTCGCTTAAAATAGCCGTAACAAGAGCGCATGCTGAATGCGAATCATCTTCAATCATCAGAACGGATTTATCTTCCGGGAAGAGATTTTTGCGGCCATCCTGCAAAGCCTCATTCCCGGGCGGGAGACATTCGGCGCTTTGTACCTGATCAGTTTTTTTCTCCAAAGCCTGCTGGTTTTTTTCTGGATGTACTGAACGAGCTGCAGGCAGAACGAGAATAAAGGCGCTGCCTTTACCTTCCTGGCTCTCAAGCTTGATTTCTCCACCAAGATATTTAGCCAGCTCAACGGAAATGGAAAGGCCAAGACCGGTTCCGCCGTATTTTCTGTTGGTTGTCCCATCCGCCTGTTTAAAGGCTTCAAACACCAATTGCTGCTTGTCTTTGGGGATGCCAATACCGGTATCTGAAACCAAAAAAGC
>Ga0194044_10000297_pt1 | contig 23907 bp, 36 predicted proteins | sample JunL4417m_MetaG_FD_155460 | JGI IMG/M metagenome (GOLD analysis project Ga0194044, IMG submission 155460) | Anoxic zone freshwater microbial communities from boreal shield lake in IISD Experimental Lakes Area, Ontario, Canada - Jun2016-L442-17m | ecosystem: Environmental > Aquatic > Freshwater...
TTGATGATTTTTTTAATGCTTTTGAAACACGCCATGCAAATCAGCTAAACACTAACTATCCTCCATATAATGTAATTAAATTTGGCGAAAATGACTACATTATTGAAATGGCAGTAGCTGGTTTTAAACGCGATGAAATTACTATTGAACTAGAAAATGATGTACTTAGTATTCGTGGTATTAAACGTGAAGACAAAACAAACACTACTCAGTATATCTATCATGGACTAGGCAGTCGTGGATTTCAGCGACAATTTACGCTGCACAATGATTTAGTAATAAAAGATGCTAATTTAGAAGATGGTATTCTTAAAGTACTAATTCTACAAGTAATTCCAGAAAACAAAAAACCAAAACTAATCAAGATTAACTAAATTTAATCTTGACACAGCGGGTATAATTTGCTATAATATTCATTCAATTGGAGAATCTTATGGCAGGTTATACCCGCGATTTTTTGCTCAACGCATATACAAGCCGCTATGAACCACTAGGTTTAGAAGCAGTAGAGTCACTATATAAACTAGCTGCAAAGTGCTATGATGAACATGGCAAAGATAAATTTCGTGCCTATGCAAGTCTAGATGCTGATGCAATTCGTGAATACAAGAGAAAAGTAAAATGACATACACACCTCAAGGCTGGATTGTTGTTGAAATTACAAGTGCCGCAGGCGAAAAAATTGAAAAAGTTTTGGCTACCTGGGGCATTAGTCAATGGAAACTAAACAGCGGCAATCAATACACAGAAGAGTTCACAGACCGTTGGGAATTTTCTGGTTATAGTGGCAGTCTTTATGTTTGCTATAAAGACTGCTATGGTACGTCAGCGTTTATAGAAGATATTTACGACGACTTTGAACGTCAACTAAAGTTGTCTGGCGGCAGCATTAAAATAATGGATACTTATAGTGTTTGATCAAACAATACGACGCGTAGGTTTTGCTTGCAAAATTCAAGAATCACATGGCAAAGCTAATCCTAGCCTAAATACTAAAACTACTACACTTACTTGGCTTAACAAGCAAACTAAAGATGTGGCTATTGCTAGACTGTATGAAATTGCTGAACAAAATATTCAAGCACTACAACGTCAGCTTGTGTGGGTTGCCGCCAGTCCTAAACACTTGCGTATGTTTAGATTAAGCAGTGATCTGCTACCAGCATATACTCACCCAGACTGGATGTGGGCATATTTTGATCAAGACATGGTTAACCTACTCAGCACTGGGTTTGCTAAAGTAGGTGACTTAGCACGCAAACACGATATTAAGATTTCATTTCATCCAGGTCAATTTTGTGTGCTGGCTAGTGAAAATCCTGGTGTAGTGGAGAATTCAATTCAAGAGTTTGAGTATCACTGTGACATAATCCGTTACATGGGATACGGCCAACAATTTCAAGACTTTAAATGCAATGTGCATATTGGCGGCAAACTAGGCCCTGCTGGAATTAAACAAACTGTGCGCAAACTTAGTCGTGAAGCGCGCAATACATTAACTATTGAAAATGCAGAATTTACGTGGGGCCTTGATGCCAGTCTTGAGCTTGTGGATACTTGTGCTCTTGTTGTGGACATTCATCATCACTGGATTAACACTGGTGAGTATTTGGATTGCAATGACCCTAAGCTAGAGCAAGTTTTAGAAAGCTGGCGCGGAGTCAGGCCTACCTTACACTACAGCGTTAGTCGTGAAGATGTGTTAGTAGACCACGACCCAAACACATTACCTGATCTTAAAGAACTAAAACTACAAGGATTTACCAGTGCCAAGTTACGGGCTCATAGCGACTATTATTGGAATAAAGCTGTTAGTGCTTGGGCCAGCAGTTTTTTACCACGTTTTGACATTATGTGCGAGTCTAAGGAAAAGAACTTAGCCAGCCACGAATTTGCACTTGATTTTGCTTGCTAATTGTAGTATAATTTAAATATGCCCCTTGATCAAGGGAAAATCTGGTCGAACAATTAGTTCGCGGCACATCCAGACACGGCGGTTAAACCCTTAGGCCGCTACTAATAAAGCATTTTATGGAACTAATTAACGACAGTGATGTTTGGACTAGTTGTCCTGTAGAGCATTTATGGATTTATGATAAACTAATCCTAGCAAAAAAGTTAGGGTATAGTGCAGGTCCTGCAGGAGTCTGTGTGTCTAAAGCAAATTGGTACGTAGTACGACCAATTACTAATTGTCGAATGATGGGCATAGGAGCATATAAAACCTGGTTAGTGCCAGAGCTAGATAATATTCCTGATGGATATTTTTGGTGTGAATGGTTTAATGGCAGACATATTACTATTGACTATAGTTTTGGTCAACAAGGTTTAACTGCAGAAGGCATAAAATTTGCTGGTTCCTTAAATAAATTTTATAGTTGGCAAAAGATTAAATACCCTTATAAGTTACCAGAATGCCTACAACAAATAGCCAACGCTAGCAAGTGGTTAAATATTGAGTTAATTGACAACAAGATTATTGAAGCACACTTAAGATATAATGATGACTTTTCTGGTCATAGTGGTAACACAATTTGGCCAGTATGGAAAGATAAACAAACTAATCAACCCGCAGGCACTAAATTTATAAAAAATGCCTGCGGCACTAGACTTGGATTTTGGTATAAATAAAAATTATAAACATGAATACATTACTGTTTTGTACTGGATATTCTCCAGACTTAGAAACTTGGAATAAAAAATACGGTATATGGGTATACAGTATTAAAACTGGTAAAGTTTACTATGAACACCTATTAATTATTGATGATGCTAGCCCAGTTATTCCAGATTGGAAAGATGTAGCTATAGTAAAAGAAGGGCCGCTACCTACAATTTGTAGTAATAAACCAACAATTTATACGTTTGATAAACGTTTAGGGCGTCAAAGTATTAGTTGTTATCCTGGATGGTTTAGAAGTTTTATGTATTCAGCAACTTATGCTGAAACATACGGATTTAATAAAATTGTTCATATTGAATCAGACAGTTTTGTTATTAGTGATCGTATGAGTGAATACATAAATGGTTTAACTGAAGGCTGGACTACCTTTTGGTGTCCTAGATATAACTTTCCAGAACCTTGCATTCAAGTTATTGCAGGAGATAGTCTTAAAGAATTTTTTAAGTGGAATAATAAAAAAATTCCTTACTTAGGAAATTACCACAACAAACTAGCAGAAAATTATTTGCCTTTTACTAGTATAGTAAAAGATTTTTACGGCGATCGTTGGGGCGAGTCTGATACAGAACCTCCCAAAGAAGCAGACTATGCAACACAAATGAGAAATCTTAGTCATTATTGGTGGTTAACAAAACAATAATAGGAATGTATTTAAATGAGTAGGACATTAAAAGACAGACACTGGAAACTTAAGTTTCCTGAAACATGCTGGGACTTTGACTCATTAAAAATTACTAGTGATAACAGTTACAGTATTCGTTATATTAAACTTCCAGGCGTAAAAACTAAAAAGAAACGAGAAATTGATTGCGAATGGCATTGGTATAGCGCATCACCAAGTTGGTGGACTAGACTAACCATGAATCGTCCACAACGTCGTGCTGGCAGAGTGTGGGAACACGAAGTACTTAAACAAGCAGATTTAGAAGAATGTGACCCACCCGGAGTAGGGCACAAACCTCATATATATTATTGGTAAAAAATGCAATATGAAACTGTAGAAGACGTATTAATTAGCTATAATTTTATTAGCGGTGCATTTGTTAAATTAGAAAGTTTAACAAATGCTGAATATACTGTTAATTTTGATGATGCTGATACTGGCGAAACTTATTATACAACAACTATTGATGGCAATAGTTGGTGTAAATGTAGTGTACAATACTTTGTAAATTGGCATATTACTATACATAAAGCTGGAATATTATTCTGGGAATATAAGCTTAATCTTGAAAATAAAAATGTAGTAATTGAAATAGATAGCGGATCATTAGGCGATAATTTAGGCTGGTTTCCTTATATGGAAGAGTTTAGAAAAAAGCACAATTGTATAGTATATGCTGGAAGTTATGGCGCAGTTTATAGCGACAATTTGTTTAAAAAAGAATATTATCCTAATTTACATATCACCGACTCAGGAGCAGTACAAGAAGGTCCTGCTGTATTTGCTAAATATAAAATAGGCGTTTACTATAATAAAACCAGCACCGGATTTAATCCAGACTATCACAGGGATACTTTTTTAGGTGTGCCACATCAACAAATTGCTAGTGATATACTAGGACTGCCTTTTAAAGAAATACGGCCTCTAATAGACGAACGACCCAGACCACAGCCTAAAAAACAGGTTTGTATTAGTATATTTAGTACTGCTCAAGCCAAATTTTGGAATAACTCTACAGGCTGGCAAGAAGTTGTTGATTGGTTAAATAAACAAGGGTATGAGGTTAAATTATTAGGCAAAGAACAAAACGGATTTATGGGTAATTATATACCCAAAGGCATTATTCCAGTAGAGTCTAATGGTAACATTGAAATAGCTATAGAGGAACTTAGACATTCAGCAGCATTTATTGGAATTGGTAGTGGGTTGAGCTGGTTAGCTTGGGCAACAAATACACCTATGATTTTAATTAGTGGATTTAGTAATCCTATAACTGAAATGCAAAGTAATTGCAAACGAATTAAAGCTCCTAAAAATACTTGCACTGGATGTTATAACAGACACATATTTGATCGTGGAGATTGGTTATGGTGTCCAGAGCATAAAGATACACCTAGACATTTTGAATGCAGTAAAAAAATAACTAGTAGAATGGTTATTGTTAGACTACAAGACCTATTAAAATAGAGAGTTGGCTGAGTGGCCGAAGGCAGCGGTTTGCTAAACCGTCGTATGCAGAGATGTGTACCGTGGGTTCGAATCCCACACTCTCTGCCACTAAAAAGACTATGAGCAGTAAACGACAACAAGTAACAGCCGTTATATACGACAAACGTGGGCGCGTGCTTAGTATTGGACAGAATAGCTACATAAAGTCGCATCCTGTTCAAGCTCGGCACGCTAAACGCGTTGGCAAAGAACACCATATTTACCTACACGCAGAAATTGCAGCCATTACTCGTTGTCAAGACATTGCACGTGCACACCGTATATTTGTTACTAGATATGATGCTAGTGGCAATCCTACCCTAGCCAAGCCCTGTGAAATATGTTGCAGTGCTATTAGTGCTACACCAATTAAAATTATAGATCACACTTAAGGACAGCAACTATGCCTTGTATAAAATGTAGTAATGGTAAGTACAAGTACGGTGAGCATGGCGACTGCGTGTTTGATACACTAGCTAAATGCAAAGCAGGTGCAATTGCTATTAATATTAGTGAACCAGGGCCTCATGGTCCAATACCAGAAGGAAAAAATATGACACCAGTACAACCAGTTAAACCGGTACAACCTACAAACCCCTATCACGATGCAACTTGTCAGTGTGCTGCTTGTAAAGGTATGTATCCTAAATATCCAAGGTGATAAGTACTATGGATTTATATACACAAAAATTACATGAGTATATTGTTGCACTAGATAGATTTATTGAAAAAGCCAGCAAGTTAAAACGCGGCGATAGCGTAAGTTGGAACAGCAGTGGCGGTACAGCACGCGGTAAAATTACTAAAGTAATTACTAGTGGAAGTGAGCCGGTACCTAATAGTAGTTTTAAAATTACTGGTACTCCAGAAGATCCTGGCGCACTTATCAGAGTTTATGCTAAAGATGGCACTGGTTATAAGCCTACTGATACCATTGTAGGCCATAAATTAAGTACACTAACTAAAATTTCTAATTTAGACTAATAGGAAATAAAATGAAAGTAGTTCAACAAGTAGAGGCATATGCAGAAGATATGCCAGAAATGCCGCCTGACCCTAAAACAGGGCGAGACTCCAGTGATGTTACACCTGGCGGTGCAGAAACTATGCAGGTCAACATTGTTGATCGTAACCAACACGTTCAACACGACGGCGACATGGGTCGCCTAGGCAAAAGCGAATAAGCCTTAATTATTTGCACACACAACACACGGAGATTTTTATGAATCCATTTGAATTACGTACAAAATTGCTGGAGATGGCCACAGATCATCTAAAGCGTCAACATGAAATCAACTGCGACTTTGCTAAAGAAAGTTTTTCACAACTGATTAAAACAGGCCAAGCTATTCAACAAGATTACCAAAAGTACATGCCTAAAATGTATACTTTTGAAGATGTAGTCAGCGAGGCACAAAAACTATATGGGTTTGTCAACAATGCTAAGTGAATTGTGGCGTAACCTACAGCAACTATTTAAACCTTATGATCTTGACGATTATATCCGTGATTGTGACCCTAAAGACATTATGGAACTAGAGTCTCGTATGCGTAACTGGGAACGTTACCAGCGCGGCATGGATTTTCGTAACAGCTATTGAGAACACACAATGAATAAATATGAATGTGAAGTTTGTGGCAATGTGCATGACGAAGCAGTAGACGGCAAGTGGGACGAGTTACCACAGTTTTATTTGTGTCCTGAATGTGGGTGCCATAAAGACGAATACTTTTTAGTAGAGTAATATAGAGCGGCAAGCTAACCCCTTGCCGCTTTTATTTTGTCCGTTCAAATTGCACACTAGTAATGTGACAAGTTTTGTAGCATAGAAATAAAACTGTAATTTTTGCTGCAAAAACTACTACATTGACTTTTAGTGCTTGGTAACGTATAATATTAAAAGTTATAAAAATAAAGTTGACTAAAAAAGTTAGCTAACAGGCGGGTAATACTTGCCAGTATTACTTGCTATTTTAAACCCTAAAAATAATAATAACAAGGGGAATATTATGGCAGAAATTCTAAATCCAAGTGGCATGATGATGGCCGGCGGCGGCGATGGCGGACTAGGTTTTGGCAGTGGTGGTGGACTTATTGGTGGTCTTATTTTAGGCACACTATTGCGTAATGGCAATGGCGGATTATTTGGCAACGGCGGTGATGGTGGCGCAGGAGGTGCAGTTCTTCGTAGTCCTCCAGAACAAGTAGCTGCAAATATGTCATTAATGCAAAGCATTGGCCAAGTTGATAAAGCAGTAGCTGTTAGTACCGCTGCAATGGAAGCTAGTCAAGCTCAACAAACTATTGGTCTTACCAATCAGTTTAATGCTACAACAGGCTCATTAGTAAATCGTATTGATGGTGTTAGAGACGCTGTTAATGCTAATTCAGTTGCGCTAATGCAACAACTTAACACAGTTAACACAAACTTGTTACAAGGTTTTAATCAGACCCAACAAGTTGTTCAAAATGACGGCGATAAAACACGCGCACTAATTACTGCACAATACGAAGCCACACTTAATCGTCAACTTACAGACGCTAATGCAGAAATTATTGAACTGCGCGGCGATAACCGTTTACAATCAGCTACAGCAGGTATTACACTTAATAATACCAATAACATTAACCAGATGCAGCAACAGCAACAACAACAACAACAGTACAATCACTTGGCAAGCTTGATTTATGGGCTTGGTCAAAACATTACAAATGGCGCAATTAACGTTGGTAGCGGAACACTTACCGCCAGCCCAGTTAACACAAATACAAGTATTCGGTAATCCTGAATTAGGTATACAGCCCCCAAAGCCAAAAGCTGTGGGGGCTTTTTTATAGGGATTACAGAATGGCTCAACAGCAACAACAACGACAAGGAATGCCTTTTGGTTTTCCTATGGTTCCCTACATAGCCCCGCCACCTTCAATAGTTCCGGGTTGGTGTCCGCCGCCTTTTCCCGACCATGATTTATTTATTAGGTATAGTCCACCAGGCTCGCCAGGACCACCTGGACCTGCTGGACCCGAAGGCCCGCCAGGCCCGCCTGGACCACAGGGTCCCCCTGGGTCGTTGGCAAACTTGCCGGTTACCTTAGTAGATAGTGCAACTTATCTGGCTACTAATACTGACTACTTTATTGGAGTAATCTTTAATGGCGCAACTACAATTACACTACCGGCGGGTACACTAGGCAAAATATTTATTATCAAGGATAGTGTGGGCGATGCACTGACAAACCCAATTACTGTAGTGGCAACTGCTAGTACCATTGATGGTGCAGCAAATTATATAATTGATTCGCCTTGGGGCTCCATTGGCCTTATATACAATGGAATTGAATGGAATGTAACATGAGTTACAACAAGCCACTGCCCATTTAGTAGGCACAATTAATTACGTTACTCAACCTTAATCTTTACCAAAATGTTTAATCACGATATTTCTGCTTTAAATCCTACACAAACTACTGCAATTGCAAGTGCAGTAGAATCCGTAGACGACTTAATTGAATCTGCAACTAGTTTTGTTAAAAATGGCGGTCAAAGTTACCGCGCATTTTTAGCGGATCGTAGTCACCTAATTACAAAAATCTGCGAATTACCAAACTGCAAATAGACAAAAATTTTCAACTTGAAATTTGCTAATGATTAGGGTATAATACTTATTCTATGGGAAATTTCAACAAAACACAAATATGCAAAAAACAAACCGCTTTGATTTTGAGCAACAAATGATGGATTGCTGGGGTGTAGTAGATGATATTAAAACCATCTACTATCTCCAAGACTTGCGTGATACAACCGAAGACGAAATGCAGAATTTACTGCTAGGCTTGTTTACTATGTATCAAGTTAAGTTTGAAGTTTTGCAAAAAATGTTTGAAGATTTGGTTTACAGCAAACAGTTGTAAACGGGTAGCTCCTTGGCAGTTCAATCCTGCCAAGGGGAACCATACAAAAGCCTAGTTTATCTAGGCTTTTGTATGGTTGTATGAAGCAAGCCGAAAGGCGCGCTGGACGTGGGTTCGACTCCCACCTGGTCCACCAGAAGCACATATAGTTGTCCTAGATGAAAGAAACCTCTGAGGGCTCTAGCGGGGATTATTGTGTGCTTCTGATGGGCCAGTCATGGTTTCGACAGTGTGATAAGTATGTGAGTGGACAACTCGGTAGGCGATCTCCGCAAAAGAAGCAAACTATATAAATGCCAACGATGAGGTATTTGCACTAGCCGCTTAAGCTAGTGCCAAGGTATGCCCCCGCCTTGTAACCAAGGGGGGCTTTTTTATACAATACTCCTATGACTAAAAACGCAACAGATGATGACTTTATCCTTGATACAGGTATTAGTCGTGGGTTTCGTAAATGTACTAGTGCACTTTACGAATTTTACCTAAGTGGTTTAATTACTGGTCCTGAAGACTACATTGAGTGGTTTAATACTATTCGCAACGCTAGTGATCAAGACGTAGTAAAAATTTATATTAATAGCAGTGGTGGCGATCTAAACACTGCACTACAATTTATGCGTGTGTTAAGTGAATCACCGGCTACTATTGTGTGTAGTGTTGAAGGCAGTTGCATGAGTGCAGCTACTATGATCTTCTTATGTGCTGATGTATTTGAAGTGACTCCACATAGTTTATTTATGTTTCACAACTACAGCGGCGGAATCTTTGGCAAAGGCGGAGAAATTTACGATCAGGCTGTGTTTGAGCGTGAATGGTCTAAACAATTTTTACAGTATATCTACAAAGATTTTCTTACTAGTAAGGAGATTGATAGTTTGCTGGAAAACAAAGATTTGTGGTTACATAGTGAAGAAGTAAGTAATCGTGTAGAAGCACTTTGTGAAGCTAAAGCTAAGGAAGCAAAAAGTGTCAACAAAGAAGACGATACTATCATTATTTGATTATAGCGGTAATTGGCCTAAATATTATCGTGAATCAGGTTATAATGTACTACAAGTAGATATTAAACATGATATTGATATATTAACACTACAACCTGAAGATTTGCCTAAAGAAATACACGGTATTTTAGCTGCTCCGCCTTGTACAGACTTTGCTGGTAGTGGCGCACAATACTGGAAACAAAAAGATTTAGACGGCAGAACTGATCAAAGCCTAAAGCTAGTAGACAAAGTTTTGCGAATGGTAGACTACTATAACCCAGAATTTTGGGCATTAGAAAATCCAGTTGGCAGACTGCAAAAACTGCGTCCTGAATTAGGCGAACCTTGGTATTTTCAGCCATACTGGTTTGGTGATCCATACACCAAGAAAACTGGATTGTGGGGCAAGTTTAACCGCGACTTGCCTAAGTCTCCGGTTGAGCCTGACCCTAATTCGTGGATAATGAAACTAGGCGGCAAATCGGAACGGACTAAAGAATTACGATCAATGACACCGCTGGGATTTGCTTTTGCATTTTTCCTAGCTAATCCATAGAGGTTACAATGGCAGAAACTTATACACCCACCAGCGGCATGGCTAGTGCTGCTAAACGTGCACTTGCTTGGCATGAAGAAGGCAAACCAGGAGGCACACTAGTAGGCCTAGCCCGTGCTAATCAACTTAAAAACCGCGAGCCACTAAGCGCTAGTGTTGTGTTACGAATGCACAGCTTTTTTAGCAGACACGAAGTAGATAAACAGGCAACTGGATTTAACAGTGGTGAAGAAGGTTTTCCTAGTAAGGGCAGAGTAGCCTGGGATATGTGGGGCGGCGACGGCGGCCAAACTTGGGCAGAAGCTAAGCGCAATCAAATTATGCGAGATCGTGAAGGCAAAGCACTAAAACTGGTTAGAATTGCTAGCAAGTCCTCAATGCCAGAGCCTATGCTAGAAATGGTTGCACAAGCTATTGAAGATTATGCCAATCAAAACATTAATCAAGACTTAGAAGCATACGGTCAATTTATGTACCATGCTCAATTACTACGCAACTGTCACTTAGACACATACTTACTAGACTTACACATGGTTGTGCAACCATACCGCGATATTCTAGTAGATGTATTTGTAGAGCTAGACGACGGCAACGACGATTAAGTTTGTGTCCCTGGATGTGTGCTTTTGAGCACTGCCAGGGACTTTTTATTCTGGGCCTATAGCTCAGTTGGTCAGAGCAGTCGACTCATAATCGATTGGTCACAGGTTCAAGTCCTGTTGGGCCCATCAAAATTCCCTAGTAGCTCAGCGGTAGAGCAGCAGACTGTTAATCTGTTGGTCCGTGGTTCGATCCCACGCTGGGGAGCCAAGTAGTTGGGATATAGTGTAATGGTAACACCACGGATTTTGATTCCGTTATTCTAGGTTCGAATCCTAGTATCCCTGCCACCACAAAAATTATTTTCTTGAAAATTATCATTGAATTTGCTATAATATTTGTTCTCGGAAATTATTTTTAAAAAGGATCACATACATGAAGATTTATTTTGGATCACAAGACAGGGACACAGTACTAGATGATGACGGTATGTTTAGCACCGATAGTGAACCAGATTTTTGCTTTTATTATGGCGTAGAATTTGGTAGCAATCCTGGCGGTATTAATGAAGTAGTAATTTTTGATGGTTGTGAACGCAGTGTTCCTATTGATACCGAATCAATTCCAGCATTAATTGATGCACTTCAGCGTTGCTATGACATTAATCAGCAAATTGAAGAAGCCGAAGAATTAAAAGTTAATGCAGAAGATGACAACTACGAAGAATCTATTGTATTCAACGATTGATAATCCTATTAAGGAATTATTGTTTGAACTAGGTACAAGTAGTCAAAATATAACTCTTGACTACTTACACAAAGTTAATAAGTTGTTATCAAAATATGGTATTAATTTAAATACTTATACTAACGCATTTAACTTTTTAGAGTATCTAGAAAAAGCTGGTTGTGTTAAAATTACAAAACAAACCAGCGGCGACTATTACATAATAACTGGATTATACAAATATGGCGAAATCGTCTAGTAAAGGCAAACAAACGCAATACGATCTTTACAAAAGTAAACAAACTTGGAAAGCTAATCGTGAACGCAAATTGTTGCGTGCATTACAAAAAAATCCTGGCAATGCAAAACAAATTGAGTTGGCAATAAAAAACATTACTTATCGCCGAAAAACTCCTAAAGCTACTATATGGAATAAAACTAAAATTAAAACTGCTCAGTTGATTAAACAGGTGTGCGGTAGCTGTCCACACGACATTTTTAGTTCAAATCAAAAAATAGCTGATCAAACTCTAGCAAGTTTACGTTCTAATTTTGACCCTAAAACTTTAGGCGACTTAAAAGTCAGCTTTAAGTTAGGAGACAGACTGCATGGGGGCATTTGAGCTATACTTAATATTTTGCCTAGCAACATCCCTAACACTTATCTACGAACTTTTTTGGCCTATTATTGCACACGCTAGAAAAGATGGCATAGATAATGATTTTACTAGATCGCCGCTATTAAGTTTATTTATTTTCTTTATAGTAAACACAGTACTAGCCCCGCTAGTAATTTGGATACTGGTATTTCCGCCGCTTTTTGCAGGTGCATTCTTAGGCATTACTAAAGCGGTCAGAGAAAAATAAACTTGAACTTTGCGTTGATTGTTGCTATAATATTATTTCTATCGCAATAAAGGAATATAAATGAAATTTATGCAATTTATGTACACAAAAGCCAATGGTGATACTAGCGAACGTGCACTAGTAGTTACACAGGAACCAACACAACTTGTGGCTGGTATTGATGTTAGTGAGTTGCCTGAAGTGGAATTTGAACAGTTTACTCGTGAAATGCGCGAATTAAAAAATCGCCATCACGAAGAGCTGATGCAACTTGTTGCAAAACATGATTTAAAACATAACTATCGTCAGTTTACTCCTAGTAAAATGACTAATGTAATTGCCGAACTTATTTAAGGAAATATAATGACACAATGGAATGACGAGCTTAAAGCTAACGTAATTAAAATGTATCAGGACGCAGAACCAACGCCTGAGTCTAGTACTGAAATTATCAAAGACATTGCCGAAGAAATCGAAGCTTCACCTAACGGTGTTCGTATGGTTTTGGTTCAAGCAGGCGTTTATGTTAAAAAAGATGCTACAGCCACTAAACCTAGTGGTGATAAAAAAGCTGCTGGTGATGCACCTAAGCGTGTATCAAAAGAGTCCTCAATTGCTGACCTTAAAGCCGCAATTGAAGCTAAAGGCGGTCCAGTAGATGAGGACATTTTAAGCAAACTGACTGGTAAAGCAGCAGTCTACTTTTTGAGTGTACTCAAGGTATAAAAATAGGCGGCCTAGTGCTGCCTTTTCTTATTTGTGGAGTAATTATGGCTCGTAAACGTACTGAACTTGAACAAGAACGCATGACTGACGTCAATATTGAGCGTGTTATTAGCTTGCTTGAACCCAAAGAGCAGGGCGTTAAAGCTATTACAAAAAAAGATGCTTGTCAAATCTTGGGCATGAGCTATAATACTACCAGGCTTGATCAGATCATTCAAACGCACAAAGACCGTAAGGAAAAAACTGCTAAACGCAGAGCTGAAAAGCGCGGTAAACCAGTTACCCTAGATGAAGTACAGTTTATAATTCAAAGCTATCTTAGCGGTGAGCCTGTAAGTGAAATTAGCACAAACACTTACCGCGGTACGCAGCTTATTAAGCAAGTCCTAGAGCGGTATAGTGTACCTGTTCGTAAAAGTTCACCAGATTACTTTAAGCCAGAGCTAATTCCTGAAGGTGCAATGCAGGATAAATTTGCTGTAGGCGAAGTGGTATATAGTGCTAGATACGATTCTATGTGTAAAATACAAGCAGAACAAACACATCCAGAGTATGGTTGGATTTACAGAGTATGGTTGCTGAGTGAACGTTGGTTACAAAGTGCGTATCAACCTGCTTGTGAATTAGCTAGTCTTAATCACCTGCGTGAACTAGGAATTAAAGTTTAATGGATTCAAATATACTATACGAAAAATTAATTGAAGAAAATCTAGATAAAGGTTTTCAGATTAAACTAGTAGTTAATGATTTCAAGGATGTTACTTACTTACAACTAAGAAAATACTTTTTAAGCTATGAAGGTGACTGGATTCCTAGCCGAGAAGGAGTAAGTATTCCTGCTTCACTACAAAATATCTATAGTTTGCTAGACGGATTATTTGATATTTGTAGTACCGCCGAAGGACATGAAATTATTGAAAGTTATGCTCGTCAGTTACTAGAAAAATCTACTTGATTTTATTAGTTTAAACTGCTATAATATATTATATTTACTGAGGAAGTATTATGATGAAAGAAATCCTTGCTATTTTTGTTCATGATCCTGTGTGCGAAGTTGAGTGTGCACTAGCTATGGAAGCTGCACTAGAACATAAGTTTGAGGTAAAATTATTTGGCATTGAAGACCTTAACCCTAAATTTTTGTCAAACATAGACATCTTAGCTTTTCCTGGTGGCATTGGCGATAGTGACCAATTTGACGAGATCTTTGATACAGATCACGTTGATGCAGTTAGAAACTTTGTTAGTGATGGTGGCAGATATTTAGGCATTTGTATGGGCGCATACTGGGCCGGTAGTTACTACTTTGACATTCTTCATGGTATTGAGCCAGTACAGTACATTTCACAACTAGATGCAGATGTAACTACTGATGGACCTACCGTTGCTCGTGTAAACTGGAACAGTCAAGAAGAAGATATGTATTTCTATGATGGTTGTGCTTTTGTTGGCAATTTATCATTTACTGATATTGTTGCCACCTACGGCAATGGCGATCCAATGGCAATTTATCAAAATCGAATAGGTTTAATTGGTTGTCATCCAGAAAGCGAAGAATGGTGGTATGAACTAGATGAAATTGAGGGCTGGCATGATGGTCGTCACAACGAACTTTTATGTGAATTTGTAGAGGCACTATGAGCATTAAACAGTACTTAGATTTAGCAAGTCAAGCCTACTATGCTGGCACACCAATTATTAGTGATAATCAATTTGATCGCCTAGCCGAAACTGCAAAGTATTCAGCTGTAGGCGCACAAGTTGCAGGCGTTAAAGGCAAACACTACTATCCTATGTACTCACTACAAAAACACTATGAGGATGAGGGCAAGCCTAATCCTATAGCTGGTATGGGTGACGTTACCATGAGTGTTAAACTTGATGGTGCCGCTATTAGCCTGCTTTATGTAGACGGCCAACTAGTGCAAGCACTTACTCGCGGTGATGGAGTAGAAGGTCAACTTATTACTGATAAGTTATTAAGCAGTACTAGTCTAGTTCCACATACTATTTTATCTAAAAAAGTAATTCAAGTTACTGGTGAAATTGTTGCTCCAAATCATATTGCTAATGCTAGAAACTATGCAGCAGGTAGTCTTAATCTTAAAGATATTACTGAATTTAGCACTAGAGCTATTAGTTTTTTTGCATACAGCGTATATCCTAGTTTTCATGATACCTATGATAAAGATATGGTTCACCTAAAATTACTAGGATTTAACACTGTACAAGAAACTGACTTAGAAAAAATTTATCCTACAGATGGCGTAGTTTTCAGGGTAAATAATAATCAAAAATTTGAAGAACTTGGCTATACTAGTAAACATCCTCGTGGTGCTTATGCTCGCAAAGAACGTGCGGAGCATGTAGAAACTAAATTATTGGATGTTGAATGGCAAGTAGGCAAAAGTGGAAAAGTAACCCCAGTGGCAATCCTTGAGCCTGTACTAGTAGGTGATGCAATGGTAAGCCGAGCTACACTAAATAATCCAGGATTTATTGAAGCACTAGGCTTGGAAATTGGTGATACTGTAGCCATTATCAGAGCAGGAGAAATTATTCCATGCGTATTGCACAAAGTAGAGGCATAGAAAATTTTGACTTGCAAAACACTATCTAATACTGTATAATACATTATTAAATTTGAAAAACGCCTAATGAAGATAAAAATTCCCACTAATTGTCCATGTTGCAACTATACCCTAGAGCTTGTTAACGATCAACTTTTTTGTCGTAATCAAGCCTGTAGTGCACAGCTAGATAAAAAATTAGAGCATTTTTGTAAAACATTAGGCATCAAGGGCATGGGTGCTAAAACACTAGAGAAACTTCAGCTAACTGATATTACTGAAATCTACTATCTTGAACTAGATGAAATTATTGAGTCCTTAGGTAGTGAAAAAATTGCAGTAAAATTATTAGATGAAATTAATAAGTCTCGCAATAGTGATTTAGCAACTATCTTGCCTGCTTTTAGTATTCCGCTTGTGGGTAATACAGCAGCACAAAAAATTAGCAAATTAGTGCAAAGCATTGATGAAATTACCACAGAACGGTGTCGCCAAGCAGGTCTAGGAGAAAAAGTTACTAATAATCTAATCTCTTGGCTAGAGACAGATTTTCAAGAAATGAGGGAGTTCTTGCCATTCTCTTTCACAGTAGATAATAAACCAGTAGCCAATGTAACAGGTAAAAGCGTTTGCATAACTGGTAAACTAACTTCATTTAAAACCAAGTCGGAAGCTACTAAGGCACTAGAATTAGCTGGATTTAAAGTTACTGAATCAGTAACAAAAACAACTGATTATTTAGTTGATGAAGATAACAAAGGCAGTTCAAAACGTACTAAAGCCGATCAACTCGGTATTACAATTATCCAAAACTTATTACACTTTTTAAACGAGAAAAAATATGACTGAAAAAATTAAGAAATGGTCTGACGAAGCAGTTGCCCAACTACTACAAATTGTAGGACACGAGTCCCCTGTATCAGTTGCAAAAGTAGAAGCTGCTGCCGAAGCACTAGAAGTTTCTACCCGTAGTGTAGCAGCTAAGCTGCGTCAACTAGATCACGACGTTTCTAGTATGGCTAAAGAAAAAGTCAGCGCATTTAGCGAAGATGAAAGCCACGCACTATTTAACTTTGTTACCAGCAATCCTGGTTCTTTTACCTATAAGCAAATTGCTGAAACATTTGCTGCTGGAAAATTTACTGCTAAACAAATTCAAGGCAAACTTCTAGCTCTTGAGCTAACTGGTTCAGTAAAGCCTGCTGAAAAAGTAGAAGTTGCTCGTACTTACACAGAAGCAGAAGAAGTAAAGTTTGTGCAAATGGCTGAGCGCGGTCAATATATCGAAGATATTGCTCAAGCACTTGGTAAAACTGTTGCCTCAGTTCGTGGTAAAGCACTTAGTCTTACCCGCAAAGGTCAAATTGCAAAAATTCCTGCACAACGTGAATCCCATGCTAAAGATCAGGTTGATCCTATTGTAGCACTTGGCGAGCGTATTGCTAGCATGACTGTTGCTGAGATTGCATCTGCAGTTGATAAAACAGAGCGCGGTCTTCGTACCCTGCTTACCCGTCGCGGCATCAATGTTGCTGACTATAAAGGCGCCGATAAAAAAGCCAAAGCAGAAGCTAAAGCTGCTGCTTAATAGTTATCAAGCAATAAGGCTGGGAGTTTTTATAGGCTCCCAGCCTTTTTTACTTTGGAAACCAGTAAATGAAAGTTACAATTACCTATCACGACTCTGAGTCGTTTACTGTTGAAGAAGTAGTAAAGCAAGCAGTTCATAACTATGGTCGTTTAGCTCAAGTAGAAGTAATGCCTGAGTCTACAATGGCCTATGATCATATTTATTTTGGTTTACAACAGCTTATTACACATGAGCAGTTAAGTTTATTATTTGATCGTGGCAGTACATATCAGCAAGATATTAAACGCTTGCGTGATCAAATTATTTACAAAGTAACAGAAATTGTAGACCAGGTATTTATAGATAATGAATCTAAGGTAGGTTAACATGGATGTTTCAGCCGTAGTCTTAAACAAATTGCTTCAAGAGCAAAGCCTAGATATTTGGGCTAAATTGAAGCTAGTGTTTTTAGATCCGGCTTACTCGTCCTTGTATAGTGTTATCAACAAGCATTATGAAAAATACAATGCTATACCAAATTTTGATGACTTAGAACTTACACTGCGAGAAGGTCCGGCAGCAAAAACTCTAGCAACGCTAAAGCTAACTGAAATTCCAGATGTAAGTGCAGAAATAGCACTTGATGCACTTATTGATAGCTATACACAAAATGAAACAGTAAAACTACTGGATAAATTTGTGGATAAACTGCCGCTTTACGACTCCAATGAAATAAAAGAAAATTTAGCTACAATTGCACTTACAATTGAAGAAAAAACACATACCAGCGAAAAAGTGTTTACAATGGCTGATATGTTAATGTTTCAACATCCAGAAGATTTGGAAAAAGAACGTGTATATCTTGGACTTAATAATACTTTTGATGCTGTGCTTGGCGGTGTGGCTAGGCAAGAACTTATCCTTATCGGGGGTAAAAGAGGTAGTGGCAAAAGTATTACTAGTAGCAATATTTTTGTTAATCAGTATCAGGCTGGAAATAGCAGTCTTTACTTTTCTATTGAAATGACTGCTTACGAGACTATGCAACGAAATCTGGCAATCTTAGCCAATGTAAATTTACAAAATCTAAAGCAAAATAGACTAACAGATCAAGAACTGCTACAAGTAGTCAAAGTTAGATCACAAATGTTTGACGGTGCAGAGTGCTTAGTTGATGAATTTTTGCGACACCGTGACAGATTTAAATTTGAAGAAAACTTAGTCAGAAACTTTAAGCTAAAACCAGATAATCAAATGATTATTGTAGATGACAGAGACTTGACCCTAGGGGCTATTGATCTGCATATTGGTAAAACTAAAGCAAAATTTGGTGATAAACTAGCCGTCGTTGTAGTAGACTATATTAATCAGATTGTTATAGAAGGCAATAGTCAGTATGACTGGCAACCTCAAACTGAGGTTTCAAAGAAACTAAAGAATTTAGCTAGAAAGTATGAAGTAGTAATAGTAAGCCCTTATCAAATTGACGCTAGCGGTGAGGCAAGATTTGCTAAAGGTATCCTAGACGCAGCAGATATAGCACTGGTAATGGAAGCACATGAAAAAGACGCACAAGCAATTAGTTTTGAAACAACAAAGATTCGTGGGGGAAAAGAGATGGCATTTACTTGCCCTATTGATTGGGATACACTCAGAATATCCCCCCAAAGTATTGATCAACCATCTAAAAAAGAACCTGTTAAGAAAACAGGGGGCAAAAAAGATAATCAAACACAAGAACTCGCAACTGATTTACCTTGGAATGCATAGAGATGGATCCCGTTTTAGACTTGATTCAAAAAAACGGATTGCAATTCCAGGTGTCCGGTCGCGATTACTTAATCAAATGTTTAAATCCAGAGCATCCGGACACAAATCCTAGTTTTCGCGTAGATCGCATAAATGGAATAGCACATTGTTTTAGTTGTGGATTTAAAACCAATATATTTAAATATTATGGGGTTTTTACCAATCCTATACCTATAAAAATAGCTCGACTAAAAGAAAAACTGCAAGATTTAAAAACTCAGGCATTTGGACTAGAACTTCCTGCAGGTGCTACTCCTTATACTAAAACTTTTCGTGGAATTAGTCAGCAAACACTAAAGCATTTTGAAGCGTTTTATACGCATCAAGTGGAAAAGCTACAAGATAGAATTATATTTCCTATAAAAGATATAACTGGTAAAACTGTAGTATATGTAGCTAGGCATACCTTAAGCAATGGTAATCCTAGATATATTAATTATCCTAGTAAAGTGCAAATTCCACTATTTCCTCCACAAGTACCTAGCGGACATAAAAGCTTAGTGTTAGTAGAGGGAATATTTGATATGTTAAATTTATACGACAAAGGTTTAAAAAATGTTGCCTGTACTTTTGGTACAAATACACTACAAGCCGACACAAAACTAAAACTATTTCCTTATAAAGTACAAGGTGTTACACATATATACATATTATTTGATGGAGATAGTGCTGGAGAAAAAGCAGCACAAACTTTAAAAACAACGCTTGAAGAACTAGAATTTATAGTAGAAATTGTTAAATTGCCTGACGGAACAGATCCTGGTGATTTAGATCAGCTTGATGTACAAAGCATTGCGGAATATATTAAAAAATAACTTGACTTTACTAGCCAAATACGCTATAATAAAGTATTACTGGAGAATTAATGAAACGAGTTGCCCTAATTGATAAAGCACCAAATCGTACAAACTATAGGGAATACTTTCCTTTTGAGTTTGAACATTTTCACATGAGTCAGGTGCCGATTACAAAATTATTGAAAAAAGACGTTACACTAGAATTCGACCCTAAACCGTATGATCTTGTTATCTTAGTAGGTGCTGAGGCGGCTAAAGAGTATGCTAAAGTTACTAGCGTAACAAACTACGCTGGTCAGCTGGTCAACGAAAAATTTATACCAATTACAAACCCAGCTATGCTGGCGTTTAAACCCGAGGGCAAACCTGACTTTCAACGAGCTGTAGATAAGATTCTTAAGTATTATAATGATAGTGTTGCTGCACCTACTACTGGTGATTTTGCTGGTATTGATGACACAAACCAAGCCAAAGCCTACCTACAAGAAATCTTGGCAAATGCTCAAGGTTATGTAGCCTGGGACACAGAAACAACTGCACTGTATCCACGTGATGGATATGTGCTTGGAGTCTCGTTAACCTACAAAGCTAAACAGGGGCGATACATTACCACAGACTGCATGGATGAGGAGTGTATTGAATTGCTGCAACGGATTGCTAATGAATTTTATACCATTTTTCATAATATGAAATTTGACTATAAAATGATTCAATATCATCTTGACATTACATTTCCTAGGGACAAGGTACATGATACTATGGTCATGCATTATGCTTTAGACGAAACTGACAGCCATGGTCTAAAGCAATTAGCATTAAAGTACACAGACTATGGTGACTATGATAGCGCGCTAGACGAATTTAAACGTGACTATTGCACACAACACGGATTATTGCAAGAACAATTTAGCTATGATTTAATTCCATTTGATATTATCAGCGAATACGCCTCAATTGACACAGCAGTAACTTTTGAGTTATTTCACAAGTTTTGGCCTATTGTTCAAGCTAATAATAAAATTAACTGGGTTTATAAAAACTTGTTAATAGATGGCACACTATTCTTAATGGATATGGAAGAAGTAGGCATTCCTATTTGCAAAGACCGAATGGCTAGAGCTAACATATACTTAGATGAACAAATTCAAAATGCCAAAGAAGTAGTATTTGGTTTTGATGCAGTTAAACAATTTGAACAAGCTAGTGGTAAAATATTTAATCCTAATAGTGTAATGCAGTTGCGAGAAGTGCTGTTTGACTACTTGGGCTTAGAACCAACTGGCAAGAAAACTGGCACTGGTGCAATTTCAACTGATGCTGAAGTTTTAGCACAACTTGCTGAAGAACACGAACTGCCAGGTGCAATTCTTAAGGTTAGGCAGCTTAGCAAAATTCAAAATACTTATATTCAAAAAATCCTACCGGAGTTGGACAAAGATGGGCGAATTCGTACAAATTTTAATCTTATTTTTACCACTAGTGGCAGGTTGTCTAGTAGTGGCAAATTTAACGCTCAGCAGATTCCACGCGACAATTCAATCATTAAAGGATGTATCCGTGCACCAGCTGGATACAAAATAGTTTCACAAGACTTAGCTACTGCAGAAATGTATTATGCTGCGGTACTCAGTGGTGATAAAAATCTACAACAAGTATTTTCAAGCGGCGGAGACTTTCACTCAACAATTGCTAAAATGGTATTTAATTTGCCGTGTCCTGTGGAAGCAGTTAAAAAAGAGTACGGCAGTATGCGTCAAAGTGCAAAGGCAATTAGTTTTGGTATTCTATATGGTAGCGGTGCTAATAAAGTTTCGCAAACTGTGAGTAAAGCAACTGGTGAGTTATACCCAGTAGAACAAGCTCGTGAAGATATTAAAGCCTACTTTGGCAAATTTAACAGACTAAAACACTGGCTAGATGAGCGCAAGAGTTTTATTGAACAAAATGGCTTTACTTACAGCTTTTTTGGTAGAAAGCGCAGGCTGCCTAATGTGTTTAGCAGTGATAAAGGTATTGCTGCACATGAGGTACGTAGCGGTATTAATGCTGAAGTACAGTCACTAGCTAGTGATGTTAATTTGCTTGGTGCTATGCGAACTGCTAGACATATTGTACAAGAAGGCTTGGATGCAAAAATCTTTATGCTTGTGCACGACTCTATTGTAGCTGTAGTAAAAGCCGAACACGTTAATGATTATTGCCAAATACTTAAACTAAATACTCAGCACGATCACGGTTGTAGTATTCAGGGCACACCTATTGGTGTTGACCAAGACATAGGCGATGACTATAGTTTTGGAGATTTTGAGGTGCAGTATGAACTTACTGGAGATAAGCTGGCCCGTGTTTAGATTAGGCGAACATAAGCCTACTATAGAAAACAACCTTGTCTACTACTCAAAAGAGTATGTAGACAAGGAGTCACTAGAAACTAAAATAGGCCTACGCATTGTAGACGATAAATCTGTGCAAGGAGCAACCTTAGGTTTGCGCAGATTAGCAATAGTAGGTGCTAGGCTTTTTCCTATACGTCAAGCACTCTACTTTTTAGGTGATTTAATTAAAATAGCCAAACAAACTACGTGGTTTATTGATAACACTGGCAAGGTGTTTCAGTACAGAAAATCTAGTCGCGCCAAGCTGGCTGCGCACAAGATCACAAAAGTTTTGCCGCTTGATGGTATGGGCGCGGTCATAGAAGTGCAAGGTCTACCGCAGCGGTTTAAGTGTATGTATGCACCTAAACCAGATCAATACTACGCTGGTATACTACGTTGGGGATTGGGTTATGTATTATATGGATTTTACAATGAAGCATTTAAAACAACGCATAGGTTAGTATAGTGGCTAAAGCAATTATCTCTAACAGAATCTACTTAGATAATCCTGGTGTAGAAGAAACCAAGCAGATTATAAAAACGCTTACTTATAAAATTCATAAGGACACAGGCAGCAAGCAGTTTAGTACAGTAGAAACTATAAAAAACTACAAAATATTGCCTAAAAATATCCTAAGTTTACCACAAGGCAGATTAGACTTAATACCTAGTGGTTATGAAATTGTAGATAAACGTACACAAGTATCAGTACCTTTTCCTGACCCTAAATTTGCGCTGCGCGACACACAGCAGGTAGTTTATGACGAAATTCAGGATACTTGCTTTATTAACGCACTAGTAGGTTGGGGCAAAACTTTTACTGCACTACACGTAGCTAAAAAACTAGGACAAAAAACACTAGTAGTTACACATACTACTGCCCTACGAGATCAGTGGCGTGAAGAAGTACAAACACTATTTGGTATGCCAGCAGGTGTTATTGGCGGCGGCAGCATGGCCTGGGAAGATCATGCTATTACAGTAGCTAATGTTCAAACACTAGTAAAATATAGTGCAAAATTGGCTAAAGAATTTGGTACTATTATTTTAGATGAAGCACATCACTGCCCTGCTAGTACGTTTTCACAATTAATAGATGATTTTCATGCTCGTTATAGAATAGCACTTAGTGGCACTATGATCAGAAAAGACGGCAAGCACATAATGTTTGCTGATTTTTTTGGCAGTAAAATATATAAGCCTCCACAATCTCATACACTAAATCCTGAAGTTAAACTAATACAAACAGGCATTACCTTAAAACCTGGAGCAACTTGGGTAGAAAAAATCAATCATCTTACAGAAGATGAAGACTATCAAGCATTTATTGCTGAATTAGCAAAAATTCAAGTTGCACTTGGATACCAGGTTTTAGTTATTGCAGATAGAGTTGGATTCTTACAAAAGGTAAAAGAATATGTTGGAGAAACGTGCGTGTTGGTTACTGGTGAAACCAATTTTGAACAACGTCAACAAATCAAACAGCAATTACTCACAAAAGAAAAAATGTGCATTGCTGGCAGCAGGCAGATTTTTAGTGAAGGCATCTCAATAAATTCACTTAGTTGCGTTATCTTGGCAGTTCCTATTGCAAATGATAGTTTACTAGAACAAATTGTTGGCAGAATTCAACGCGAACATGAGGATAAACTAGTTCCA
>Ga0194044_10000299_pt1 | contig 23847 bp, 19 predicted proteins | sample JunL4417m_MetaG_FD_155460 | JGI IMG/M metagenome (GOLD analysis project Ga0194044, IMG submission 155460) | Anoxic zone freshwater microbial communities from boreal shield lake in IISD Experimental Lakes Area, Ontario, Canada - Jun2016-L442-17m | ecosystem: Environmental > Aquatic > Freshwater...
GCTCTACACCATGCGGGACTCCGGCGTGCTGGAGATGGTAAGTCGTGGCGTATATCGTCTTGCCGACAGCACACCGCTGAGCAATCCCGACTTGGTGACGGTCGCAACTCGTGTCCCCGGCGGCGTGATATGCCTGATCTCCGCACTGGCGTTTCACGAGATCACCACCCAGATACCCCACGCGGTTTATATGGCGCTGCCGCGCGGAGCGGAGGAACCCCGCTTGGACCACCCACCGATCAAGACCTACCGGTTTACCGGTAAGGCCTATACGGAGGGTGTGGAACCCCATGAACTCGACGGTGTAATCGCGCACATCTACAGCCCGGAGAAGACACTCGCCGACTGCTTCAAGTTCCGCAATAAAGTCGGCCTTGATACGGTAATGGAGGCGGTTCGCTTTTACCGCGAACGCAAACACGTCAAGGTGGAAGACCTCATGCGTTTTGCGACGATTTGCCGGGTGACAAAGATCATCCGCCCCTATCTTGAGGCGCTACTGTAATGGAAAAAAGCATCAAGAACATCGCTGCATCGGTGCATCATCGCCTTCTCAGCAAAGCCAGGGAATCTTCCCGTCCTTTCAATGAACTCCTGCAGCACTTCGCCATTGAAAGATTCATCTACCGGCTTTCCAGGAATCCTCACGCAGACAGGTTCATCCTCAAGGGGGCATTGATGTTTTGGGCATGGAGCGGACCCGTGTCACGCACCACGATGGATATCGATCTTCTGGGGAAAATCGACAACAGTCTCGAGGTGATTGTCGCCGTAATGAAAGATGTCTGCGTAATGGTTGTTGAGGCGGATGGCATGTCTTTCAATACCGAGACGGTAACGGCCGCAAGGATCACGGAGGATGCTGAATACGAAGGCGTACGTGTCCGTATCCAGGGAGGGCTTGGCAATGCGCGAGTCTCTCTGCAGATCGATATCGGATTCGGGGATGTGATTGTTCCGGGTCCCAGCAAGGTTGTATATCCTGTGCTTCTTAACTTTCCAGCGCCTGAGTTGAACAGTTACACCATGGAGAGCACCATCGCCGAAAAATTCCATGCCATGGTGAAGCTCGGTGTCCTAAACAGCCGGATGAAGGATTTTTACGACATCTGGATGTTATCCTGCACATTCGACTTTAGGGGGGAGACACTGACCAAGGCTGTCAAAAAAACGTTCGAGAACCGAAATACATCAATCCCCATCAAACCCATGGTCTTCAATCCTTCGTTCGTGAATGACCAGGCCAAGAAGATTCAATGGCAGGGATTCGTCAGGAAGGCCGAGCTACCAGACGCACCAAAGTCCTTTGAGGATGTCGTCGCAGCCATCAAGATGTTCCTCGAACCTCTCGTGGTCTCTCTTGCCGAGGGACGGACGTTTTGCAGCATCTGGAGCGCTCCCGGGCCGTGGCGTTGATCAAAAATATCTAACCTCCGTGCAGATCAATCCAACTAAATGCTTAAAGGATTTGTTGCTGGCAGAATCCCTCAAAGATACGATTGCCCGTTTCATACCCTTCTGGCATACTGTGATTGCTTCCAGCGTCCGGCAGGGAAAGCAAATCGTCATTGCCGCTCATGGAAACAATCTACGGGCCTGGTTAAATACATTTGGGAGTCTAAGCGATCGTTTATTTAATGGAAAAAATCGAAAGATTGTCCATCCCGGATGGATTGAAAATCCTGTTATCGGACGGCGGATTCTGTTTAATCTTTTTTTCAACGCACTTGAACTTCTCCGGTTTCAGACAGTGTGATTTCGGTTATACTGCGAACTGGCATAATTTTACGTTTTTGATCCCCCACCCCAACCTCCCCCGCTGGGAGAGGGAGTTTATGAAAAGCGCAGATTATGTCAGTTCGCAGTATATTTGCCACTTGCTGGAGCCAGAAATCCCGTGATATCCAGAATAAACATCTGTAGAGAACCAGTTGATCCTGACCGGCAGAATCTCGATATCATAAATGCGCACAGTGGTCGTAGCTGTTTCTCTGTCGTTTGATCTTTCGCTTTCGCTCCGGATTGTGATGCTGTCTCCGACCAATGACAAATCCCTGTTGGGCTTAGCCGGCTCTTTACCCGGCAGCTCAATGGATTTAAATGTATAATCATCTGCCCCGTAATCGTTGCGGCCTAGTGCAGCTATCATCGCCTTCAGAAAAGCTGATGATATTTGTGGATAAGGACTAAAATCCAGCAGTTACAGTGATCGAATCGGGAGTTGCACAGTTCCAATTCGAAAGTGCTGCCTCAAGAACAATATCGCCGGTATAATAATCTAACCCAATTTGAATCATACCGCTTCCTTGCGGAAGGACTTCTGCTTCAACTGAGTAAGTCCAACCAGAAATCACAGGAGAGCGAGGCCATTCAGTATTCCACAAATGAAAGACATCCGATGGATAACTTGAAGTCGGTATGCTAACTGATCCATCAGGAAGTACATTAAAAGCTGTACCGTTATTAGGGTTATTTATCCAAGCATTAGGATTTCGCCATTGACTTTTTGGTATGTGGAACCCAAAAACCTTATCTTCAGGCTTTGTACAAGTGTTACAGATTATTTGATCGGATATTAAATGTTTTATTCCTTGTGGGTCTTTTCCGTATACTTTCAATGATTTTAATATAACAGAACCATCTCCGGAACCATAATTGACAGCAGCTATCCAACCAATAACAGAATCATAACCCTTTGGTGGGGACGGATAAACGGTTTGGGCATATCTTATATTTTCCCATTGTTCTATAGGCGCCTTTTGGAAACAAGAATTTATAAGAGCATTTTGAAGCTCAAATGTATTTCCTGTCCAGACCATATCAAAGTCATAAACTCCCCCGTTGTAAACAAAACCATTAATTTTTAAACTTAAGGGAGAGGAAGGGGATATATTGGATGTGAAGAATCCATCACTGTTGCCCCCAAAGGCAACAAATGGAAAAATGAAAATACATACAACAGTCATTAATTTTTTCATAACCTGCATCCTTTCTTTCTTTTAGGTGGTTATTTCCTCAGACATTGCTCTCCTTTTGAGTAGTATCGCCGGATCAGTACCGGCACAGATCGTCTTTTGCATACTCTCCATGCTTGATGCGGGCAAGCGCTTCTTCAGGCATCAACCAGAACGCTTCGATAAAGTCATCGGGGTTAAATTGCGGGGATGTGTCGGTACATATTTCATAGACGGTCATAAAGGCTGACACATGATCTTCATGAGGCGTCAAATATCCAAGCTGCCGCCAGCAAAGCCCATCCAAATCAAGATTTAGCTCTTTATAAACCTCGCACTGGAACGCCGCTTGATAACTTTCCCTTCTCTCCGCGTATCCGCCTGTGCTCATCTTTTTTTGAAGTCATTTTGGATCATTAGCATCCACCGATACCACATGATTATAATCAAACCAGGCAATATCGCCTCGTTTCGGCTTTTTGTTGCTGGAGATCTTGACATCCTTCGCCGCTTTTATCCAGTTGCCTGCGCTGCTCCATTTGACGTTTTTATAGGTGTTGTCAGAATTTTTGCCTTTTTCGTTAAGCTTGTCTGCCGCATACCCGATACACTCACACTGGGAGAGCTGCCATGCATCGGCTTTCCCCTTACCCCCGTTTGCCTGATTACTCTTTGCATGATTGTAAGAATAGACGGCCAGTGCGGTTCCGGTAATGAGACACAGAATAACCACGATGGAAATTCTTTTGTTTTTCATATCCGTTTTTCTCCTTTTGTTTTTTCCGTTTGTTGACTCTATCCCGTTTCCGGTCTATTTGTGTTAAATATTTTTGCCTCCCTTTTATGATGGTTAAAAACCTCGCGCCTTCCTTCTGTCCTGGAAACGCGAGGCTCTTTCTGCGCTTGCGGTTATTTTTCCGGTTATTGACTTCAATTCACAATTTTAATTTTTCAACCCATTCCAAGTTTGGTTCCCACACCAATTGTTTTTCGCTGCTATTTCTTGATATATCCGATGATCTTCAGTGCGGACTTCGAGCCGGACCTGCTGGTTTGCTTGCACTTTGTATAATTCGCCTCCTCAATGGTAATCGTGCTTCCCTTAATTTTGCTGATATAAGAAACATGGCCGTACGGATAGTAAATGTCATGTACAGCTACCCGGCCCACATCAGCGGTAGAGGTATTAATGGCCTTCTTCTTGTCGTCAAGCGTGTTGAGGCCATAGGGGAGCCAGGATGCGCGTGCACACCGGACCCAGGTTACACAATTACAAGTGTCGCAACTGCTGTTGGCGTTTTGAATGCGTTGCATGCTCTCGGTATCGCTGTTATCCAGAATGCTGTTTAAATACTCCATCTCCTCCAGGGCTTCGAGGGTGTAGAGTTTAAGGTAATTTCCGGAATCCACCAATGTATTCAGCAGGTACCTGCCAAATTCGATGGTGACGAAGAAAAGGACTGGTTTGCCATCGTCCTTCCCGTAGTTGATCTCGGTTTCTTGCATGGAGTCCGACAGCAGGTATCTGGATGATTGGGGATCTGTGGAATACGAATTCGTTACCCAGCGGGAAAGTCCTTCATACCAGTCCGGCTTTTGAAACCTGTAGGCATTATAAGCGGTCGTGGGTTCATCCATGGTGGATGCTTCCAAGGCCCAACTATTGCCCTGATAGCTGAGCACCGTAAATGCGAATAACATAATGGCTGCGATCATGCGTCTGCTCATTCTGTCCTCCCTGTTTGGTTGTCTTTGATATTGTGGCTTGTTTTGCTGCGTTTCTGGCTTCTTTGGTTTTATGATAACTACCGCTCTTTTTTGTGCCTTTTCGTTTTCCTTTCGCTATAGTTTTAGATTATTTCTTTACCTCACTTCTTATCAGTCGTGTTTTTTCCATCCTTTCGCGCCAGTACATAAAAAACCCCCGGTCGCATAAGCGCTGGAAGATTCAACGCGACGCGGGGGGCCTTTTTATTGCCCGTGTATGATGGATTATGGCTTTATTTATTTTTCAAACCAGCGTCCGCTATCAGGTCTGTTGCGCCCTCTCTTTCATCAATCGTTCATTGTTTTTTGAATTTCCCGGCCGATACAGGCGTGAATCGATTCTCTGAGCAACAGCACGGCAACAAAAATCGGTAACGCATTCTTGAGTGGACACCACAAGGGAACGGGCAGCAGGGCCGTATGTTTCAAGTTGGCTCATGACTTCCATTTCCATTGCAAATACCGAGGGAACCGGTTTGCCATTTTTGTCAGTGAGCTTCCCAGCACGCCTGTATGCCTCCTTTGACCAGCTTGACAGCCTCTTATTCCATTCAGCATCAAATTTTTGCGGATCTGTTTCCGCCAAATCGGATAGATACTTCTGTCGATGATTCTTTCTTCTGTCGCTCATCTTTCCCATAACCCCTCCAAATAAAAAGCCCCCGCAATAACCTTCCATTAAACAGTGATAAAATTAACTGTAAAACGATCCACTGGATCAGAAGGCCTTGTCGGGGGCTTTGCCCACCTTTCGGCTAGTTTAGAAAATTGGTAGATTAAATGGTTTTGTTCTTTTTGATTTCCTTTGACTTGAAGTTGATTTCACTCTTGTCTTTTTTCATTTGCACTACTTAAAAGCATTTTTTGTGCCAATTCAAAATAATGGCGTAACATAGTCTGTTTTTAAGAAGCGATAACAAATAAACAGATATAACACTCTGAAAAAAAAGGTTTCGAGCAGGAAGGCCCATGGAAGGAAATTATTAATAAATACTGATTCCCCTAAAACCGGTAGGCTGCTACAATTTTACCAACGGCGATAAAGGAAAATTTGAGATTACTGATAGCAGTTTCGATACCATTTCAGCCAAATCAAGGTGCCTTCAGTGGTACCTTGATTTGGGAGCACTGGCGCTTTGGGGTATTTTTCACTTAGGATTGCCGCCCGAATTGAGTCGGTGACCTACAGGGACTTTTACGAATGCACGCAGACACCTACGAATCCCGAGGAATCATATGAACCAGTACTAATCGGATAGGCATGGTTCATTTAATAATCCAGGGTTTGTCAAATCCTGGGGATCCCCTGCTGAATCTGGGGATTACTCCTGTGAATTTAAGATCTTCATGAAATAAGCTTAGCCGTTAACTCCTCAGCCATGGCCTTAACAACCGGGTCATTATCCCTTATATAGTCGGAATTAATTCTCTTCTTAGCTTCATCCTTATGGCCTGCAAGAGCTAATAATGCTATGTATATCCAATGTTTCGTCTTTGGAGAACCTTTAAGTCTTTGATCGCAATATTCTAATACTTTTGTTTCACCACCTGTCCATTCTAAAGCATGCTGATACCATTTAACTCTGTTCTCCAGAATTAAATTTAAAAGAGCCTTGTGAGTAGAAAGATCTAAATCGTTATAATTCAGGAGGGTAAATTGTAGGGCAACATATTCTCGAAAAGTGAGGTCCAGGCGGGAGTAATAAGCAGTCAGATATTCTTTAATTCCATGTTCATGCAAAATAGTTTTCAAAAGGCCAAAACCGAGTTCTCGTTGATCCTTATTGTCGGAATCACATATCTTCCTGATGTGAACCCAGTCTTGGGGTATAATAAATTGCCGAATTTCATCAATCAAAGAAAGTCGATTCAATTCTACACATTGTTCGGGTGACGGAACTATGTCATTGCGAATGTCATTAACGATTTGTTCAGCGTTCATGTTGTCCCTCCGAAATTATTATATTGTGAACAGTAGACTTCTGAATCAAGGCATACCAGAGTTCCCCGCCAAGCACTCGGTTGTGTGATCGGCACACCATGAGAATCCCCCCCCAACTCGCCTCACAGCGTTGTCCCGTTCTCCGAACGCATAGCAAATAATGATATATTGAATAATCGATTTATGCCAGTAAATAAATTTGTTGACATCATTGCCACCCAAAAAAAGATACCCGCAAGAATCTGCTGTCCGTTTCATCTGCGTTCCTTTCTGCTTTATAAAATCATCTTCGTTATTGGCGCGGTAATCAGTGATATCATCAAAGGTTGCTGAACCGTATATTCGCGCCGCAATGCCCTAAAGCCATGTGGAAAAGAAGCGCCGGATCAGTACCGGCAGATCGTCTTTTGCAAACTCCCCATCCTCGATGCGGGCAAGCGCTTCTTCAGGCATCAGCCAGAATGCCTCAATAAAGTCATCGCGATTAAATTGCGGGGATGCATCGGTACATATTTCATAAACGGTCATAAAGGCCGAAACATGATCTTCATGAGGCGTTAATTTCCCAAGTTGCCGCCAGCAAACCGCGTCCAGGTCAAGATTCAGCTCTTCATAAAGTTCACGCCGGAACGCAGCTTCATAGCTTTCTCCGCTCTCCACGTGTCCGCCCACGCTCATATCCAGTCCCAGCGGAAAGATTCGCTTTTGGGCAGACCGCCTCGGCAGCCACAATTGCCCGCTGGCATTGATCAGGAACGCATTCACCACCCGGAAATTCACCATGCCCGCAGCATACACTTCGGATCGCTGTTTCCGGCCGATGACCGAATCGTTCCGATCAACGATATCCAGCAGTTCATCATGATTCATCGTCATTCGCGTGATATCTCCTTTGTTTCTGCTGATCCGATCTCGGCCCCATTTTCTCGTAGTTGTTAAGCCTGTCATAAATCTGTTGATCGATATCCTTGCAATCCATGCCATATCTGGAGCTGCTTTGTTTCAGGATTTTTCCGGCGGCAGTGTCTGGCACTCATCCACATAAAGGTAAAATTCTCTGCGACGGTTGGCAGGGATGTCCCCCCGCTTCATCGCTGCCAGCTTGAACCGGGAGACGATCTGGTTGGCAATGAGCGCGCTGATGGTTTGGCCAAAGCGGTCCCTTCCGAGTTTCATGAGCAGAATTTTGCCGTCATTCATAATGCTTTCAAAATTCAGGCTGCTATGGCTCTGACCGACGATGCGTTTTAAGCGGGTGTCGCTGGTGAACCGGCTGAATTTTGACGTGATGTAGGGAGAAACATTATTCAGACCGGCTTCTCCTGTGGTGCGTTCGATTTCATTTAGTATCGCAGTGATCCGCCCGCTGAATTCGGATGATGATCTGGATGGGGTCCAGTTGGCCGGTTAGCACCTGCAACAGGTGCGACCAGTCATCCATTGATGCGCGCCAGGGAAAGCAATATGCATTGGCGTCCAAATTTGAAGAGATCTCGGTGATCAGCCCGAACCCCATGGAAAAGCGCTTCAGCGGATTGGCCAACAAAATGGATTCCCTCCGCCGCGTCACCATCAGGGCGTGGATGGGCTTGCAGGGAAAAACCCGGAAGTTCAGCTCCTCCGGTTCTGTCACCGGCTCGAATTCGGCTTCCGGGAAAAAAGCGCTGAGCAGCGGGCCGGTTTCAAGGAAACGCCGGTAAACTTCGGCCTTAATGCTCAGCTCGGCTATGCTCAATATTTTGATGACAATCGTGATCCACAACCTTCCCTGCATCCGACTGGCCAGATTGGGAAGCGACAGGATCTGCATTTCACTGGTTACATTCTGCGGCCATGTTGATACGGCATGCAGAAATTCTTCACGACACTTTTGAAGATATGCCGGTTCGGCAACCATCAAATCAAATCTTCCCTTTTTGTCGGCTGCGGGCTGATCTTTCAGCAGATCCCGTTTAAGGATGGACTTCAGGCTGAAAGCCGCAATGCCTTCAAATCCTCCGTCCATTTCTCTGAGCTTGATGGCAGGCAGGTTGTGGGGATTCATGGTTCCTCCTTAGTTGTTTTATCGTTATCAATAATGTGCAATAAATGCCGAATATCATCCTCCGTTAACCCCCGGCGCACCATTTCGTCTTTCATCGCCTGTTTGAAAGCTTGATTTTCCCCTACAATGCTGTCATATACACTCGCTGACTCCGATGCTTGTCCGGTTTTCCGCTCAATCTCAACCGGATCTGATGACCGTTGAATCTCTAATTCTTTCAACCTCAGCAAATTTACCAAGAACACCTCCTGATGATTTCAGGTTTAATGATGCGGTCACACAGTTTGTCATCGTAAACGATCATGAATTGGACATTCACCCCCAAATAAGAAAATCCCCTCTGGGCCTCCTTTTCCAAAGGGGGGACTGTTTTCATTGTAAAATGGCAAATTCGAAAATATCTTTAGACATGAATTACAACGGAATCGATCCGTTTTTTAATCTGTAGAAAAAACCCCCGGTCAAGCGATGCGTGTGCATTATCATTGCCTGTGCGGGATGTGATGTCCGGTTATTTCCTGCAACTCACATAGCATATCACTTTGGCCACAGCCAGCCTTGAACCGGATAACTGCTGCTAAATCCAGAGACTGTATATTTCCCATTTTTGACAGTCATTGACAGTTGTGTGCTGTTATCAGATGAGGAATTACTCCAATTCTGCTCTATCACCTTGACATAGTTACTGCCGACTTCACGGATTATGCTTAAATGTCCATAACTTCCGCCTGCAGAGCACAGAATGTTACCAACCTGCGGTTTATTGGTGCTGCCATTTGCCGCACGGTTGAGGCCCTTGGAGGATGCGTTACTGTAATATGAGTTTGCATTTCCTCCGGCTATTTTCTTCCCAAATTTGGCAAAAAAATATCGATTTGCATACTCTACGCATTGCCACTTCATGCCAGTTTTGTATCCGTTATACGTATAGTACTGATTGCTTGCATATGTCGTTGATCCGTTGCTGTAAGCATCGACGCTATTGAAGCTACCAACTTTTGTACCAAAAGAGCTTGACGCCGCACTCATTGTGGCGGATTCTCTCTGATTCAGTTGAAAATCCTCATTCTGTTGGGATGAATTTTCCAAATTCTCTTGGTTGGTCTCATCTATTTGGTTGATCTCTTCCGGATTTTCATGATCAGCCTCATTCAGTTGCGTATATATTGTTGCGGGAATTGTAAAACCTAAAACTTCCTGAAACACTGTCGCGCCATCCGGATTGTAATCGCCATGCGGTGTGGTTAAAAGGATAAGTACCTTACCCTCCTCTACCAAAAGGTTTTGAACATAATTATTGTGTTCAAACGTTTTGAATGCGACGGCCTTTTTTCCGTAGTAATCTAAATTCATTAAGGTTTCGGGAAGGAAATAAACTGCCGCTGATGTGTCCTTGCTGTAGTTGTTTTCTATCCACGATTGCGGGTCTGTAAAATTCTTTATAAGGTAAACCGAATAAGGAATCTTATCCTCTCCAACAGTTTTTGTACTGATGGGTATCAAGTTATTTTCCAACGCATTAGCCGTATGACCAACTGTAACGGCCAACAGAAAATAAATACCGAGTGCCAACCAATTGATTCTCTTCATTTAATAATCCTCCTCTTATTTTGCGTTTATACTAAGTTTCAATTCTTCATATCTTGTCGTTTGTATGAAAATGTTCATTTTCATCCTTCGTTGTGCCCGCTCCGAGCATGGCCGTTATTCCGAAAAAATATTGAATCATCCCCCTTTCCGGTACAATGCTAAAGATTGTTAGTTAGTTGGTTTTGTTCTTTTCTATTTCCTTCTCCTTGTTGTTGATTTCACTCTTGTCTCTTTTGCATTTGCACAACTTAAAAGCATTTTTTGTGCCAATTCTAAATAATGGCAAAACAATAGTCTATTTATAAGATGAGATGACAGTCAACCAGATATGAAACTGTGGAAAGAGAGGGGGTTTCGAGCAGAAAAGTCTATAAAAGGAAATTATTAATAAATACTGAGTCCACTAAAACCGGTTGGCTGCCACAATTTTACCAACGGCGATAAAGGAAAATTTGAGATTACTGATAGCAGTTTCGATACCATTTCAGCCAAAACAAGGAAAATTTGAGATTACTGATAGCAGTTTCAATACCATTTCAGCCAAAACCATGTTTTTTCACTCATCAGCCTGATCGGTTTTTTTGTTTTGATCTTTGGGACGTACTTGGTAATAAATGGGGCGCAATACAGGATCGTTCTTCAATTCTTGAGGAAATATCTCATCTGCGATTTTAAATATGCGCCAGATTTTTCCCTTGATTGAACTCGATTTAGGCTTAGCTCCTGCCAGACACGTAACCCCTGCCAGATTTCCTGCTCGAGTATAGGAAAGCGCATCATCAGGACAGTCCGGAGTAGGTTTACTTGTAACAACGATTGATGCCTTCAGAAGTGCAACAGCGGCTCGTGCGTAGGCGGTCGTCAACGCTGGTAGTTTCCCAGTCCATTCAGGTCGTCTCTCCGGTGCTGTGGAAAAGTCGAATGCTGCCAACTGTTCCAAAAGTTCAGAAAAACTGGCTTTCTCTGGAACAGGATTCAATTCAGATGTCGCTGGTTCTCCCAATGGGGTGATATTCTCTGCTTTATTAGATATTGCCGAGCTTTGCGTATGTTTCAGCGATTCCTGTATTTTTATTGGCAGATGGACCAGTGATAAAATTTCGATGTCCCTTGAGTTTTTAACAGCCTCGAAAATTGTATTCTCGAGTTCCCGAATATTGCCGGGCCAACTGTAGCTCAACAGGGCATCCATTGCATCGCGTTCAATATCATGCAGCATGGCATCGGAAATTAAATCCTCTGCTTTGCGCATGAATATTTCTGTGAGCAGTGGGATATCATTTTTTCGTTCCCGTAATGAAGGCAGTTCGATAGTACCACCTTCAGTCAGGCGGTAATAAAGGTCCTCTCGGAACCTGTCCTTATTTTTAATATCCACGTTGGTTGCGGAAAGAAAACGAACATTGACATTTACCTCTATATTGGAACCTACTGCTACTACCACTTTTTCTGCGATTGCCCGTAGCAACCCAGCCTGTACTTTCTCAGGCATATTACCGATTTCATCCAGGAAAAGATCGCCACCGTTCGCATAGACGATTTTACCAGGTTTATCTTTAACTGCATGCGTGAACGCACCTTTAACATGACCGAACAATTCACTATCATAGAGTTCCGAGCTCAGGGCACCGCAATTTACTTTCACAAAAGGTTTTTTATCACAGTCATGTGTCTGATTGAACAGATAGCGAGCGAACAGTTCCTTACCCGTACCGGTCTCACCGAGAATCATAATGCTCTTACTGCTAGTGGCGGCACTGCGGGAGTTTCGCAGGGCTTTTAGCAAGGCGGTTGAGTTACCGATAATTGTTCCACTATAATCGGGTATCAGTCCATGTCGGTTTAAGTAATCCTGTAAAAGTGCCGGACTATTGGCGTTCCCGCGTGGCAGGAATGCCAGTGCTCCCATCTGGCTATAGTGCCGTTTCACTTCCTCGCGCGGCATGCTCGACAAGATAACCACAGGCAAGTCCGGGAATTGCTCATGCATGGCTTTGAGAACCTGAAGGCCAAAGTAATGGCTCGGCTGGTCGTCCCCGTCACGACCTTCGGGCATGCCTTTGCCTCTCTTGGTTTCGCTCTTTGTTGTTACAACCCCTGTGTAGAAAGAAAGGTCAAGCAGTACCATCGATAGGGGAACGGTGTTGTCGGCGGGTTGCCAGTGTCGTTGAACAAATGATAATGTGCCGACAAGGTCGTTTTCCACCGTATCGCCACGTTTTGTGGCCACAGGTGTTTGCCCACGGCAAAACACCGCCTGGGCAACAGGGACCTTGATGATCTGCCTCTCGCTCGCGGCGAGTGGCTCGTCACCAGTTACGTCTTCGAGAAGAAGCTGTCCACATAGGCTCGCCCGTTCCTCATTGCGACCGTTGTTGTGGACACGCCCGAACAGATCGTCGATTACCATCACGCGTGGTAATTTTATCGTAAGTCTGTTTGCAATCTGAATATCCGACTCTCTTTCCAGTAGAGGCTGCATATCAATAATATCTCGTATGAATGAGGAAGCATACCGCCCAGCGGAGCTTATCGCGAAGGCTCAATAATATCTCAAAATCGTCATTTACAATGAGTACAGGGCTATCTTCCGGAAGCTCTTCCATTTTCTCTCCATTAAACAATACCCGAAGTAAAACCTGACCATTTCATATTATTGGAACCAGGCAAATTATCCCCCAGGGGGCAGAATTTTATTTCAGATAATCAAAAATACTGATTAAAAGCAGCACCAAACAAAATGGGGCCGATTGTCCATTTTCCCTTAACCGACTGTTGCTTTGGGACAATCAAATTCCAGTATTATACGATTTCGATCCTGCTCGGGAATCGGTTGATGGCTTTAGAAGCCACCTCGCAGGCTGCCCTGAATGCCGTGAATTCTTCTTGATGCTGGCGCAAGTCCAAAGCAGACTCCGTGTTCGTACAGGTGGCCAGCAACTGAATTAGCCGAGAATAAGCAGCATCTGCTAAGGCCAATGCATTATTTGCATCTTCAAGCAAGTCCTGTACCCGACAGCGTGTGAGCCACAGATAATGTACAAGATTAGGCAACCAATTCATTGTTTCCGGCGCACAGCGGTTCAGTGGCATTCGCTCGAACAATTTCCTGGGACTCATCTCCGTCTCGAACGTTGTGACCAGGTGAATCGCTTCAATCGATCGTTTCGGCCATTGCGGCAAGACATACTGAACAAAACGACGTTCCAAGATGGAATCTTCAACACGATCGTAAAGAATATTCAGGAAGCTACCCAAATCAACCAGAAATCGGTTCATTAGCCAATCATGATTCAGTGAGACACGCTTTTCCTGCCAAGATGCGTTTATCAATTGACCTCCAACGTGTCAGCAAGTGTGAGATTAACCATCGTGACCTTGCCTGATTGGTCAATTGCCATATAACTCGATGTTCAAGTTTTTTTTAAAATACTTTTAATTTCGATAGGTTCAAGTTTAATAAAAAATCATCTTTTTCGGGTTCTAAAAATTTAACTTATTGAATTTATTGATTGAGTAAAAAAAAGATAACTTAAAAGAAGTCAATATATTCAATCAAATGCAAAAAACTTGAACATCGAGTATAAGGGATGACAATCGCTTCAACCAACCAATCCACGCTGCCTGGACTAATCAAGATATGCCTTCAGTGGTACCTCTTGAAACAGCACCTGTTCCTCTGCTCCGCGGTCTTTGAGATAGGAGACAACATAATCTCGAATTGCCCCACGGCCGACAATCCCCCTTCGGCCGCAGAACTCAATCACCAGATTGAGATCTTCCACCCGCTGATTCTCATTGTACCAGGCGCCTCGGGAACCCAGGCTTAGCGTGGTTTCACCACCGAACAGCTTTGTAAGATTCTGGGTAAACCTATCTTGATTCAGGATGTCGTACAACCACATCTCGGCAGTCTGAAACGGATCTAACTTATCAGACTTAACAAAGGTAATGAAGCAGTCGATCGCAGCCTCAACATCGATTTGTTCGCTCTTCCAGCGTTGATTGTTGTTTTCGGTTTCTTTTACGAATGCTATTCTCAGAAACTTCCTGAAGGCTGTGCCGCCCGCAAGACTTTTGACAGGAAGCTGAAAGCCCCAAACCTGAGCGACCAAAACAACCAGAGGACCCCAAACGGTCAGAAGTACAGAGCCATTTTGACAGGCTTTCAGGAATGCTTCTCTGCATATGGCCCACACCAGTCCCATCAGCGGTGTTATTGCGATGTATTTCACATCATATTTCGGGTGTGATTGAATGGCCCCCAACAGCGCCTGGCCGATGCTGGTCACAGACGGAGAATCCGTAAACAGCCAAAGCGGTTTGTATGCAACACGGTCCATTCCATCTTTCGCCACGCGGCCATGTTGTTCCAGAAGTCCGTCGATGGCGAAAATTTCATCCTTCATGGGCAGGAGTACAATTGTTTGCGTAGCGGGATTTTTTGTTTTGATTTGGGCAAGCCGAGGACTCAGCGTCGATTGTTCGGACGAGGTTGTCGTGAACATGTCCAGAATTACCACATTGGCAGTCCGTATCGTGGGACTATAGGGTCTTACAACATGTTCCAACTGGATGCCGCGTTGCGCAGCCCATGCACAGAGCGGGTTGAAAAGGCCATTTTTAAATTCCGTCCTGATGCTGGTCTTCCCGTTGTCCGGCCAAGACATCATCCAATCTTCTTGCACATTATGTGGGCAGACCCACACGGCTCGTAACGGTAGCGCATGATCAACAGCATTTTTCAGTTCGGATTGCTCAAATGGTTTCAGAAGGAACGCGCCAGCACCTGTGTTGAAAGAGGCATGGTCCTGTAACCGGTATCCGGTTATGACCAGCCGGGACGAAAAAGGGTATTCCATAACCATTTTGTATAGAATAAATAGTCCGGATGGCAGTTTCTCGCGCTTATTCCGTTGATCTTCGTTTTGCAACTCCAGGTCAAAACAAAACAGCGTGCCAGCGCCTGGGGTGTTGGGGTAAACCTCAGGAATTTTGATCTCAGTTTTTTTCTCGGTATTGTCCTTTGGGTCTTCCTTTGTGTCGTCTATACGCCATGGGATAGCATGTTTAATTGTCTTTTTGGGGTCAGCAAAGGCCAGGGGTTGGCGATGCACCGCCCATTTATTTTCATTGTATGGAATCAGGATAAATTCCTGATTCCTCTCATGGTCACCAATCAGGCATGCTTCACCGAGCAGCGCAGACATGCCAATGACTGATTGGCGCCAGGCACAGACAAAGTCCTTGCACCAGGCGGGAAGATCATCTTTTTTGGGTTCTTTGTTGTTGAACCCAATAATTTTGGCACTATTACTGATCCAGATGCCGTGTTCCAGGAACTGGTTGCGCAACTCCTCTGCGAAAAGGAAAATTTCCTCCAATTTAATGTCATTTCTAATGTCATTTCTAATGTCATTGACATAAAAAAGAGGACTGGGCGGCACCGTCCTGATCATATCCAGAAACCGCCGGCCCAAATCATGTCTCACACCTTCGTTGTCCTCGACGATAACGATCAGTTGATAATTGTGAATATGGGGTACATCAATGTGGGCGCTAGCCGCAGGCATCGCCAGCTTGTATTTTTGACAGTCGAGATTTGCGACATCGCGGATGTCACTGATGCTCCATCTTGCAGTCAATTCGCACAAACGCTTTTTTGATGAACAATCTGCACCACAACGCAAAGAAAATTTTGAGTTATTCCATTCGGGTGGCTTGATGCTATCAATTGGTGTGACTTGCTGGTCATCGCGCCTTCCGTGTCGGACCTGCAACCAAACCTCTTTCAGACAGTAATGGCAAAACGCCCAGTCCAGGTTTTTAGGGACTGTTTTTTCATGGTCAACGGTTTCCGGGTACCGTGCGTGCCGGTCTGCCTCCCGCAACATATCTGGCAGATTAAGTACCGGGACATAGCGGATGGCTTTTGTATTCGGTTCGTGTGATGAGATTTTCCAGGGTAGATCAAACAGGTTCAATCCGTAGGCATCCCATGATGCCTCTACCGCTTTTTCGAAATGACAGAGGCCGAAAATGTAACAATTCTCTTTATCGAATGGAAAATCGTAGAGTTTTAAAAGTAGTTCCAAAGAAAAGCCATTGGTTGAGAACGGCTTGTTATAGCCATTCGTTGGGAATTTGCTTGCCCATGGCACCTTTTGCGCCAAGTTGCCAAATAGCTTCACAACTTGCTGGGCGGCTGCCAAAGGCAGATGTTGCGCCCCACCAGCACCCGCTTCGCCCTGCGGCAACCAGAACCATGTTTTTTCACTCATCAATCGACTCGCGCTTTTTGATTTTACGGCTTATGCTGTATTGATTTCATATATCAATATATCTCCACCCAGTGCAAGGGCGATTGACAATATTTTTATAAAAGCATGTGAGAACCCGCATTTCAATTGAGGTCAATTGCCGAACTTGGGTTAAATATTCTGGGAGGCATCATCAGGATCTGGCATCATCTCAATCTGGTTATTGGCGGTTATTCGAGACAGTGCTTCATCAATATTTTCTTTAACCAATGGGTTTTCTTCAAACAGTTGGGCTTTCTCCAAAGCTGCAATGGCTTTTTCTTTGTCGTTTCCATTCACCATTGCAAGTGCAGCCAAAGACCTCTCTTCGGGGTTAAATTCAGCATTGCCAAGATACTCAACAAAAATAAAATGTGTCTGAGCATCATGGGGGTTTATTGCATACCATGAAGACATCATGTCGCCAACTTTGTCCAGGGATATGGATTGTTCCCTGGCAAGTAACATCATTCCCTTAATTGCCAGATTGTTTTCAACACCGACAAGTTCCACAATGAGTTTGTTTGCTGTTTCATAATCCCCATGCCCATAAGCATCAGCAGCCACGCGTGCAATCATGACAGGATTTTTTATAGCCATTAATTTCATTTTTTCTTCTTCTGATGCCGCATTATATTTTTGCGCCAGCATTTCTCCCACAGTTTCATTCGGCATTAATCTTATCACATTATTTATGGCATAAGTTAAGTCTTCGGGCATTTCAGACAGATCGGAAGACACTGGTGATTTTCCAGTCAGAATGCCAGTCAGCATATCAGCGTGCACAGAACCAACATCCGCAAAAATTTGGATCAGACTGTCTTGAATGTCGTAATCTTGCTGCTTATGGGCATCAATGATCGCTTTGAGAACCGACAGTACCCCTTCCTTGGTCCCTGATTCAATCAGGGCTTTGGCGCTGTTTTTTCTGGAAACGTTATCACTGGATGAATCATTAAGATTCTGAATCAGTTTATCAATAAAGTCATCACATGCGGGTGTATTTTCTTGAAGCATCTCGCCGGTGAATTCATTTTCGGCAAATACTGCTGATTTAAGGCCATTAATAATATCCGGCTTTGTTTCATGACTCAAAACGTATTGTTTTTTTTCATTAAAAACAGGAGATGGTATTATACTGTCCCCCTTTTTATCATCAACTGAGGATGATTTTTTTTCAGCTTCGGTGCTTTTCCCTGAACTTGAAGAAAAATACAGTTTGGAGATTCCGAATGCCGTTATCATCAAAACCATGATGAGACCAATAAAGAATATTTTTATCATATTTACCTGCTTTTTATATTACTGTGCAGAGTCATCATATCGAACTCTACACAGTAATCTCCTGTATTAGGGGGTTATAAAATGGCTCGCTTTGCCGGCTTCATACAATAACTAAGCGCTCGTCACCACATAGTAGTCTGAGATGGGTACCTGTCGCCCGGTTGTAACGATACGATCCCAAGGGACCTGGCCTGTAGGATTCGTCCATCCGGTACCCCAGTTTGATTCAGCAAGCCGCAGTTGTGTAGGCTGCCCGTTGGCATCCCAATATACTGCAACGATAATCGCCGCATGTCCATTTCCATTTTTAAAGGCGTACATCCCGGGGCGGATATCCGTCTTTGCAACCGCTGAAGAGCCATAAGATCTTTTGGCGCCACCGCATGCCTCCACTATGCGGTCGGCGAACTCCTTGCACTGTGTGCGAATACTCAGGTATGAAAGTATCCCGTTGTTGTCGTCTTTTTTAGGTACAGTCCCGTTGAAACGCAGTTCAATGCGACCAATGATTGCGTTTTGTTCGGAAAGGGTGTACTTTCCTCCGTTAGATGAAATCGACTTACGCATGGTGTCCTGCGCGTTTGATGGGATCGAAAGACCCGGCAAATATGGCCGTCCTTTTCCAACCCAATAATTGTAGGTGTCCTGGATTGCCAGGCGGATGCGCTCTCCGTCACCGCCAGCGGTGTCCGTCAGCCAGGGAGAGCCAGTAACCGACTGAGGCGATGGCCGGTTGTTTCCGCCGTTCAATGCCGCCGACACGATGGCTTTCTGCTTGGTCGTTTCTGCATGGCGATAACCGGTTTCGTTTGACCAACCCATGGCCGCGGTACCCGGAACTTTTATTAATGCCCAAATAGTAGAGGAACTTCCCACTGCTATCGTCGAACCCGACGGGTTTGTGAATTTCCAGTCCTCTCTGTAAGCTTTTTCTGAATTCTGGGGTGCAGGGGCCTTCATTGGAACAGTGAAAGTGTATGTGTTACCAGGGGAAACCGACCCGGAGATTTTCACTTCGCTGATGCTGCTCAATCTGCCAGCGGAGTTGGAATTGTACTTCAGCTTGTAAGACGAGTTCCATGTGCTGGTCCCGGAATTTTTTATCGTCCATGTTTTGTTGAATGATGCCCCCCCGGTCTCTATAGTGTTATCAGGAATGGTTTCTTTCACCCAACTGGCTTTATCGGTAGTTGCCGCCCACGACCCGGTGCAAAATAATGAAGGCGCAATAAAGCAAAAACTCCACACAATCAATGTAACAAGATGTTTCTTCAATAATTCGTTCATTTTCATTTTGCTTCCCTCCTTCTAATTTTGGTTGATTTTTGATAATTTAGCATTCATTTCACCTTAAACGTCATCGATGCGCAGTTATTGCTCTCGTTGATTTCCGGGACTGCTCCCTGGTAATCCGCACAGACTTTAAGCGTCCGAGTGCCTGTGTCCCCAAGCTTGATATTGTCGTTGTTAACCGATTCTTTCTGATCTCTGCCCGGTGACAATTCACTGGCATCAATTCCGTCATCATCCCTGTATTTATCATCGATATAATAGGCGACGCGGATGCCAGTGGTGGGTGTTGTGGCGCCAATGTTTCGGACAGTGCACCAAGGATGCACCTTGGTGCCTTTTTTGATACTGGTACCTTCTTTCAGTCCGAGCCCTGTGATAATAAAATCCACCGTCGATGGGGCTGGGGTAACATCGAAGCTGAAAGATTTGCAGTTGTTTGTCTCATCGGTTTCTGGGACAGCATTGTTTATGTCCGCACAAACCTTCACTTCATGAATTCCAGTCCGATCCGGCAGATATCCACTGGTTGGTGTATTTTCCCATTGATCGCGGTTCGTGGTTAACTCATTGGCATCTGAACCGTCTTCTTCGATCAAAGTAAAATTGCTTTCGCCCGGTTTTTTAAGGTAATATCCGCTTTGAATGCCCACCAGTGGCGTATCCTGTCCGATATTTCGAATGGCCATTTCGATACGATAATTCGTTCCCATCGTAATGGAGCTTTTTTGACCGACCAGTTGAGCTACGGAAATAATCAGGTCGGTGTTTCCCTTAACGGGATACCATTCTTTCTGCCAGTATGACAGATTGTCATCCTCATTGGTTTCGTGGACTTCCTTGGTGGAATCAACTTTTGCCCGAAAGTAGACGCGTTTATTTTGGGCTTCCGATGGAACTGTAAAATACACAGTTTCTTTATGCGGTTTATCCTTGGTAAGGGTTCCCGGCTGGGTATAAACCCTTCCTAAGAATTTCCATTCACCGTCGGAATCTTCGTGGGAAATTTTGATTTCTATGTCTGTTTCCACATTTTGGGTATCAGAGCTGACACCTTTTACGCAATCCTGTTCTTCGGAAACGGGGTAAACTTTAACCGCATAAGTCTTCCCGATATCAAGATATGATTTTTGCTCGTTGAGTTCATGATCGGAAGAATCGAAAACCCCGACACTGTAGATGCGAAGATTTGGATAGGGTCCGGTTGGCGGTGTGGGGGTAGGGGTAGGGGTAGGATTTGATCCTCCGCCAAACCCACTTGCGATAGAATTTATAAAAGCTAAATCGTATTTGCTGTGACAATCAGTACCCTTACAGCGATAATCATTCCAGACTTTGTTTGCAATCCGCTTCCATTCTTCCTGGGTTTGATTCCCACAAAGATTTCCCATTTCATAACAATCCAGGTAATACAGACTGGTCACACCTTCATTGTAAGCGAGGATGTGGATGAAGCCGGATGGATTGTTGACTGGAATTTTTATTCGCTGACCAAATTTGCACGCATTACTATAGTTGAATTCTGTTACATCAATGTGCGTGGCATTGCCATTTGAATCGTAATAAACTTTTTCCACCCGATTTACATGTCCGTGGTCATCGTCAAGATTTTTTAGGTCACCAGTCCAGTTGTATTCCCAGTATGCAATGTCGCCAGGAAGTGGGGTAGTATCAACAATTATATCTGGTCCTTCCACATTACCAGCCGCATTATTCCAGTTGCCGGCATCACCCCAACTGCTTCCTTTTGGCTGTAAATAGGAATTTGTAAAATCTATACCATACGAATTCAACATGTACGCCGCATAGGATGTACAGTTGTTCTGGCAAAAACCGTAATTATCCGGAGTACAAGTATTTGTACAACCTGAAGTTGTATTGTAAGGGTAACCATGATCATCATAGGCAAATGCACTTTTACTGAAAGCACTTGCAACCAATACGAAGCAGCATAAGTATAGTGTCAACATTTGCTTTTTCATTTTTAATCCTTTCATTTTTTGATTGTTGAAAATATCTTCTCTGTTTTTCACATAATGAAAGAAATGTGCCAGTTAATGCAATTCTGATTAATTACTTTGTAACCAACTGTTATTAAATGTAAATTATGACAGAGGCGATATATTTCAGATAGGATCAAGGATGGAGGCGGGTAAGATGAAATGAAGCAGCACGGTACTTTATTGATACCATAGGTTCTGTTTTGCTACCATTTGTCTCATAAATATCATTGACAGCATATTTTATAGGTGTTACCGAATATTTCAAAAAGCGATTCCTATCACCTGATTGCCGACATTAATTGGCGGAGATTGCCCGGAAGAAAAAAACTGGTATTCTATCAAAGCCTCATAAGCCTGAAACATACGACATGGATAAAAAATTCCTGATTATTGGCGATAACCTGATCTATATGACCCTCGTGAAGGTCATAGGCCTGTTTTGTGAATACGTTTTTGAGTACTTCGATGCATCCAGATTTCCCTCTGCCGGATCACTTTTACCTGCCCTCGAAGAATACAGCACAGGCGGTTTTCATGGCGTGATTCTGTCTGGACAGGACGGCATTGAGTTATCAAAACACATCCGCATTTCAAATACCCTTGGCGACTTGTCCCTGCTCCCGATCATGATATTAAGCCCATTTTCTTTGGAGTATCATCTGCGTGAAAGAAGGGATAACATCTTTTTGCTGTCTCCGGGCATCTACCTTATTCCTGTTTCGGAATGTGTTGCCGAATTGCTGAGAGCCATGGAAGAACCAAGGCCCTTTGTTTCTCTGGAAGAAATGCGGGCCGGGTTGAAGCCGTTCATAGTCTGGTCCGAGGAAGACAACGTAGTTTCCCATCACGACAATTTTAACAGATACGGTCCGGTCAAGCTGATGCAGGAGCATTTCGGTCAAATCCCGGATGATTATTCGAAATATTTCACGAATATTAACTCAAAACTGTGGTTCAGGAAGTATCAATTTCTCACTGGAGAGGACAAAAGGTCGGTAAAAGCCCCTGAGCCGGATGAAGCGCTTTTTAAAAGGCTTATTGCGAACAAAAAGTTCTTGTACATAGACGATGAGCATCGGCTGGGCTGGTTTTTTGCTCTCCAGGCCATACTTGGTGGCACAGATGAACCAGAGGACCATATTTTTTTTAATCAAGTCGGTCATGTCGTCCATGCCACCAATGGAAGATTTACCTGTCTGGATGACTTTGATACCGCTGTTGAGGTATTTAACAGCTACGGTGCCGAACTTGAAAAAGTACTGGCGGAGTACTCGGAAGCAGAGCATGCAAGAAATACCGTTGCAGAACAGTTCGCAACAGCTCAAAAAGAAGTTAACGATACGAGGCTGAAACTCAATTCCGTCAAAGATAACCATGCTCGCTCATCTGCCGGCATGGAGGAATCCGAATCCAGGCTCAGGAAACTGCAGGAGGAGCTGAAGAAGTCCATCTTCTCTCTGACCGATGCATATACCAATGACATCCAGGTTCCTGAAATGTTGCCGGCTATCAGGAATATGAAGGACATGTCCGATCAGTATTTCAGAGAAGAGAGTACATTCAACAGACATAAGGGTGATACTGAAAAGCATGGCAGATCCCTGGAAGAACTCCGGAAAGAAGTGAGCCAGCGCGAGGACGTGTTTAAAGATGCTCAGTCAAGGAAGGACTTGGCAGTCAAGAGATACGATAGGGCTGTTTTCGCGCTTTCAACAGAAAAATTGTTCTCGTATGATCTTGTTATTTGTGATCTCAGGCTTGATAAGGGCAATGATATTGGTGCATCTCCGAATGAAATATCGGGCGTGAGATTGTTGCGCCAGATCAAGAAGATCGATCCGAGCATACCTGTTCTTATTTTTACTGCTTCTGAAAAGGCAATGAATTACAAAGAGGTGATTGATCTTGGTGCATCCGGATACTGGATTAAATCAGTCAATTCTCTTGATGATCTGAAGCTTGAGGTCATAAAATCTCTCTCAAATGCCCAGGAAGCCCGTAATCTTTGGCAAAAAATCAGAAAGGTTGAGGCAAGGCGGAAATTGTCTTTGTTTCGTGAGAATCCCTCGACAAAGGTATTGGAGAGAGATGTCATGGAAAAATCGAGGAAGGTAGAAATCAACTTCCTGTTGAGGGAAAGTTTTCTGCTGCTTTTGAAAAAAGCTTCTCCTTATGAAGAACTCGTATGCAATTTTTCAAACGATGCCAAAATTGCACTTAACATGGGCTTGATCCAGGAAGAGAGGTTTGGAAGAATTAAGGGTGAAAAATGGGACTTATTGGTCAAGCAGAAGAAGATTGATGACGACGAGGCGATGATCAGAAGGATACGCAATAAGGCGGCCCATCAGGCAAAAACCGGGATGACATACTGCGAGGTCCTGAATATCTTTCAAAAGACGCTGGATAAGTGTCTGCGCTGATAAATTATGCGCTGAACAAGAAAACACTGCGTTCACGGGTAACTCCCCTGCACCTATCCCACGACTCTCTTGGAATAAAAATATTTGAAAAATGCAAATCCGGGTACATCACCTTCCGATATTATGTTGAAACCGCTATTGTGGAGCATTGTTCTAACGTCTGTCACTCTTAATGGGTACTCGTCTCGAAGCGTATTGATAGGGCTTAGAATGGGATTATAGAGGATTACTTGTTTGATATGGGGGTAAAT
>Ga0194044_10000302_pt1 | contig 23782 bp, 27 predicted proteins | sample JunL4417m_MetaG_FD_155460 | JGI IMG/M metagenome (GOLD analysis project Ga0194044, IMG submission 155460) | Anoxic zone freshwater microbial communities from boreal shield lake in IISD Experimental Lakes Area, Ontario, Canada - Jun2016-L442-17m | ecosystem: Environmental > Aquatic > Freshwater...
TACTATAAAAATTTTGATATGTAGCTAATGCTATATTTTCAAATGCATTAGTTATATTTTCAATCTGAATTAATTTATATTTGGTTGGATTAATTTTACCATATTGTTTTACCCAAACCTCATAAACATCACCATTGGGATGAATATCATTTCGAACATGAGCCGGCACACTCATATCTTGAATGAGGTGTAAAATATGGCCAATGCCTTGATAGGCACGGGTCGGGTCGCCGTCTTGATAATTTTTAAGAATGGCAGCTTCAGAGTAATCACCAGCAAAGCCAATAATCGATTGCTGATTCTGCGACCAGGCCCTGGCGCTTAGTTGTCCAGACAAGCCCTGCCCGGTTGTTGGGTCGTAAAAATGATTCAAATAGCGAGGGTCCGCATCTTCATCTACCGAGCCTTGGATGATAGCCTTGGTTTGCTCTGATGATAATGTTTTATTTTGACTGGTTTGATACAAATTAATCGCGGCCTCGGTTAAGCCCGGGTGAGAAACGAGATTATCGTACGCCAAAGCTGCCGCCATTGAAATTGCCGAAAGTGCAAAGACGAATAAAATAGTTAGATTCCTCCTTGAATGCATAACTAAACGTAGCAATGGTTAGATAATATCAATTTGCCAATACCCTTCTTGGTTTTTAATAAAAGTGGCTGTGTTTTTATTGCTTGAACCATATTTAACATCATAATAAGAATAATTTCCCAATTCTTCTTCTTTGGTTATTTTCTCTGGCAAACTCTTCACCCATTGCTCATATTTCGCTTTATCTGCCTGAATTGCAGTGCGATATTCTTCCCTTTTCTCTGGCCTCATTTCCGCCAGAGCGGCTTCAATGTCGTTCTTGAGCAATGCCTCACGAAAACGAGCATACACCTCTTCAGGGGTGTTTTTTGAGGCTACTTCGTACACCTGGGGGCCGACCAGTTTACTAACTTGCTCCTTGGTATATAGCTCACCCTTAAAATAAATCAAACGGCCACTGGTTAACTGCCAATAGACATAACCGTAAAAACCGCCCACGGCTACAATCGACAAGAGCATAAACAAGCCAGCGTACAATATAATTTTTTTAGTCCTATTCATATAATTTATTCCCCCGTATTAATTCCCCTCTTGAGAGGGGTGTCCGCTTAAGCGGACGGGGTGTGTTTTTCCTCTCCAGAGGTGCGACAAGCCGTGGTGATTCCCCTCTTGAGAGGGGTGGCCGAAGGCCGGGGTGTGTTCTCCTTTTGGGGTGTTCCCCATTTTAAACAAAAACAAGCTCTGCCACATGACAGAACCTGATTATTTTTCACTCGCGATTAAACATAGTATTACGCCAAATCTTCATCAACCAACCGTTGACTAATCTCCAAGTTCGATGGCAGATTTTTCAACTCGTCGATGTGTAAAAATTTTAATTTATCCAACATCCGGCCCATGGGTACGATTTGTTGATCACCCCAATTAAAAATCTGACTGGTGGTGGGCAAGGCTGAGATTTGTTGTTCAACTCGATCAAACTGCTGTGTTACTGCCTCAAAGCTTTCATCTATGGTGTCAAATTTCTCTTCAATCGTATTTAATCGTTCGTATACGGTATCAAATTCCTGCTTGGTTAGTGTCATAATCCGCTCTTCCATCTCATCTATACGGCTAAAAATCTGCTTGTTCTGCTGCTCTAACTTTTCATCAAATTTTTTATCCAAAAGGTCGGCAATTTGTTTCAAATCTTCTTTCTGCATAAAAAATAATAAGGGTGGACTTATCTTTTAACAATAGCACGGCCAACTTAGAACCGTCAACGCTAAAATTTTGGCTAAAATTAACTAGCAGTTTTCAGCTCTAATTTTTCTATTCTAATTTCTTGGTTTTCAGTTGTAGCTTGCATTCTGTCGTGTGCGGCTTGATTAGACACAAACTCATTTTGAATATTATCCAATTTATGCACGACATGATCTAAAACATCCATAACCGCTTCAAATTTGACATCCATTTCTTTTTTGGTGTAAAAATCTTTCAAGTCTTCTTTAAGTGCTAATTTATCAAATTGTTCTGGAGTTAATGTCATATGACTAAATACTTTTAAGTTTCAATTTTTCTTTGTTTTGTGATTTCGTTCACTGTGTGGGCTATGCTATTTACAGAATTAATCAATTTATCAATTTTTTCAGTCATTCTGTCAATCTTTTCAGCAATCGTATAAACCATTAAGTCTAATTCTGACAAAACCTTTTTTGAAGAAAATTCAATTAAAATATTTTTTTGATCTTGCACGTATCTATTATATGAAAACACTATCTATCTGTCAAAAAATTCAACACACCCCGTCCGCTTGAGCGGCCACCCCTCTCTAGAGGGGAATGGGAATACACCCTGGCTTGACGGAAACAAAACACACCCCGGCCTTCGGCCAACCCTCTCTAGAGGGGAATAATATCCGGCATGCACCAATTGAATTTAATAACATGAACTGTGCGGGGTTACAAAAAAATTATATTTACAACTCATTCTTATCTTGACTAAAATTAACTGGCGGTTTTGAGCTCTAACTTTTCTATTCTGATTTCGTGGTTTTCAGCCGTCTCTTGCATTCTGTCGTGCGCGGCTTGATTGGCTGTTTGTTCGGCATCAATTTTATCTATCTTTTTTACAATATAGTCAAGTGTATCTACAATATCACGAATATTATCCTTGGTCGCAAACTTAGATTCAAAATTTTCCAATCTTTCATCTAAATAATCTTTTGTAACTAATTTATTAAATTGTTCAGGTGTTAATGTCATATAATTAATACACTTTATTTTACCAATTCAGTATATAAAAATTACCCATTAGTGTCAAAATGATTGATATAACACACCCAAAACACACCCCACCCCTTCGGGGCACCCCTCTCTAGAGGGGAATATTCAGTCGCACCTTTCAAGGGGAATTACACACCCCACCCCTTTCGGGGCACCCCTCTCTAGAGGGATAACACACCCCGTCCGCTTCAGCGGCCACCCCTCTCAAGAGGGGAATGCAAAACCCCCTCTCTGCCGAAGCGGAGAGGGGGTTTGCTGGTCTTGCCCGAAGGCGAGACTATATTCGATTTATGCTATCGAGAAACGGAAATCAATACTTACTTAGAAATGGTCTGGGTTGGGGTGGTTAAACCGGCAACGCGTTTGCCATTTGAATAAGTATAAGTAGTGATGCTTGCACCATCAGACCAGATGAAGCTACCAGAAACGCCAGAGGTTGCACCAGTGGCATAAGCTGCATCTTCAACAAGCTTAGTGGTAACTGACTCAGAACCTGAACCAGAAACTCCTACGGTAGCCAAGATTTCAATGGTCTTGGAAGTACCAGCAGTGATAACTTCTGGAGAGGTAAAGGTAACAGTCAAAGTTTTAGCAGTTGTGTCAATCACGGAAGCAACGTCTTTAGTAGAGCCGTTAACCTTGATTGCATTACTTGCTAAACCAGCAAGAGTAGCATTGGTGGTAGTTGCATAAGTCAAGACAACTTTACCCAAGGTTACATCGCCGCTAGCATCAGCTGCAACGGTGAACTTGGAAACAGTCTTGTCGCCAGCAGTCAACAATGGTTCAGGCAAAGCCTGAACAGCGACGGTTGGAACGGTCTTGCGGATGCGGAAGTTGCTTGCTACAGATTGAGCAACGGTAGCGGTCTGCACAGTTGACAAATTGCCAGCTGAAGACTTGAAACGATAATCCTGTAGATACACCTGCAAATCCTTATTGGTTGCAGCAGCGTCGTTAGAGATTTCGTTCAAAGAAGCCTTAACAGTCAAGATTTTGTACCCATTAGCAGGAACAACAACTTTGTCGTTGAACTTGAAAATACCAGCACCGTCTACTAAAGATGTAGAATCAATCAAAGTGGTACCATCATAGAGGGCAACATAAGAGACTCTTGGATCAGTAGAAGAGGTAACAACCTTAGCGGTTGAAGAAGAAGTATTAACGATGTTCATGTCATACAAAGTAGCACTGTCATTAACAGCGGTAAACTTGTATTGTGCAATGATCTGCTCAGCGGCCTTAGCAGCGATGACTGCCGGCTGAGGGGTATCACCACCCAACTCGACATTCAAAGTACCTTGATCCTGTACGGCAAAAACGGTGGTAACACCAGTGTTGCCAGAAGTGATCGCGGTTCCACGAGAATCCTGAGCATTTACAGTCATAGTGGTTTGGAAACCACCGGTAGCTGCAGAGTCAAAAGTAAGTTTAAGTTCAACCAACTTGGAAGTATCCTTCGGGATAGCGAAATTCAATGAAGAGAAGGTTGCGCCAGAGGTGCCAAAGTCGACAGTGTTGCCAACCTGAGTGCCATTAACGTAAAGCTTCGCATCAGTGATAGAAGAAGGATTAGTTGTAGATGCGTTAGAACCAAACTGGATAGAAGTTACAGTGATTTCATCATTGTATGCCTTCAAAGAAAATTTACCAACAGAAACATCAACTGAACCCTTAACTACAGCTTTGTCCACTTGGTAACCATCATTACGGACGGTTGCCAATACAGCACCCTGAACAGTGAAGATACCACCAGTAGCAGTACCAGCGATGTCAGTCTGAGCAACAGCATTACCAGAGGTAACGTATTGTGGGTTCTGGCTAGCAAAGATAGCAGCGGTTGCGCCACCAGTTCCTTCAAGCTTAGCCATGAAAGCTGAACTTGGAGCAGCAGTGGTTTTTGCGCGAACTACAACCTTAACCTCATTATCACCCTTGTTCAAGGATAATGAGCTGCTTAATGCCTTAGACATTAAACCTGTGCTGGTTGAAGATGGGTCGAATGAATCAACAAGTGAATTGTTGACATACACGCGGACGTTCTCGAAGCTAGTTACAGTCGCAGCGCTTGCAGCACCAGAACCATAAACTAAGTTGATACCATCAGCATTGATTGCTTCATCAGCACGAATGTTGGCGAGCAATACGGTATTATCAGAACCCTTGATGATAGTAGTGTCTGAAGGTGAGGTTGATTTCTTAGAAATAGAAACCACACCAGCAGTGATCTTAACATTAGATACTGCAAAGTTATCAGCAACAACAGAACCAGTAGTAGCATTGTAAACATTAACACCAAAACCAGTAGCCTTTTCATAGGCAACGAAATCAGTGCTCTTGTTTAAGACCAAATCATAGCTGTTAGTGGCAACGCTTTCTTTAGCGATTACATCACCCTTAACGCGTAAGATTTTAGAAGTGTCATCCTTCAACAAATCAAAGCCAGTGGATAAGAATGTGAAGGTGATATAGCGACCATTAATGGTTGCACTATCAGTAACCTTGGCACCATTGTATTCCAAATAAGGGTTCATGAGAGTCTTGGTTAGATCCTCAACGCCATTATTCTTTAACATAATAGTCTTCAAGGCAACATCTTTAGCAGTACCATTGAATTCAACGGTAAACTTAGCCAATTCAACTTTTTCATCACCAACCTTTACATTGTAAAGAGTAGTAGTGGTGTTGGTTAAAGCTAGGTTAGTGACTGCATAATCAATTGGTGACAACAAGTTGCCGCTAACTGGGAATGAGCCAGAAACTGCTGCGCTGCCAGCTGATACGGAAGAAGCGCTCACGACGCTAAGACCGATAGTGCCGGTAGCATTGTTCAAGGAAACGATTAAATCAATAGTAACAGTCGAACCAGCAGCTACAACGAGAGCTGGAGAGAAAGTTAAGATAGATTCATCATTAGAGTTAACAGATTTCTTGGAAGCGACGAGAACGCCGTCCTTCTCAGCCCAGACTTTGTCAACCTGGCCATAAGAAGAAAGACCGATTCTCTTAACGGTTAAAGAGCTAACAGAAACAGCACCGTCGTTAGAAGCAGTTAAATTTAATTTAACAGCTGGAACGCGAGCGCCATTCTTTGGCACTGAACCGCCATTTGGAGTTGAAGCGCTCAAAGCAACAGTCACGCCGGAACCGCCAGTGTAGATCGTACCGCCTGCACCAGAAGAGGTGTCGGTGATGGTTGATTCTGCACCAGAGAGATCGGAACCTTTAGTTGCAGGAACTGCAGCTGCGGTAACGACATTGCTCCATTGGAAACGGTTAGCATTAAAAGCGGATTCGCTAGCGATCTTGCGACCGGCACCAGTTGCGTCTACGTAATAAATATCAGGTGAACCAGCAGTCTTAATTAAGCTGCCAGCTGGGTAAGCAGTTGAAGTTAATGTCTTAGCTGCAATCTTATAATTGGTAAAGAAAGCATCTGCAACGTCAACTACGCGCTTTGCCCAAGCATCACCGTAAAGAGCCTTTGCGGTTGCTTCATCAGGTACTGCAACAAGGTTGCCACCTGGTTCAACTGCATAGACTTTTGGGTTAGTGGTAATTTTAACTAATTTGGTGCCAGGTCGGATAGTGACATTGGCGCCCAATGGGTATGATTCTAATTCAGATTGTGGAATAGTCACAACTGAAGAAAAATCGCTATACCATGAGAAATAGGTTGACTCATTAGGGAAAACATAGCGTTTGCCATCGCTGCCCAGGTAATAAATGGATGAAAGTCCATTCATCTTGATGAGATCACCAGCGGCTGCAGCAGCATTGGCCTTTGGAGCCGCAACTACGGTTAGAGACAGCACGGTGACGAACATCACGCTGAGAGCAAGAGCTTTTCGTAAAGTCTGCATAATTTTTGTTAGTTTTTCGCCCGATAATTTAAAGGGGGCGAAAGGGTTTTTTCTTTCTGTGGTTGTGAATGTGTGAAAAACAAATAAACCGGAATCCCGCTCCCCCACACTTATAGTCATAAGCGCAAGAGGTAAATTGCATGAGGAAATTCACCAACCCACAATCTTATAAACATAAGCGTGGGGGTTATCCGGCTGGAGCCCAACCATTTCTGGTTGGTGCAATGCATTCCATCCGGATTAGCTTGTTCATTTGCTTCCTCGTTGCGGATTAGGCAACGGGCAATTCAACAACTGTTGAAAGAAATTGGTTAATAACATAAGGAAAGAATTCTATTGGAATAGATCGACCTTTCTAATCCCTCCTGCCACAAGGCTGAGCCCGACAGGATTCAACTTCGTGGACCTGGCACCCTGGCTGTTAACCCAGAGGGCCATTGACTTGAATTTCAAACCAAGGCTTGAAATTCAAGTCAATGCATATTAATCGGCGGAAATGCTATCAACTTCCTCTGCCTTTTCTTTTACATCTTTTGTGCTGGTTGCCTTATCTTTAGTGGTAGAGGTTGCTTTTTTGATACCTGAAACCTCAGTCGACTGCTTTTCAGTCGGCTGATCCATTAGTTTACTGGCTTCATCGATTTTTTTAACCGCGCCTTGATAATCTCTTTTGGCAAATAATTTTTCTGCAGCAGCCAAGGTATTAGCAGTGGTGGGTGCACTCACTTCTATTCCGTTGTTATCTTTAGTAATATTAGCGCCGAAAACTTGCACTTTTTCGTCAGGGTTAGGATTGTTCGTATTCGTCGGCTGGGTATCATTGGTGGTTGGCTTGGAATTGGGTTGACTGGAGCTGATTTTGGCCAAGCGGGTCTTGGCGGCCGACATTTCTTGATTAAAATTATTGGCTAGTTCGGTGGTGGCTGGGCTACTCGAAGTAGTTGTTGGCTCGCTAGCAGCGACCTGGGCAAGCTCTTCGGCACGATTGCCAGCAAATTCTAAATTAAGCTTGGCCTTGGCGGATTCATCAAAGGTAAGGGCGAGCTGGGCTTTTTCACTGATGACTTTAGCAACATATAAGGTATCACCGGGTACGGTTTTTTTAGCAGCCTGGACGCTGGCATAGCTGGTTCCGCCAATCAACAAGACAATGGCAGCAAAAACCATGGCTGGTTTGCTGGTTAAGGCCGAAACCCAGTTTGGCACGAAATAATCAGCTACCTCAAACCAACTGCCATTGGGCTGACCCGAACGGGTAATTTGAGAAACAAAAACATCGCGCTGACGAGCTTTCCAGCTGGCATCAGGCACGATGGCTTGTAGACTATGTAATTGTCCAGCAAATTCTTTTGGAGTCATGACTGGCGTTATAACGAATTATTGTTTCTTTGATTTAGTTGCAGGTTCAACCAAATCTCTCAGCGCCTGGGTGGCGCGGAAAATTAAGACTCGAACGTTGCCTTTGCTTTTGTCTAAAATGGTGGCAATCTCGTCGTTCGAGAGTTCGTCGATATATTTTAAAATAATTACCTCGCGATATTCGTCTTTAAGTTCACCGAGCTTGTTCTTTAACTGTTCCAGCTGTAGCCCCTGATCAAAGTGTTCGGCAATGACTTGGGTTGCATCCTGAACCTCCTCAGCCTCGGGTGATTCCATTGAGACAATCTCCACTCGAGATTTCTGACGGTAATGATCAATGATAGCGTTGCGGGCTACTCGATAGACTAAGGCGGGTAAGGTTTTAGAGTCGGTTAGTTCGCCTTTGCTAAGATGTTGCCAGGTCTTTAAAAAGGTTAATGAAGTAAGATCTTCTGCCTCTTCGGCATTGCCAACCTTAAAATAAACAAACCGATAAACTCGATCGACATACTGGTCATAGAGTTCAGTAAAGGCATCTTGCTTTAAGCTTTTCAGCTTTGCCAACAAAAGTTTCTCTTGTAAGAAACGCTTCATTTATATATACGTTAAAAAGCAAGAGTTGTTACACTTTTACCTTTTTAATTATATTTAATAATATTAGCCAATAATTTTGAAATTGGCGCCTTCTTCTCTTAAAACAACAACTTTTGGTACTTATTTTTCATTTTTTAGACAAAAAACATTACCCAAATGAACATTACGGTAAAAAACGGCTTATTTTAGCCGAAATTTTAACTTTTATGCAATTATTCTCGCGGGATTCCCATTCTGCAAGAGTAATTATCAATCAGATTCCCTAAATCTGACTAATTATGGTATTTATATTAGCATATTTACTAGCTTTAAGCAAATAATTTTATGCAAAAAAATGCGGTTACTGGATAAAATAATTATCACTAGTAACCGCGAATAAAATAGCCGGGTTTGGCATTATGCCACAAACGCAGCAAAAGCCTCCAGACCGGCCGGCTTGGTGATGGTGTAACTTACCTTGTCACCGTAATTTGCCTGAATAAACTGACTAGCCTTAAAACTGCGAGCCTTGATCATTGCCAGGTTAACGCTTTTACCGCACGAGTGGCTTACTCGCCATACATCAACTTCGCGAACAAACCGCCAGCCATTAAGCGCTCCTTCCAGGCAACAACCCACTTCCGTAGGTGGTTTTTCAACCACAACCACCGTAATATGTGCGGCACCCAACTCACCGCGAACCACTTCCTCACAATTGCCAACATTTTTGAGATTTTTCACGTTTTTTCCCCTTTCTTGTCATGTTAAAGAAGTATCCTACGGATAAAATGTTTAAAACGAGCTTTAAAAACTACAGTAATCATTCCAGCATTGTTATGGCAAAATGTCAAAAATCATAAATATTTTGTGAAATTTATAAATAATCGACTAAAATTTTGAATTAACTTCAAGTTATGTCTACTTTAGCGTAGACAGAACTTGATTTTTATAAGGGTTGTGCTAAGGTTAAAAATAATATATTAAGACTTCTGTCTACGTTATTGTAGACAGAAGTAACAAAAATGACCGATTTAAACACAGACAAGCCCATTACCGAACGAACACCAATTTGGCTACCCCCAGCTGACATGGCAACCCTTTTAGGTACGAGTAAAAAAACCTTAGTACGAGCCATTCAGACCAAACAGATTCGTTATCGACTTGTCCACAATCGTTATCAGGTTGAGCTTGTTTCTGCGATTCGCTTTTGCCAGGCTAGTATAAAATTACGCAACAAACTTGATAAACTTGGCTTTGGCCAACTGGTTGCCCAGTGGCGAGATTTGTAAAATTACGCGAATCAATTATTACTTATATTATAACGCATTAGAATCATAGCTATAAGATCAAACGCTGAGCCTATTTTTTTACCACCTCAACCTAGAATGAGCCCTAATTTTAAGGGTAAAATTTCTACCGAAAAAAAGGTATGGCGGTTACACATATGCCAAGAATGAAAGATACTCTTAAGAATCAAAACCTGGCGGATATTTATAACCTAACTTTTAGAGAAGGTGATCATTTTCGTTATATTAAATTTATGGATAAGAATTAGAAATAATGGCCTAAAACAAAAAATACCCCAGTTCAAAGTCTAGGGTATTTTTTTCGTAAAAATCTATTTTACATACTTCCCTACTTCGCAAATAACCATAAAGTTGGCCAGCGCATTGTTCTCGGTGTCGCCAGTTAAATACACAACCTTGTCTTCTTTTGCCAGTTTACCTTGGCGATACAGCGAGCCTAACAGCTGACGCAAAAATTTGGTTGGGTTGCCCTCTTGTTTTACATAATGGGCATTGAGGCCATAGGTTAATGAAAGCTCGCGCGCCACACGCTTGTCATAACATTTCACATACATTGGCACACGACTGCGATACGAGGCAATAACTTCAGCCGAAAAACCACTCGAAGTGCACACAATAATTTCTTTGATATCTAACTCTCGGGCAGCGATTACGGCTGATTTAGCTAAAAAGTTGTTGATTGCCTGTTCATCCTTGAACACTGGCATTCGATCACGATTCTCAGTATTCGTTTCAACCTGACTGGCAATTTTAACCATAATTTTAACCGCCTCCACCGGATAATCACCATTGGCTGTCTCACCAGAAAGCATAATCGCATCGGTGCCATCTAAAATTGCATTGGCCACATCACTCACCTCGGCCCGAGTGGGTCGTGGATTTTTAATCATCGTATGCAACATCTGAGTAGCGGTAATTACTGGCTTGTGCCGGGCAATACACTTTTTAATCATCATCTTTTGAATCAAGGGAATTTCCTCGGCTGGAATTTCAATGCCAAGATCACCTCGAGCAACCATGAGACCATAGGCGTGATCCAAAATTTCATCAAGGTTTTCAACACCTTCACGATTTTCTATCTTGGCAATTATTTTAATTCGGCTTTTCTGTTTATCTAAAATCCGCTGAATCACTAAGATATCTTCCTTGTTGCGCACAAAAGAATGGGCGATAAAATCCAAATCATGTTTGATAGCAAATTGAATATAAGAACGATCTTTTTTACTCAAACTAGGCAAATCAATATGCACATCAGGAATGTTAACACTTTTATTCGATTTAATCTCGCCATCGTTCATTGCCTGACAGAGTAAATAGGTTTTATGCCTTTTAACCACTTTAAGCTCTAGTTCACCATCGTCAATTAAAACACTTGTCCCCTCGGGCACATCTCTAACAAAATGGGCGTAATTAAGGTACACCATTTCTCGAGTACACAGTTCATCACCTTCACTGCCAACAAAACGGATGACATCACCCATTTTAAGTAAAATTTCTTCGGCAGTGGCGTGAGTACGAATTTCTGGCCCTTTGGTATCAAGCAACAAGGCAATCCGATCTGAAACCTTGCGCACATTATTAACCACTTTAAGGGTAGCAACTTCATCCATGTGAGCGGTATTCAAGCGCACCACGTCCATCCCTGCTTCATGTAAAGAACGGATAAACTCTGGGCTGCAATTTTTACTGGAAATAGTAGCAACTATTTTGGTTTGTTTTTTCTGCATAGAAAAAAATAAGCTGATTTATACTTTTATGATAGCACAATTTACTATTATTTTCATGACTTCACTTTTGGCAAAATTGACATAAACACAATATTGTGCTATGGATATAATATATTTTGAACCTACAAACCAAAGGAGGAGGAAATGAACACTACAAATCTTCAGGAACTTATTCATAGTGAAAAGCTAGTCAAGTTAATTGGCAAACGGAGTAGGAAAATAACCTTCTCGGTCACTCCAATCATCAACGATCAGGCGACACTCATTACCTTCGTTGCCAACCATGTTATCGTGGCTAAATTGTTGGTTAACAATGGCCAGGAGGTTAGTTCTCCCCCCTATTGCCACATTCTTTGTCACCCTGACGAAAAAACCGTTTTATTAACGATTCGGGCAATCGTCATGGCCGTCGTACCGCCAAGATGAAAGGCCACCTTGCACCCACACGCCCACCACCCCCAGCCGTTTTAATGGCCGGGGGTGATTTTTATTTTATTCCCTCAATTATATATTACCGGCTAAATATTTCTCATAGCCAACCATGTCAAAATGGCCGTGGCCGGAAAGGCAAAATAGAATTGTCTTGGCCTCACCAGACTCCTTGGCAACTAAGGCTTCGTCAATCGCCCCTTTAATAGCGTGGCACGACTCTGGGGCTGGCACAATCCCCTCTGCTTTGGCAAAGAGGACACCTGCCTCAAAAACTTCTTTTTGATTATACGCTCTAGCTTCAATAACACCCTCGTGATGTAATTGACTGACAATTGGCGAGGCACCATGATAGCGCAACCCACCAGCGTGAATTGGATCAGGCATATATTCTTTACCCAACGTGTACATCGACAATAATGGAGTCATCCCAGCCGTGTCACCAGCGTCGTAACGGTATTCACCTTTGGTTAAGGTTGGACAACTTTCCGGCTCGACGGCAATCGCCCGAACCGATTTTTTGCCCTGTAACTTTTCAATTAAAAAAGGAAAGCTAATACCGGCAAAATTACTGCCGCCACCGTGACACCCGACAATAACATCCGGGTAATCCCCTGCTTTGGCTAATTGTTTGATTGCTTCTTGACCAATAATGGTCTGATGCAACAAGACATGATTCAAGACCGAACCAAGCGCGTAGCGAGTGTTTGGATGCGTTACTGTGTCTTCAATCGCTTCGGAGATAGCAATTCCTAGGCTGCCGGTGGAATCTGGATGTTCGGCTAACACCTTGCGTCCAAACTCGGTTAAATCCGATGGACTGGGGTGACAGGTGCCACCAAATAAATTCATCATAATTTTACGATAGGGCTTCGATTCGAAACTGGTTTTAACCATATAAATCACACACTCTAAACCAAACATCTGACAGGCAAAACTTAAGGCTGTTCCCCACTGACCGGCGCCCGTTTCGGTGGCAATCCGCTTAATACCTTCCTGTTGATTATAATACACCTGCGCCAGGGCGGTATTCAGTTTATGGCTGCCAACCGGGCTTACACTCTCGTTTTTAAAATAAATCTTGGCTTTAGTACCCAAGGCCTTTTCCAATCGCTCTGCACGCACTAATGGCGTCGGTCGATACAACATATACGCTTGACGCACTATTGCTGGTATTTCAACGAGCGGTTCGGCACTCATTTCCTGAGCAATCAAGGCTTTAGGAAAAATCGGTTCCAAGTCGCTTGGAATCAGCGGCTTCTTGGTGCCAGGATGAAGTGGTGGATCGAGTGGCTTGGGGAGAAACGGCACGATGTTGGTGTAGTGGGTTGGAACTTCAGTTTGTTCCAAAAAAATGATAGACATACTTTTGGTTAAAGTTAATAATATATAAATAAAAAAAACTCCTCATCTCTTTGCCCAAATTAAAAATTTGAGCAAAAGGACGAAGAGTATTCTCCGCGGTACCACCTTTTTTGCGTTAATCACGCTTGCGGTATTAAAAAAATCCGCCAGCAAAACGGATTAACACCACTTTTACCGACTCGTACCTCCGCCAAGGCGGAAAGACATCAGTTATCCTATGATTACGGAGGAAGCCGGACTCTCACTAACGCAAGAGTCATCCTGAAGCTAAAGGCCTCGAAACCGCACCCAACCCCTTCACCACTGCGAAGGGATGCGATTTATGGATGTTGTAATTGTTAAGTAACGTACTGTAATTATACCGAAAGCAAAAAAAGTGTCAAGCGCTGTGCCATTATTTTTTAGGTTCGCTATTTTTTATTGCAAAATAGCCGGAAGATATTTTCTCTGCCTCGGCGTTTATTTTTAGATACGTCTGAAAATCATGATCATGTTCATAGGGCAACTCGGCGACAACTGCTTGTTCTGCCCCTGTGGCAATTTTGCCAATCATTTCACCAACGGTAACTATTGGTTGCGGCTTGATATATTTACCAACCTCACTCTGAAAACCAGTATTGTTGGTGGTTGAGAGTAAATCGTGTAATGGTTTTTGCACCTCTTGAAAAAGCATATTTTGCACTTCCCATTTCTCTACATGATCCTTACTTGTTTCTTCAATTTCTGCTTGTTTACTTGCAATCTCACTTTTTTTATCCGCAAATTCTTTTTCCAATTTTCCTTTAAACCAGGTTTTTTGAGCAATTTTTCTATCTAAATCATTCACTTCAATTTCAAGCGTTTGCTTTTCTTTTTCAAGTCTTTTAATATCACCGGATAAATCATTTAAATTTTTTCCAGGAATCAGTTTTATTAAACAATCATGGGTTATGGCTACGTGCCACTGAGAATCGGCGCCGGTGCCAACAAAACGAGTTACGCTAATTTCTTTATCAGCGTGTTTACCCAATATAATCTCAGCACTTGCCACCCGTCGCCTAAACTCATGCCAGGTTGATTTGTTGGCCATAGTATTGGCGCGTTCAATACGCATGCGCCAAAAGCCAGGGTTAGATTTTTCCAACTGATCCAGCTCCAGTCGCTTGGCGTTTAAATTTACGAGTAGCGCAATTTCTTCCTTAGATTGTTGACCAGCTTGTTCGATACGACCGATTTCAGCCTCTACCTCGCGTCTTACACCGGCCATTCCGTCTTTATTGGCTAGAATACTTTCCTTGGTTGCCTCACCTATGTGCATGTATGGTTGGCCTGGCATGGCATAATCAACTCTTTCACCGTCTTTAATTTTATTGTTTTGCACAAAATCATTCAACTGCTTTGCCGAAGCAATGGTTGATTCAGGAATCCTGGCTTGTAGCTCGTCTAAAAAATTACGATAGTTTTGACACAACGTTTCTACGTAATCTGGGTTTGGCAAATCATTAATATTACTTGGATGGGCCTGTTTGGTGGTTTCCGAACCAAGTAATTTGGCTATATAAATCAACTCATCCCTATTATCGGTTCCTACTCCAAGATAGCCTGAAAGACCAACACTACTTGCAACATGATGTATAAATAAGGCTGCTCGATCTGATTCGTTTTTTCCACTCGTACCATATTGCGCAATAATACTATCAGCTGTTTTTTTGCCCTCGGTTGATTCGTTTATTCTCAGCACCAGTTGGTTTGCGACTTCTGCTCGATGATTAATAACCTGATTAACCTGAACCAGGGCCTGTTCTGCTTTGTGTGGAAATTCTTGAAGTGTGTCTAAATCAAGACGTTGACTAGCCAATGTTTCTGACTTAAATCCTTGTAAATGCTTGCGAGCACCCACTGGCTCTGTTTTATTAATCTCAGTTGTTACTTGAGAATCCACCACTCCATCATACCCTTGTATCAATCCATCCACGATAAATTGTCGATCGGTTACTGGTCCCACTAATTCAAAATCCTCAGGCTTTACCAAATGAAATTGTTCTGGCGCTTTATAGGTACCCAGCCGTTCTTGAGCGCGTAATGATAACTCCGCCTTTGCTTCGGCTTGTTTGGCCGCCTTACCCTCAGGTGTTTGTAGGTTTAGTTGGATTAGATTTCCCTCGATATTCAAAATTTCATTTTCTAATGCGTCAATGTATATTTTATTTTTAGCCTCACTACGTTTGTTATTGATTGCATCACGAATTGTTCCTACTCGATCCCTGGCTGCTTTTTCATCTTCGTCGGGCAAAGGCGTTTGGTGCAATTCTGGGCGGGGTGGTAACTTTTTGCCCCTAAATTTATTTGCCGCCTCACGCTTTAAATATTTTGGCTCCTCACCACGAGCAACGGCTAAGTCGGCCACAGTGTTAGCGACTAATTTTCTGGTGGCAGATAAATTTATAACGCCCTCGCGTAATGGCGTTCGCCCATCCTTATAATTTATTACTGCCTTACTAGCTGCATATTCAGGGTTCTGGGTAATTGTATGCTTGCCAGCATTTGCATCTAAACCTTGATCAAACATTGCTTCATCAATAACCAATTTTGCCTCGCGAAAAGTATTTAATCCAGCTTGCGCTTGCTGATAATCAGCAGATAACTTGTCCGACAAAGCAGCTAAACTGTTTTTATTACCATTTAACCTAGCCATTTCCTCTCTAACTGGTTGAGCAGTGATGTCTTCATGCTCTTTTACTCTTATCTCTTCGGCAAACTGCTTCGCCTCGTTTTTTTTGCGCAACTCTTCAGAAAAACTTAAAATTTTACCCGAAATATCTGATTCAAACATATTTTTTTTGATTAAAAAAATCTGATATTATTATACCAGATTTTTTCTTATAATAAAAATACCCCAAGAAATACTATTTCATTAAGGCGTTTTCAAATGATTGCGGTTCAAGTCGAATAAATAAATCTTCGATCACCCAATCATGATGGCTTACTTCCGCTTTAGCCAGAGTATTTTCTGATAATCCCTGTTCCCCAGCCAAGTCTAATTGTTGACCAATCGATTTAAACAGCTGATCATAACAATCACAAAGTTGACCTAGCGTTTCTGTTTTAGGTAAATATGGTAATCCGCCTTTCTTTATTGCCACCATAAAGTTTTCTTTGCCACCTTGCTCAATTAAAGACAAATTTTGAATTACTAATTGTAACAATTTATGTAATCCAGCAAGACCATCCTGATTTAATTTTGAGCCACCTTCGGCAAATATTTGTGTTAAGCTGGAATAGGGCAATAATTTGTTTCCCTCAACTAAAAAATTTAAATAATCTTTGGCTGAACCATATTTTTTCCAACCAGCCACCTTGGCCATAAGTGCTGTTATTAGTTGCTGCTTATCAGTTATTAAGGCTGCGATTCTAAAATTAACTGTTTCGTACTCTTTTTTAATTTGCTCGATTGTCTCATTATTACATAAAACTTCGGTCATAACTGGTTCGGGTTTTTCTATTTCAACAGTTGATTCCATCAAAGGAACAATAATTTCTTCGTTTAACATAAAAATAAATTATATAAAGTTTATTTTAAATCACCGATATAAAATTGAGCGAGCATACTTTTTATTTGAGCGTGTTTGCCCACCCCGTCAAACATTGTGGTGGCATCCTGACCGCAGCCGCGAGTAATGGCTGGTCCTCCCGGGTGCTGATTAACATAACTTGAAACATTATATACTTTACCTTCAATCGCCTGCCAGCAATCGGTGGCCTGATTATGGGTTGCCACCTCTGATAATGCATACAATTTTCCCGTACTGCTAACAACCGAGTTACCTGAATTTGATGAAACTATTGATTGGCTACCGCACCCAGTTAATCCTATTAACATAAAACAAGCTCCGCTGAGCCATAACATTTTTGACATAACAAAAAATTAATGTATATACACTAATTCTAGCAAAAAAATATTTATATCGCAATAAGATTAAGAAAGTGAAATTCCATTAAGGCGATGGGTGAGTTCATAGCCAAGCTCTGTGGAAATGGCAATGGCTTGGTCATACTGACCAGATCGTGCTGCCTGTCTAGCGGTAACAAATTTATTAAAATCTTTAGGGCTGATTACTTGGGCAATCTGGCTGTTTTGTCCAACATGGCGTTGCCAAGAATGATAATCATTGTTTTCAAAGGCGGTTAAAATGGCTTCTTGTTTCTGGGTTTGCCGGCGATTAACTAAGCCCCTGCGACTATCGGGCAAGTCGGAATAAAGTCCGGCGGTAAGTAAAAATGTTAAAAAGGCAATACTAGCAGCGGCTTGACGATATTTTTGCATAATTTTAATTTATCTTACTTGATATGATACAGCTGATACTTAAAATTATTACATTGCTAATATTAAATATAAAATTTCGTAATTATTGATAATATGTTATAATTTTACTAGAAATATTAACTATTATAAATTTATGAAGCCTGAACAAATCGCAAAAAACGAGTCCATTACACAAACCACGCCAGAGCATCCGAATTTACCCGGGATTAAACAGGAAGTAGATGATGCAATGGTTGAAGGAAATTCGACAATCGACCAAGCAAAATCACAATATGGCGCCAAAGAAATTGAGGCAGAAATGATAAAACAAGGGGCCAAAGAAAAGCTTACAAATCTTTGGGATAAAACAAAACGAAAACTGGGCTTATCAGTGGCTGGCTTAGCCGCTTTTACTGCAACCGAAGCAGTAGATTTGAATAAAGCAGAGGCTACGCCCACCACAGGCACTGAACAAGGCTATACTCAAGAAAAATTAATTAATATAAATGCGGCTAAAAAATTAGCCTTTGCAGACAACCCAACCCAAGTTCAAAAAATACTTCACCAGTATATTTTAGAAAAAACTGGCAAAGTTTCTGGCCAGCTCTCAAGCGATGAACTTGCTAAAGAGTTAAATGAATTAAAAGCAACGACGTTAGAAATGGGTGGCAACAATGCTTCAATTGGCATTGAAATAATTGACACTACCATAAAAAATAACACAAACAGCATTAAACAAACAGATGAAAAAACCAAAGCCACTGCCGAAGTTAGCTCCACACCCGAAGGTGATGAATTAATTAAACAGTTACTTGAATTTAAAGACAATCCAAAAATTACTAATCTACACCAACAAAAAACATTAAAAGAAAGAGGGGCATTAACATTAATTCGACACTTTGTCCTTGCTCAAGCGGGTAGTAAAAATTTGGAACGAATCCCAACCCATGACGAAATGCATACCCATTTACCAAAACTAGCTGCCTCGCTAAAAAATATTCATTTAACCGAAGAACAACAAAAAATACCAACAATTTCAACTTTATTATCTCAAATAAACTCCTATAAATAACTATGCCGAAACATAATAATTCAGTTAAAATAAATTTGGAAAATTTTGAGAATGAATTAAAAATGCTTAAAGCCGAACAGGCCAAAATAATAAATAATGTTATTAAAGTTGTTGCAAAAAATAAGCAAGAACAGGCACTCAATGATATTAGAAATCAAATAAAAAAATAATAAAACAATCTTTAATAGTTTGTATTATTTTAACTATTGCTTTAATATTCGCAAAATTTCATCTAATTTTTCTTTTTCTAACCGCCCAAGAGCAATTTGGATTTGCTCGATCTCTTCTTTGGCTTTGACATTAGTTTTAAAATCCTCGGCCGCATGAAAGCGGTCGCGCTCGTTTTGACGATTTTGCGCCATCATAATTATCGGCGCGGCATACGCTGCTTGAGTTGAAAATAATAAATTTAACAAAATAAACGGATATGGATCCCAGTGCTGAAGGTAACCGATAACATTTAACCCCATCCACAACAACACAAATGCGGTTTGAGTAATGATAAATACCCAAGACCCCATGCCATTGGCTACCTTATCTGCGATTCGTTGACCAATGGTTTGGGACTCCGTGTGTCTCTCATGCCAATTTTTTTTATTTTCTTCAGTCATACTAAATATTTATAATTTGAGTAATGCTTATTCGATACAACTATATAAACTGGTATTCTGTTTATTATATCACAATAAATATCTTTTAAAAAAGCAGGGGCGAATTTCTCCGCCCCGATAAAGTTACTTCCCAATTCAAGATCTTTGAGCTCGGCCTAGTCGCACTAAAACCATGCCAATCGAAAGTAGCAGCAGTGTACTCGGCTCGGGTATTGAAGACCCCGGAACCAAGTTATCACTTTGACCCGAAACAGTTTCAGCTCGAACGAGTAGTGGCGCGGTGTTATCACGTACATTGAAAGATCCAGTCATAAAATCTGCGGGGGTGAGCTGGGCCAAGATAGCCGGAATACCAAACATTCGCAAATTGAATTCTCCTGTTTCTCCAGGATAGATTCCATTTGGAACGTCGCCGGCATTAAAGGTATTGCCAGATATGGCACCGAGGTTAAAAAAACCATAATCAGTAGCCACGACACCGAATACGCCCTGCCAACCGCTGACCAGGTTATGCTCCAGTACACCGTCTACTCCATAAGGAGCGGTTAAGGCCCAAGCAGTGAAGTTGTACTCTGGAGCAGAGTTGTTGGTGATTGCGACGAAGAGGTCCAGTGTACCGAAATCTGGATCATACAACGTGGTAATGCCGATGAAACCACTGGTTTGTGGCGTTTCACCGCGCAAGGGGTAACTTACACCCCATGCCGGCATCGACAAAGCCAATGCCATAATATACCCTAAAATAATCTTCATGACGCCTCCTCTTTCGGTTGAGATTGCCCAAACTACATTTTCACCACCTTTCTTTGGGATATATTTGAGATATGTACAAAGCTTTTATAAAATAATATATTTTACTGTTTTTAGCAAATTAATTCATTTGCTACGAAGGCGGTATTATTCTATAATTAAACCATGCTAAAATACTCCGCCAAAAAAAATAATGGCTTTACCTTGATTGAATTATTGGTTGTAATAGGTATTATCGGCTTAATCTCTACAATAGCTGTAATATCGCTTAACACTGCTCGAAGCAGAGCCAGAGATGTTAAGCGCAAAACTGATATAAAAACCATTAAAACCGCACTCGAACTGTATAATTCTGATTATGGCAAATATCCAGCAGCAGGGGCATGTACTTACGGTGCAAATTTTTTGTTTATAGCACGGGTGGTGTCGCCTGGATTCCTGCACTTGCGCCATACATAAAGAATTTACCAGTCGATCCAATTAACAATTCATCCTCTTCTATGTTTATAAATGAAACTGATTTTGATTATGCTGTGAATAATAGCTTTGTTTACGGCTATGGCAATGTCGGAACTAGCGGGGAAGTCTATGATTTAGCCACCCGACTAGAAAATTCTTCCGATAAAGATTGTTGCAAATATACAACGTGGAAACGTAAAGGCGCATATTATATTAATTCTAACTTCTGTGGAAAATTCATTTTAAATTATGGCTCAAATATTTATGCCCCGTAAAAATCAAATTTCAACTATTTAATTAGCCCAACTTGTTTTTTTATCTAAAAATGGTACCCTAATAACAAACTATCCCAAGAAGGAGGAAATTTCTGATGTGCAAAGCAATTACACTGCTACTCCCGGACAAAGTTTATTCCATGACTATCGTCAAAACCCCACAAGGCCACATTGGCCTCCCCTTCAATGTCAGGAGACGCGCCGATGGCTTTTTAGAGCCAAAAATCTCCAACGAGTCAGAGTTTAACAAGGCAAGGCGATTTATGGAGTTCAACGAAATAATCCGGAGAGCCATCTCGCTTTCCACAGACCCTGATGCCGGTGAATTCGTAAGTATCTTTATGGGAACCCACGAACAATACCGCGAGCAGATTCAAAAACTCAACCGCAATGCCGGCCTGCCTGGTTTTGCCCAACCTATTCCGGAATCACTTTCCCTTGCCGCCTAATTTCTCCTTGTTCCTTTAACCCAGGCGCTCATTCTATAAATGAGCGCCTGAAAATTATATGACAAAACCAATTATATATCTTTGTGGCAATCCACTATTAGCCTTTGACAGCTTACCCCTGCGACTAAAACCAGGTTTAACCAAAGCCCTGCCTCAATTTAATTTCATTGAAATCGATCCGACGGAAAATTTACATCCGATCAATGGTGAGTTGACAATCATTGACACGATATTGGATATTGATAATGTAAAAATTTTTACCGATATTGGCCAAATTAAAAATAGCCCCCAATATTCCTTGCATGATTTAGATCTTGGTTTTAATTTAAAACTCTTGCAAAAAATCGGAACGCTAAAAAAAGTGACGATTTACGGCGTACCGCCTAATTTGTCCATTACTGTGGCGTTATCACAGATAACTACTTTGTTAAAAAAGATACAGGACTGACAAATGTCAGCCCTGTGATTCAATGTATTGCAACCATAATTTTCCACTCATCCAAAATCTTTTTCAGTTCGGCCAAATCTACCTGTAACACATTTAATATTACTCGAAAGCCGACTACCCCATCAAACACCTCATCATCAAAAAAAATTTCCGCTTCGCAATTTAGATGTTTAGTGAATCGTCGTAAATCTTCTTGATAAAATTGTCTCACATGACCGCTTACAGTAATTCGACTCAAACTCAATTGAGTTTTTTTGTTTTTGCTTAAAAAAGAAATCATGCTCAACTCCTTTCTGGCACCTCGCCTGGGTTAGTGGATTGCCAATGAACGATGCAACTAAAATTATTTCCAGTTTATCTGTAAAAAGTGAGAAGCGCAAGACATGCACGGATCGTAGGCCCGGATTATTTTTTCCACCTCCTTACGAATTTTCTCTTCTAAGGCTTGGGGTGTAACATCATCCCGACTACACATATCGCCCACAGCCTGGCGCACATCCTCGCGCATATTCACTAAATTCTGCGCGGTTGGAATCACCAGATTAACATAGCGCACTTTACCCTCGTCAATCCCAAGCCAATAATACAACGTGCCACGCGGCGCTTCGATTACCCCCACACCCTCACCAGTTAGTCTGGTAGGCTTAACGATTTCTTCTTTAGTAAACGTATTCTCTTCTAATAATTCTATAGCATGGTCAATCGAATGTAAAATCTCAATTGCCTGTGCCAAGTTATTCAAATAAATATTATCCGAAGGAAAAACAGCCAAATACTTAGCCGCATCACGCTTGGTATCAGCGTGCATGGCCTCACGATTTAAATTCAAGCGGGATAACGCACCAACCATATACTCCTTACCCTCAAATTCAAAGCCATTGGCTTGCGAATAGGGCAAGACAACCTCATGTAAATGATCCCAATATTTGTTCTCCGGAATCACTTCCCCGCTCGAGGTGTGAATTTCGCCTTCTAAAAAGGAAAAATCAGAAGTGGCCAAGGCTACAAAATTGGTTTTGCGTTTTAATTCCCAATCACATTTGTAAAAAATCTCACATAAGTTTAACACCATTGGCCGGATGCTTTTCAATTCCTCAATTACAGCCGGCACATCCTCGGCCGCTGGCACATGGTTAAAACCGCCCACCATTTCATAGGTAGCATGCACCGATCGACCAGCCACTAAGGTGGATAAATTATTCCCTGCTTCTTTAACATGCAACGCCTCATGAATTAACTCTTTATGCTCTTCGGGCAAATCCAAAGCTGAATCAACCCCATATAAATCAGGTAATACAAAAAAGTACAGATGTAAGGCATGGTCACGAATCATCAAACTATACATCGTCAGTTTACGCAGAGTCATGGTTTGCGGCGTAATCGCAATGCCTAACGTCTTTTCAACGGCTTCGGTGCAAGCAGTCATGTGAGCAATCGAGCAAGTGCCACAAATACGAGAAACGAGCGACGGCACCACCAAAGCCGATTGCCCCTTCACTGCCTCCTCAAAAAAACGCATGTTTTCCATCACTCGCAAATTTACATCCACCACCTTGCCGTCTTTAATGACGATGTCGAGATCGGCATGGCCTTCTATCTTTGAAAGCTTATTGATTGATACGTTTAAATCACAAGTATGCATATAATGGTTTATTGATTTAGGTGCTTTTCAAAAATCTCAATGAATTTTTCCGCAATAATCGGACAGCCCGGAATCTCATCATCCACTTTGACTACATCTTTGATCGGTAAACATTTTGGCAAATAACTGAATTTTTTCAAATCAGCCTGGATGTTTTCGAGTTGCTCGGGACGAAAGTTATTACGCTGACCACTGGGTAAAGCCGTCATGGCGCAGGTGCCCATAGCAATCAAAACTTTCGTATTCGCCCGCATCTCCTCCACCTCCTTTTTATCCCGTTCAGTCGAGACCACACCTTCCACTAAAATAATATCAAAATCTTTAATTTCTACTTTATCTTTCATGGAAAGGAAATAGGCTAAATCCATTTTCTCGAGC